>WNFA01009115.1_pt1 | contig 13022 bp, 9 predicted proteins | sample 5400481 | NCBI WGS metagenome assembly WNFA01 (sample SAMN13153340, study PRJNA577476) | soil metagenome | isolation source: 120 cm saprolite under Douglas fir tree site 2 hole 1 replicate 2 | place: USA:California | collected 2015-04-18 | reverse complement strand
CTGCCAGGGGAAGCACGATCTTCCCTTATCGGTCGAGCCGTGTGGAGAAACAAGTCTTTCCCCGGCAGTGCAGATCACGCAGGACTCTCCCTGCCAGCCCTTGGTCCAAAGGGCTTGAACAAATATTAACATATAAGGAGAACATGGTTATTATCTTGAGTTGCATAGAGAAAACGTCCGTTTTACTTCTACAGTTCTTGACCATAGAAACCCCCTTTTAATCCCAGCAGAAATCCTATAAAATAACTCCACGTATCCATAAAAGAGTTTGGAGGAGCTATGCAGAAACGCGAAACTACATGGAGGAAATTACTCAATCTGCATCAGGAGGAGTACCGCATCTGGTTGGATAAAGATGAGAAACGCTTCCAAATATTCGATAAGCTTGCTGAAGATTTGGAGCGCTATGTAATAACTTCTCTTCAGCCAGGTCCCTACGATGATATATCTATAGATGATCTATGTAAACGGTTCGTTCATCGCATTCCAGATGTTCTTGGCAATTGTGATAATGCCAATATGTATGATGAGGATATGGCAGCGCTAGCATATGCCCATGTCCATTTATTAGAAAGATACAGGCGTTTCTGGGATATTTTGCTTCGTCTCCTTAAGGAAGCAGTTCTCCCGATGAGTGAAAACGAGCTGGAAGTCCTGGATGTAGGGACTGGACCCGCGCCAGTCTTATATGCTATCTCTGATTTTTATCAATTACTTCAAAAATTTACTCACGAAAAAGGATATCCTTCATTGGGAATACCATTTCCGGAGCTGTCCAGCGTTGAATCAAGCCGCGAGCTGGAGCAATTTATACATGCCTTCTCGGAAGTGTCACAAAGATCTCATGGGCCTTATTCTATAACTTTTCGTAACTTTAAAGGACTGGACTTCAATGAACTAAGAGCAGAAACTATAAAAGAAGCGAAGAACAAGTGGAAAGCGAATAAAGGAAGGCAATGGCATGACTACTATGACTACGGTACCCAGAGCTGGGAGAGTTATTCTGAAGAGATGGATAATCCCATGTCACTTAATGGACTATACCGTTACAATTTTGTCATTTTCAGCAATTTTCTCACTACAGAGAGTGATATAGAAATGTGGAAAAAGGAACTGAATGCTACCTTTTTATCAATCCGGCATGGCGGGGTTGTTGTTGTCACTGGCGCAAGTGCCAACAATAAAAAGTATAAACCCATCTATCCTATTGTGAGGGAAATAGCGAAAGAGACCCAGCTTGGTCGAATTAAGTCCGTTTCAGGAGAGATAGCCTGTGAGTACTCTGATATCTATGCCAAACGTATCAAACAACACTATGATACTGTGTGGACGTGGATTAAATCAAACTCATCTATAAATGACTCCTTTTTGGAATCATTTAGAGTTGGGAAAAACAGGATTGTTAAGAGTTTGTGGGACCCAGATACAAATTTACAAGGTCCAGGTAGCCCGAATGAGTTTACTTTGTTAGCTTTCCGAAGAAATCAACGTCCTCCAAAATTGCGGAGAAAGAAGTAAAAGCTACTCGTATTGTTCTGATGGTTAACGTTCACTTTGTCAAGTACCCGAAACCACATTTGAGCCGAGCCGGGGAGCAAAGTGTACGCTATCCCTATTTGTTGCGCGGAGTGGTCGTTGATCGAATTGACCAGGTATGGAGCTGCGATATCACCTACATTCGTCTGGCACGAGGGTTCGTCTACTTGATGGCGATTATGGATTGGTTCAGCTGATATGTCCTGGCCTGGGAACTTTCCACGACGCTGGATACCAGTTTTTGCCTGGAAGCACTTGATCGAGCCTTACAGGCGGCACGACCGCAGATTTTCAATACAGACCAGGGAGTACAGTTTACCAGCAAGGACTGGACTTCTCGTTTACTTCAGGCCGATGTCCGCATCAGCTGGGATGGGCGAGGACGTGCGCTGGACAACATTTTCGTAGAGCGCTTGTGGCGCAGCGTGAAGCACGAAGATAGCTATCTGAAAGACTATCAAACAGTGCCAGAAGTGAGAAAAGGGCTTGCAGATTACTTTCATCATTACAATTTTGAACGGTATCACCAGTCTTTAGACTATCAAACACCCTTTTCAGTGTACCGATGTGATCATTTCGCTATTGGTCTTTACGCCGGTTTGTGTAATTCCAACCAATCATACGAATATTTGTAATGAGACGGATAAAAGAGTACACAGGTTGGGAGTATTTAAACTGTAAAGAATGCCTTTAGGATGTCAATGATGAAAAGTTTCAACTTATTAAACCGGTCAATTAACTCTTCAGTTGCATCGGCTTGTAAATCCGCCTTATAAATTAGTACAACCCGAATTTCGCCATCAGGATTATATATGATGTTAGGAGTTGCAAACCCGACAAACTCTTGATGAGCAATTCTGTTTCGTTCAGTTGGTTGATCTTGACCGGCAAAATGAATACTTACATTGGAGGCATGTTTGTCGAGTACCTTTATAAGACCTTGTGCATGTTTGTCTCCTGAATATGCTTTGACTAATTCGTCTTTAAGCTGGTAAAGATTGCTAATGCTTCTTTTTTTAATCTGGAAATAGTACTTGAGGGCGTAGTTCAAGCGGTCTAGCGTCGCACGACTTAGAAGCATAAATGCTTCAAACTCAGCATTTAACACGCCAGGGTTTATCCCCAAAGATCCGCTATTTGAAGGTTTTACCTCGGCTACTACAGCAGCCCCTTCTGCTCTCACAGTCTCTGCTAAGGATAAAAACCGTTGTAGAAAGTAGAGAGTACTTCGTAATCCCTCTTGAACTCCCATCGTAAAAAGGTTGTAAAAGTAATCAGCATCGTTAAAAGGGTCGCTTCGATGTTGCACCTCATAAAAAGGACTGCTCAAATCTTTATCAGCATACATGCGGCTTATCATCGAGAATACTTCTTCAATATCGGAAGGGATTTGTACGGTCAGTAACGAAAGCAGTAACCGCATCCTGGGGTGACTCACCACTTGTAAGCCTTCTCTAATTTTCTGGGATGCTACCGATTGTACTTCGTTAGTGGCTTCCCATTGTCCAGGTTGGGTGCCATGCACATAGATAGGAGCAGTGGATGCATTGAAAACAGTACTATTTATGTCAAGGGCTGCAACTTGCACCTCTGTTGGAGAAATGACATTAACAACAAATCTGCGAATAACTGATCCATCCGGCTGATGCACATGAACTATATCGCCAACTTTAACCTCTTGCATAAGATCCCTTCCCTAGTTGTTGCCATCGCTCTTTTCGGTCGAAAGAACCTTTAGAAGCTCTGTACCGAGTGATATAAGGGAGAGTATTGTAGCATTATCTACTTGGAAAGCGTAATCATGCGCTATCTTATTCCTAAGCCCCATGAAATCGTGGTAAGCTGAAATTGCTGAAGGAGGAAACAAACCTTTCTCAATCCCAATTTCTATAGCTCGCCGGGTCGGAGGAGCACGCATTATTGCTGCTCCATACTTAATTTGAGCTGCGACCAAATAGAATGAGCTACTATCAATCCTACGCATAACAGGATAACAAGTACTCTGCGCCAGTTGTCTTTGAGCCGTTTCTTCCACATAACTTCCAACCTTACGAATTTGCATGAATTATACTCCTCTACTTTTTACTGTCAAGATAATTTGGGCAAATACAACCTGTTCTAATCATGCTTGACGCGAAATCGCGATCCGCGCAATAATCTTTTTTAGAAAATTATGCCGAGGAGTGTATTAGAAGATAGTTGAGGAGTGGCAACAAATATAAAAGAAGACTCTCGTGTCAACGGTAGCTCCTCATTAACTGGTAGAAAGGTTGAAAAGGAAGCATTATGAGCAACCACCGGTTAGTGGGGCTCTACCCGCTATATTTTCAAACACTAGTTTTAGATACTCCTTGTTCCTGCAAGAAGGTGGTGAAAGACATGGGCGTAAAGCCAAAGTCGCGTTCGACGCTTTGCAGGTCGGTAGTGTTATCGAAGGTGAAGAGGGTCATGGCGGCCCTGGTCAATGGAGGCCTGGGTAGTACGGCTTCCATGACTGCGGCGCCTGCACCTACCAGGGGCGTGGGGGCGGGCACTTTGATGCGCTGCTTGTGCATGGCCTGCAACAATAGATCGATAACCTGGGTAAAGGAGTAGTACGCTGGCCCACCGATGATGTAGGTTTTGTTCCTGGTGCGCTCGGGGTCTTGCAATACTTTGATGATGACGGTCACAACATCTTCTACGTAAATCGGCTGGAACATGACCTTACCGCCGCCAATTAGCGGTACTACGGGTGAGGTGCGGATGAGGTCGGTCAAGCCTTTGATGAAAGGAGCGCCCTTGCCGAATAGGACGGAGGGTTCGATGATCGTCCAATCCAGGCCGCTCTCTTTGAGCATTTGCTCGGCCAGGTAGCGTCCCTGCATGTAGCTGCCGGGTTTATCGGGTTTGGTGCCAAGGCCGCTCAGCTCAATGATGCGTTTGACACCGGCATTTTTTGCTGCTTTGACCAGGTTGGCGGTACCCCGGACATTCGTTTCTTCGTAGTGGTTGCCGGCGGATTGCTTGTGATCGGCGGTGATGAACGCGGTATGTACGATGGTATCGATGCCCTGCACGGCAGTTTCCAGGGAAGCAGGAGATGTGGTGTCTCCCTTCACAAATTCGACTTTACCGGCGCCGGCGGGCAAGATGTTTGCTGCACGGCTCAGGTTACGCACCAGGCAGCGCGGTCGTTCGCCCTGGTCAACTAGTCGAGAAACGAGATGTCGTCCGATATAGCCTGTGGCGCCAGTAACAAGTATCATGATGGATTCCTCCTCGGGTATCTTATTTTAGTATGAGACGCTGCGAATGATCAGATCAGGGCAGTTATCTATGGGTCGTCACTAGCATTATAGCCTGTAATAAGACGGATTTCGAGCGAGCGGGAACATATATCGAATGGTGAGTACGCTCATGATGGCGGAACAGCCTGCGGTAGGTTTTCTAGACGGTAAAAAATCGCTCATTTTGAAGTCTTCACAGAGAGACCATAAGAAACGCTTAGCGTAGTGATGCGGCAGGCAGCAGGATTCTCACGGTGACGCCCTCTCCCGGGGCGCTTTTGACGGTCAGGCTGCCACCGGCAATGGCAAGCAAGGCGTTATGGGTGAGTAAGCCACCACCGGTACCAGTAGTGGAGCCACTGGCGGAGACGATGCCAACACCGTCATCGGCAACAATGACTTCCAGGTATGGAGCCTCGCGGCTGAATGAGGCCTTGAGGATAAGATGCAGGCGGCGGTGGACATCGCTGCCGCGAGCATGGCGAGCAGCATTTCGCAGGGCCTCCTGTACAGCGGCAAAGATCAGTTCAGCTATGGCGGGCGGGGTCACTTCGTCAATACAGGCAGCCGTCTCCTCAGAGACGCACCACTCAACCTCGTCGAAGGCATTCTGAAAATCCTGTTCCAGCATGGTATGAATAGCATGCATCATGCCGTCTCGCTCCAGACGATGAGGAGCTCCGGGCGCGGTGGTACGCATCATGTTCGCCAGGCGGCGATGAGCACCGCTGATCTGGTCTATGACTTCATTCAGCGCCTGCTCGCGGCAAAGCTCAGAGGATTCCAGGCTCAATGGAGGATTCGCATTGGCATCAGGGAGAGAACGCAAGGTTTCCAGGCGCAAGAGGGCCAGGTGCATCTGCGGCAGGATTTCGTCGTGCAACACGCGGCGCTGCTGAGCGCCAAGTAATTTCACATCTACAATGCGGCGGCGCAGGAGCCCGGCGACAGCCTGCATCGCTTCATGGTCGCCCAGGGTATCGAGGATACGCTGTCCACAAGCATGCGCAAGGTTCATGTCCTCGTCTGTGAATGCTCCTCCATCTTCGCGGGGGCCAAGATAGAGGGTGGCGACAAGGCCAAGTTCATCGTAAATCGGCAATACCCAGCAGATCATCGGCTGCCCATGCAGGGTAATGTGTACCCGTTTAGGAGCTTCAGGTGCAATACCATCCTCCTTGATCCGGCTCCTGCTGCTCAGGCCGTCTACCGGTTCGTTTCTCTTTTTAGGGAGAACAAGTTCAAGCATCGTCTCTACCGGCCAGCGATAGCTGAAATTGCGCCTGACACTTCCGGCCATGATGGTGAGGTACGCAAAGCGTACGGCTAAAACATCGTGGCAGAGATGAAAGAAGAGATTTTCCAGGTCTTGCTCTGTCTTCTGCTGGTTGGTATTCAGCCAGTGACGCAGGCTGGTACTGCGCACGAATGGCCCCAGCAGGGCAATATAGCGATCGTGGGCAGTATAGCTGCTCCAGGTAAAAAGAGCATAGGCAACTGTTGCAAGTGAAGTGATCAACAGCAGCGCACCAGGGCTGCTGTTTGTAAAATTAACAAGGAAGACAATGAAGATGGCGGTAGCCGTGGCAACGATCACGATACCCCGCCATTGCTCGAAGAAACCCCGGCGGGCCAGAGAGCGTTCGATCAGGATTCCATGACGAACGATTGAATAGCCAATGAGCAGGATAACTAGCGCCACTGCCCCGTTAGCGCTCAGATCCAGTACTGTCAAGTTGAGAGGAAACCGATCCACAAGAGACGACCCTACGGGGATGGAGGGTTCGACAGTAGCAGGAATAGGGAGGTGATGTCCGAATTGTACCCAGTTCGCTACTGACTGGATGACCAGTATACCGAGCGTAGTTGTGAGGACAGCCATGAGCAGCGCTGCTAATAACAATCCAGGGCGAGCCAGGTGCCAGGAGAGAAGTGGCTCCTCCAATAATTCGACATCGGTTGGGTCATCCCAAAATGCATCGACCAGGGCACGGCGCAAGCCGGACATGCCTACCTGGCGTTTTGTCAGGGCATACCACAGGGCACGGAGAAGACGAGTTACACGGCCAAGTGTAAACCAGGGGCCTATGGCGCAAAAGGTGAAGTAGCATAAAAACAATACGGGTAATAGCACAACGGATGAAAACACGCTGGCACCCAGGTCATTGAGAGCATCGCTAAACGCAATCAGCCGTAATGTGCCAACATAGGTGAAGGTTGATTGGTTGAGAACGAGCAGGATTAATATGCTGCAGCCGAGTATGCCACTGATTGCTAGCAACAAGGGCCGGCGTTTGCGCCACGCTTTGTTGATCAGCGCAGCGTAGTATAAGCCAATGGCGAACCAGATATACGGGACTCCCAGCGCTGGGAGCCAGATGAGATGCCACAAGAACTCTTGCAGGCTTACCCCTGAGGTCGGGGTAAGAGGACTTGAGACCAACAACGCGTGAATGAAGAAAAACAGCGCGGAAAGGCCAAGGCCGACCACGCCGAGGCGAGCGATACCGCTTCTGCGGTCTCCATTAAGCCATACGGTGATTGCCAGCCAGAGGAATGCGATCAGGTTGAAGATGGAGAGGGCCAGTACGATGGCCTGGAGCAGGTATGCTGGCTCCAGAAGGTGGTGGAGCGCCATGTTAATCCTCTTTGTACTTGTTCCTGCGCACGAGACGTTTGCGCCGGTCATCCTCTCTCACGGATGCAACCGTCGCTGACCCGGCCTCTGCTGTAGATGGACCCGCATCAGTTGTTTGATCTTCGAGGTATAGAGGCACCCATTCACCACGACGGTCCTGTACGAGTGCAACACCATACTCATCCCAGATAATCATGCGATTGAGCGTATAGATCAAGGTCGCCCTGGCGCGTGCGACTTTATCGTCAACCGCGGATTCACTCAGGCCCCAGGCGGCGTAGATGCGCCCATTGGTGCGGCTGACAGCTCGTTTATCATGCAGATTGAGACGAGCGGCTATCTGTTCATTCGTCATGCCCTGCGCCACCAGTTCGGCCACGCGCAGTTCGTTTGGTTCCAACAGGGCCCGGGGAGATTGCTCGTCAAGGTCGCGCACTTCCTGTACGCGGTCTTCGATCTCGGGATCAACCAGGCTACGCCCGTTGATGGCATCGCGCAGGAGGGGCACGAGCATACTGGGCAGCAGGTAGTTGCTTTTGCGTACGTAGGCATAGTGGGTGAGGATGCCAGAGGCACGAAATTCGCGATAATACTCGTCATCATCCTGGATGGAATAAAAGACAACGGGCATGCGCGGACGCTCACGCCGGATGGCGACTGCCGCGCCGACGCCGCTGATAGCCTTGCGCCCGGCCTGCGCATCCTGTAGTTGTCCCGGTGGATGCCTCGCCCAGCACCTGCACGGCGCGGGTGGCCTCCAATCCTTCGCGCAAGGCCCTGCGCAAAGGTCCATGATCGTCAACAAGCAATAATTTTATTATAGCCATAACTTTAGACACGCCTTCTATCGCAGTTGATATTAGTGAGGTTTGGTTAGCTTAGTATACCAGTTTCCCGAGAAAGTATACAGTTATCGGAGCACAGAAAAGTGGTTTGTAAGAACGAACGAGGGCTCCTACTATGATGACGAAGATGATTGTATCGCCGCCACGTCATTCTTAGGAGCGGTCGTCGCGGCCACCGTAGAAAATACATTTATTACAAGCAGAGCGCGATGGACATTGGCATGGCGTACTCTTTCGCTCACAATTTTTCGGCGCAAATGCCCATCGCGCTTTAGCTCGCGCAGATCAGGGCGCAATACATTGCGTCATGATCCGCGCTTATTGTTTATCCGGTAGCGCTGCCGCGAAGGTGTTAGCGATGACGCTGTAGCCTGTGTCCGTGGGATGAATGTTGGGACCGAGCGGTGGTGGAGTACACATCCACGTATAGGTACAGATGTTGGGATTTGGTGTAGCTGCACCGCCGAAGGCACCAAAGACATTGACGATGAAGAACCCGAAGGCTTTCGTATCAGTGGTAAGAACGGCGTTGAGGCGTTGCGTGAAATGGACTGTGTTCGGGCAGATGTTCTGAAGCGGGTCGTAGTAGTTCATCAGCACCAGGTCACCTGTAATCCGGCCATTGATGGTCAGCGCTGCCTTCAAATCTGGCAAGATAGTTCCCGTCAGGTTTGTATTGAGCGTTGCCAGGTCGGCGTCGAACTTGGTTCTGTTCACCGTGCAGCCGCTCGGCGTAATCGTAGTATCCGCTAATACGTCGTTTGCCCCAATGTCGAGCGTGATGGGACTGACCTTACCAGCGTTTGCCTGCAAAAAGGCCAGGGCGGCACCTAGTTGTGTATAGGGAGGCGGAGGTGCGCCGGGAGCGGGACAACCACCATGGATGAAGGTGCTGCTGGATTCGCCAGGACATCCATAGTTGGTGAAGTCCTGGACCCCTTCACTCTGTATGATCTGGAAGAGGTCGTTGACATAGCCATGTGTGAAGTCGCCATTGGGCTGGAAGCCGAAGGCGAGCGAATCGCCCAGAGCCAGGTAATGCTGCTTGAGACCAGTGGGCCAGTTTGGTTGAGCACTGGATGCTGCCAAAGCTGCTGGCGCGAAGGCAAAGAGCAGTAAGATGGCGAGGGTGATTGGCACAATGATGCGCCGGTAGGTATGCGCGTCCTTGAGCATGAGGATCCCTCCTTATCAGATTCTTGCCACTTCCCCCAGAAGTTCCGGCAAGGATTACGCCTAAGTATTAGAGATTGAGGAAAGAGTACACCGCCTCACAAAGTATAACCCCAGCTGCAATATAAAAGCAAGAGTTTAAAAATGTGCTTGACCTCATTTATTTTTATAGGCTATAGTGAAGTAAATTCAGATCCCCATCAACTTTTCAGGTGAAAGTGTATGATAAGAGAACGAACGAGCAGTATCCACCTTGGACTGGTAATCCATAATCACCAACCGGTCGGCAATTTCCCCTGGGTCTTCCAGCAGGTCTACGAGGAGTCCTATCTTCCGATGATCGAGGCGCTTGAGCGACATCCTAAAATACGCCTCGCGTTGCACTACACGGGTTCATTGCTTGATTGGATCGATGAGACCCATCCAGAGTTCCTGGAACGGATTGCGGCATTGATTCGGCGCAACCAGGTGGAAATCGTCAGCGGAGGCTACTACGAACCTATCCTGCCCTCCATTCCAGATGCAGACAAATTGCGGCAGGTTCGCCGTCTTACAGAGCGCCTTGCTCGCGATTTTGGTGTGAAGGCGAGTGGGATGTGGATCGCGGAACGAGTCTGGGAACCGAGTCTACCACGCCTGATACTCGAGGCCGGTATCGAGTGGACCATTCTTGATGATGTGCATTTTAAGAGTGTGGGGTTAGAAGATAAAGACCTTTACGGCTATTATGCTACTGAAGATCAGAGCAGCGTGTTGAAAGTCTATGCCACCAGCAAGACGCTGCGTTACACCATCCCCTGGCGTCCTGCCAGCGAAACAATTCATGCCCTGCGTTCCCTGGCAACGCCTGACGGGAAACGTATCGTCGTAATGGGCGATGATGGTGAGAAGTTCGGGAGCTGGCCCGGTACAACGGAATATTGCTGGGGTCCTGCATTCCAGGGTGGTTGGGTAGATGAATTTTTCACCGCGCTTGAACAGAACAATGACTGGCTGCATACGACGCTGCTGGGAGAGTACGCGCGCAGTTATCCAGCGCTGGGTCGTATCTACATACCAACTTCATCGTATATTGAGATGACTGAGTGGGCTTTGCCGCCAAAGAAATCCTATGTGTTCGGGAACCTGTTACATCAATTAGAGCAAGAACACCGTGACAACATTTTGCAATTCATGCGCGGCGGCTTCTGGCGCAACTTTTTAGCGCGCTACCCGGAGGTCAATAACCAGCACAAGAAGATGCTGCGCGTCCACGATGCTGTCTATGCCGCCGGTGCGACAGAAGAGGCCGGGGCGGTGCAGTTGTGGAAGGCGCAGGCCAACGATACCTACTGGCATGGTCTCTTCGGGGGCATTTATATGGGTCATGTGCGATCAGCAATATACCATCACCTGATCAAGGCCGAGAACGCTGCTGACCGAATCCGGTTCGGTACGAGGCCCTGGCAGCGCTACGAGTTTACCGACTTCGACCGGGACAGCCAGGACGAATTGATCGTTGAAAGCGATCAGCAGAACCTTTACATAGACCCACAGCGTGGAGGCACGCTTTTTGAATGGGACCTGCGGCGCAGCATGCATAACCTGCTGTCGGTGATAGCACGCCACGAAGAGGGCTATCACCAGACGCTGCGCACCTATGAACAGGAACGCCGCAGGCGCGAGGCAGCGGCTGCAAAGGACATCACTGGAGAGGGTACGCAACCAGCTTCGCCTCATACGACGGTACGAACGAAAGAACCCAATCTCGATCAATACCTTGTCGTCGACCGCTACCGTCGTCACAGCCTGATCGACCATTTCCTGCCTCCAGGTACTACGTTATCAGACTTTGCGCAGCTAGACTTCGAGGAAATGGGCAATTTTGTAGAGTATCCATACGATGCCGAGGTGCAACAGGATAGCAGTGGCATCACTGTCACGCTGACACGCGAGGGATTCGTGAGGCGACCGGGTGCGCTGGGGCCGCTAGCAGTGGGCCTGAGCAAGACTCTCTACGTGCCTCTTGGAGAAGAGAAACTGACGGTGCGCTACGTGATCGAGAATAGAGGGCAAACACGCCTGCAAACGCGCTTCGCCAGTGAATGGAATATTCACCTGCTTGGCGGTGGGGGTAACGACCAGGCGTATTACCGTATTGAGGATCAAGCATGGGACAACGAGCGCTTTGACAGCACTGGTGAAGTGCTCGACGTACGCAATTTCCATGTTGGCAATGCCTGGTTGCAGCAGGATGTGGGCTTTTCAGTCAATGAAGCAGCGACGCTCTGGCGTTTTTCGATTGAGACGGTGACCGGTTCGGAGGCGGGCTTTGAGCGCAATCACCAGGGCAGTTGTCTCGCGCTCCTCTGGCCGCTGGTGCTGGAAGCCGGTCAGAGCTGGGTTGTAGAGATTCACTGTGTTGGGCAGAGGATTGAGTGAGCCTGATAGGCAAGCCATCATTTTCTGCACTTTTCTTTTTGAAAAAACGGCTTTTTCCCAAAACGCAGCATTATTGAGAATCCTATGGTATACTGGTAGCAGCGTTTATTCGTTGGATATCCAGGTGCTGGAAATGCAACAATATGACGTGAAGAGGCCCCTTTGACTCCCTTCTGCATTTGGCAGTTGCAATGTGGGCACCAAGCAATAGCTCTCTAGTGTTACAGGATGTAACAGAGCAGGATGCCTGTTACAAGAGCGAAAAGGAGTGACTGTAATGGCTCGTGTCCTATTTGAACATGTGTTCAAACGCTTCGGCAAAGTCGAAGTCGTCCACGACATCAACCTGGATATCAAGGACAAAGAGTTCCTGGTCCTGGTTGGCCCCTCCGGCTGCGGCAAGAGTACCTGCCTGCGCATGATCGCAGGGCTCGAAGATGTCAGCGAAGGGGAACTCTACATCGGCGATAGGGTCGTCAACGGCGTCGATCCCAAAGATCGCGACATCGCGATGGTGTTCCAGAACTACGCCCTCTATCCCCACATGTCGGTCTTCGACAACATGGCCTTTGGCCTCAAGCTGCGCCACGTTCCTAAAATCCAAGTGAAGAAGCGGGTGCAGGATGCGGCTGAAATCCTGGGCCTGGGGCAATTGCTCAATCGCAAGCCCAAGGAACTCTCCGGCGGGCAACGCCAGCGCGTGGCGCTAGGGCGGGCCATCGTGCGGGAGGCGCAGGTCTTCCTGCTGGACGAACCCCTCTCCAACCTGGATGCCAAACTGCGCGTGCAAACCCGTTCGGAGATCATCAAGATTCACCAGCGGGTGCAGACGACCTTCGTCTACGTGACGCACGACCAGACGGAGGCGATGACGATGGGGGATCGCATCGCGGTGCTCAACGCGGGCTATATCCAGCAGATCGGTCCGCCGCAGGAGCTCTACGATCATCCCTCCAATCTGTTTGTGGCAGGCTTCATCGGCTCGCCGGCGATGAATTTCTTCCCGGGAGCGCGCGTTGATGGCGTGGGAGAGCAGACCACCATCACGCTCGATAGTGTGGGACAGGTCGAGATCCCCCCGCTCTTTGCGGGCAGGGTCAGGGAAGTCGCAGGCAGGAATCTGTCCTTTGGCATCCGCCC
>WNFA01009154.1_pt1 | contig 13026 bp, 10 predicted proteins | sample 5400481 | NCBI WGS metagenome assembly WNFA01 (sample SAMN13153340, study PRJNA577476) | soil metagenome | isolation source: 120 cm saprolite under Douglas fir tree site 2 hole 1 replicate 2 | place: USA:California | collected 2015-04-18 | reverse complement strand
GTTTGTTTCACTGAGTCGCGACGTGAGGAGTGGGATTGGAGATCGGATGCCGCAAGAGTGATCTCGTCAGCGATTCTGTAAGATGGCGAGCGGTGAATCCTGCGCCGAAAGCGAACCGCATCACCGGCCCGAAGCTGTTGGCGGCCGCCAGCCCTACGAAATAGAGGCCGGGTATCGAGGACTCGAAGGTCGATGACAGCACAGGCGTGGCTTCTACAACCTTCAGCCGTGATCGGATTTCCGCACTGAGGAAGATCAATCGCCCGATGTCGACCTTGTAGCCCGTCGCCGCTATAATGTGATCGGCCATCACGTCGCGCTTGGTACCATCCGCAGCGCGAATGCGAAGACGAACCTTGTGGTCCTGGATCTCGGCGCGCTCTGGCGCATATCCCAGCAGAAGAGCTACCCGCCCAATGACCTTGTCTTTGATAAACCATCCTCCGGATGGGCCGAGCTGCGTTCGAACGATCGCTAGGCGCAGTTTCTCTGGCAAGTAGTGGAAAAGTAACGGCGCGTCCGAGAAAAAGCGCGAGCGCAAGCCGGGACCGAGCCCTGACGGGGGATGGCGAATTCGCTGCCACCGAGACCGAGCCCGCGGCGCTCCATGAAACTTCAGCGAGGGATCGCGAGCGACGAGCTGCACCTCCGCATCGGCCTCATGCAACAATCCAGCGAGGTCGAGCGCCGAAGCGCCGCCTCCGATTACGACCACGCGGCGTCCTCTAAAAGGCTCGAGATGGTGATGACGGTAGCTATGCGACAAAAACTCGGGCGGTAGATGCGCCAAGTTGGCCGGCACGTGCTCGAAATGAGTGATGCCGACGGCGAGCACGACCCGCCGAGCCTCAACCATTTCACCATCCTCAAGCCGAAGCAGGAAGCCGCCCGACGAATGACCGAGGTCAACGACGAGCTTGTCTTCCACCTCCGGTACCATCCGCTCGTTGAAAGCAAGCCCGTAAGCAGCAAAACTCTCTAAACGCACCGGGATCCCTATGTCAGCGTATTCAATCCCACTCTCAGCGCTAAAATGCTTCAAGGTAAAGTGACCATCAGGATCATAGATGTTCGACGCGAAGCCGTCAGACTTGAGCAGCATATTCTTCGGCATATGCGCAAGCCAACTGTCCATCGGGCGACCGAAGATTCGGAAAGGCACGCCGCGCGCTCGCAAATGCGCGGCCACCGAGAGTCCGTAAGGGCCCGCGCCGATGACCGCAACATCTAACGTACCTTTATGGATTGGATTGGTCTCGTGCTTCATGTTCTCGCAGCTTTCGGAAGCGCGTCACTTAGGGAGTGCGGGTGATGTCGCTCTTATCGACCTGGGACCTGAACACGCTGCTTGCGAAAGCGGTAGCATGACGCCTAACCCGGCGTGGACTCTCATTGTCGTTCTTTAGGAATTGAATAAAAACATAACGTAGAAGCCGGTACAACTTTTAAGTCCGGTCTTTAACCTCGCGTGAGGGATCTCAGCTCGTTTCCACTGGATCAGAAGATAACATCCGAGCCGATACGGCTTTTGGCCTCACACCAACCGATCACTTCGGGCTAGTCCAAACTATTCGGTGCACGTCGATGACACGGCACACCGTTGGTTAAATCGTAGATGCATAGTGATCACTGACGCCCCGGCACCCAACAGGGCAACAGAAGTGGTGTCTGGAGATGGATATTGGTAGGCGCGCCGCGTGGGTCGTAAGTATTGCTAGAATTGAAGCTTGAACACCACCCCGGCCTGATGCCGATCATAACTGAAACCCGGCTGTGTCGATTTTCGTGTGACGTAGCGATATTGTGTGCTCGCGATCCAATAGCGGTTTATCGTGTAAGCCAAGTTGGCGCCTGCCGACGTGGCATCGTCGCGGCGCGTCGTGCTCTGATAATCATCGTTTTCATAAGATACGATCCCGCTCAGAACCACCTGACGCAGAACTTCGCAATCGACCTGTGCCTGGACCGTCTTCACATCGGTCACAGCGGGCGTGCCTCTTGCGCCAGTGAGGATGGTGTCGGAAAAGTCCTGGTTGCCGGTCAGAGTGACTGTCACGATCTCGCTGGGGTACCAAGCCAAATCGAGGCCGTAGGTGATGCCCCCCACGCTGCCGAACGCGCTTGAATCATGGACATGTTCTCGGTACCCGACAGTGGCGGTGCCGCGGAAAAGGCGGCGAAATTCGAAATCGACGCCCGTGACGACCGTGTAGGTGCTAGAATTAAGGATGCCAGCCGCGTCGGTTTCATGTCGATATTCTCCGCGAACAACACCGCGGAGAAGCGGTGTGAGGTCGTAGGTCACTTTCGGCGAGACATCGAATACATTGGAGTTAAGCTGTGACTGTTCGAATGTCACACCATTGATCGTGATGTTTTCGAATGTCTCGCGTCGATAGCCGCCGCCAAGGCCCAACCCCCACCGCCCAATATCGCGGATGACAGAGACCTGCTCGCCAATCAGGTGATGCACAGGAAGACGGGTGAGAGTCCCATTGGCGGTCGGAAGGACGAACGAAGCGGGATCTGAGTGATCGTAGAGAAAAGAGGTCCGCGACTCGACCCGCAACGTCGAGGCGAGATCGCCGACGATCCCCAGCGTGGTCCCGAAATTCGGATTATCCAGCGACTCGTGGCTCGCATAGCGCACGATATCGCCGTAGACATTGAGATTGTACCTGATGAGGCCCGGCCCGTTGTCAGCGTTCAACTCCGGCCGAAGGTGCAGCACGACATCGCTTGCTGGGTTGCTCTGGGTCGCGAAGATGTTGCTGTCGTAAATGGTGGCGACGCTTGCCGAGGGGAGCAGATGGAGGCCTTCAACCCAGAAGCCCTCAGGCTGCAGCTCCGGTCGCTGTCGCAGGAGAACCCCCACCGGGCCCGTCGGATCGCGTTGATCGGCGGGGGTGGGGCTCGGTGTGTAGATGGAAGAGAAGCCGGGCGTCGCGAGGACCTGCGCCGCCACGGGCGCCTCACCGATCGGCAGGGCCGTGACTGCGAAGAGCAAGGAAAGTGCTGAGGTGAAACGACGTGGCATCGCCAAAATTCTTGCGCAGCAGAGCGGACAACAATAAGGCTCATTTGCCTCGCCGTCGATGCCCGGCTGACGGCCGACGGTCACGCAGATGGCCAGAGACGCGATCGGCAAACACTCTCAAATGCGCGTGACTCGGCGTAGACTCTTGACGACCCTGTCGGCCGTCCGGCCGTCCCAAAGCGGCGGTCGCTTTGCATGAGGCCAACGGCCCGCAAGCACTTCCTCGACCGCTCGGGCGAGCTGAGGGCGTCCGACCAGACGGTTCGAGCCCATGGTTACCGTGATCGGGCGCTCAGTGGTTTCCCTTAGAGTCAGGCAGGGGATGTCCAGGTAAGTCGTTTCCTCCTGGATCCCACCTGAATCGGTGATCGCAAAGCGTGCGTTGCGTACCAGCGCCATGAACCGGATATAGCCCATCGGTTCGACCAAGCGCAGCTGGCGTGCCGTGGCAAGTCGACCGTCGAGTCCAAATTCCTTCAGCCGCGCCGTTGTCCTCGGATGCACGGCGAAGACCAGCCCGATCTGGCCGGTGATCTCGACGATCTCATCCACCAATTCAGCCAGGACCTGTGGGTCGTCAACGTTGCTCGGGCGGTGCAGCGTAATGACGCCATACTCGCCAGCGAGCCCGAGTTCTCCCGCTGCATCCGTCGCCTCGATCTTGCCGCGCACAAGTTCATAGGAGTCGATCATGATGTTGCCGACGCGCACGATGCGTTCCGGAGAAATCCCCTCATTGCGAAGATTCTCATCTGCGTCCTCCGACGGCGTCCACAGCAGATCGGCGATTGCATCGGTCACGACGCGATTGATTTCCTCAGGCATCGTGCGATCGCGGCTGCGCAGGCCAGCCTCGAGATGCGCCACCGGCAGCTCCAGCTTCTTCGCGGCAAGTGTGCATGCCATCGTAGAGTTGACGTCGCCGACAACGATCACCCAGTCGGGGCGGTGGTCGCGGCAGAGGCGCTCATAGGCGATCATCACGCCGCCCGTCTGCTCGGCGTGCGTACCGCTCCCGACCTCGAGATTAACATCAGGCGCGGGAAGGCCGAGATCGGCGAAAAAAGCCGCTGACATCCCATAGTCGTAGTGCTGGCCGGTATGGATGATCATCGCGTTCGCCCAGTCGGCCTCGTTTTGGAAGGCATGATAGAGCGGAGCCACCTTCATGAAGTTCGGGCGTGCAGCACCGATAAGATGAATGAGCTTCATTGGCCTAGCGGAACGAAAGCTCGATTTTCCCTGAGACACAATGCTAAATCCTAATGCATTCAACAAGAAAAATCGGGTGCCAAACTTGGTCTATGGAAATAGTCGAGTTGGCGCGCCAGGAGACCAAGTTGGCAGCCGCGGCGTGAAGAAGCGCTCGCGGACGCGCCCGACTTGGTTCGCGACCTGGCCCTTCTCCCAGCCGAATGCCGGCGTGCTGGCGAAGGGATCGACGAGATAGTGCCCGCACACCTGCAGGAAGCGCCGATTGTAGAGCCGGTCCTTGCCGATGAAGACCGTCTCCACCGCCGTCTTCATGTTGTCGTAGATGCCGCGCGCGCAGGCGCCCCGGAAGAAGGCGAAGGCCCGGTAGTGGCATCGAAGACCATCTCGTGCGTCTCGCGGATGGGGCGAGACGTCTCGCAGGGCGAAGCGTAAACGAGTTTGGTGCATGACCCTGGCCTGCCGCGCCAACTGCCCCCCGTCCATGCCGGGCATGCCGATATCGGTGAACAGCAGATCGACATGATGCTCGGCGAGAAGGCGAACCGCCTCATAGCCGTCGCTCGCGACCAGCACCCGGAAGCCCTTCTCGGACAGCATCTCCCCGACGACATAGCGCACGGCGGCGTCGTCTTCGGCGAACAGTATCGTAAGAAGCTGCTCCATGCGCCCTCGTCGACCACATCAATGATTGAGGCGCGCTTTTCTGCACGATCTCAGTATAGCACAAATGCCGGGAAGAGGACCTCAAATGCAGGTACTACTCACTGCTGTCCCATAGGGGCTGAAGTAAAAGCGGCTTGGTTCGCCCGCTGAATGGTACAATGGAGTTGCGAGAAACCATTGAGCCGCAACGAGGAACCAAGCCTTGCCGCATCATAGCACAGTCTTTTGCCAACTGCTTCGGCTGATCCCGAGACACGAATTCGACGCGCTCGCCGATGCGCACCATGCTGGCGCCCCGTTGCGGCGGATGACGCGCTGGTCGCAGTTCGTGGCGCTCGCCACCGGGCATCTGGGCGGTCGACACAGCTTGCGTGACATCGTCGCCAATCTCGAAGCACAGGCCTCGCGCCTTTATCATCTGGGGGCACGCCCGGTGAAGCGCAGCTCGTTCGCGCGCGTCAACGAGGAGCAGCCGGCGGACCTCTACGCGACGCTGTTTGAGCGGCTTTATGCGCGCTGCCTGGCGCATGCGCCGCGCCACGGCTTCCGCTTCAAGAACAAGCTCTATTCGCTCGACACCTCGCTCATCGACCTCTCGCTCGAGGTCTTCCCCTGGGCGCATTACGCGCTCGGCAAGGCGGCGATGAAGCTGCATCTCGGTCTCGATCACGACGGCATGCTGCCAGCCTTTGCGCTCATCACCGAGAGCCGTGTCTCCGACATGGCCGGCGCGCGCTGCCTGCGCTTCGCCAAAGGCTCGATTGTCGTTCTCGACAAGGGCTACAGCGATTACGCCTGGCTGCATCAACTCGATACCGAAGGCGCCTTCTTTGTCACCCGTGCCCGCGACGGGATAGATGCGCGCACACTCGCCGAGTGCGCGGTGCCGGCGGGAAAGGGCGTGCGCTTCGACCGTCGCATCGCGCTCGCTGGCAAGCGGCCGCGCGATATGGGCATGAAGCCGCTCCGGCTCGTCGGCTACACCTGCCCCGAGACGGCGCGTGAGTATGAGTTCCTCACCAACATCGAGCACCTCTCGGCACGCACCATTGCCGATCTCTACAAAGCGCGCTGGCAGGTCGAGCTCTTCTTCAAATGGCTGAAGCAGAATCTGAAGCTCAAAGGCTTCGTCGGCACCTCGAAGAACGCCGTCCTCACCCAGATCTGGGTGGCGCTCTGCCTCAGCCTGCTCCTCGCCTATCTCAAGTTCGTGGCACGGCTCGAACTCTCGCTCCAGCAGATCGCGCGATTACTGCGCCTCAACCTGTTTCTCCGCCGCGATCTCTTGGCGCTCTTCAAGAATGAGACGCCACCGCCATCATCCCCGCCCGGACAATGGGCCTTAGCGCTTTGATCCGACTCACCCATCCGCTATGGGACAGCAGTGGGTACTACTCGAATTAGGGCAATTATCATCCGGAAGGGGGAACACGGCGGTCGGCGACCCCATATGAACGGCTCCAGATTATTTTCGGTGCTGCCCCCTCAACAAAAATCCCGGCTCCATGGCGGAGCCGGGATTACTGTCGGTGGTTGCGGGGACCCGCAACTGTCTTAATTTGCTCCTCGCTGGGCGCTGCAAGGTCCTAACGGCCGGATGAGGGTTCAAAGCGGGGACGTGCAACCACCGACCGTTGAGCCTGCCAGCGGTCGTTATTTGAATTACTAAAAACTAGGCCCCCGCCCGGGAACTCGGAATGGTAGGGATCCCTCTCGCAAACCGCCCCCCTCACGGCGGTAACGCCAGTTCGAATCCGGTTAGGAGACGCCAATAATGTTTTCCGGAGCGCCCGGCGCCGCGACCGATGCTGTCCGGCATGATTACGGGATAAATATCCTTCTCGACGTAAGAGATTACCTCTCGGCCGAGACGAAGCGTCTGCAAGGGCTTATAGCACTCTCTAACTCTTGCTCAGTCCTTGCTGCTACGTTTGCCCAATAATCGCCGACGCCATTATTTGTGGCGCCGTCGCGGCCCTCGTCTCTCTTGGCGCAGCCGCCGTGAGCGCCCGGTTGAAGAGCTTGCGCAGGTCGCTTGTACTGTGGTCCTTTCTCCTCACGACACCTTTACCATTCTCTTCCCTTTGTTCTCACCCGCGAGCAGCCCGATCAGCCCGCGCGGCGTGTTTTCGAGCCCATCGATGATGTCCTCCTGCACGATGAGCTTGCGGCATCGACCCAGGATTTGAGCTCGGCGATCGCCGATGCGCGCTCGGCTTCGTAATCCATCACGATGAAGCCCTGGAGCGTCAGCCGCTTCACCACGATGAGGCCGGGCACGCCGCGCGGCCCATGCGCCTGCGGCGCGCCGTCGTATTGCGAGACCGCGCCGCAGCAAGCGATGCGGCCGCGCAGCCTCATCTGGAAGAGGCAGGCCTCGAGGATGTCGCCGCCGACATTGTCGAAATAGACGTCGATGCCGTCGGGTGCCGCCGCTTTCAGCGCCTTGGGCAGCGGCCCCGCCTTGTAGTCGACCGCGGCGTCGAAGCCGAGCGCGCCGATGAGCCAGGCGCATTTCTCCGCGCCCCCGGCGATGCCGATAACGCGGCAACCCTTGATCTTGGCGATCTGACCCGCCAGCGAGCCGACCGCGCCCGCCGCCGCCGAGACCGCCACCGTCTCGCCCGGCTGCGGCTTCCCCACCCGCAGCAGGCCGAAATAGGCGGTGAGCCCGGCAATGCCGTAGACGCTAAGGAGATGCGTCAGCGGCTCCAATCGCGGCAGCTTCGCCGCGCGCGTGGCTGGCAGCACCGCGTAATCCTGCCAGCCGGTATCGGCGAAGACGACATCGCCGGCGCGGAGCGCCGGGCTCTTGGACTCAACGATCTCCGCCAGCGCGCCGCCCGCCATAACGCTCCCCGCCTCGACCGCGGAACGGTATGTCGCGCCCTGCATCCAGGCGCGGTTGGCAGCGTCCAACGAGATGTAGCGCACCCGCGCCAGCACCTCGCCCTCTTGCGGGGTCGGCAGCGGCGCCGCGGCAAGGCGGAAATGCTCCGGCCCGAGCTTTCCCTTCGGCGTCTCGACGAGCAGGATCTGGCGGTTGCGGTCCGGCATGGCGCATCTCCCTGGGTCCTGGGCATACTCCCTTAGCGAAGCGTAGCCCCGTATAGACGCGGAGGCACGGGTGTAGATCATGATCGTCTTGGAGCGCGCCAAGCCCACAGTCAGCTATGGGTTGAGGCCGAAATCGGACTCGCGTTCGCCGAGCTCGTTCTTCGGAGAAGTGCCATAAACCAGAGATGGTTGAAGGCCGCCACTTGTCGACCAATCCGCCCATCAGTGGGCTAAAAGCTTGCTGATTCGCTCGAAGATACGACCGGCCGGAAGCCCGTCCTCGTGGACACCGGGCTCAGGCATCAATGAAGCCGCAGCTGACCGGCGGAGGTCAGCAAACGCTCGATCCAGCTCGCCTTGGAGCTCCGGATGAGCTTTCAGGATTGTTGCCACATCAGCCCCGGCGATTTCGTAGACGATTGCATGTGTCAACGCACGAACGGTCGCATTCCGGGGCGCTCCGTTTAGGGCATTCTCGCCGAAATACTGACCTGGCCCTAGGCGGTTGATCTCCTCGGTAGCGCCGCCTAGACCGTGGTGACTGATACTGACGACGCCACTCTCGATCAGAAATAGTGAATCCCCGGTCTGTCCTTGTTCGAAGACTGTCTCGCTGCCGCGCAACTCTCGCCGTTTCAGCGCCGCCAACAAGGTCTCTCTTTCAGACACCGACAGAGCCGCGAGCAACGGCATGCGATCGAGGACGGCCCGCGCAGGCTCAGGATCTTGCGCCTGCGCGATCACACGCACGTCCTGTCGTTGCCGCGCAAGCGAAATGCCGGACCATGCGGCATGTCGATAAATCAGATCGAGCACATCGCTGGTCGCCCGTGTTGCCGTGTCGACGCTCTCGACGAAGAAGCAGACCGAGTAGTCGACCGACGCAGCACCGATCCCCGTCGCCCGAACCTCCGGAACTGGACTGCGCAGCGTGTGCCGGCAATTGACGATCGCCTGCTCCAGCATCTCGATTCCCTGCGCTGGCGGCATCCGGTCATCGAGTGAAATGGTGAATTTCACGCCGTGGACGCGCACCGGAAAGGTATAATTGATGATCCGTGATTTAGCGATGACGCTGTTCGGCACCACGACGGTGTCCTGCGCCCATGTCATGATATGAGTAGCACGCCAACTTATCTCGATGACCGTGCCTTGGACGTCGCCTTCGAGCCCGATCGAGTCGCCAATGCGGTACGCCCCTTCCAAGCTCAAAGCGATCCCCGAGAAGAGGTCACTGACGGTGCTCTGCAGCGCGAGGCCGAGCACAATGGCGACCACGCCCGACGTGGCGATCAGCCCGGTGACTGGGAGCTCGAAAACCAGGCGAACAACCGCGAAAAGGACGGCGAGGTAGACAAATCCCGACAGCAGATCGGTGGCGAACTTGCGCTCGTGCAGCTTGTGCTTGAACAGCAGAAAGGCGCGACCGAGCGCGATCAGGCATCGGGCAAAGATGAACCACCAAAAGAGCTGGAGCGCCTGAACGAGGAGACGCGTCTCCGCCTGGAATGTATTCGGCGCGGGCTGCACCGGCAGGATGCCGGCGCGTATCAACGCATAGGTGTAAAGCATCAAATAGATGACGCCGAACGATATACGTGTCCGTGTCGGCTGGCGAAGCACCCAGCGAATCACCGTCAGACCGACGACGGCACACGCCCCTGCTATCAGGAGATGCTCGTCCAGCGCGAGCACCGTCACGCGCGTCTCATCGGCTTATTGAGCACATCACGGCCGCGGATACCTCGGTCGATGCGTCGAGCCAAACTAAATGGAGCTACGTACCAACGGCTCCGCTTCCGCCCCACCAATAAATGCAGATGAAGAGGAACAACCACACGACGTCCACGAAGTGCCAGTACCATGCTGCCGCCTCGAAGCCGAAATGATGATCGGGCTTGAAGTGTCCGGCCATGGCGCGAAAGAAGTTCACGATGAGGAAACACGTGCCGACGATGACATGGAAGCCGTGGAACCCCGTCGCCATGAAGAAGGTCGACGGATAGATCCCGTCTTTGAAACCAAAGGCAGCGTGGCTGTATTCATAGGCCTGCAACGAGCTGAAGCAGAGGCCGAGGAGGATCGTGACACCCAGCCACTGGATGAGTTGCCTACGGTGGTTCACGAGAAGTGCGCGATGAGCCCAGCTCACTGTGAAGCCGGAAGTCAGCAGAATGACGGTGTTGAGGAACGGGATTTCCCAGGGATTGAAGGGGTGGATGCCCTTGGGCGGCCAGACGCCGTCAACGGGAAAGAGGCTCGCGCTGAAAAACGCCCAGAAGAAGGCGGCAAAGAACATCACTTCCGAGACAATGAAAAGCGCCATGCCATAGCGCAGCCCGATCTGCACCACGGGCGTGTGATGGCCTTGAAACTCCGCCTCGCGGATCACGTCGCGCCACCACGCGAACATCGTGGCAAGCACGCCCGAGAGGCCCGGCACCAAGGCCCAGATCGGCCCGCCATGCATATAGAAGGCGCCGCCGGCGAACATCAGACCCGCTGCCAGCGCGCCGCATAGCGGCCAAGGGCTGGGATCGACGAGGTGATAAGGGTGCTTCGGCTCGGCGTGAGTGGTGCTCATCTCTTGCTCTCCGGCGACGTGATGTTGGCGCTCGTCATTTTAGGAATGCCGGCCTCGGATCGCGCTCAACTCAGGACTCCCGGCGCCCGATCGATCACCAGGAAGGCAAACAGAAGGAAGAGATAGAGGACGGAGTAGGCGAACATCTCCTTGCTGCTGCGGTCGGTGGTATCGCGCCACACGCGGACCGCCATCAGCGTGAAAAGCGCGCTCAGGAGCAGCGCGGCGGCGCCGTAGAGCCAACCGGCGACGCTCAGCAAGACCGGCGCGAGCGCGACCGGCCACAGCGCGACCGTATAGGCGAGCATTTGCTTCTTGGTCTCGCGCGAACCGGAGACCACCGGCAGCATGGGTACGCCGGCCTTGGCGTAATCGCCGGCACGATAGAGCGACAGTGCCCAGAAATGCGGCGGCGTCCAAAAAAAGATGATGGCGAAGAGTGCCAAAGCGGATAGGTCGACATGGCCGGTGACCGCGGCCCAGCCAACGATCGGCGGAAAAGCACCGGCGGCGCCGCCGATAACGATATTCTGCGGCGTGCGGCGCTTGAGCCAGATGGTGTAGACGAAGACATAGAAGGCGATGGTGAGCGCCAGCAGGGCCGCCGCCGACCAGTTGAGGCCAAGCCCCATCACCAGCACCGAGGCACCAGCGAGCGCGCAGCCGAAGCCGAGCGCATCGCCCGGCGCCATGCGGCCCGCCGGCAACGGACGAGACCTGGTGCGTCGCATCAGAGCGTCGATGTCGCGGTCGTACCACATATTGATGGCGCCCGCGGCGCCTGCACCGACGGCGATACAGAGCACCGCAACACCGGCAAGCACGGGATGGAGATTGCCAGGCGCCAGATAGAGCCCGACAAAACCGGTGAAGACGACGAGCGACATGACACGCGGCTTCAGCAATGCGACATAGTCGCGCACCGCTGGTGTCGCGGCTGTCGTACTGAGTGGGGAGGTCGCGAGATCGGTCATGCGGCTACCTCGATCCGGCAATTACGGGGAGCGGGTTGCCGGCACATGGCTTTGGAGTTCACTCGTCCTACCCTCAGTTTCCGGCCGCGCTGGGCGCGATGCGCGGGATTTCCTCGTAGGTGTGGAATGGCGGCGGCGACGGCAGGGTCCATTCGAGTGTCGTGGCGCCCGGACCCCACGGGTTGGATTCGGCGCGCTTGCCGTGACGGAAGGTGTGATAGATGACGAAGATGAACCAGAGCGTCGACGCGAAGGAGATGAAGGTGCCAATGGACGCCACCATGTTCCAGCCGGCGAATGCCTCTGGATAGTCGCTGATCCGCCGTGGCATGCCGGCGAGGCCGAGGAAATGCATCGGGAAGAAGGTCAAGTTGACGCCGATGAACGTGGTCCAGAAATGGATCTTGCCGAAGGCCTCGTTGTACTGGTGCCCACTCATCTTTCCGATCCAGTAGTAGAAGCCGGCGAACAGCGAGAACACCGCCCCCAGCGACAGCACGTAATGGAAATGGGCGACGACGTAGTAGGTGTTGTGGAGCGCGACATCAATGCCACCATTGGCTAGAACGATGCCGGTCACGCCGCCGACGGTGAACAGGAAGATGAAGCCCACCGCCCACAGCATCGGTGTCTTGAACTCGATGGCGCCGTCCCACATCGTCGCAAGCCAGGAGAAGATCTTGATGCCGGTGGGCAGCGCAATGACCATGGACGCGGCCGTGAAATAGGCGCGCGTGTCGACGCTGACGCCCGCCGTGAACATGTGGTGCGCCCACACCACGAAGCCGATCACGCCGATCCCGACCATCGCGTAGGCCATGCCGAGATAGCCAAAGATCGGCTTTTTCGAGAAGGTCGAGACGATCTGGCTGATCATGCCGAAGCCCGGCAGGATCATGATGTAGACCTCGGGATGGCCGAAGAACCAGAACAGGTTCAGGAAGAGCAGCGGGTCGCCGCCGCCGGCAGGATTGAAAAAGGTGGTGCCAAAATTGCGGTCGGTGAGCAGCATGGTGATGGCGCCCGTGAGCACCGGGAGTGCCAGCAGGAGCATGAACGACGTGACGAGGATCGACCACACGAAAAGTGGCATCTTGTGCAGGGTCATGCCCGGCGCGCGCATGTTGAAGATCGTGGTGATGAAATTGATCGCGCTGAGGATCGAGGACACCCCAGCGAGATGCAGCGAGAAGATCACCAGGTCGACGGCCGGCCCGGGATGCCCATCGGCATTCGACAACGGCGGATAGAGTGTCCAGCCAACGCCCGCGCCGGAGGGATTGCCAAGGAAGGCCGAGGTCAAGAGCAAGACGAACGACGGCACCAACAGCCAGAAGCTGATGTTGTTGAGCCGCGAAAATGCCATGTCCGGCGCGCCGATCATCATCGGCACGAGCCAATTGCCGAAGCCGCCGATCATCGCCGGCATAACCACAAAGAACACCATGATCAAGCCGTGGGCCGTGATTATGACGTTGTAGAGCTGCGTGTCGCCA
>WNFA01003508.1_pt1 | contig 13026 bp, 13 predicted proteins | sample 5400481 | NCBI WGS metagenome assembly WNFA01 (sample SAMN13153340, study PRJNA577476) | soil metagenome | isolation source: 120 cm saprolite under Douglas fir tree site 2 hole 1 replicate 2 | place: USA:California | collected 2015-04-18 | reverse complement strand
TTCTTCTCTTCTTCCAGCCGCTCGATGCGCTCGACGATGGCCTTGAGCTGATCTTTTGCAAATGTTGTCGCGGGCTCTTCCTTGACGGCAGCGGCAGAGGTGGCCATCGGATACTCCTGATTGAATGGGTGATTGAGTCAAAAGCGGAAGGCGCCGACGCTTCGCCACGCACCGCATCCCGGAATGACCCTCGTGAGTGGGACGACCTGCGTCAAGGCAACAGCGCGCTCATCCACAGCGCGCCCACAGGAGATAGCGAAATCCCTCTCCGCAAAATGAAGAAGCTTGAATTTCTGGAACTACGCGCCGCGTGGTCGCCATGCCGCGAATCGCGCGCCGACGTCGCGGCAGTTCAAGTCCCGCGCCGCCCACATGCGCGGGGAGCCGTGCTGCGACAAGATCGAAACAGGTCAATGCCCGCTATGGGCCTTCTTCATCGCCGCGAGTTGCTCGGGACTGGCCGTCCCCTGATAAGTCGACTTCCAGGTATCGTAGGGCATGCCGTAGACGGCCTCGCGGCTCTCGTCCTTGCTCATGTCAACGCCTTTGGCGTCGGCCTCGTCCTTGAGCCAGTTGGACAGGCAGTTGCGGCAGAAGCCTGCGAGATTCATCAGATCGATGTTCTGGACATCGGTGCGGGAACGCAGATGTTCGACCAGCCGCCGGAACACCGCGGCTTCAAGTTCCGTTCTGGTTTTGTCGTCAATTGCCATGACCGTATCTCGACCGTTATCTCGCGGTTGCGCGTAAGCTTATTGATCTTAGGTGGGGAGTTGTCACAGATTTTACCATATCGAAGCGCAAAGACAGGGTTAACAAGCGGGATTTCGGCTGCCGAATGCCTGAAAATGTCCCCTCGGCCGTTGACAGCTGCCGCTGGCTTACGCGAAATCATCAATGATTTGATATAGCTTCACTGAATGATCGCAAAAGATTCCCATCGCCCCCAGCGTTTCCCTGCTCGCATGACCGCCGGTTTGATGCCGGCGCTGGCGCTTGCAATGATGTCCCTGTGGAACAATCCGGCGGCGGCGGACTTCCGTCTCTGCAATAACACCTCGAGCCGCGTCGGCATTGCGCTGGGCTACAAGGATGCCGAGGGCTGGACCACTGAGGGCTGGTGGAACGTTTCCTCCCGGGCCTGCGAGACCCTGCTGCGCGGCACGCTGGTCGCACGGTTCTACTATATCTATGCGCTCGACTACGACCGCGGCGGCGAGTGGTCAGGACAGGCCTTCATGTGCTCCCGCGACAAGGAATTCACCATCAAGGGCACCGAAAACTGCCTGGCGCGCGGTTTCGACCGCACTGGCTTTTTCGAAGTCGATACCGGCGAGCAGCGTGCCTGGACCGTGCAACTGACCGAATCCAACGAACAGGCCGGACAGCGGGTGCCGGGAATCCCGGGAACGGTTGATCCCGGCGGAGCCGGAGGCCTTCCGGGCATGTCGAATTCGCCGGGCGGCGCGCCCGGCCTGTCCACCTCGCCGGGCGGGACACCCGGCCTGCCCAATTCGCCGGGCGGGACGCCTCCGGGCGCGTCTGGTCTGCCGCCAGCGCCCGGAAGCAAGCCATGAGACGCCTGCGCCGCATCAAGATCCTGGCAACGCTCGGTCCGGCATCCTCCGACAGCGCGATGATCCGCCGCCTGTTCGAGGCCGGCGCCGATGTCTTCCGCATCAATATGAGCCATACCTCGCACGATACGATGCGCGAACTGGTCAAGACCATTCGCAATGTCGAATCGAGCTACGGCCGGCCGATCGGCATTCTGGTCGATCTTCAGGGGCCGAAGCTGCGCCTGGGCTCGTTCGCCGAAGGCTCGATCCAGCTCAAAAACGGCGAAAGTTTTGTGCTCGATTCCGACAAGACGCCGGGCGACAACACGAGGGTCCAGCTTCCGCATCCGGAAATTCTCGCGGCATTGAGGCCGGGTCACGCGCTCCTACTCGACGACGGCAAGGTGCGCCTGATCGCCGAGGAAACCTCGCCCGACCGCGCCGTCACCCGCGTCGTGATCGGCGGGCGGATGTCGGACCGCAAGGGCGTCAGCCTGCCCGACACCGATCTGCCGGTATCGGCGATGACGCCGAAGGACCGCGCCGACCTTGAAGCCGCCCTGGTGACCGGAGTCGACTGGATCGCGTTGTCCTTCGTGCAGCGCGCCGAGGACGTCATCGAGGCCAAGAAACTGATCCGCGGCCGCGCCGCCGTGATGGCCAAGATCGAAAAGCCGCAGGCGATCGACCGCCTCCCGGAAATCATCGAGGTGTCCGACGCCCTGATGGTGGCGCGCGGCGATCTCGGTGTCGAGTTGCCGCTGGAGCGGGTGCCGAGCCTGCAGAAGCAGATGACGCGGTTGGCGCGGCGCGCCGGCAAGCCGGTGGTGGTCGCAACGCAAATGCTGGAATCGATGATCCAGAGCCCGGTCCCGACGCGCGCAGAGGTCTCGGACGTGGCAACCGCCGTCTATGAAGGCGCCGACGCGATCATGCTGTCGGCGGAATCGGCCGCCGGCAAATTTCCGGTCGAAGCGGTCTCGACCATGAATCGCATCGGCGAGGAAGTGGAGCGCGATCCGACCTATCGCGGCGTGCTCACCGCGCAGCGCGCGGAACCGGAACCGACCGTCGGCGACGCCATTGCCGACGCGGCGCGGCAAATCGCCGAAACGCTCGATCTGTCCGCGATCATTTGCTGGACCAGTTCAGGATCGACCGCGCTGCGTGTCGCGCGCGAGCGGCCGAAGCCGCCGGTGGTGGCGATCACACCGAACCTCGCAACCGGGCGCAAACTCTCCGCGGTCTGGGGCGTGCATTGTGTCGTCGCGGAAGACGCGAAAGACCTGGACGACATGGTCAACCGCGCCGGCTCGATCGCATTTCGCGATGGTTTTGCCAGGGCCGGCCAGCGCGTCATCATCGTTGCGGGCGTGCCGCTTCGCGCTCCCGGTACCACCAACATGCTGCGCATCGCCTCTGTCGGCCCGAACGACGACGCGAATATGTGAGCTCTTCCCTCCCCCTTGTGGGGAGGGCTATCGCATATGGAATTTTCCCGGCTGGCGTCTCAACGAGTCGTCCCTGCGAACGCAGGGACCCATACGCCGCGGACTCTCGGTTCTTGCACTGGAGCAAAGGCCTTTTTTACTTTTGAGGCCAGGGGTGAAGGGTCCCTGCGTTCGCAGGGACGACCCGCTGAGAGTTTGTTCGAGGCCACGACCGCATCACGCGCGGCTCAATTTAGTCATATGCGATAGCCCTGCCACAAGGGGGAGGGATAAATCGCGCTTCCGTTGCCGAAGCTTCAGAGCAGCGTCGCATCCAGCGTGATCTTGGTATTCAACAGCTTCGACACCGGGCATCCGGCTTTTGCCATGCCCGCCAGCTCTTCGAATTTCGCCTTGTCCGCGCCCGGTATCTTTGCCGTCAAGGCGAGATGCACCGACGTAATGGCAAAACCATCGCCCACTTTCTCAAGCGTGACGTCGGCCTTGGTCTCCATCTGCTCGGCGGTAAGCTTGGCTTCGCCCAATATCAGCGACAGCGCCATGGTGAAACAGGCGGCATGCGCCGCTCCGATCAGTTCTTCCGGGTTCGAGCCCGGCTTGCCCTCGAAGCGGCTGGCGAAACCGTAAGGGTAATCCTTCAACGCGCCGCTCTTGGTCGAGATCGCGCCCTTGCCGTCCTTGATACCACCCTGCCATTTGGCCGATCCGAATGTCGTGGTCATGCGCTGCTCCATCGGTGAGTTGAACAAGTAGCGGCTCTTAGGCGACCAATACGGCGGAATATGTCCAGCCGCCGGCGGCATCGGCTTCTAACGATGACGTGACCTTACGCTCCCACCAGCGTTTTCGCCGGCAGTACCGCCTGCACCACCAGGCCGCGGGCGCGGGCGTCCATCACACCGACGGCGCGCAGCGCCAGCAGCGTCACGGTTTGCACCGCGTCGCGCAATCTTGCGGGATCCTCGCTATGGTCCGGCGCCAACGGCCCGACCAGTGATTCATGCAGCGCGCCAAGCAGCGCGGTCGCAGCCACAGCGGTGTCCTGCGCGGGCAGATGTCCGGCACGGACGGCGGCCTCGATCCTGGCTGCGATCTCGCCGGCGATCTCGCGGCGGCTCTCAAGCCGCGACGCGGTGACATCGACATCGACCGGCTCGGCCAGGATGCCCCATGCGAGCTTGCGCTGCGACAGCACGTGCACGGCGACGGTGGTGACGGCTGCCGCCAGCGCCGAGGATGGCCCGGGGGCAGCGTCCGCCGCGCGGCGGATCGCGGCCAGTTCATCGCGCGAGACATCGGCGATCAGCTCGGAAATCAGATCCGCCTTGGAGGGAAAATAGCGGTATACGGTGCCGGCGGCGACATTGGCGCGGATCGCGACCGGCGCGATTTGCACCGCGGCCATGCCGCCGTCAGCGGCGGCATCCCGCGCCGCCGCCAGAATGGCGCTACGGCGCGCCGCAAGCCGCTTCACCACCTGATGGGTCCGCCGGTAAACCATGGCGTGTTTCTCGTCCCTGGGCGCATTCCGACACCGGTTGAGAGCCGATCGAGAACGCGCATCTTCAGTGTTTTGGGCGAATTTTTCGCAATTCGCTTCAAAGAACTGAACACCTATTCAGGCCGCCTGACAAGATGGTTCACGACCGTTTCAGGAGGATTTGCAGAGAGCGGACTCGATGCCGCCCAAGGCGGCCTTATCTCAGATTGCATAGCCGGCGGCATCGAGATGGATGCCATCCGGCGGTCGGGAAACCATAATCGGCCTTTTTGAGGATAAGCGCATTCACGGCTTCCAACGCGTCGATCATTCACATGCCGCGACCGCCACTTAGGAACTACGAGATCGTTGGCGACGGGTGTGCTGACGCCGTGCAGGTTCGGTGAACGTGTAACCTCTGCTCCAGTCACGCGTCTTTAACGGCTTCGGCGGTATAATTCGTTTCGAATAAGCGGCTCCACGCGATGCCGCAGCTATGCGCGCGATGGTCGGCGGAACATGACGGAAACGAGCGCCGCTCCGTTGAACGGCAGGGCGAGCAGACTAACAATCCCGATCGTGCGGTTTCATTCGCTGGCTGGGTTGCTGTTGTTGGCGGCAGCAATCCGTCTTCCGCTGGCGTTCTGGCCGAACGTCCTTCATCCCGACGAGATCTTCCAGTGCCTCGAGCCGGCTTGGCGAATGCTCGGCCACGACGGCATCGTCTCTTGGGAATGGCGCTACGGTATGCGTGGCTGGTTGTTACCGAGCTTGATGGCGGGGCCGGTAGGCTTGGGCGACTGGGTTGCGCCGGGCGGCACTGGCGCCTTTGTGGTGCCTCGTCTGGTGGCGGCGCTGGCGTCGCTGTCGATCGTCGCCAGCGCATGGTCTTTGGGCGCCCGGGTCTCGCGAACCCATGCGATCGTTGCGGCCTTCGTGGCTGCAATCTGGTTCGAATTGGTTTCCTTTGCGCCGCATAGGTTGAGCGAACCGCTGGCGACTGCGGTCATTTTGCCGGCGGCACTGCTGTTGACCCATGCCTCCTTGTCGCAAAGACATCTCGTCGTCGGCGGTGCCTTGCTTGCTCTCGCCCTTGTTTTTCGCTTTCAATATGCGCCAGCCATTGCCGTGCTCGCGCTTGGCGCATGTTGGAGGCATTGGCGCAACCTGATTCCGCTGGTCGCTGGCGCATCTATCGGGCTGGTTTTCGGTGGCGTGGCCGATGCTGCGCACGGCGCGGTGCCTTTCGCCTGGCTGATCGCGAACGTACAACAGAATCTGCTGCATGATCGCGCGGCCGAGTTCGGCGTGACGCCCGCGATAACCTATCTCTACAGTTTTTGGATGATGTGGTCAGTCGCGCTCGTGCTGCTGTTGTTCGCGATCTGGCAGGGATGGCGGCACGCGCCGCTGTTGTTGGCGACGGCAGTCGCGAATATCGCCGTTCACAGCCTGATCGGCCACAAGGAGTACCGCTTCATATTCCTGTCAGTGGCCCTGTTCATCATCATAGCGGCGCTCGGCTCGGCGGATTGGATCCAGTGGTTGCGTGCGAACCGCGCCTGGCGGCGATGGGCGCTGCCGGTGGTCGCTGGGGGGGTGGGCGCTGATCTCGGGGGCGCTTGCGGCGACCGGTACGATGCCGGACAACTGGATGCGCGGCACGGGTGCGGCGCAACTGGCGGCCGAATTACGCGGCGATCCGGCGCTCTGCGGTCTCGCGCTTTACAACACGCCTTTCCACCTGCTTCCGGGGCGGGACCGATTGGTCGGCCGGTCGCCGCTCTACGCGCTCCACCCTGCCGATCCGGTCGCAAGCGGCGACCTCGCGGCCGTAGCAAAGAAAGCCGCGCCGGCGTTCAACCGCATCCTCTCGCGACGGGACTCGGCAACGGATCTTCCGGCGGGCTTTTCACAACGCGATTGCGCCAGCGTCGGCGGAGCCGATGTGTGTATCTTCGCGCGAAGCGGCGGCTGCGACGCGGCGACCGCGGCGCCATTTGTCCTCAATGACGTGCTGGTGCGCATTGACCGATAGGGCTCGCTAGCGTAGCGGCTGCCTAGGCGACTAGCGCCAATTGCAGGGAGTGAACGCGGCGCGGCACACCACATTGCATGGCAGATATAATCCACCGCGGTCAGGATTGGCGGGCGCTAGGCGCTCGCGGCCATCAACGACGGCGCCTGCTCACGCCGCCACCAGGGACCGGCGCGGCGCGCAATCAGCACCGTCACGATCAGCGTTGCCACGAAGCCGGTCGGCGCCCCCACCAGCGGATAGAACATGAGAAGTGCGGCGGCGAGGCCAAGCGCCGGCAATTCATAACGCTCAAAGCCCTTCCTCAATCCGATCCGGACCAGGAAAGCCATCGCAATCGCCAGCACCATCAGGTCGTAGAGAAACAGGTATGGCGTGATCAGTAATGTCCCGGTCGCGAGTGCGGCTGCCTTCAACGGGTAGCTTATGCGGCCGCGCCACACCAGCGTCAGCACGACCGCGACGGTGGCGCTCATGATCCATTGGAACAGCCAGCCGAGCGGCTCGGTGCCGCCGAAATACCGCACCACCGCGAAAATGCTTTGCATCTTGCCCCAGGGCGCGCGGCCCTCGGTGAGGAAGGCCTGCGAAAACGTCGGCATCCAGTGAAAAAACGCCTGCCAGCTCTCGGTGCCGAAGGCGAGCCATGATGCCAATGCCATCGCGACCGCCACAGCGCCCGCGGTGAAGAACACGGTCCATTGCGAGGCCGCGATCAGCACCAGCGGAAACAGCAATCCGTATTGCGGTTTGTAGCTCAATAGCCCGAGACAGATCCCTGATAGCACCGGCCGCGCCGGCATCAGATAGAGCGTGCCACCGATCAGGGACGCCGTGAGGAAACCATTCTGCCCCACCAGCGTGTTGGTGAGCACCACCGGAAACGCCAGCGCCAGCAACAAGCCGAACGGCCGGCCGACAATCCCGCGCATGACGGCGAGATAGGGCACGAGGCTGACCGCCGCCCAGCCGATAAAGGCTACCGCGTAGGGAAAATGCGCCAGCAGGCTGGCGACGAACAAGAACGGCGGCGGATAATGCCAGGCGAAGTTGCCCTGATAGCTCTGGCCGAGCACCGCGACCTGAAGCTGCTTCTGGATATCCCAATCGTAGGCTTGCGCGGGGTGACCATCGAGCACCAGCTTTCCGGCCGACCAGACGTTGACGAAATCGGTCGGGATGCCCAGGCCGTTTTCATCAAAAATCCACCAATGGGCGAAGAACGCGGTCGGGAAAAATACGGCATTGATGACGAACAGAACGAAGCACAGGTTCAGCAGCGACGCAGGGATTGCGCCGGGTTCGGTGATCGTCGGGGCGGATACGGGCCTGGTCATGCGAAGTCCCTTTGCGCGCGCTCGCCGCCTCGGCGGAACGCGCACCCGACCTAGCAATAGGACAAACAGCCCTTAGGAAATCTTAAGGCTTGCCGCCGTTCCGGCAAGAATTCGGGGCGCCGTTGGCCAGGCCGAATTCGCCACTGGCCGCCAAACGACAACACCGGACACCCTGCGGCAGCCGGACGAATGAAATGGCCAGAGCCGCTATCACGCCGCCGACGATCAGGTCGAACAGGTGATGGCCACCCTCCGGGATCGTGGACACCAACATTGTCCCGTTGATCAATAGCGCCGGGATCAAGGTATATCGTGAGGTGCGCAGTGCGTAAGTCATGATGATCGCAAGTATCGTATGCCCCGAGGGGAACGTGACCAGGCAATTGGAATTGGGCACGGAAAAATCAATCACCGACGTGGAGCCGGTTCGAAGCGCCATTAACAGATCGTAGTGCCACATTCCCGCGCCCACGCCGAAATTTTCGTAGCTGGCCAACGGCGGATGGTAATATGAATAAGCGCCGGCCGCGGGCAGGATCATCATGCCTATGGCGATGCCGATGGATGTCACGCACAGCAGCGCCAGAAATTCCGCGAGACGGTTGCCCTGCCCCGAAATGCAAAACCACAGGATGGTGCCCACCAGTACGGCAGCCGTGCTTTGATAGGCTTTCACCAGAAGCCAGCTTGCCAGCGCGCTGGAGTTGGCGACCTCCACAAAGGCAACCCAATTGAAGCCGAGCCATTGGTCGATCTGGGCGAGCCGGGCATCCTGAAGCGGAAGCGCGGCGCTGGTGCCGAGGCCGCAGAACACGATGACGGCAACTGCAAGCAGTGCAAAAACCAGCGCCGCGACGGCAAATAGCTCAACGCGCCTGACATATTCGCGCAGGGCTCGGCCGACGCGGTCGGTCTCGTGAGCCAGCCGATGCGAAACCAGCCCGCAGAAACCGAACGCGATGGCAGTGAATAGAACGAGCCGAATAACGCAGTCCAGGTTAGCGCTGGCGAAACTCAATCGGGAATACCAAAGCCAATCCGTATCGACGACCAGAAAGGCGGAAAGGGTAATCCACACCGACGCCATATGAAGACGCGCGGCGGGCCCATAGCTCCCCAACAACAGCCAGCGGTCGACAAGCTTCATCGCCGAGGTGGGATGACGGGGAGATTGAATGGTCGCAATCGATGTCATGTTTGCCGGAGGTTCAAGGTTATTCGGGGATCGGAAGAGGGCGCGGCGCCCATGTGGCTGCACCGTATAACTACGGAGGCAATTTTAAGGGTTTGTTAGTCCGTTGTTTAAATTGCAATGCTTCGCGGCATCGTGGCGGCGACCCGAGCATGAGAATCTTGGTTCGAAACGCCGGTCGCTGGTTCGGGCCGCGCTCAGTTGGGCCAAGACATTCGCCGTTCCCGCTGGCCCGAACGAACGGACCTCGGTTGTGCGATTGCGCATCTGAAAATTATCGGGACCTTCCGGATTCGGAAGCTCGCGCGCTCATCGGGCGCGGCGCGAGAGCCGGAAGCTTGAAATCCCGGGTTCGGGCTCGCCATCGGGCCAAGCTTTGCGTCGACCCGCTCGATGCGCTCCGGAACGTCGACGAATTACGCCACCGCGCCGCCGGACCGCGACAGCGACGGCGCTTCGCGGCGCATGAGCGCCGTGTACAGCACAGCGCCCAGCGTGGCACCGATCAGGCCGCGAACGTATCGCCGCCGACCGAGTGCACATCCGACATCCACATCGCGAAGATGCTGAACACGCCCCAGGTTCGCCCCGCAGGCGCGACCGGCGCCAGATCGTGGTTATAGAGCCGGGGATCCGCGCCCGCGATGGCAATAGCGGGTGGCGCATTCGAGTGGCCTGACATCGGCGGCTCCTACGCTCAACTGGCCGTCTCTCGAAGCAAGTCCCGCGCCAAAAAGGGTGGCTGCGCGACGAGATCCTATCGTTGTCATTCCGGGGCGACGCCAACGGGTCCGCGCAAGGCGCGGCCCGCTGACAGGCTCCGCGGCGAACCTGGAATCTTGAGATTCCCCGATGTGCAATTGCACATCTGAGGTTCGCGCGAAGACGCGTGCCCGGGAATGACCGGGCATGAATTAATTCCCGGTCTGCAGTTCGCCAAAACGCTCCCAGGTCTTGCCGTTGAAACGCATGAACTGCATCTGCTCGACCGGAATGTGATCGGTCGGTGAGGTGTTGACCTTGATGCCAGGCAGCAGCATCGGCAGTTCCAGGTCCTCGATGGCGTAGGCCTGCTTCAAAATATTCTCGGTCGAGAGTTCGTCGCCACAGGCTTTCAGCACCGCTTCCAGCGCCATCGCACTGTTGTAGGCGTTGACGTAGTTGGTGTCGTGCAGATCGGCGTCGGGAACGTATTTGATCATGAATTCCCGCCAGCCCTTGACGCCGGCATCGTCCTTCCATGCGGGATCGTCGGGGTCCTTGACATAGGCGGTGGACAAAATGCCGACGCCGGCTTGCAGCCCCGCAGGCTCCATCACGGTGGACACCCAGACCGCGACGTTGGACAGAAACGTCATCGGCTTCCAGCCGATCTCAAAGACCTTGCGGATCGACTGCGCGGCGAATTTCGGCGTCGCCGCGATCACCAGCACATCGGCGCCGGAGGCTTTCAGCTTGACGATCTGCGAGTCGATGGTCGGCTCGGAGATCTCGTAGGTCGCGCCGGTGACGACAGAATCGTATTTTTCGCCGAGCACATCCTTCAAGCCCAGCAAATAGTCGCGGCCGAAATCGTCGTTCTGCGAAATCACCGCGAATTTGGCATTGGGATTCTTGGCCAGCGCATGGCGCGCGTAAAGCCGCGCCTCGTAGCGGAACGGGCCCTGAACGCCCAGTGTCGCCTGCGGATATTGCGCGATGTCGGCGAATTTCGAAGCGCCAGAGCCGACGAACAGCTGCGGGATGTTCTTGCCCTGCAGGTATTTGGCGATCGCGGTGTTGTGGGCAGTGCCGATCGAGGAAAAGATCAGCGCGACCTCGTCGCTCTCCACCAGCCGCCTCGTCTGCTCCACGGTCTTCGGCGGCGCGTAACTGTCATCCAGCGAAATCAGGTTGATCTTACGGCCGTTGATGCCACCGCGCTCATTGACCATCTTGAAATAGCCGACCTCGCCCTTGCCGAGCGCGCCGAACGCCGACACCGGCCCGCTGTAAGGCATGGTCTGGCCGATCTTGATTTCGGTTGCTGTGACGCCACGCATTTCGGCGGCCGGCGTGGCCGCAGGCCACGTCAGCACAACAAGCGCGCTCGCTACGCTAAATCTCGTGACGAAACGCATCGTTGTTCCCTCCCCTTTTTTGGACCGCCCAAAGGGCCGACCACGACTGGCGCGATTTATCGGGCTCTTGTCGTAAGGGAACATGCCATGACGCCGGGATGGACGCCAACCATAATAGTTATATTTCAGACGCAAAATGACGGCTATCGAACACGGCAAGACTCATAAGCGCTTCGCCACGACGGCGTTCGACATCAACGACTGAACGCCGTTCCGATGGAAGGGAATGATGAAGAACAGATAGATTTTGCCAAAGACGTTATGCACCATACAGATCGTCGAGACGACGACGCTCGTCGCATCGCCGTCCATCGCCTTCAGTACTGACAGCCTGAAGTCCATATGCTTGTTGTTACGACCCGCGACAATTTCATTATCGCCAATGAAGAAAATCGGCCAAGGGCCGATCTTGTCGCCAACGCTGTAAAACTCTCTGATCTTGGGCCTCATGATTTCGGCGACCGTTGGAGCCTCCAAACCGGCAAGCCTGGCCGCCGCATTGCGGACGATCAGCAGAAGCTTCATCCAGAGCGGAGTATGTCCGAACAGGGCAAAGAAAATGTCGACGATTCCAAGTTCCGGACGCGCCAGCGGCGCGCGGTAGGAATCGTGAAAGTGTGCGTTCCCGATCAGCTCCCGGCTCAGCACGCTGCTGGACGGGACATCGCATTCGATGACGTGCATGCCGAGCTCCCACTTCCGCAAATCGAGCAATCGTCGAATTTCCGGCCCCCAGCCAGATATAGATCCGGAAAGCGGCAAAGACTATTTCGAGCGTTTGATCCGCTGATCGCCTTTGATCCGCTGATCCCTTGGGATCACGAATTTCAAGGCGGACCACACCTCATCGATCGCGCAGACCTTGATGTCGACGAGCCCGAGCGGAAGTGCCGTTTCGCGAACTACACGATCCGTCAAGTCGGTCGGGACGCCGGAAGATTTCTTGGGCCATGACACCCAAACCATACCGTCAGGCTTGATCGCGTCACGCAAGATGCGAAGCTTGTCGCCAAGCGCTGCCGCCTCGGTTGCAAACAGATGGATCATATCGACGCTATCCGTCAGCCGGGACACGATCGTCACTTGCGCAGGCAGCTTGCCGACAATGTCGCGATAGCCGGAAGGCAGCCCCGCCGCAAAAATACAAAAGCCCGGCTTGATGCCGAGCTTTTGCACGAGAGGTTTGCCGGAGTAGCCCGACATGCGGCGGGCATCAGGCCTGCGGCTGCGGCTCCAGGCCTGCGTCCGGATCGGGACGCGGGCGCGGCTTGCCGGCCGGCGGCACGGCCGAGGTGCGCGGGGCGGCCGGCTCCAGCACCGATTCGCGGTTCGGCTTCTTGCCCTTGAGCAGATCCTGAATTTCGTCGCCGGTCAGCGTTTCGAATTCGAGCAGGCCTTTTGCCAGCGCTTCAAGGTCGGCGCGCTTTTCAGTCAGAATACGCGTCGCCTCGTTGTAGCCCTCTTCGACAAAACGCCGGATCTCGGTGTCGATCTTCTGCACCGTCGCCTCGGAAGCATTCTGGGTGCGCGACACCGACATACCCAGGAAAACCTCGTCCTGGTTTTCGCCGTAGGACACGGTGCCGAGCGCTTCGGAGAGGCCCCAGCGCGTCACCATCATCCGCGCCAGCCGGGTCGCCTGCTCGATGTCGGACGAGGCGCCGGAGGTCACCTTCTCGCGGCCGAACACCAGTTCTTCCGCGACCCGTCCGCCCATCATGATGGCGAGCCGCGAGGTCATCTGCTCGAGCGACATCGACAGCTTGTCGCGCTCGGGCAGCTGCATCACCATGCCAAGCGCACGGCCGCGCGGAATGATCGTCGCCTTGTGGATCGGGTCGGTCGCAAT
>WNFA01003505.1_pt1 | contig 13029 bp, 10 predicted proteins | sample 5400481 | NCBI WGS metagenome assembly WNFA01 (sample SAMN13153340, study PRJNA577476) | soil metagenome | isolation source: 120 cm saprolite under Douglas fir tree site 2 hole 1 replicate 2 | place: USA:California | collected 2015-04-18 | reverse complement strand
ACAGGGGAGGCCATCTGCCTCCCACTGGATCTGCGCTCTTTCCCTGAGTCTACCACATCTGACTTGTTCACTTGTCCGTACAGAGTTTCCCAACAGAGTCATTTATCGTGCACACCGCCGATTTATCGGCCTGGGGAGCGCATCGACGGGCCATTGGCCGAAAATGAGTTTTAAGCAAATACGCCGGATACCCGTAGGTGCCGATTTATCGTGCACATCGCCGATTTATCGGCCTGGGGAGCGCATCGACGGGCCATTGGCCGATAAATCGGCGGTGCGCCAATACATTGTGCGCCTACGAGGTATTGCCGATGGTGCTTGTTAAAATTCATTATCGGCCTTTGCCGGCAGTATAGAATTCGCGCTTCGTGTAGGCGTGATCACTAAAGCAACTGGCTGTAGGGATTTCTCTCCTACAGCCAGGGTTTTTGGTCATCAAAGTTCTTTACGCAGAGGGTTATTGATGCGAGGCCGCCGTCGATTGCGTTTGATCTGGCACTTGCAGTGCCGCTGCAGGAACGTCCATTGAGATAAGAGCTTTCACTTCCGCGTCCGAAAGAGCTTTATTCGTTTGCGGGTCAAATGCTGTATCGTTTCGCTTACAAAAATAGAGGCGGCCCCAGTTTTCCATAGCCCGGTCCCAGGCAGGTAAGAGCTTTTGTGACTCGAGGTCGCCCCTTCCTATGCGCAGGAAGGCAATGACAGAAAGCAGCAGGGCCACAACAATAGCAGCGATAGTAAGCGCGGCCTGCAAAACCTGCACCCACCCGGGCCAATTTCCATAGCCACCTACTCCGCTCAATATCAAAATAAAAAACACACCCACGGCGACAAGTGCAAAACCTGTAATTATAAATGGCGTCATTGGTACTTTAGCCACAGGCATGGCCGGCGGTGCAACATGTTCAAGCCCGGCTTCGTATGCAGTCTGCAGTTTTATTACTTGATCCCTACGCTGGCATACTGGGCAGGAGGGTAGCTGGCTGCGAGAAGATACCATATAAAAACAACCTCCTTGCTCGCAAAGGTGACGAGCGATAATTATCTATCATGCAAAGCATATCACGTTGTTACCTCTTCGACAATCCTATCCTGAATCTATTATAATGACCATCTTTCCCGAAATCAAAATTCGTACTCCAATCTGTCACATTTGACACACGCCTCCCTACTCGCTACACTACAAGCAGGCAAGATTTCAGAGAGGACAGGGCATGACAGTATCTACGGCAATCACCATCCTGGGGCTTGGGCCGGGCCGGTGGGACGACCTCACATTACAGGCACGCGCAGTATTGGAACAGGCAGCATCAAACGACATAACAGTCTACTTTCGCACACTCATTCACCCCACAGTTGAAGCGCTCAAGCGGGAAATACCCAACCTGCACATAGAATCCTTCGACTCCTTTTACGACGAGTCAACCAGTTGGGATACACTCTATTCGCGTATTGCAGAGCAGCTTTGCTCGCTCGCTGAACAGCAACCACCCGTACTCTACGCCGTGCCAGGTCATCCGCTCATCGGCGAAGCTTCTGTACAGCTCCTACTGCACCAGGCAAAACAACGCGGATTGAGCACCGGCATTATCGCGGGCCTCTCATTCCTGGAACCCGTGTGTGCGGCGCTGGAACTCGATCCAATCGCGGCAGGCACACAGATTATGGATGCCACCACCCTTGCGGCGCTCAGCCTGGACGAGATCGCAGGCAAGATCATACCCACTATTCCACTGCTGGTGGCACAGGTCTATAATCGACGCCTGGCAAGCGCAGTAAAACTGGCGTTGAGCGAATGTTATCCCGATGAATGGCCTGTGAAACTGGTGCGAGCCGCCGGTGTTGATAACCTTGAAATGGGTCTTGCCAACGACGCTACGCGTCTACGGACTGCGTCCGTCAGGCAAGACCAGAGGAAGTACCCTGAAATGGGTCTTGCCAACGACGCTGCGGCCTCACCCCATCCCTCTCCATGCAATGGAGAGGGATGGGGTGAGGCCGTAATCGAAATGCCACTCTACGAGCTCGACCGCGGCAGCCTTACAAACCACCTCAGTACGCTCTATGTACCGCCGCTCGGTGAAATGGAGGCATTGCGGCTCCCCGAAACGCTGCGTTACATTACAATGCGCCTGCGGCGTGAGCCCGACGGCTGCCCGTGGGACCGCCAGCAAACACACCAGTCATTAAGGCACTATGTGATCGAGGAGACCTACGAGGTCGTGGAAGCGCTGGAAGAGAACGATATGGAGAAGTTAGCCGAAGAACTCGGCGACCTGCTACTCCAGGTCTACCTGCATGCAGAAATCGCACGCCAGGACGGTGACTTCAGCATTGGCGATGTCTTCGAGCAGGTAAGCGCCAAACTGATTCGCCGCCATCCTCACGTCTTTGGCCAGGTCGAGGTGGATAACGCCGGGCAGGTCGTTCAGAACTGGGAGGCGATCAAACGCCAGGAGCGCATCGCCGCTGGCAAGGATGTGCAAACGGAGAGTGTGCTTGACGGTGTGCCTCTCGCTGCACCCGCTCTGATCGTGGCGCAGGAATACCAGAAACGCGCCGCTAAAACTGGTTTCGATTACTCCAGCCTGCAGCAAGTGCTGGCAAAATTGGCGGAGGAGCTACGGGAGTTGCAAGAGGCAACCACTCCAGAACACCTGCGCGAAGAGATGGGCGACGTGCTATTCATGGTCGCGCGAGTAGCCCGCGAGCTGCACGTGGATGCGGAAGAGGCACTGCGCCTGGCAAATCGCAAGTTCAGACAGCGTTTTCAGGCAATGGAACAGGTTACTCGTGATGAAGGACGGATGTTTTCATCATATAGCCTGCAGGAGTGGACTGAGCTGTGGAGGAGAGTAAAAGGGTAAAAGCGGAATCTATCTCATACCCTCCATCTCATGTTTGGGATCACGCATCATCAATTCCGGCACGGCCTCGTGCGGGTCCAGACCCTCGAAAAGCACCTGGCTGAGCTCGTAGGTAATGGGCAGTTCAACCTGGTAACGTTCCGCTAATTTGAGCGCGGCCCTGGTAGTATAAACGCCTTCGGCGACGGTATGTGTTGAAGCCAGGATATCCTCCAGTTTCTCGCCAGTGGCCAGGCGCCGGCCAAGTTGCTGGTTGCGGCTCAGGGGACTGGCGCACGTAACAATCAAGTCACCGATACCCGCGAGGCCTACAAAGGTAAATGGATTGGCGCCAGCGGCCAGGCCCAGGCGCACCAGTTCTGCCAGTCCTCGTGTTATAAAGGCAGCTTTGGCGTTCTCGCCCATATCCATGCCCTCATTAATACCGGCGCCGATCGCGATGATGTTTTTGAACGCTCCGCCAAGCTCGACACCCACAACATCATCCGCTGTATAAACACGAAATTGAGAAGTAGTAAGCAAAATGCGCGCCTGCACCGCCACCTCCCGATCCTCGGCTGCTACGACAGCCGCGGTCGGCTTGCCCTCAGCCACCTCACGCGCCATGTTGGGGCCACTCAGCGCGGCAATGCGCTTGCCCATTGCGGGCAGCTCTTCATTGATGACCTCGGTCATGCGTTTGAGGCTGCTGATCTCTATTCCCTTGCTGCCGCTCACAAGCAGAGTTTCTCTGCTGACATAAGGAGCAAACATACGCACGTTCTCGCGCATGAGCTGCGAGGGCGTCACGAGCAGCAGCATATCTTTCTCCTCGACAGCCTCCTTTATATCAGAGGTCACGTGCAGTGCGCCTGGAAAATGAATACCCGGCAGGAACAGCGCATTCTCACGGCGCTGCTGCATTTCAAAGGCACGCTCAGGTCGATGCTCCCACAATGTTGTCTCAGCGCCTTTGTTCGCCAACAAAAGGGCCAGCGTGGTGCCCCAGGCGCCGCTGCCAATTACACCAACTGATGCCATCGAATCGACTCCTCTGCAATTCTTATCCTTCCTCGACCGGACTCTGGTGGTGCCTCTGTGGCTCCTGCAACTCATCCTGGTAGACAGAAGGCTTTAGAATACCTATATAGGGCAGGTTGCGGTAACGCTGCGCGTAATCCAGGCCATAACCAACCACAAATTGATTTGGTATCCGGAATCCAGTGTAGTCAAGTTCAACCGGCTTGACGCGCTCCCGCAGCTTGTCCAGGAGCGCGCAGACGCGCAGGCTGAGAGGCTTGCGCTGCCGCAAGACATCCATGAGATAGTGCAGGGTAAGGCCGCTGTCAACGATATCTTCGACGATCAGCACGTGCTTGTTCTGCACGGGACCCTCCAGGTCTTTGAGAATCCGTACCACGCCGCTGGATTGGGTGCTATTGCCATAACTGGAAATTGCCATATAGTCGATCTCCAGTGGCAGGTTGATTGCCCGTGCTAAGTCGGCAATAAAAGGAACAGCACCCTTCAATGTGCCCAGTAATAACAAATTTTTGCCCTGGTAGTCAGTGGTGAGCTGCTCACCTAGTTCAATAACTTTGGCCTGGATCTCCTCACCGGTCAAGAGTATCTCCTGGATGTCTCCGCGCATGTTCACCTCTCGCGAAAAATAGCATTATTGCTCCAGCGCTTCAATGATAGATAAACGTACTACCTGATGTGTCTTGCTGGTAAGTCGCACTCTTTCATCCAGACACACACCAGCTAACCAGATACAATGGGATGCTGTAAAAAATACCGGGACTGTGCCACGCTCAGCACGAGCAATATGACGATCTACGAAAATATCCTGCACTTTTTTTTCATACTGCATGCCTAACGGCTGCAAGCGATCACCCGGGCGCCTTGTGCGTACCTGTAAAAATGAACCTGCCACATCACCATCTATGTACACAGAATAACGAGTGGCTGGGAGTAACCGCCACACCTGCGCCCAATCCTCGCTGCATAGCGCTTCTCTGACCTTTCCCATCACTTCACCCGGCAATGACTCTGCCACTGCCTGCCAGCGCGTCCCCGGAACTTCGACACGCCCCGGAACTGGCAGCAGCGCCGCCGCTTCTCCGGCGTTTCGCTGCTTCCAGGTAGTTGCGACACCCGGGACTGCATCTGCAAGACGCTCAAAAATAAGCTCATTGAAATTGTGCCTTACCCTTAATTGGTGAGGAAGGTGCAGCGTTCGCTCCTGCCTATCATGATGCTTAGCTAAAAGTTGTTCGATCAGCGTATAATGGCGAATTTCCAGCGGTGATTGACCATCGCATAAGTGCGCAGCAATCCTTCGTAACAGATGCCGCTGCAGGCTCAGAGGCAACGCTAGAAACGCCTGCACATGTAACTTGATTGTATCACTCTGTTCCGCGATGACGACACCGGACCAGTAAGCATCAACCTGCGCTTCCAGCCATGCAAGGTCTATGCGCATAACTTCGGCGTTACGTAACAGCGTATCGTGTATGCCCGGGTTCAAAGATTCCAGCAGGGGTATGAGTTCATAACGAATACGATTGCGCAAGAACCTGGGATCGGTATTACTCAGGTCTTCCAGCGGCACAATACCGTGTTCCTGGCAATAAGCCACCGCCTGTACATGGTGCACCTCTAATAGAGGGCGGATGATGTCTTGCTGGCGCGGCAACATGCCTACCATACCCGCCAGTCCACTCCCGCGCAGCCAGTGCAGCAGCAGAGTCTCCACCTGGTCATCGGCATGATGGGCCACAGCTATAGGCTGTCCATGCGCCACCTGGCGCAAAAAGCGATAGCGCGCGGTGCGTGCGGCATCTTCCAGTGAGCGCCGCTCTATGCGTGCCAGCGCCGGCACATCAATTTCCCCCAGCGTCAGGGGCAGTCCCCAGGATTCTACGATACTTGCAACGGCAGCAGCATCTCGATCCCCTACCTCACCGCGCAGTTTGTGATTCAGATGCGCCGCGTGCAAGCGCACCCCGGGATAACGCTTGCCCGGCCCGCATAGCTGGTGTAAGAGGTGCAGCAGACACAGCGAATCCGCCCCGCCCGAGACGCCGGCAACAATTTCGCCTCGCGAGGGAAGGAGCTGGTGCTTATCAATATAGGTTGTGACAAAAGTCTCTAGCATGTTACAGCCTGATATGATACGATATAGACAATTATACACGAATATCAGGCGGTCGCCCGCCTGGGGGTCATGGGGAAGGGCACCCACAAAGGTGATTCTCTGGCCCGCAAGAGTGCAGGGAATAGATAGATTATGGCAATTCACAAAATAATAACTACAGAAAATCCTATTCTTCGACAGAAAGCCAAAAAAGTTCATCGCTTCGACCCATCCATTGCAAAGCTGATCGATGACATGTTTGAAACGATGCACGCCGCGCATGGTGTGGGCCTGGCAGCCCCGCAAATCGCCACCTCACTGCGTGTCTTCGTCGCCGAATTCGAAGAGCACAAAATAGCAATGGTCAACCCTGAGATTATCAAGGCAGAGGGCGAGGAACTTGGCACCGAGGGCTGCTTAAGCATCCCTGGGTACGTCGGTGATAATATCCGCCGCGCGACCAATGTAGTAGTAAAGGGCCAGGATGCACACGGTAAGGCCATCCGCGTTCGTGCCGAGGGCTGGTTCGCACGCATTCTCCAGCACGAAACAGACCACCTCGATGGTATCCTCTTCCTGGACAGGTTGGACCGCCCCGAAGATTTGCGCGAAGTGACCGAAGGCGAGTTGGAGGAAGCGGGAGCAGAGGCAATGATAGAGTGATGATATAGTAGAGCACCATACCAGTAGGGGGTATGGTGCTCTAACTACACACTTATTATTGTTTCTGTTGTCGCCTCAGCATAGGGAGTTTTTGTTTACCAAGAGTGCGTTCGCAGTTCTTGCAGACATAAAACCCCTCTTCTTCGCGATACACTAGAGAACTTACGCTGAAATGCATGTAGCAAATGCCACAACGTGTGCTATCCTGTTGGCTGGCGGTCTGCCGGTCAAGTGCGAACAGCTCGTGCAAGGATGCAATCAGTTCCGCGACATCGAATGAACTTGCATAGGTATGCCCCGTACTTATTACAGGCAATGCCCCGGTGGTATTAGTTGCACGCATTTCGCGACGACTTACAAACGAACTACTATTACCCGACGTTCCAGAACCCGACGTATAGTTATTGCCCAAGGCATAGGCCTCCCGATTGTGGCTGTTAGCCAGGGATGAATAATAGCTAATTATACCATACTCTTGCCGTTTCTTATAGGGGCTGTTTCGCGCGGCCAGGCGAGCCTCGTTGCGCGTGAGATTGTTCGCCGGTGTTCATCGTTGTGAATAAAAGTCCGCCAGTTTTGCTGTCAGTTTTGCTGTCATCTCGATATCAGGGCAGTTCGTAATGATAAGTATTTCACATGTGAGATCTTATAAATGGCAAGCCATTAAGCTCCATCCTGACGGCGCATTCGAGCGGGAGAAGAGTTCTAAGGAAAGGCAGCAGCGCTCCCTCCATTGCTGGACGAGGACCGCGTCAGCTAAGACTATGTTGTAGTGGTTCCTATTTTAATGGTGGTTTTCCTGCTGCTTGTAGTTTTAAATTCAAAGCGGCTTTCCTCTGACTATTGCGCACAGGCTGAACGCAATAAAAATCAAAGAGCGCTATTAATACTTCTAAGTTCCATTCTGCTTCTTCTGGCTCAACAGGCACTATATCACCTGTGTGCTTGCTCTTAAGTGGATGGGCTGCAAAGTTACCTATGACTCTGACCGCATCGATCATATCAGCAATGTGTGATGGTAGAGTCCCTTTGCTTATCACCTCCTGAATTTGATCAGCGAGATCACGAGAAGTAGTCTTCGCTACCTCTCGGAGGAGATTTTGTAAGCACCTTCTACTTAAGGCGGCAGAGGCTTTAGGACTATCTGTTAAGACGAGGCAAGCTTCGTTATAGTCCTCTGCTATTACTGTCGGAACCTCTGGTGGGCAGGGAGCTCGCGTGGTAGAACGAGGATATACTGTTATTTCTTTGCCAGTAACATCGAAAATTAAATCATTTTCCTCGCTCCGTACAGATATCCCGTTTACTAAATATATGATGCGTCCATCACAACTAGGACAATGATAGAATCCAATCTTCCAAGCGCCAAGATCATCTTCTCCAACTATATTGTCTTCATCTTCGACACATATAGAAACCTGACAATGAGGACATTTCATGGCTTTTAACCTCTGAATTGTATCTGAAAATACAGATCGTAAAAATTAGCGGCTACTTGTTTGGTGGATGCTATCTTATCATAGAGTTTGCGATTTGTAAACAAGGCGCGACCCAGGTAAACCGCGTCTGGATAAAAATAGGAGGGGAAGAAGCGGCGTTCCTTTCTATCAACATGTGTGTGGTTGTTTCGTGTGAAGGAGGTAGTCTATGAGTAAAGCGAAGGCGGTCAATGCGGGGTGGACACATTGGTGCTCAATGCGTTCTACACCGATGAGCGGGGCAGGCCGTGCAAGCGTGAGCTTGATGCGTCGCTGCGGCTGCACCTGGATGAATGGAAACGAGCGGCGCAGGAGGTACACGAAAAGTGCCCGACAACACTGGTGTTCAATGATGCAGTATTGCATATGTCTCCCAATGGAGCAGGCCAGGGACAGTGGCCCTGGATGCTCAAAACGAAAGATATCACGTTGTACGTCTCTGGTGGACATTGGAACGGGATTGCATCGGTGCGGTTTAGTTCGCAGTACCTCTGGTCGTGTCGGAGTGTGCTTGAGGCGATGGTGAGCGCTCAGACGTTCCTGGATGAGCTATTCAAGGCTGAGATGTTCTTGCAGGTGTCTTCGGTTGATCTCTGCGTAGATGTCGCTGGCTGGGAGGATGTCGAGCAGCTAGATCGTGTCCAGAATTTCATAAGCCGATCGCGCAAGCGCATGGTACGCGATGAGTCGGAGTGGATTGGTGAGGTGAAGTCGCGTGAATATTCGGTGGGGTTTCAACGAACGGGCTTTGACTTTTCCAGAGGGAAGCACGGGTTAAGTTCGTTGTCCTGCCGCATGTATGACAAGTCGCGTGAGCTAGAACAGTCGGGCAAGGAGTGGTTTGTTGACTTGTGGCGCTCTCATGGCTGGTCTGAGGAAGATGGGCGCGTCTGGCGTGTGGAGTTCAGTTTCAAGCGTGAGGCGTTACATGAATTGCTACAAGAGAACACCTCTCATGAGGTCGTGTTTTGGGGGATCGAGAATGCCTATGAGCTTCCTGAGCGGTTGCCGGTGCTGTGGGCCTATGCAACTGGTCAAGTGGAGGGTGGCCCTGATGGGCTTCCCGATGGCTGGTTGCGCTGTGTCGTGCCCAATGGCGATAAGAACCGCTCTCGTTGGCCGACGCATCCCGTCTGGCAACTGATCCAGGTGGCGTTTACAGACCCGATGGAAGTTCCCCCGCAATTTGGCAAGATTGTGCGCAAGCGGTGGCAGGAGCACAACATCGACAAAGGGATCGAGGCGGTGATGGGCTACTTGACCTCGTTAGCGGCCTGGGCTGGTGGAGAGTTAGCGGAAGATGGGGCTGATCTTTCAATGGTTCTTCATTGGCTTGCCATGAAAGGAGAGGACTACCTGGAACGGGTCAAACGTGATTTTAGTTTGGAAGTCCAGCGTAAGCGGGTCAAGTTCGGCCTATAGGTTCGGTGAATGGCAAGCCATTAGTAATTCTTTGGGACGTACAATGGATAAAGGGTTAGGAATGATTATCATTTCCCAATAATGAATTTAACATGTTTTGCCCAAAAGAGTTTATTGTATAGCGACCTCTGGGTTCTTCTCTCCATAGGTGTGCATATTCGTCAGCCTGTCTTTTCTGCTCCTCTAAGAATTGGGCAATATCTGCCGTAGTTACAAATTCTTCACCATAAATATTAATGATCTCAGCAATCCGTTTCGGAGTTAAAGACCCAAGACCAACTCTAAAAGCAATCTCTAAGGACCAAAGTATTTGAGTAGCAGTTTTTGAAAATGTTGATAACTGTAGATCTTTAGGTCTGGATCCTAAAGATGCCATCACTGTACGGATCGCTTCCTCGTTTCGATGCCCTTCTGTGAAGAGAAACAATTGCTCATGTTGCGGTTTGCGCCTTGGCTTTGGAACTGATCTTAAAAATAATTCTGAAAGTATTTTTCGATGTTCGTTCGACAGGGTTAATTTCTTCTCATCTTCTTCATTCACATAAAAAGATTGCGTTATAGCTTCTCCAAAAACTTTATTCTCAACAATGTTATTCATTGCTTGTGCCCAATCCCTTGTTGTAAAGCGAATATTGCTACTTTCAGTTTCCTCTAATAAGGATTTTCTCAAATAATTGAGAAAAATTTCTCTAGCATCTGTAGCCTGTAGCACATCATCAGAACCAGCCTGTTGAGCGTTAAGGCTATCTTGCAGACATTTAATATAGCTATTAGCTAACTCTTCATTATACCAGACAGTATCTTCCCCGACTCTTGTTTGATAATATTGAAGCGATGCCATTTTTTCTAAGTAATAGTAGCCTTTTCCTGATAGTGCTATTTTTATTTCTTGTGGGAGAGGATCAGGAACTTCTATTTTTGCATCCATAATTGGAATAGCAGGTAGGTTAGGAGATACTGCTAAGCCTGCATATAAGAGCTTTACTATGGCGTTATTAATATGATGACGTTGATAACCCAAAGAGATGAAATCATTACTCACTTTTTCATATCTTATTGAGTGTTTAGAAGAGGTGTTACTATGTTTCAAACCTAAGTATGCCAATATTCTTAGCATTAAGAAGTGACTAATCTTTTCTAAAGGCTCGACAGAATAAATGTTGAAAATATCTGATTTCTCCTCCTGATAATCCCAACTGTTACCCAACATTAATGCTTGGATAAAGCGGTTATGCTCTAGTTTGTAATTAAAGGATGGGAGGTTATCATAATTAGTCTCATTTTCATAATTTCTATAAAACTCATGAAAAGTCGAATGATAAGAAGTATAATAATCCCGCAACATTGCAAGTCCATAGCGCAAGTTATTTAAACTAAATGTAGTAATAAAAAGTCGTATAAAGTCATTCTGATCAAGCACTAAATGATTGAGATGCCAATTCAAGAGGCGCATTAATGATACATGCGTTTTAAATTGCCTTGGAATTTCACCTCTGTCGATCATCCGATCGATATATTTCCTGCGTTTAGATATAACTTGGCGAAACTCAGGTGCATTTATTTGAAAAACAATATCTGAACTTCGAACATCAAGAAATCCTGCTTCTTGGGCTTCTAGGAATGTATCTTGCCGAAGCGTGATAAGTGTTACGCAGTTAGCATCAGCAGCTAACTGATGTGCAAATGAATAAATAAAATGCTGATAAGTATCAGAGCCTCGATCTACATTATCGAATACAATCCAAAATTTGAATCTTTTCTTGCGAGCATACTTGATATAACCAACCAGGTGTTTGTACTTATCTCTACTTAACTCATAGATATACTCTTCTTCCCGAAGTTCGTATGTCGTTTGATCGAGCTTTAAGAGAGCTTGTCTCTGTTTCTTAAAGCGCCCTATCTCAATTTCGAAACAACCTCTCAGCACGACAAGTGAATATGGGTCAATCTTTTCCTGAAACTCTTTGGCTAGTCTGTCCAGGACCATCTCAGCAAGACGTTGTTCCTCGGCACGATCATGTACAATGTTTGTCGTCGCATGATTAATTAAATCGATGATAGTACAGACGTTTTGGTCTGGACGTGCTTCATATCGGACAAATCTATGCACAAAAGTGCTTTTTCCTGCACCTACGTTACCCACGAGAAGGATTGTCTTTGGATTGCTCGAAGCCGATTGTAGTTCTAATTCTTTTTCTAATACAGGTTCATCAGCCTCTTCGATAGGAAACTCTAACTCATCAATAACGGCGTCGTATTGTAAGATTTGCTGGAGATCACGAGAAAATTCGTTGAGTTCGTGGTTATCCACATAACATTGTTGTAATAGTTTTTCTTGACCTGGCCGAGTAATATCACCCATAAACTCATCAAAAAAAGCTCTGATAACTTGTCTATTTGGTGCCTGCCCAACCTCTGAAGTTTGATTAACATGTTCTCGTGGACGAATCGCGATACTCGGTTTAATAATTAGCATACCCCCAAACTTTTCCTCAAGGCTGTTATTCTTTATAGCATCACGAGAAATCAAACCATAAAAGCTCCCAAATCTACTGAGTACATCATCTAGAGAATGAAAGACGAAAGATTTTAACTTTCCCCATTCTATACCATATTTGAAGCCTGCCATTATAATCCAAACTTCCCCTGTAGTAGCTAGGGCATATGGAACTCCGGTATGAGAACAGTAGTTTAAACACTGATCCAACAAAGATTTCATCTCTGGACCATAGTTATTATATAGAAAAGAGTTGGTATATTCAGGACTTTGGATAGCTCTTGAAAGTGGACTTATGATCCCAACTCGTTTTGCTTCAACAATTAAACGTGCTTGACCTTCTATTGTAAGACGATAATCAGTATAACCTCCAACTGCTGTTGCTAGCTCTGGTTCATACTCGCTCTTAGACCATCCTAAAATATCAAGTACTTCGTCTATGATGAGCAGTCTCGTTTTAGCTTCATTAGCCCTTTGTAACGTCTTTACGAGGTTACTTCTGACTAACTCTCCCATTTTATTTGCAGCAATTTCGATCTGATTAAGTCTCGGCATAGTTAGTGTTAATCTCCCATATCAAGTATAGAATACAGTAACCAATCATTCTAACGTTTTTCGAAGTACGATGGACCGAGCAAACATTGCAAACATTTTATAATTGACGGATTCGTAGTCAGCAGTATACTTTCAAGAGTTATTTTCGTCAAGTAACTTACTGACGTTCTGGAGTTTAGGCATTAAGAACAATGGTTTGCCAATGACGTTAGCCCAATTTGAGCTTGCCAATCATCGATATCGCTCATTCAGAAGCCTATTCGAATGGCTACTCAATTGACGATTGACCCACTAGTGGGTCAGCTAGCAATTGTATACCCTTTGACGATGGAAGCGCCCGAACCGCCTAAGCGGCGCAGGCGTGCTCGTTCGCGACGTCGACGTCGCTTGCCGTTCCACACAAACGGGGTGGGGTTCTTATTCCACCCC
>WNFA01009267.1_pt1 | contig 13030 bp, 7 predicted proteins | sample 5400481 | NCBI WGS metagenome assembly WNFA01 (sample SAMN13153340, study PRJNA577476) | soil metagenome | isolation source: 120 cm saprolite under Douglas fir tree site 2 hole 1 replicate 2 | place: USA:California | collected 2015-04-18 | reverse complement strand
TTCCGGGGGCAAGTCCGCGAGCCGTTCGGCATCGTCGGAGATTCCGCGAGTGCGGCGGATTCGCGCGGCTGCCAGCGGCGATGCGGCGCGGGTGACCATCGATCTCGAAGACAGCGTCCAATACACTTCCGGGCGCATCGCGAATCCCGACCGCATCTTCTTTGATTTGCACGCGGCGCGGCTGACGCCAGAAGTCTCGAGGAGCAATATCCACGTTGACGGCGGGCTGCTGACCGCCGTTCGTGTGGCGCAGAATCATAACGGCGTGGTGCGCGTGGTGCTGGACGTGAATGGAGTAAAGGATTACACCGCTTCGCTGACGAACAATCCGCCGCAACTCCTGATTGATTTGTATGGAAATTCTCCGGCAGCAGCGCCGGTGCGCACGGCCAAGGGGAAAAAGCTGCAGCCGGCGGTGGCGGGAGATTCGAATGAGAGCGCTACACCGGCCAACGGCGAAGCGCGAACAGTTCAGAACGCAGCGGCAAAGAATTCAGCGCAGGACGCGGCGATCGCTCCGGAGCAGCCAGTGGCGAATTCGAAAAGCGCGATCAGCGGCACGATCAAGGGTGATGCGACAAGCGCTGGCGCAATTGGCGGTGTGGGCGCGGGGAGCAATTCTTCCGCGGTGGCGCGCAATTCGCTGCCGGGCGCGAAAAATACTAAATCGAAGTCAGTCAAAGCCACGGCAGCGGGCGCGAAGCCGGATTTGATACGGCCTGCGAGCGCGCCACAGCCAACGCGCGATGGGCAGTCCACGCTGACGCGCGCGCTGGGGCTAAAGATTGGAAGGATCGTGATCGACGCGGGCCACGGCGGCCACGATACGGGAACGATTGGCCCGACCGGCTTGATGGAGAAAGACCTGTGCCTGGACGTGGCGCTGCGGCTGGGGAAAATTATCGAGCAGCGGTTGCCGGGCGCGAACGTGGTGTACACGCGTTCGGACGACACCTTTGTTCCGCTGGAAGAGCGGACGAACATTGCGAACCAGGCGAAGGCCGATCTGTTCATTTCGATCCATGCGAACTCGAGCAGGGACCACGCGGCGCGCGGCATCGAGACGTATTACCTGAACCTGAAGGGTTCGGCGGAAGCGATGGAAGTGGCGGCGCGGGAGAACGCCACGGCGCAAGGCGGCGTGCACGATCTACAGGACCTGGTGCTGAAAATCGCGCAGACGGAAAAGATTGACGAGTCCAAGGAGCTTGCCGAGGACATCCAGGATTCCCTGGCCAGGCGGATTCAAAAAACGAGCAAGCCGGTGAAGAACCGCGGGGTGCGCAAAGCGCCCTTCGTGGTGCTGATCGGCGCAGACATGCCGTCGATCCTGACGGAGATTTCGTTCCTGAGCAATCCGGCAGACGAGCAAATGTTGAAGAAGCCCGAGCAGCGGCAGAAAGTAGCCGAAGGGCTGTATCAGGGCGTGATCAGCTACCTGGAGAGCATGAACAGTGTAACCATGAACCTGCCCGCCAAACCCGGCGCCGGGCGACCCGCCACAGCAGCCGTTGAACAATCTCGCAACCAAAACTAGTTTGTTGGTGTCTAATAGAGGCCGGGATGCGAAAGCTTCACTTCATTGCGGCATTGTTGCTGGCGCTCGTAGCCGCGCCGTATTCGTCTGCTCAGCAGCAAGTGCTTCCAAGTCATTTCGGCAACTGGTCCGACCAGCCAAACCCGAAGTGGATCGAAACGGAAGCGCCCTCCAAGTATGCAGACCTCTGGAAGGAAACCGGACGTAGGCCTGACGAATTCTGCCAATACACTTCCGGAGACGCCAAGATCAAAGTGGATCTGCAGAAATACCGCGATCCCAGCAGCGCGTATGAAATGTACACGGCGCTGATCCGTCCGGATGTGCATCCGTCGACGCTGGGCCGGACTTCGGCTGTAGACGGCGACAGATTCTTTGCCTTGGTGGGAGCTTTCATTCTTGAAGTGCGTCCAACGCCGGCAATTTCCGATGCGGATTTGGCCGCGCTTGTGAAATCGGTGAGCGGGCGTGCCGACCAGACGCCGCTGCCGCCGATTCGCGCGTACTTGCCGCGCGGGTTTACCGACGGAACACAGAGATATGCCCGAGGGCCTGCGGGGTTCCGGAATGCGATTGCTTCGCTGAAGCAAGACGAATTCGCGAATTTGGTTGACGAAGCGGGCTTCAATTTGAACGCGGAGGCCATGTTCGCGCACTACCGGGTAGGAAAAGATGAAGCCGTGCTTCTGCTGATCGACTACCCCACGCCGCAGCTTGCGGAGCAACACTTGCGGCATCTGGAACAGGCGATTTCAGCGGCTGCGAGGCGGGCGGGAACGACAATTGAACGCAAGGCCACGCTGCTCTCTTTGGTGCTGAGGCCGTCCTCGGTGGCTTACGGCAATACGCTGAGGAGCGCGGTGAACTATGAAACGGAAGTGACGTGGAACGAGCCGCACCAGACGGTCACCGATCCACCGCTGCTTTCGACCATAGCCAAGATTTTTATCGCTACGGGCGTGTTCATGGTGGTGGCAGTAGTCTTGGGCGCCGCGTTTGGCGGCGTGCGCGTGCTGATGAAAATCTTTTTCCCGGGCAAGGTTTTTGACCGGCCGGAACAAATGGACGTTCTGCAACTGGGGCTTTCCGGAAAGAGAATCAATTCCCGCGATTTCTATTAGACGCCATCAGCCACCTCACAAATGCATTCGTGGAGCTGAAGGACTTTCCTCAGGGGCTAAACCCTTCGCTATTTCTTCCTGCCGCGCAGTATCGTAAGATTTGAGGCTAGGTAAACAGGCATGCGCCCCCTTGTATCGGCAAATTGCAGGAGGAGAAGACTGCTCATGGAAGGCCGGCAGGGCGCTTTGCTGCTGGCACTGACGGCGAGTACATTTGTGTGTGGCTGCCAGAAAAGCGCGGCCGACAATGCACCGAGCGCTGGAACGGCCGCGATGCCGGTCCAAGTACAAATTGCTCCCGCCGTGAGAATTCCAGATACAACCGAATATCTGTCCATCCTGAAATCGCGGCATTCCGCTGCGATCAATCCTCAGGTTGAGGGACAGATTACGCGGATTTTCGTAAAGTCGGGTGATCACGTCCAGGCCGGAACGCTGCTACTGCAGATTGATCCACTGAAACAGGAAGCTACGGTGAACAGCCAGGAAGCTTCACGCGCAGCACAGGAAGCTAACCTCCGCTACGCAAAGGTGTCGCTGGAGAGGGCGCAGAAACTGTTCGACGCCGGAGTGATCAGCAAGCAGGAACTGGATAACGCCCAGAGCGGCTATGACGCGGCGCTCGCGCAAGTCAAGTCGCTCGACGAACAGGTGAAGCAACAAAGAGTGGAGCTTCACTACTATGGCGTCACCTCGCCAATGGACGGGATTGTTGGAGATATTCCGGTACGGATGGGCGACCGCGTGACAGTTTCAACGATGCTAACCACCGTTAACGAGCCGGGAGCGCTCGAAGCTTACATTTACGTCCCTGCCGAGCGTGCCAAGAACTTGAGAGCCGGGTTGCCCGTGCGGTTGCTCGACACAGAGGGTAGTCCGGTCAGTGAGACTCGCATAACGTTTGTGTCGCCACAGGTCGAGACAGACACACAGACGGTTCTCGCCAAGGCAACGATCGACAATCCAAAAGGCAAGCTGCGCATCGCCCAGCAGGTTCGCGCGCAGATTACCTGGGGTGTCCACGAAGGCCCAGTGATTCCCGTGCTGGCTGTGTTGCGCATCAATGGCCAGTTCTTCGCGTTCGTTTCCGTCAACGAAGGCAAAGGAACCGTGGCGCGGCAAAAGCCACTAAAGCTTGGCGATACCATCGGCAATGATTTTGTGGTTCTCGATGGACTGAAGCCCGGAGATCACTTGATCCTTTCCGGGACGCAATTCTTGCAGGACGGAATGCCGATCACGGAACAAATTCAGGGTAAAGGCCAGACTAATTCAGGCCGGTAGGCACCTCGGACCCATGAGCGGCGCCATTCCACTCCCAGCAAAGGCGGGCTCCGGCCTTGTTCGTTGATTTCTTCATACAGCGGCCGGTTTTTGCCACGGTCTGCGCGCTGTTCATCATCCTTGCGGGCGCAATCTCCATTCCCACTCTTCCAATCGCAGAATTGCCCGACCTGGCGCCGCCGCAAGTCGTCGTAAGCAGCGGCTACATTGGAGCGAACGCCCAGACCGTGGAATCGGCCGTCACCATTCCGCTGGAACAAGCCATCAACGGCGTGCAGGGCATGAAGTATATGAGTTCGACGAGCGGCAACGATGGATCGAGCCAAATTACGGTGGTATTTGACGTAACGAGAAACGTCGACCTGGCAGCGGTGGACGTTCAGAACCGTGTGAACCAGGCGCTCGGCCGCCTGCCGAACGAAGTAAAGAACACGGGAATCATTATCACGAAGCAGATCGGCGGATTCGTGTTTGGCGCGGGCGTTTATTCCGAAGGGCAATATGACAGTCTGTTCCTCAGCAACTATATGGACGTGTACGTCAAGGATGCGCTCAAGCGAGTGAAAGGAGTTGGCGACGCAATCATTTTCGGCGAGCGCAAATACGCCATGCGCCTTTGGCTCGATCCGGCAAAACTGGCGCAGCGCGGATTGACGGCGACGAATGTGCTCAGCGCATTGCAGGAACAAAACGTGCAGGTCGCGGCTGGACAAATCGGCCAGCCACCGTCGCCTGAAGGGCAGTCCTACCAGATCAGCGTGCGAGCGGTGGGGCGGCTTAGCGAAGCATCGGAGTTCGACAAAATCATATTGAAGACAGGGGCAGACGGGACGCTTGTTCGATTGAAAGATGTGGGCCATGCAGAACTGGGCGCTGAAAATTATGGCACGCTGCTTCGATTCAACGGCCATGACGCGGTCGGCCTTGCGGTCACGCAGCTTCCAGGCGCCAATGCGCTGGATGTGGACAAGGCCGCAAAGGCGGAGCTGCTACGGCTCTCCAAGAATTTCCCTCCGGGGCTTAAGGCGGCCGTGGCGTTCGATACCACGACGGTCATCGGTGAATCCATCCGCGATGTGCTCATCACTTTGCTGCAAGCCATCGCCCTGGTCATCATTGTCATCTACGTGTTCCTGCAGGACTGGAGGAGCACATTTATTCCCGCGATTACGATTCCAGTCTCGCTGATCGGAACCTTCGTTTTTGTGAAATTGCTGGGCTTTTCAATCAATACTCTGACGTTGTTCGGCATCACGCTGGCCACGGGACTCGTGGTGGACGACGCCATCGTAGTGATTGAGAACGTAGAGCGGCACATCGTCGAGGGCATCACGGAGCCGCACAACGCCGCGTCCGTGGCGATGAAGGAAGTGGCTGGGGCGGTCATAGCGACGTCGCTCGTTCTGGTGGCAGTATTCGTGCCGGTCGCGCTGTTCCCGGGAACCACGGGAATTCTCTTCCGGCAATTCGCGTTGACCATCGCTTTTTCCGTCTCGATTTCGGCCTTCAACGCCCTTACATTAACTCCCGCGCTCTCCGCGATATTTCTCGGGAAACATCGAGAGCGCGCGAAGGGCCGATTCTTTAAATTGTTCAATGACGCTTTTAACGCGGGCACGAGTTTTTATCAAAGCACCGTCCGCCGAGCCTTGGACTGGCGGCTGGCATCATTACTGGTCTTTTTTGCCTTGCTTGGCTGCACATACTGGGTCTATCAGCGCGTTCCACGCGCGTTCATCCCCGAAGACGATCAAGGGTACCTGATGTTCATCGTGCAAGCCCCGCAAGGAGCCTCTCTTACCTACACGCGCGATGTCTGTGGCAAGGCGGAAGAAGTGATTTCGCGCGACCCGGAAATCGACGGCGTTTTCACAGTTGTGGGGTTTGGCGCCGCGGGCTCGGCCTCCAATCAAGCGATGCTCTATGCCAATCTGCGGCCGTTTGAAAATCGCAAAGGGGCTGTGCACACGGCTGCCGCAGCGATTACGCGCTTGCGCAGTTCTCTTTCGGCGGTGTCTGGCGCGATCGTAGTTCCGTTTAATCCGCCGGCGGTGTTTGGACTGGGACAATTCGGCGGATTCCAATTTGAGCTGGAGGATCTTGGACGAAACTCGCTACAGAGTATCGCGGAAACGGCGAACAAACTGGCCGCGCAAGGGAATGCCAGCAAGGATATCGTGGGCCTTTTCACCAGCTTCACGGCCAACGACCCGCAATATCTGGTCCGCATCGACCGCGAAAAAGCGAAAAGTCTGCAAGTGCCCCTGAGCCAAATCACTGACGCTCTGCAGGTCTATATGGGCTCGGTCTATGTGAACGATTTCGATTTTAATAACCGCTCGTACCGTGTCTATGTGCAGGCGGACAGTCAATTCCGCTCGCAGCCAAAAGATATCCGGCAATACTATTTGCGCTCGGACACTGGGAAGATGATTTCGCTGGACAACCTCGTGGCTGTCGAACAAACCGCAAATCCCCAAGTAATCCCCCATTACAATCTTTTTCGCTCTGCGGAAATCAACGGAGCTGCGGCGCCAGGCCACAGTTCCGGTGAGGGCATCGCGGCAATGGAAGGGCTCGCCAGGAAAGTCCTGCCGAATGGCATGGCCTTCGAGTGGAGCGGATTGTCGCTGGAGGAAATCGAGTCCGGCGGAAAGGCGCTGGTTCTTTTTGCGCTGGGACTGGTGGTGGTTTACCTGACGCTGGCAGCGCAGTACGAGAGTTACGTGCTTCCGTTTATCGTGCTGCTCGCGGTGCCTGTGGCGATTCTCGGGGCGATCGGCGCGCAGGCGCTTCGCGGGTTGCAGAATGACGTCTACTGCCAGATCGGGCTGGTCATGCTGATCGGGCTGGCCAGCAAGAACGCCATTCTGATCGTCGAATTTGCGGAGCAGTTGCGCGGGCAAGGGATGTCGGTCGTGGAGGCTGCCGTGGAAGCGGCGCGCATCCGCCTGCGGCCCATTCTGATGACCTCATTGGCGTTCATTCTTGGCGTTGTGCCGCTGGTGCTTGCCCAGGGCGCAGGGCGAGCGGGCCGCATTTCCGTGGGCACGACGGTCTTTGGTGGAATGATCGCTGCGACCACTCTGAATTTGGTGTTTATTCCAGTTTTGTATGTCATCGTCCGCGGAATCGTTCCGGGCCGTGAAACACAGTCCACAGCACATGGCGATTGAAATGAATTCTTGGTGAATCTGCAGTAGGATTCAGTGATGCTGCCACATACTCTTTCACGCCGCTCCTTTCTGGCATTTTCCGCAATGTTGCCCTGGGCTCTTTCGGCTCGCGCGGCGAAATCGATTCCTACAGGCCTCGAACTCTTTTCCGTGCGCAATGAGTTGAAAAAAGACCCGGAAGGCACGGTGCGCGCCGTCGCGCAGATTGGATATCAGGGCGTCGAATTCTATGCGCCCTATTTCGAATGGTCCGAAAGTCAAACCAGACAGATGAGGACGCTTCTGGACGATCTCGGTATCCGGTGCTTCTCGACGCACAACGACAGCTCCTACTTGAGCGCGGAAAAGATCGGCCGAGCGCGCGACTTGAATCTGATTTTGGGCAGCAAATATGTCGTGATGGCTTCATCGAATCCGAAGCCTGGACTGGACAGCTGGAAGACGGTGGCCGATTCTTTGAATTTTGCCGCCGACCAGTTCGAATCCTCCGGTTTGAAGGCGGGATATCATAATCACAAGCGGGAATTTACTCTAGTCGAAAACCAGCGGCCGATCGAAATCCTCGCCAAGAATACGAAACCTTCAATCATGCTCCAGCTCGATGTGGGCACATGTCTGGAAGCGGGATCCGATCCAGTGGCGTGGATTCGTGCAAATCCGGGCAGAATTCGCTCTCTGCATCTCAAGGATTGGTCACCTGATCCGGCGAAGGGCTACGCGGTTCTGTTCGCAGAAGGCGCGGCACAGTGGAAAAATATTTTCGAGGCAGCTGAAAACGCAGGCGGCGTCGAATACTACCTGATCGAGCAGGAAGGCAGCCGGTTTCCCGAACTCGATACGGCGCGGAGGTGCTTGCAGTCCTTCCGGCTAGTGCATCCTGAATGATGCGCGTGTGAAGGGAATCTTCGTCTCCGATCTGGGTAATTGGCGAAACTTTCTGGGGCCGAGAGTGGGAGTTGAACCGACAACCTGCCGATTGCTCCGGAAAACTCATGTAGTTGATTCTACTGGCTCTTTCTTGCATCATCTCACGCCGGATCAAACCAGCTTAACTTGCCTCTGAGTCCTGCGTCGCGTTCCGAACAGCCGGAAGGAGGACTCGCTCTGCCACAGCTTGTGATACTTCGAACTTGTCTTCTTGAAAGCCGAACGGCCCGGCCATTCCACAGCATCCGGAATCTAGAGACTCCAGTTCCACACCGAACCTTCGCAGTAACGCTTCTTCATGACCCATCTTCATCAGCGCCTTTTGGTGGCAGTGACCATGGAGAAGAACTTTTTTCGAGGACTTGGACGGAAGATAGTCCGGCGCGTAATTCTGCAGAAACTCGCTGAGCAGAAATGTTTGGTTTCGGAGCTTGTCGGCGCACTCATTGGCAGGAAACAGATTGTGCAGCTCATCCCGAAACACAGAAGCGCAACTCGGCTCCAATACAACTATGGGCAGCCCCGCACCAATCTGCGGGCCGAGAGCATTCATGATTTGGCGCAGGTTGTTTTTGGCATTCTCAAGCATGCCAAAGTCATAAAGCGGTCGCCCGCAGCATAATGGGCGCCGTGAGCAAATCACTTTGAAGCCCGCATCCTCGAGCACTTCCAGCGCGGCACGGCAAACTTCAGGGTGAAAGTAATTATTGAAAGTATCTACCCACAGAACGACCTGCCGGGCCTTGGATGGCGCCGGCTCCGCGCTACGATCTTCACCGAAAATGGAACTGCGATGCCACCGTACCCATCGCCTAAAGCTCATTCTTGCCAATCGTGGCAATTGCCGCTGCGGCGCTAATCCCAAAATTTTTTGCAGCAGATGACGGGATCCTGGCGCCTGGGTAAAAACATTTGCAAGTCCGGGCATCAGAGACCCGAGCCTTGCCCAATGTTCGATCAGGCCAAAGGCGTACGCTTTAAGCGGCCGCCGCCTCTTCTCGTAATAATGCGACAAGAACTCGGCCTTATAAGTTGCGATATCTACATTCGCCGGGCATTCGGACTTGCAGGCCTTGCACGCAAGACAAAGTTCCAGTGCATCCTTAACGTGTTCGTCCTCCCAACTTGAGCGAATCACTTCGCTCTGTAGCATCTCAAAAAGCATGTGAGCGCGTCCCCGGGTGCTGTGTGCTTCTTCGAGGGTTACCATATAGCTCGGGCACATCGCGCCGCCATCACTCTTCCGGCACGCTCCCAGTCCAATGCATCGCAAAGTTGCTTTCGCAAAAGAACCGTCGTCGGCCGGAAATTTGAAGTGAGTCTCGGGTTCCAGTGGTTTATAGTCTGCACCCAACCTCAAATTCTCTGTAGGTAAGTAGGCATCGACAACTTTGTGGGGGTTTAGCTTATTGTCAGGATCCCAGACTGCTTTGAATTCGCCAAAGGCCTCTATCAGCTCCGCGCCAAACATCTTCGGAAGCAATGACGCCCTTGATTGTCCGTCACCATGCTCGCCGGAGAGCGAACCGCCATAACTGACTACCAAATCAGCCGCACGATCGATGAATTCTGCATATTTGCGAATCCCGTTTTCACTCTCAAGATCGAAGGTGACACGCATGTGGACGCAGCCATGCCCGAAATGGCCGTAGAATGCGCCTCGATAGCCGTATTCGTTCATGAGCTTGCGGATGTCTCTGAGATAGCCTCCCAACTTTTCGGGAGCCACCGCCGCGTCATCCCAGCCTTCCCACTCCGCCGGTGCGCCGGGAGCAAAGGCGGCCGCGCGCGGCCCGGCTTCGCGTATCTGCCACACCGCCCGCGCTTCGCTCTTTGAGTACAGCCGTGCGTTAGGTGACCCGCTAACCTGTTTCAACCGATCGACAAGCTTTACGGCAAGATGTTGTGCCTCGTTCGGATCATCAGCGCCGAATTCCACCAGCAAAAACCCGCGCCCCTCGGGAAGGAGATCCAAGTTCGGTGCTCCCTTCCTTTGAAGTCCGTCGACGATACTTCCTTCAAATCCTTCCAGTCCGATCGGATGGAACTCCAATATTTCTGGAACGTGATCGGCTGCGAAGAAAGCATCTCGATATCCCAATCCAACAAGCGCGCGATGCTGCGGACTGTGAATCAATCTCAATTTAGCTTCGAGCACAATGGCGCACGTACCTTCGGTTCCGACGAGAGCTCGCGCGACGTTGAATCCTCTTTCTGGCAGCAGTTCATCCAGGTTGTAGCCGGAAACGCGTCGTGGAATTTGCGGAAAGCGCTCGCGAATCAAGCTGGCGTAGTTCATCTGGATCCCGCGCAACTTGCCGTAAATCTCGCCACGGCGCCCACCCTGCGCGATGATGCGAGCCAGCTCCGTTTCGCCCGTGGCACCGACCGTCATCTGGAACCCGTCGTAAAGCAGGATTCGCAGCTCTTCTACATTGTCGGCGGTTTTCCCTCCGAGCAGCGAATGCGTTCCGCACGAATTGTTCCCAATCATCCCCCCGATGGTGCAGCGATTATGAGTTGAAGGATCCGGCGCAAAAGTTAACTGATGCATTTCTGCGCGATTCCGTAGTGAATCCAGAACGACGCCCGGCTGAACTCGCGCAAATCTCGCACTTGTGTCTAGCTCAAGGATTTGGTTCATATACTTCGTGAAATCCAATACCACCGCGACATTGCAGCATTGACCAGCCAGGCTTGTGCCGGCCCCTCGCGCCAGAACGGGCGCACCGTACTTCCTGCATGTCCCCACCGCCGCGATCACATCCGCCTCATCGCGGGGCACGACCAAGCCAATGGGAATCTGCCGGTAATTCGACCCGTCCGTGGCGTAAAGCGCTCGACCCCCACGATCGAAGCGCACTTCGCCCTTTATTGCCTGCTTTAGTTCCTTCTCTAGTTCCGCTGCTGGTGGAAAAACATCAACGGGCTTTGCGTGAGAGCTGAGAGGGAGTGGAAGGGTCTGCATCAAGGCCTCTTCACTCTAGAACAAAAAAGAAACTGTCTCAATGCCGCGCGTTGTTTGCTCGACCGCGTAGCTTGCCCCATAATTTGTTCAAGACCAACCAGCGAGGCGTCCTGGCTGCCGGAAAGTGAGCGAGTTTCTGGCACTTCTTTTGACTGAGAAGGGATAGAGTCCAACGTAAATGAAAACGTTCAACATCGCGGTCATTGCGGGAGATGGCATCGGAAAAGAAGTTGTTCCCGAAGGCATTCGCGTGCTCGAAGCGGCAGGATCACGTTTTGGATTCAAATTCAACTGGTGCGACTTCGATTGGAGCTGCGAAACTTATGTGAAAACCGGAAAGATGATGTCGCCCGATGGTTTGCAGCAACTGCGGCCGTTCGACGCCATCTTCCTGGGAGCCGTGGGGCATCCGAGCGTTGCAGATCACGTCTCGCTATGGGGGCTGTTGATTCCCATCCGGCGCGCCTTCCGGCAATACGTTAATCTGAGGCCCGTGCGCCTTTTTGAAGGAATTGAGACTCCGCTGGTAAATTGGAAGCCCGGTCAAATTGATTTCTGCATCGTTCGTGAAAACAACGAGGGAGAATATTCAAACATCGGCGGGCGTCTCTATGAAGGAACTGAAGATGAGATAGCCGTCCAACAAACAGTGTTCACCAGGCGCGGCGTGAACCGCGCGATGCGTTATGCGTTTGAATTGGCACGGAAGAGAAAAAAACATCTCACCTCCGCCACGAAATCAAACGGAATCATTCATACTATGCCGTTCTGGGATGAATGTTTTCGGTCCATGGCTGCAGAGTATCCCGACATCCGCACTGACCAATATCATATCGATATCCTGACTGCTCATTTCGTGCGCCATCCAGACTGGTTCGACGTGGTCGTAGGCTCCAATCTTTTCGGCGATATTCTCTCCGACCTGGGTCCCGCCGTCGTTGGATCGATCGGCATCGCCCCTTCCGCGAATCTCAATCCGGAAAAAGAATTTCCATCCATGTTCGAGCCCGTGCACGGTTCGGCGCCGGACATCGCAGGGAAGGGGATCGCGAATCCCATCGGTCAGATCTGGTCGGGCGCGATGATGCTACGGCATCTCGGTCATTCGGAAGCCGCGGATGCCATAGAGAACGCCATCGCTGATGTTCTGGCGCAATCGAAAGTCCGCACTCCGGATATTGGCGGCAGCTCGACTACCAAGGATCTGGGAACGGCAATCGCCCTACAGGTGAACAAGTAGGACCATCATTCTATCGGTGCCGCGTTGTTCCCATAGACCTTCGAGGTTTCAATCGGAACAAAAGCGTGCAGTAGCAAAGGTGTATGGCTTAGTGTTCCCTGCTGTTCCCTAGTTTTCAGGGGATACAGAAAATGGAAAGTCAAACTGATTGAAAGGATCAAAATTAGAAAAATCTGGAGCCGAGAGTGGGAGTTGAACCCACGACCTGCCGATTTCTCCGCCGATATGATGTTGTTGGATTCACGCGCTTTATTCCTCACCATACCCTATGGTTTTGCATGGTATTTGGCGAGTTTTGTTCAGAAGTTGTTCACAACTTTTGAGTGCTTTGAGTCGTAATCTGAATCGTAATACAGGAGACTCTCTTATCTGGTATTCAGCAAATTCTGCTGATGAATTATTCATTGAACCGCATTCGTCGGATCTCAAGCTGTCGCTTATTGCTTGGAGGGTTCCACCTTAGCTCCGACGAGCGAGTACAGATAGAGAAAGATGCCGACTGCGAAGAGGACGCCGCCGAGGCCCACAAAGAGCATGAAGGCAATTGGGCCATGACCCAGGAGGCACAGACTCTGAACCACAAGACCGAGAATCAGGATGATTCCGGAAAGTTGTAGCTTCCGCTCAAGGGGACTTGTGCTGAGCATCAGTTGCCTCCCTTCCAGAACTTCGCGTCTTTCAAGCTGGCGACGTCGTGAACGGCTCCATGGCATCCACTCGAAATGCACGATGTCTTGTTTGCCTTCAACGCTGGAAGCAAGTCCGGATCGGCAGTAT
>WNFA01008498.1_pt1 | contig 13031 bp, 12 predicted proteins | sample 5400481 | NCBI WGS metagenome assembly WNFA01 (sample SAMN13153340, study PRJNA577476) | soil metagenome | isolation source: 120 cm saprolite under Douglas fir tree site 2 hole 1 replicate 2 | place: USA:California | collected 2015-04-18 | reverse complement strand
CGACTGAGTTAGCACGCCCGGGGCAATGCTCCTGTCCTTGATTCAAGGCCAGAACCGGGCGGAAGTGGAACAGGGAGGCAATCGAAACGTGGCTCAGGTGACCCTCAAGCAGCTGCTGGAGGCGGGTGTCCACTTTGGGCACCAGACCAGCCGTTGGAACCCAAAGATGCGTACCTACATCTTCACCGCGCGCAACGGCATCCACATCATCGACCTGCAGAAGACGGTCCGGCTCCTCGACGACGCGTGGGACTTCGTGCGCGGGGTCGCGGCCAGCGGTCGGCCGGTGCTGTTCGTCGGCACCAAGAAGCAGGCGCAGGAGACGATCCAGACCGAGGCCGCGCGCTGCGGCATGTACTTCGTCAACCGCCGCTGGATGGGCGGCATGCTGACCAACTTCAGCACCGTGAAGAAGCGCATCGACCGCCTGCAGGAGCTGCGCAAGCTGCAGCAGGAAGGGCAGTTCGAGCAGATGCCGAAGAAGGAAGCCAAGAAGCTGCAGGACGAGCTCGACCGCCTGATGTTCCACTTCGACGGCATCGCGGACATGAAGCGCCTGCCGGGCGCCCTCTACGTGGTCGACCCGCGCAAAGAGCACATCGCCGTCACCGAGGCCAACCGCCTGAAGATCCCCGTGGTCGCGATCGTCGACTCCAACTGCGATCCCGACCTCATCACGTACGTCATCCCCGGCAATGACGACGCCATCCGCGCCGTCAAGCTTCTGACCGGAAAGATCGCCGACGCCTGCCAGGAAGGACGCCAGGAGGCGCAGGCACGCGGAGAGATCCCCGCCGAGGTCGAGGAGCGCGAGTTCCTGGAGACCCCGCGGTACGAGGAGATCGAGGAATACCTAGAGGACGAGGACGACTTCCTGCCGACCGTTTCGGAGGATGAGTTCATCGGCCGGACGGGCGAAGACGAGGAGGCGCGTTAGTGGCGGGGGTTCCAATGGAGCTCGTCAAGAAGCTCCGCGAGATGTCGGGCGCGGGCATGATGGATTGCAAGAACGCGCTCGAGGAGGCCGAGGGAGACCTCGAGAAGGCGTACACGATCCTGCGCGAGAAAGGAATCGCCAAGGCGGCCAAGCGGGCCGGCCGCTCGACGGGCCAGGGCGTGGTCGAGGCCTACCTTCACCGCACGACTCCGGACTACCCCCCGCAGGTCGGCGTGCTGGTCGAGGTGGACTGCGAGACCGACTTCGTCGCCAAGGGCGAGGATTTCCGGAAGCTGACGCGCGAGATCGCGCTTCAGATCGCGGCCACCAATCCGAGGTGGGTTTCCCGCGACGACGTGCCCGATGACGTGCTCGTCGAGGAGCGGAACCTGTACGAGCGCAAGGCCGAGCAGGACGGCACGCCTGCGCAGGCGATGGCCAAGCGGGTCGACGGGCAGGTGGAGAACTTCCTCAAGGAGAACTGCCTGCTGGAGCAGCCATACTTTCGGGAGCCAAAGCACAGCGTTAAAGACCTCATTGCGGAGAACATCTCAAAGCTGCAGGAGAACATCACGGTGCGCCGGTTTGCCCGGTTCAACGTTCGCGAGGCCGACTAACTCCAGGAATGGGCGATCGAACGCCGAAGTACAACCGCATCCTGCTCAAGCTGAGCGGCGAGGCGCTTGGCGGGGCGCGCGACTACGGCATCGACCTCTCGGTGGTGCAGACGATCGCGGGCCAGGTCAAGCGAGTGCACGAAATGGGCGTGCAGATCGCGCTCGTGGTGGGGGGCGGCAACATCTTTCGCGGCCTGGCCGCGAGTGAAAAGGGATTCGACCGCGCCACCGGTGACTACATGGGCATGCTCGCGACCGTCATCAACGCGCTCGCCCTGCAGGATGCGCTCGAGCGGACTGGCATCCCGGCGCGCACGATGACGGCGATCCAGATGCCCCAGGTCGCCGAGCCATACATCCGGCGCCGCGCCGTCCGGCACCTGGAGAAGGGACGAGTGGTGATCCTCGCCGCCGGCACCGGCAACCCATACTTCACCACCGACACGACGGCCGCCCTTCGCGCCGTCGAGATCGAGGCGGACATCATCCTGAAAGCAACCAAGGTCGATGGCGTCTACACGGCCGACCCGAAGCTCGACCCCAAGGCAGTCAAGTTCGAGCACCTCGACTATCTGGAGGTGCTGAACCGGGGCATCGAGGTGATGGACAACACAGCCCTGACGCTGTGTATGGACAACAACGTGCCCATCGTGGTCTTCAACCTTCTCGAGCCCGGCAACATCGAGCGGGTCGTGCTCGGTGAAGAGATCGGCACTTTGGTCGGAGCGTTGGGATGATCGATCCATGATTGATCCCATTCTGCGCGACGCCGAGTCGAAGATGTCCAAGTCGGTCGACCACTTCGCCGCCGAGCTCACCGGCATCCGGACGGGCCGCGCGAACCCTGCGCTCATCGACAAGATCATGGTTCCGTATTACGGCACTCCGACCCCGCTCAACCAGCTGGCCCAGATCAGCGCGCCGGAGCCGCGCCTGCTGGTCGTGCAGGTCTACGACAAGAGCCAGATCGGCGCCATCGAGAAGGCGCTGCGCATGGGCGAGCAGGGCCTGAACCCGGCCAGCGACGGCCAGGTCATCCGCGTTCCGATCCCGCCCCTGACGGAGGAACGACGGAAGGAGTACGTCAAGCTCGTGCGCCACAAGGCGGAGGAGGCGCGGGTGGCGATCCGCAATGTCCGCCGCGACGAGATCCACCGGGTGGACGCGATGCAGAAGCAGGGGGACGTGCCCGAGGACGATGCCAAACGCGCCCACGCCCGCCTGCAGAAGGTCACCGAGGCCCAGATCGAACGGGTCGACGCGCTGGCCGGCCGCAAAGAAGCCGAAGTCATGGAGCTCTAGGACCGTAACCCGGCTGCGCTAGCCACGTAGTTACAGTTGCAGGGCTTGGACGCCTCGGTTCCTCGGCACATCGGGATCATCATGGACGGCAACGGCCGCTGGGCCCGCCGCCGCGGCCACCCGGCGAGCTTCGGTCATCGCGCGGGGGTGCGGGCGATCAAGCGCGTGCTCGATGGTTGCGAGCAGCTGGGAGTGCATGCCCTCTCCGTCTACGCCTTCTCGACCGAGAACTGGTCGCGGCCTCGCGCGGAGGTGAGGGCCTTGATGAGGCTCTTCCACGAAACCATGCAACGCGAGATCGACGAGATGCACCGGCGGGGAGTGCGCATCGTCGTCAGCGGTCGGCGCGAAGGCCTGTCGCCACGGATGCGCCAGCGAATCGACGAGGCCATCGCCCGCACGAGCAAGAACACCAACGGCGTCCTGAACGTGTGCCTCAACTACGGCGGCCGGGCGGAGATCGTCGATGCCGTACGCAAGCTGGTGCAGGCGGGAATCCCGCCCGAGCAGATCGACGAGGCGGCGATCGCCACACACCTCTACAATCCCGATCTCCCAGATCCGGACCTCATCATCCGGACCGCAGGCGAAAGCCGCGTGAGCAACTTCCTGCTCTGGCAGTCGGCCTACTCGGAGATGCTGGTGTCGGAGACGCTTTGGCCAGATTTCGACGTCGAGGACCTCAAGGCGGCGATCGCGGATTACAACTCACGTATCCGCCGGTTCGGTGGCCGGCCGGAGCACGAATTGGCCGCCGGAAGCGCGTCGAAGTGACCACTGACAGCCCCGCCATCACGCACCCGAAACCAAGCCCACTCATGGTCCGGATTCTCAGCGGGTCCATCTTCCTGGCCCTGGTCATCGCGGGTGTCTACGCGGGGATCTATGGCGTCTACGCGCTGGTCATCATCCTCGCCGGCCTGGCCTTGTGGGAGTTCATCGGCCTCTCCGAGGGCATGGGCTCACGCGCCCCGGCCTGGCTCCTGTTTCCGCTCGGCGCCTTTTTCGCGTTCAGCGGCACCGTGCTCAGGCACGTCGACGTCAACCTCGTGCTCTCGCTCGCTCTGGTCGGCGGCCTCGCCGCGTTCCTCGTGGTACCCGGCCGCCGGCAGGGTCTCGGCCGGTGGGCGATGGGGCTGGCCGGGGCGCTTTACATCGGAATGCCGTTCAACTACTACCTGCTCCTGTACACGTCAAAACCGAACGGTATGGTGTGGACCCTTTTCACGATCCTGGCGGTGGTCGCCAACGACGCTGCCGGACTGCTGGTCGGCAGCCGCATCGGCCGCCACCCGTTCTTCGCGACGATCAGCCCGCGCAAGACCGTCGAGGGCGCCATCGCAGGCGTGGTGGCTTCGGTGATCGTGATGTTGATCGGCGTGTCGGGGATAGTTGGCGTGCCGCCTCTGTACGGAATCCTGATCGGCGTGCTGGTCGGGGTCAGCGCGCTGGTGGGCGATCTCGTCGAGTCGCAGATGAAGCGAATCGCTGAGGTCAAGGATTCGTCTCACCTGATCCCAGGCCACGGGGGAGTGCTCGACCGCCTGGACTCGATCTTGTTCCCGCCGATCCTCGTCTACTTCGCCGCCACCATGTTCCACCTGATCCACTGAGATGACGCGACCCCTCAATGTCGCCATCCTCGGCGCGACCGGCTCCATCGGCCGGCAGACGCTTGACGTCATCGACCGCAACCCTGGGCGGCTGCGACTGTTCGGTCTCACCGCAGGCACGCGGTCCGCCAGGCGAAGCGCCGAGCACCTGATCCAGGGCCAGGCCGGCGAGCCCGATTTCGATGCGCGCGTGCATGCGATGGTCACCGACCCGCGCTGTGACCTGGTGCTGGTTGCCATTCCCGGAGCCCGGGCGCTGGCCCCGACGATGGCTGCGCTCGCAGCAGGGAAGGAGGTTGCGCTCGCGACCAAAGAGGTGCTGGTGATGGCCGGCGCCCTCGTGATGAAGGCCGCCGGCCGGCGGGGCATCCGGCCGGTGGACTCCGAGCACAGCGCTATCTGGCAATGCCTGTGGGGCGAGCGGCGAGAGAGCGTCCGTCGCCTGATCCTGACCGCCAGCGGCGGTCCGTTCTGGGCCCACCCGGACCTCGACCTTGCCCAGGTCACGGTCGAGCAGGCGCTCAACCACCCGCGCTGGTCGATGGGCCCCAAGGTGACGGTCGACTCGGCGACCATGATGAACAAGGGGCTGGAGATGATCGAGGCCCACCACCTCTTCGGGGTGCCGCTCGAGCAGATCGAGGTCATCATCCACCCGCAGAGCGCGGTGCACTCGCTGGTCGAGTTCGTCGACGGCTCGCTGAAAGCTCAGATCGGCCGGCCCGACATGCGCCTCCCGATCGCGGTCGCCCTCGGATATCCCGACCGCCTCCCGGACGCCGTGCCGCCCACCGCGCTCGACGAGCTGGGGCCGCTCGAGTTCTACCCGCTCGACGAAGCCCGGTTCCCGGCGGTGCGGCTGGCCAGAAGCGCCGCGCAGGCAGGCGGGGGCCGGCCGGCGGTGCTGAATGCCGCCAATGAGGAGGCCGTGAACGCGTTCCTGGCCCGCGGGATCCCGTTCACCCGCATCATCCAGACGGTCGAGCGCGCCCTGGAGGCGTTCCCAGGCGGCGGCGACAGCCTCGAGGACATCCTGGAAGCGGATCGCTGGGCCAGGGAGTTTGTCAAAGCAACTCCGGTAGTGTGAGGACGTGAGCCTGATCGTCAGCGTGGCCGCCATCGCCGGAGCCTTCCTGCTCTTGATCGCGCCCCACGAGGCCGGGCATTTCCTGGTCGCGAAGCTCTTCAAGGTGCGCGTGATCGAGTTCTCGATCGGCGCCGGGACCAAGCTGCTCTCCTTCACCCGTGGCGGCACCCTTTATGCCCTGAGGCTGCTCCCGATCCTGGGCTACGTGCGCATGGGCGGCATGGAGGCCGGCGACTTCGGGGAGCCCAACGGCTTCCACTCCAAGTCCCCGTGGCAGCGGATCGCGATCCTGGTGGCGGGTCCGGTCGCGAACTTCCTGGTCGCCGTCGTGCTCGTCACCGGCATCGGTCTGACGCAGCTCAACACCGACCCCGGCAAGGTCCTGGGGGTAGTCACCGGCACTCCCGCGGCTGCAGCCGGCATGCAGCCAAATGACAGCATCCGGACCGTCAACGGCAAGCCCTTCAATGCGCCCGGCATGCTCTTGGACGAGGAGCAAGCGACCAAAGGAGCGCCGCTGGTGTTGGGTGGGGTTCACCCCGACGGCAGGCCCTTCACGGTCACCGTGACACCAAACTGCACAACGACCGGCACGAAGCTGACCTGCCAGATCGGCGTCGGCCTCCCACGCAGGCTCTCTACGGTGGGCACGGCGATCACCGATGGGGTCAGCTTTCCCGTGGTCGCCATCGGCCAGATCGTCTCCGGCCTCGAGTCGCTGGTTTCAGGACAGGTAAAGGGCGGCCTGCTCGGCCCTGACGGGCTGACCGGCCCGATCGGAATCGCCACCATCACGGCGCAATCGGTCAACCAGGGCTGGCTGAACTACATCTTCCTGATCGCCATCCTGTCGGTCGCGCTCGGCTTCACCAATCTCCTGCCCATCCCCGCGCTCGACGGGGGGCGGATCGTGGTCGCACTGATCGAATGGGTGCGCCGGCGGCCGTTCGATCGCAAGAGCGAGCTCAACGTCCAGCGCTGGGGCCTGGTTGCGCTTCTCGCCCTGGCCGCGCTGATCAGCTTCCTCGACGTCCAGCGGCTCGCCACCGGCACATTCCCAGGCACGCACTGATGGTCACACGACGTAAATCGATTCCCGTCAACGTCGGCGGCGTGGTCATCGGAGGCGCCGCGCCGGTCGCCGTGCAGACCATGACCAAGACCGACACCCGCGACGTCAAGGCCACGCTGCGGCAGATCCACGAGTTGAAAGAGGTCGGCTGCGAGATCGTGCGCCCGGCGGTTCCGGACCGCGAGGCGGCCGAGGCCCTCAAGGACATCGTCAAGGGCTCGCCACTGCCGGTGATCGCCGACATCCACTACGACCACACCCTCGCGCTGCTGGCAATCGAGGCCGGCGTGCACTGCCTGCGGCTGAACCCCGGCAACATCCCCGACCGTGACAAGGTCATCAAGGTCGTCACCGCCGCCAAGGAGCGGCAGATTCCGTTCCGGATCGGGGTCAACGCCGGGTCGCTGCCCGAAGAGGTGCACAAGAGCATGCGCGAGGACCATGCCATCGACCGCGACAATCGCGAGCAGACCGCTGACCGCATGGTCGAGGTGGCGCTCGGCCACTGCCAGATCCTCGAAGACCTCGACTACGGTCCGGGCTTCATCAAGGTCTCGCTGAAGTCGACCGACGTGTGGACCAACATCATGGCGAACCGCAAGTTCGCCGCCGCGCGCGCGTATCCGATCCACCTCGGAGTCACCGAATCAGGTCCGGTCGAGGCCGGCAGCATCCGCAGCGCCGTGGGCATGGGGATCCTGCTGAGCGAGGGCATCGGCGACACGATTCGCGTGTCGCTCGCCACTTCTGATCCGCGCGAGGAGGTGCGGGTCGCGCACGAGATCCTCAAGACGCTCGCCATCCGCAACGAAAGTGCGACCCTGGTCGCCTGCCCGACTTGCGGCCGGCTCGAGTACGACATGGTGCCTACGGTCAAGGCAGTCGAGGCTCACATCGCCAGGCTCAAGGTGCCGATCACCGTCGCTGTCATGGGCTGTGTCGTGAACGGGCCTGCGGAAGCCCGCCACGCCGACATCGGCGTCACCGGCGGGAGGGGAAAGGGGGTCATATTCAAGCGAGGTAAGCTGTACAAGACCGTGGCCCAAGAGGACCTGCTCGCCGTGCTCCTGGCTGAGATCGACGCGATCGCCGCCGAGCGCGTGTCCGCCCCGGCCCCGCTCCCGCTCTAGCCCTGGCCTCCCCACTTGTGGGGAGGTGGCGCCGCGCGAAGCGCCGCGCCGGTGGGGGCTTGCCATCACCGCTATCGCGACCATGCAAACTTGTGAGCCACTGGAATGAAAGAAACCATCGAAGAGCAACAGGATTTCGTGAAGGACATCACCAAGATGTCCGACGACTTCGACCGCTGGTACACCGACGTCGTCCGCAAGGCGGAGCTGGCGGACTGGTCGGGCGTGCGCGGCATGATGGTGGTGCGCCCTTACGGCTGGGCGATGTGGGAGGCGATCACCCGCGCGTTCGACGACATGATCAAGGAGAGCGGGCACGAGAACTGGGCCTTCCCTTTGCTCATCCCACAGTCCTTCCTTATGAAAGAGGCCGAGCACATCGAGGGGTTCGCGCCGGAGGTGGCGTGGGTCACGAGGGCAGGCGCCAGCAAGGAAGAGCTCGAGGAGCCCCTGGCGGTTCGGCCCACGTCGGAGACCATCGTCGGGTCGCTGATCAAGCGCTACATCCAGAGCCATCGCGACCTGCCCAAGCTGACGAACCAGTGGAACAGCGTGGTGCGCTGGGAGATGCGGTCGCGGCTGTTCCTGCGCTCGCGCGAGTTCTGGTGGCAGGAGGGTCACACGTTCCACGCCACGGCGCAAGAGGCTATCGAGGAGGCTGACCTGATCCTCGGCTACTACCGATTCCCGGCGCAGTTCACACTCTCACGGTCGAAGGTCTCATGCGCGACGGCCTTGCGCTCCAGATGGGCACGTCGCACTACTTCGGGCAGAACTTCGCGCGCGCCTACGACATTTCGTTCTCCAACAAGGACAACGAGAAGGACCTCTGCTACTCGACGTCGTGGGGAATCAGCACGCGTCTCGTCGGCGCGCTGGTGATGGCGCACGGCGATGACTCAGGCATCATCGTGCCCCCCAAGGTGGCGCCGATCCAGGTGATCATCGTGCCGATCTTCCGAGATGCGGAGGGCCGAGCCAAGGTCGAAGGGTTCATCAACGGCTGGGCGCGCGACCTGAAGGCGGCCGGGATCCGCCACCGCGTCGATTGGCGCGACGAGCGGCCCGGCGACAAATACGCGCATTGGGAGCTCAAGGGTGTCCCCCTGCGGCTGAACGTCGGCGCGCGAGATGTCGACGCCGGCCAGGTGGAGCTGGTGGATCGATTGTCTCGAGAGCGCAGGCCTGTGCCAGTTGCCGGCATGGCCGAGCGGCTGCAAAAGGAGCTCGTCACGTTTCAGTCGAGGCTCTTCGAACGCGCGCAGGAGTTTGCCCGCCAGAACACGTACGAGCTCTCGACGCTCGCTGAGTTGGTCGCGCATTTCAAGGAGCGCGCCGGGTTCGTGTGGGCGCCGTGGTGCGGTGACGCCGAATGCGAGGCGCGGATCAAGGCCGAGGCGGGCGGGGTCACCATCCGCACGATCGACGCCGACGAGAAGCCGTCGGGCAAATGCCTGGTGTGCGGCAAGCCCGCGAAGTACCGCGTGTCGCTGGCGAAGGCCTATTAGTTAATAGGGTTCTCGAACGCGCCGACGGCCGGCGCGTCGCGGTACAGCGACTCCTGCGGGATGACCTTCAGCACGCCGCTGAGGGCCGCGTCCATGACCGCCTCCACAACGTCTGGGTGGAACTGGCTGCCCGCGCCCTCGCGCACCTGCTCGACCGCAATGTCCAGGGGCACGCCCTTGCGATAGGGCCGGTCTGACGTCATCGCGTCGATGGCGTCGGCGGCGCCGACGATCCAGGCGAAGATCGGCAGCTCGTCGCCCTTCTTGCGGTCGGGGTAGCCCTTGCCGTCGAAGCGCTCGTGGTGCGAGCGCACGATGACCAGCTCGTCGGTGAGCATCTTCAACCCGCTCAGGATGTTGAAACCCACCACTGGGTGCTCCCGCATCTTCGCGAACTCCTCGCCCGTCAACTTGCCCGCCTTCTGAAGCACGGCGTCGGGCACGCCGATCTTGCCGATGTCGTGGACGCGGCAGCCCCGCTCGAGCCGGACCCACGCGGTCTTGTCGTCGGGCGCGTACTTCATCTGGTCGGCGATCATCACCGCGTACTGCGTAACGCGCTCCGAGTGGCCGGCGGTGTAGGGATCGCGCGCGTCGACTGCGTTCGCCAGCGCCTCGAGCGAGGCGAGGATGACCTCCTCGCGATCCTTGAACAGACGCGCGTTGTCGATGGCCACCGCCGCCTGTGCCGCCAGCTCCGTGACCAGGTTGCGGTGGTCCGGCGTGAACGCGTGGCCGACCTGGTAGTTGGCCAGGAACAGGACGCCGATCGGCTTGCCGCGCAGGGTGATCGGTATGCAGAGGACCGCCCGCGGGTTGAGGGGGCTGTCCTTTCCGCTCTCGAGCTCCATCGCCCCCATGTACGGCTTGGCGGAGGCCATGACGTCACGGCAGATCTCTCCGCCTAGCCCGAGGGCAAGCTTCTCGGCCGTCTGCGAATCGGTGCCGAAGCCACCCTTGAGGACCAGGCGACCCGATTCCTCCAGCGCGAGGCAACCGATCTGGGCGCTCGATGCTTTGGCTGCGCCGTCCAGCACCCGCTGAAGCACCTGGTTGAGGTCGAGAGTGGAGGTCGCGGCCTGCAGAGCCTCCTGCAGGTTCTTCAGCTCCCAAATGCTGCGCTGGTTGTTGTCGTAAAGCTCAGCGTTCCGCACGGCGACCACACCCTGGTTGCCGAGCGTGGCGAGCACGCGCTGGTCGTCGGTCGTCCACTCACGCTTTTTGACGTCGAAGACCGACAGGGTGCCCCACAGGCGCCCGTCTTCGAGCATCGGGACGCAGATCGCCGCCTGGAGGCCGTAGGCCGTCAGGTCGGGTGGAGACATCAAATCGGCGCTGGTCGAGATGTCGGGCACTGCCGTGGTGCGGCCGCCCAGCATCACCGCGCCGACAAGACCCTGCCCGTTCTGAAATTCCAGCGCATTGACCTCCGCGGGGAAGCCGATCGACATGATCACCGCCTGGTTGGCCTCCGCGGTGCTCCGCGTCAACAGCCCGGCGCTGCCGCCAGTCACCCGCACGGCCGTTTCGAGGGTTTTCTGCTCCAGGACCCGTGCGCCTTGGGTCACGGTCGTCAGCGCTTGCGAGACCTCTCCCAGCGCATCGAGCGCCGTGTCCAGCTTGGAAGCCTGTCCGGTGACCGCCTGCAGGACGCGCGAGTTCTCGACCGCCACGCCGGCGAGCGAGCCCAGCTCGTCCAACGCGGCGACGTCGCGCTGGCTGAAGATGGATGCCGCATTGCGGCCGAGGCAGATCGCCCCGAGCACACCAGACTGCGCGCGGATCGGGACCAGGGCTTCGTTGACGGTGCCGCCTTCTGTCGAGGGCTGCAGACCGCTGAAGATGCCCTCTTCGGCCGTCACCAACGTGCGCAGAACAGTCTCACCGCCGCGCACCTTGGCCATCGGCCCGTCGATGGGGGAAGGCGCAAATGGCGCGCCGGCAAAGACATAGGTGTCGTCAGGCTGGAACAGCGCGATGCGCCCGGCGTCGTAGCCGATGAGCTGCGTGCCCTTGACCAGCACCAGGTCGAGCACCTCCGCCATCGTCTTGCCGGCCGCCTCTTTGACGAGCTGGTTCATGACCGAGTACCGGGCCGCTTCCTGCTGCGACAAGGCCACGGCGTGAGCGCTGGCGACCTGGGTCCCGGCCCTGAGCATCAGGGTGGTGGCCAGCCGCAGGTCGTCGTCGGTGAAACCGCCGCGCTTGTTACCGAGCAAGATGAAGCCGCCGATGTGGTCACCGATCCGCATCGGCACGGCGAGCAAGCTGTCGACATCGAGGTCGGTAGGAACGTGGCTCATGAGCCCCACCAGGCCGGACTTGTCGTGGCCCACGAACTCCTTGCCCGCCTCGATCGCTCTGAGCAGCGAGCCTACACCGCCCGTCCGGTTGATCGATTGAGGTCGCAGGCGATCGAGGCTGAAGCCGGGTGGCTGCGGCACAAACTGCTTGCCGTCTGCCGAGGCCAGGTAACAGACGGCGAACGCCGCTCCGATCTGGCCCGCGATGCTGGTCGTGAGCGCGCCGATGTCGCCGGGCTTGGTGGCCTCGGCGTCTGAGGTCGCGGCCAGAAACGCGCGATTCTTCTCTTCCAGCTGGGCGACCAGGCCTTCCATCTCGTCGAGCTGGCCGCTCAGCGCGTCGCTGAAGCTGCCGTATGTGAGGCTGGCGACAAGCCCGCCCAGCCCCAAGAGCATGAGGCCCCCGAGGTCGAGGGGCAGCTGACCGTCCCGGAGGTCGAAACGAGCGGCAGCCAGCGAGCCGAGCAGGGCGGCGGCCGCCAGAGGCGCCGAGATCTTCCACCTGACGTTCATGGCACCCGCCCCGAGGGCTAGCAGCCCCGCGACGACCGCGATCAGCGCCGCCTGGCCGCTGCGCCCCTGGACGTTGAGCGACGCCCCGGCCAGGATCAGGACCGCGGTCGCGGCGGAGAACCCGACGCGCAAGGCAAACGTCCCACGTATTGAAGCCATCAGGCGTGGGTAAGTCTAGGAAAGAGGACTCCTAAACTCTCTTCCAATGACGGTTTCCGAGCTGCTGCGGATCGCCGACCATCTCGAGCCCAAGGACCGCGAGCTGGTCCGGAAGGCCTACGAGCGTGCCGCCACGGCCCATCGGGGGCAGCGCCGGCTGTCGGGCGAGGACTACGTCAACCACCCGCTGGAGGTGGCCGCCATCCTCGCCGACCTCCAGCTCGACGCGCAGACCCTGGCCGCGGCGCTGCTTCACGACACCGTGGAAGACACTGCGCTCACGGCCGAGGAGGTCGAGACCGAGTTCGGGCCGGAGGTGGCGCGCCTGGTCGAAGGCGTCACCAAGCTGGGCCGGATCTCGATTCGCACCGACCAGCAACAGCAGGCCGAGAACATCCGCAAGATGATGGTGGCGATGGCGGAGGACCTTCGGGTCGTCCTCATCAAGCTGGCCGACCGCCTCCACAACATGCGCACGCTCGACCCCCTGCCGGAGGTGAAGCGTCGCAAGATCTCGCGCGAGACGCTGGATATCTACGCCCCGCTCGCGCACCGCCTTGGCATCGGCCAGCTCAAGTGGGAGCTCGAGGACCTGGCTTTCCGCAACCTCGAGCCTGAGGCGTATGAGGACGTCGTCAAGCGGATCGCGCGCAAGCGCCACGACCGCGAGACGCTGGTGTCGGACCTGCGCGAGATCCTGGCCCGCGAGCTCGACAACGTCGACATCCCGGCCGAGATCACCGGCCGGCCGAAACACATCTACTCGGTGTGGCAGAAGATGACCCGCGAG
>WNFA01013752.1_pt1 | contig 13033 bp, 10 predicted proteins | sample 5400481 | NCBI WGS metagenome assembly WNFA01 (sample SAMN13153340, study PRJNA577476) | soil metagenome | isolation source: 120 cm saprolite under Douglas fir tree site 2 hole 1 replicate 2 | place: USA:California | collected 2015-04-18 | reverse complement strand
TGTTCCGTAATTCTTTGGCGGTGGGGTTCCAAGCATAATACCGATCAGACGAGCAGGTTCTTTAATACGTAGGCGGGGGAGACGGAGCTAAACAGGTGGATACTTCTTGAAACAGGCAATCTGAAGTGTAATCTTGATGATAAACTTGGGGTTGTTTATCAGATATCGCCTCCACAACCGGGCTGGCTCTTGGCGCAGCCTATGGAGCCACTGGAGGCCCGCACTCTTTACCCAATCGGGGGCGTCCTGAATCCGGCCCGTATGAATATCGAATGCCGCGCCGACTCCCAGCATCACTTTCGTATCCCACTTTTGCAGGTATTTCGCCATGAAGCGCTCTTGCTTTGGCGTGCTGAGACCTACCCAAAAGATGTCGGGCCTCAATTCCGAGAGCCGAAGCGTGAGTTCAGCCTCCTCTCTTCCCGTCAGCAGCCTAAAGGGAGGACTAAAGGTGCCGACAATTCTCAGCCCGGGAAATCTCTGCACCAAAACTTCTTTGAGCCTTTCCGCCACACCCGTGTCTCCTCCATACAGAAAGTGAGTGTAGCCCTTCTTCAAAGACATCTCGCAAACTCGGAGCATCAGATCCGGCCCAAACACACGGCTCATTTTTGAAAAACCTTGGAGTCTGCCAACCCAGACTGTGGGCATTCCATCCGGTGTGGTCAGCAGAGAATTATTCACAATGTCTCTGAAGACCGCGTCTTTCTGCGCTTCCATGATTCCATGGATGCCCGTAACGCAGATATAGCCTCTCTTACCGGCCTGAATCGCGGTGTCTATTATCTCCAGCGCCTGACTCATGTTGATGGCGTGGACGCCGACCCCAAGGAGATTAACTCGATTAAGCTCAAAGCCCTGAGGCACGTTGATTCCCCATCTTCTCCAATAGCTTGTTGTAAAAGTCCTTTTGATCGTCATTCCGAGCGAAGCGAGGGAGCTGCTTTTTCACGAAAGTCGAAGAAAACAACAGATTCCTAGTCGCCTCTGGCTCCTCGGGATGACATCGCGGAGGGTTTTTCAACAAGGCTGCTAAGCGGCTTCTGCGGTCTGCGTGCAGGCTTTCTTCAAGAGTTCACTCTCGATCCATTTGTAGGTGATGGTCAGTCCAAATTCAAGAGGCACTGATGGTTCCCATCCCAGAACTTCCCTGAGCCTGGTGTTGTCGCTGTTTCTTCCCCGCACGCCCTGAGGCTTGCTGATATCGAAACGCTTTCTCAGCCTCTTGCCAGCAATTCCACAGACAAGATGCACCAGGTCGTTCACAGTCACCAGGCGGTCCGTGCCAAGATTCAAAGCCTCACAGTAGTTTGAATGCATGATCCGAACGAGGCCCTCCACGCAATCCTCAACGTACATGAAGGATCTGGTCTGCTGTCCGTCACCCCAGACTTCAATTTCGCCACCGTCGGATGCTTGGGCAACCTTTCTGCAAATTGCAGCAGGCGCCTTTTCCCTTCCGCCGTCGTAAGTCCCGAGCGGACCGTAAACGTTGTGGAACCGTACGATTCTGGTTTCCAAGTTGTAGTCGTTCCCGAAGTACCGGCAGAGCTCCTCGGCGTAAAGCTTCTCCCATCCATAACCCGGCTCCGGCTCGGCGGGATAGGCGTCCTCTTCTTTGAGCGGGGTCACCTCGGCGCTCTTCTGTTTGTGCTGGGCGTAGACGCAAGCGGAAGAGGAGAAAAGGAATCTCTTGACCCCGTTCAACCGGCTGGCTTCGAGCATGTGCGCGTTGATCAGGGTATTGTTGCAGGAAATGCGCGCAAGAAAGGCTGTGATGTACCCGATGCCTCCCATATCCGCCGCTAGGTTGTAGACTTGGTGGACATTGCGCGTGGCAACCAAACAGTTGTCGAACCGCCGCAGATCCAAGATCTCGAACTCATCTGCGGCTGAGGTTTCGTATTCGGGATACTTGATATCCACACCCCGCACCCAAAACCCGTCCGTTTTCAGTCTGCCAACCAGATGATGACCGATGAACCCACCGGCTCCCGTCACAAGAATGCGCTCTGGCATCGTATCTTTACCTCCGAAACCACAATAGGGTTTGTGCTCGAATCCCTCCGTGGTTGATCCTTCGGGCTAGTCGAGAAGCGTGGTCCACTTCCGCAAACGGCCCATGAGGTTCCGTCAGCTCATGCCGCGTGAGCCGCCGTCCATTTCCTGCCGGTCCAGGCCGCGCACGCCGAGATTTGGAGAGTTTCTCGAAAGGAGTACGGTGACTGCTCGCTTGTCGTCCCGGATCCTCGGATCAGCAGTTAATTCGTCCAGGGTCACCCTTTCCGCCTCGAGGAACAGCCAGCGAAGAGGCCGATCGCGCTCCTGGTCAATCAGCCACTCCAGTGTGTAGCCAAGAGATTTCAGGAGTCGCAGATATCCCACGATGGCCTGAGTACCGATTACTTGTGGGTGAAGCTCGACGAGCAACTTCGGACTGTACTTCGCGAGCGTTTGTTGCATGCCCCGGATGACCACCACTTCATATCCTTCCAAGTCCATCCGCACGAGGTCCACGGAGTGGAGCCGGCAGGTCGCCAGCAGCGCATCCAAGGTAGTCACGGGAACCAGGATCTCTGTCGTTTTCCAGGGCACGGGGCTCAAGCAGTGCCAGTTCGATTTCTCGGAAATATGCATAGGAGCGGTGCCCGTTTGGTCTCCGATAGCGACCTGATATTTCAAGATATTCTTGTAACCGTTATCGCGGATGTTCTTCGATAACTGCCTGAAATTATCCGGCACGGGCTCGATAGCGATTACTCTCCCGTGTGCGCCAACTAGGCGCGCCTCAAGCAGCGCGTAGTACCCGATGTTGCTCCCGATATCGATCACGTTCATGCCGGGTTTCAGATAGCTCTCGATGAGTTGGGTGGCAAGGGGTTCGTGAATGCGGTGCGCTGCCAGTTCCCGCGCTATCCCTTTGTCTTTGGGAAGCACCGAGATCCGGTGTCCCAGGACCGTGAAACAGAAGCGGCCGCGGATGCTATACCAACGCCATATCGCGTAGTCATAAACAACGACCAGAGGTTTCAAGCCCTGACAGAACAATTCCCAGAGTAGGGCGAAGAAGCCGCCGGCTCGATATACTCTCTCGGCTGCTCTCCACTTCTTTGCAAAAAGCCTAATCAAGCGAACCTTTCCTCTGCAGGAGGATGGGTTGACTGCCGATAGGGATAGGGCCCTTGATCGCAAAGGTCTCGCCCACAAGCGTGAGATACTGCTCGAAGCGCGCCGCAGGCTTGTACCATTTGGTGCTCGACGGATTCCAAACTAGCAGCGCTTCATACCCACCCGGACGGGTCAAGCCGCAGGTCCACGTAGAGTCGCTGGCCATCGCACAGGGTAAAGTCATCGTGGCCCCAATCAGCCATCTGTATACCTCTCGGTATGCGATACCAGGTTTGCGGAGGCCCATGTTCTTGTCCCACAGGGTTCCATATCTGGTGTCATCCCAGGCATACCAATAGGAGCGTTGGACGCCCTTAGACCATTGCAGGATGTAGTGCCGAGCTACAAACGAGACCTGTTCCTCTTCGTTGGGAAGGTGCTCGGCAGGTCCCCAACTAGCCTCGGTATCCCACAGCGGCTTCGCGCTCTGACCGTAAGCGGACATGACGCCTTGCATTGCGTCCACGATGCGGCCGACCTCTTCGGCAACCGAAGGCCTGCTATTTCCGTACCCATGAAACGCGATCCCATCGCAATACGCGCCGCCGCCAGCGGCAAGGTACTGCCCCAACCAGTTGGAGGCGGCCGCAGCACCGCCGACCGCCGAGGGAGTCAAGATCATGGCTTGGTGGTCAATGGATTTGATAATGCGGTAGGCATGATGAGCCATGGTAACCAGAGTCGTGAAGTCGCCGCTCCAGTACTCAGATTGATTGGCTTCGTTCCAGAGTTCCCAGTATTTGATTCTTCCTGCCGCATGGATAGCGATCGCCCGGACGTAATCATCCCAAGATTGCAGGTCCGATGGTGGGTAGCACGCCCCTGGGTTGTAATCACATGTTGCCTTCGGATTAGAGGAGGCCCAAGCTGGCGTCCCGCCAAAGGTGTAGAGCACATCGACGTTGTGCGCCCGGGCGAGGCTTAACCACTTATCGAGCATCGTCCAGTTGTAAACGCCAGGTGAGGGGTTTAGATCCGACCACAAAGTGAAAGTGTCCCACAGCCGTATGCTGCCAATCGGAACCGTCGGCCACTGCTTGCCTTTCACCGCGTCGTGCGTGGTCATCGTGAAGTAGCTGGAGGGAATCTCCCCCGCAGTGGCGCAAGTCCCGACTAGCGCGACACTCAACAAGGATCGAAGGATTACCCGGACGATCATCCGTCTACCCGAACCTGCTTCGCTACCAGATCCGCTCGCTACTCCCAGCGACTCCATAGGCCAGTGCGGCGACCGATGCCAACGGAGGCAACAGGCTGAGCCTCGCCGTGGCGGGCACATCCCCCCGCAGGAGCGTGCGGGCAAGTTGCCGGGTATAGAGTGCGAGGCCCTGCGGCAGGACCGGGAAATACAAGAAGCGCCCGCGAGCGAACAACTTCTCTGCCCCGAAGAGCGCGGACGAAACCACGTCCGCGGGAAGTTCCAAGCCCGCGCCCCGGTACTGCTCAAGATAGTTTGAGACGATCACCAGAAAGGTCGCGACCCCCGCCCAGATGCCGCCCCTGTCGGCACCGGCGCGCAGCTCCGCGTAATCCACCGCTCGGGATTCGATGAGCGTGGCCGTGTTCAAAATGTCGCATACACGGAAGTAGAGGTGCCGGTACATGCGCTGCAACGTACTGGCGAACACGCGTTCTTCGGGCGCGGGTATCTGGAAAGTGTAGCCGCTCACCTGCTTAGGCTGACGGCGGGAGATAAACCGATTAGCGAGTTCCACATGTTCTCCGGCCTGCCCGAGCCTGCCGATGTGCACTTCGAGGTCTTGCGACAGGCCTGGGACGCGGAAACTCCATTTGTTGGCTAGACGGTCTCCGACGGTGCGGGGTAGAAGGCACGCGTGAAACTTCCTGGTGAGCAATTCCGTGACGTGAAGCCGGTCAGCCGGAGTGTATAGGTCCAAGTCGTTGCCGAAGTCAGGCCAGTGGTCCAACGTCTTTATGACCGCGACCGGGCAGCCCGCGCACTCGAACTCCCGGCAAATGGCGTCAAGAAATTTGAGCGCGTTCTCAATTCTTCCGCGTTCTTTGTTGATTGCGCCCTGGGCGAACTGCGCGATTTCGGCTAGACCAGCTCTGGTGGCGGCTTGCCCCAGGGGCTGAAGCGCACGCAAAACGACATGATGCGAATCGGTCAGCGCCAAAAGTTGATTGCGCCCATGCGAATCGAGTCCGGCGAAATAGGAGATCACCTCGGCAGCTCTCGAGGGGCACAACGCCAGCAGCGATAGAACATGCAGGTAGTTCTTTGGTTGCTGGCTCCCGGACATGAAGATTCCTCCCGCGCTGCGGATTTTTCCTTCCAACCTAATGGTTCCTATGGGCTGCGATCTGAGGATATGGATCAGAGTTCCGCGCCTCTCGGATCCGCGATCACCAAGGGGCGCACAGACCCGGCGGTTCGTGCACGGACCGTAATGGTCCTGCGGTAGACATTGATGAGTGTCTGATAGTTCTTTTGCGCACTGTAGCGGGCTTCATATTCGGCTCTGCATTCCTTCCCCATCGACAGCGTCTCGCGTACATGAGACCAAGCCCACTGCACCTTCTCGGCCAAATCCTCAGGGTCGCCCGGGCGAAAAAGAATTCCCGTGCGGCCATGGTCCACAAGTTCTTGCATGCCGCCCAAGGCGGACGCGATCACCGGAACACCGCAGGCATAGGCTTCCAGGATCGTGAGTGGACACTGTTCATAACATTCGCTGGGATAGACCAGGAATCGCGCGCCTCTCAGGATCGCCAGGGTGTCCCGGTGCGGCATTTGCCCGCAAAAGGCCACCGTGGAAAGCCCGCGCTTGGCCGTTTCTTCGTTCAACTGGGCGCGAAGATTGCCATCGCCCACAATGAGAAGCGGCAGTGGCGGTTTGATGCGCTCCCAAGCAGCCAGCAGGATCGATAAGCCTTTTTCCCGCGACAGCCGGCCGACAAACACCGCGTAGTCGCCTGGACCCATGCGCATCCCTGGATCCGGAGAAACAAAATTTGGCTTGACCGTGAGCTTTGCGGCAGGGAGGCCCGCTTCCCGGAACTTTTTGCGGGCCGACTCGCTGAGTGTAATATAGCAATCCACCATTCGGGTCCACGTCTTCCGCCGACAGGGGTCTGCGCATCGTGACACGCCCAGTAAACGGACGGCGAGATCATCACAAAGGTGTTGTGAACGTGGACGACGTGTGGTTTCTCCCGCAGCAGCAATTCGCGGAATTCACGCCGCGTGTCGCTGGCCCAGATGGTTCGCTTGGCGAGTGCAAGCTGGTCGACGAACGAATTCTGGCTCACCTCATGATTACTCCGGTGGTATTCCAACACCTGGTGCCCGGCACGTTTCAGGAGATCGCGTTCCTGTTGGTAGACGAGATCTTCGCCGCCAGGCTGCTGATAGGAGTTATGAACAAGAACAATCTTCATACAGGGTCCGGACTCGCGTGCAATTGCCTGTCCGCTCGCAGCATTCCGAGAACTTCGCCGTTGGAAGCGTAGGTCACGCCTTCACGGCGGGAAACGTAATCGAGCATTTCCCGGAGATCGCTCCACAGCCCGAGCTCATCGATTTCCCAGGAATGCCCGTAGAGGTGCCAAATTCCTCCTCGCTGCAGCACCTGATCGAAGAGTCTCTTGCCCAGATGCACCCAGCTGCGGCATCCACGGTATTCCAAAAGGTATCGGAAAAGGCCCGGCGTATCGCCGTTTTTCCCCAAGTTCTTGAGATAGCTGATCAAAGGGTGTGGGAAGGCCTGCAAACTGGTAGGCATTTCAAATGGGCTGAATTTGTGCTCGAGCGACAACATGCGAGTTGTGCGCGCGCCGCGAAATCCTGCCTCACGCACATGGCGGACTACATTCCGGTCGTAGCGCCCGTTGGGATAACAAAACATGGTGACATCTGCGCCGAGGATTTGCTCGAGCTTCTGCTTGCAATAGGACACTTCAAAGCGCAGAAGCCTGCCTTTCAGGCCCGCCAGGCTTTTGTGTGACACCGTGTGCGCGCCGATTTCAAACCCCTGATGCCGCAAGCATCGCAGGTCGCCTGGCGTCAGGGTAGGTTTTCCGCCGAGCCCTGTCAGCGGGACGAAGAAGGACCCGCTGAGGGCCCGGCCCTGCAACTCTTCCGCGATCCGCAGGTCTTTGGGGTGACCGTCGTCCCAGCTTGTGGTCACGATGATTGGTCCAGGCATGTCTTTGGCTCTCTCGGCCCGATCGAAGCCTGTTCAGCGGCTGGAAGCGGGAACCCTGCTCAGGGGAGAAGAGCCCGTGGCACTTCCCTCCACTTGCCACCGCATCACCCCAAGGGCAAAGCCCACCAGGAAATAGAAAGGGATAGCGCCGTGAGAAAACTCCAGGGCGGGCTGGACACTGGTTTGAATCATTGCCAGAACGAAAAAGAAAAACAGCCAGAGAACCAACTGGTGAACGCCATCGTCCGCTTCGACTCTCCGCCGGATGGCGTGGACGAAACGTCGTGTCACTAAAACGAGGAATACCAGCCAGACCAAAAGTCCCACCAAACCTAAGCGAGCAAGTACGCTCAGGGAAGAGTTGTGGGGCTGGCGGACCGGAATGCCCTCTTCGTTCTTAAAATCAATAAGAGGCTCCCCGAAGCCCTCGCCAACGATGAGCGTTACCTTGCTGGATCGCGTCCGCCGCCACACCTGCTCATACCACGAGGCGCGATCGGTATCCTGCGCCATCCGGGTGCGAGCGTCGTTCAGGGACAAAACGGTTCGCGCGTGCTTCTCAAGAAACGAGAAGTCCACCGGCCCACTCCGCCCTCGCAGCCGGAGACCGAGGAGGGAGACAAGCAAGACCAGGACACAGAGGGTTCCCAAGGACAACGCAAGTATGGATGCGAATTGAGCCATTTCCCTGGCTTCCCAAAGGAAAAGAAGCAGCAGTAGGACCGCCGCAATCCCCGCATACATCGAGCGAACTTGCAGGATCGCCAGTCCGCACAGTTGTGCAACGGCCAGCGCCAGCAGGGCCCAGCGCGGCCATCGAACCACATGGTGACCGAGTAAAATACAAAACAGTGCGCCCCAGAGAAGGTAAAGAGCATTGTGCTGGTAGTTGCCAAACAGGGGAACTGGATGAAACACCCCGAAACCCGGTGACCAAGACTGTAACTGCTCCGCCCAAGGAAAGGTGAAGCTGTAAATCAGGTTGGTGAAGAAAACGAGCAGCAGCCACTTCAGAAGGAGCGGGGTATCGCGCTTCCTATTCGCCCATAGCAATCCCAATGGCAGAAAAACAGCCTCGCAGAATATCGAGCTGTCGCGGAGAGCGTAGAGTCCGTGGCGGGGCAGATCCACGGCCAGGTGAATGAGAGCCAAGAGAAGCAAGAGCAATAGGCACAGGACGGGCGGGTCGAGCAAGAATTGGCTGAGTGAACGACTCCGCCCGCCCAGTATCACCATGCCCAGCGCCAGGAGCATCAGCAACTCCCCGACTGGGATATGAATCCCACCGAGCCCAACCGCCAGATTATCGAAACCATAATTGAGAATGCCGTATGCGGCCAGAGTAATCAGAACAAGGATTTGCCAGAACTCCAGACGGCCACGGGCGACCCGCAAGATCCCGGTCAGACTGAAAAGCGCAGCGGCCGCGCCAAGAAACTCTACCGGATAAGTAGCCAATAGCACGCCGACCGCGGCGAAGACAGCTACGCCTATAACAGCCTTAGCATCTACTCGGATTCCGAGCACTGAGGCTTGAGAGGGCATCGAGACGTTCGTTCCAGAGACGGGCTTCCCGATTATTGACTGCCTAAGGTAACGGAGGAAAACGGGACCTCCGCCTGGTTTGAGGCGGTTGCTGCTTCGCGACGCCCTCGGGCGCGCAGCATCAGAAATCCGCTGAGAAGGGCGGTTATGCTCGAGAGCAGATTGGCGGCCACCGCCCCGCGAATTCCCCAAGCCCAGGTCGCAGGGATCCCTATTGCCAAGGCGACAGCGCTTGAACCCAGATAGATCACGCAAACCGATGCAGGTGATTGCAAGGCCCGAAAAGCGATGGCCGGCCCCAGCACCGCACCCGACAAGATCGATGCCAAGGCCACCCACGGCAGCAGCGGGGCCACCTGCATATAATTACCATCGTACAGGAGCCGTATCACCCGGTCTCCGAACAGGCAAACAATTAGCCAATAAAAACCTGATCCGGCTGTGAAGAAGCCTCCAATCTTCCAAGCGTGCCTTTTCACCCCGACCCAGCCCTCCAGTTGTCCGCGTCGCGAGGTATTCGGCAGAAACAGCAGAGAGAATGCAGAATAGGTTTGGGTGATCGGCAAAGCCAGATTCAACAAGGCCCTCAGCGTGCCGGCGTCGGCCAGGCCCGAGAAGTGGGCCACGAACCAGTAGTAGATGTTCCAGGGGATCCAGACGAATAGCCCGCTCATTAGAGCCCACCTGCCATAACGCCAGTGCCGCACGCAAACTTCCGCCAAGGCCGGACTGCTTCCACGCCACTTCCATAAGGGTTGCAACCGGATGAGCAGGAGCGCGCTCGTCAACAGCGCGCCGATTCCCATAACCACAAAAGCCGACAGCGGTGACAGGCGTGCTTGCCGAAGGAGAACCCACACTCCGGTCAGAAGCAGTGCTGTGTAAAGTATCGCTCCCCTAAGCGCGCGTCCGGGCAGCAACTGCAAATAGAATGCCCGGCGAGCGAACCAGAAAAGCAGGACGCACGGAGCCGCGAAGGTCATGCCGATGAAAGCGAATTGCAGAGCCGGGCGGCCGTTGTAGTGGACCACCGACGCTGTCGTCCCCAGAGCGACGAAGACGGCCGCGATGGCCGCTTGTAACCAGAGCAGCCCTCCTAAATACTGCCGCACAGATCCGCGGTAGGTAGAGGAACCGAAAACACTCATCGGCTCAAGCAGCAGCGCCTGGTAGATTAGCGAAACCAGCAAAAACGTCGAAAAGGCCAAAGCATAGGCGCCGTACTGCTCGGCTCCCAGCCAGCGTGCCAGCACGATGCCCAAGAAGAAATTCGATCCCGAGATCAACCCCTGATCGAAAATGGCCATGAGGCCCTTAGCTACCCAAGATCTCCAGTCAGACCACAAAGCAATCGAGCGGCTGGTCACCCATTCGATTGCCCTAGGCCGGGTGGGGACACTCCTTTTCTCTTCCCGGCGAATAGGGCCAGGAGGCGGGGAACCGTAGCGCCGTTCAAAGCGTCGGGCCATATAGCCCACGATTCCTTGCAGTGCCTCCCACGTGGTGCGCTCCAAGCACTGATCGGTCCGAATCAACAGCGAGTTGGGGAGCTCCGCGGACAGTTGCCGGTAGGCTCGGAGTTGGCGCCGCACTTCTTCCGGGGCGACCTCTTGTTTGCGCTGCAAGATCACTCTTGGATCGGCGTCCAATGTCAAGTAAACCGCTTCGCATTGGGGCAAAGTTTTCGCCGCTAGCCGGGCAGTCCAGGGCGGTCCACCATACCGATAACGCAGGCTATCCACGAGGATGTCGTGAAAATCGCGGTCGTAAATGATGAGACCAGCACGAGACACCAGCGGCCTGACAAGCGTAAAGTGCCCCACCCAGTAGTCAACCAAGACCCCAATCAGACGCACCAGCGATTGGAGAATTCCATAGCAAGGCTTGCTGTGAGGAGGCTCAAGAACATTGGGGGACTTTTCCGGTCGTGGCTTTATCACTTGAGGACGCCACTGCAGGATTCTCTTGGCTCTGAATAGCGGACCCAGTACTTCCAGAATTCGCGCCGCCATGGTGCTCTTGCCCGCTCCATCCGGCCCCAGGATTACTACGGAAACGCCGGCGGGCTGGAACCAGCGCCGAAGGTAACCCAGGAACGTTTGGAGCAGGTGTGATGCCCCGTGCAGCGGAGTGCAGAGAAAACTCCTCCACCTCAGTTTTTTCCCAAGCTTGTTCAGTAGCGCTGCCGGCTGCCCATTGGTGCAGGCTGCAAAAACATCCTCTTGCCAACGTTTGCCGAACAACTCGCCAGCGATGGTCCGCACTTGCTCCCGGCCGAGGCTCTCAGCCAGCACCACCAACCGCCGTTGCTGCGACTCAGAAATCATTCCCGCCAGACTTTTCTTCCTAAGTAGGTAAGCGAACTGGTCAATTTCCTCAGCGACCCAGCGACTTCCGCGCTTCTGACGGCGGGCAAGCAACGCCTGTCCTGCTCCGAGAAGGAGACTCCTGGGAACTGCGTACAGAAAGCTGACACCTGGGAAGCTCAGAACCGATCCCTGCGAACATGCGAAATAGAAGCGCTCGCCGTTCCCTCCGAGGTCAGCCCTTTGGACCGGAGAGAAGCCTTCTTTGCGCAGGCCATCAAAAACCAGTGGGAGTCTGGCACGATCGACTGGGCTCAGTACGATCTCCAGGTCCTCAGCCAAACCCTTCGGCGTTTCCTCATTGGAGTGCAGCAGGCAATAGTGAAACTCGTGTTCCTCCAAGAGGCGGAAGACCGTGCGGACAAAATCCCTGGGGTACCGGTTTAGCTCCGGGAGGTTCGCGACTCGGTCCATGTAGCGCGAGGAGAAGTCTTCAGTCCTATCCGGATGGGTGTCCAAAGATTCCTTCACTGACGGCATGGAGCGAGCCGCAGAGTTCTGTGGGGCCTGCGATCGCATTGGCCTCCCGTCTCAGGCCGCGCCGGTACCTTTCAGAACGGCGGGTATTGTTCGGATCAAAATCTGGAGGTCCAGCCACAGGGACCACTTATCGATGTACTGCATGTCCAGCTCCATCCATCGTTCAAAAGAAATGGAGCTCCTACCGTTGATCTGCCAGAGACAGGTGATCCCGGGGCGTATGCTGAAGCGCCGCCGCTGCCAATCTTGATCCAGTCCCTGGTAATCCCTCACCGGTAGCGGCCGCGGGCCCACCAGGCTCATGTCGCCTCGAAGGACGTTGAAGAGCTGGGGCAGTTCATCCATGCTGGTCTTGCGCAGAAATCCGCCAATGGGAGTGATGCGCGGATCGTTCTTTATCTTGAACACGGGCCCAGAAACCTCATTGAGGTGTTCGAGTGCGGGAAGCATTCGCTCCGCGTCACGCACCATGGTCCTGAATTTGTAAACGCGAAACCTTCTCTTGTTGAGGCCGAACCTTTCCTGCGCGAAGAAAACCGGTCCGGGAGAGGTGAGTTGGATGATCAACGCGGTCACCAGGAAGAGAGGAGCCAGAAGAATGAGCAAAACCAGTGAGATCGAGATGTCCAGAAGGCGCTTGATCAGCAGCGACCAACCTTCCGCAGCTCCGCTGTAGAGTGTGATCAGGGACTCGTCCCCGAACTCCTCGGCTCTCGATCGCGCCAGTTTCAGATTGAAGATGCTGGAGAGAAACCGCGTGATGATGCCCTGCTCCTCGCAGAGTGCCCCCATACGGTCGGCTTCAAAGTAAAAGGATTTAATGGGCAGGGTGATGATGACTTCATCGACCACTGCGTGCCGGAGAAAAATGGGGAAACTCTCCAGATCGCACGCGAGCGAGTAGCCCGTCTTCCGGAAGTCCTCCATTCCCGGCCACTCCTGGTCCACAAACCCGAGGATCCGATACCCGAGCCCGGGATTAGCTTCCACCTTCCGGGCAAATTCGATCGCCCGACGATTGGTCCCCACAATCACCACGTTGCGGAGGTTCCGGCCCCTGATCCGAATGCGATGAAGAAGGGACCGGAGGACATAACGACTGGTGACCGCGGTGATGGTGCTCACCGTCCAGAAAACTGCTAGAAAAGCGGGGGGGACCATGCGAATCCGAAACAAGATAGTGGCGGTGAAAATGGATAGGGTCCCCAGGGAAGTTGCCTTCAGGAGGTCGATCACCTCGGCCCGCTGCGTCGAGAGGCGCTTGGAATGATACAAGCCGAAAGAAACGAAAATGACATGCCAGAC
>WNFA01003502.1_pt1 | contig 13033 bp, 12 predicted proteins | sample 5400481 | NCBI WGS metagenome assembly WNFA01 (sample SAMN13153340, study PRJNA577476) | soil metagenome | isolation source: 120 cm saprolite under Douglas fir tree site 2 hole 1 replicate 2 | place: USA:California | collected 2015-04-18 | reverse complement strand
GGGCAAACGCAAGTCTGCCAACAGAACCCCGTCAACCCCCGCCCGAACGACAGGCGTCACTACCTGTCAGCCCCCCTGTAAACGCGAAAAGATGCCCGTCACCCTACAGTCAACTGTCAGCGATGTCTTGACTGGTTCCACTTGGTTCCGTGGCTTGCACCGCTTGACAACTACTTAGAACTTTCTTTAGACTTATAAAGGACTCACTTAAGGAGGTACCGCAGTGACAAATTCCAAGATGAAAATCCTCTCGGCTTTCCGCAGGTCGACGAATGAGATAATGGACGATCTGGTCGAACCCGAACCGCAGCGGGAGCAGTCTGCTGCAGAAACTTCTCCCGAGCGACTCATTTCCGTCCCGCTCAATCAATTGGAGCGGAATCCTTCCCAGCCGCGATCGATGGCTGATGAAGAGAAGCTCGAAGAGCTTATTACCGCTATTCTCCAGGAAGGTCTCATTCAGCCGATAGCGGTCCGCCCAACCTCAGAGAACAGTTATCAGATCGTCGCAGGACACAGACGTGTCGCCGCTTTTCAACGCCTTTACGAGCGAACCGAAGGAACGGACAGGCAGCGGCAGTACGAGGCCATCCCCGCGATCGTCAAAGGCCCTCTTGATGATTTAAGAATGGCTACAAGTGCCTTCGTCGAGAACGACAAACGCGAAAAGCTCAATCTTGTCGACGAAGCCGCAGCGCTTACTAAAATCCGCGACATTCTTTCCGCACGGCTGGGGCGCGAAGCCACGGCGAAAGAGGTCGCCGACGCGGTTGGAAAGAAGGATGAGCAACGCGTTGGCCGCCTGTTCCGGTTCCACGAGGCCCCCGACGTCGTAAAGGAAGGTGTCATTGGGCAGCGCCTGCTAGCAAAGAATGACAACAACGATAGCGCCCTTCTCAACGTAGTCAAAACATCAACAAGGGGCCAGAAGACTATCGACCTTCATGCGGCGCTGGAGTTCTTCCGCCTCCACAAACACTTTGCGGCCACCGCACCAGCGAGAGCCGATGAGAAGACGAAGAGGATCATTGACCGCGCCCGCGAGGAGGGTTGGTCGCTGCGCCGAATTCAAGGCTACGTCAAGGCAATAGTCTCAGGGACTGCCAAGCTATCGCCCACGCGATCTGCCTTTTCCGATGATCAGCAACGGTTTACCGTCTATTTGTCGCGCCTGTCGTCGGCCTCAGCCGAAGTCCGCGTTCAGCTCCGACTCAAACTGAAATCTCTTCTCGACGAGCTCGACCGAATTGACCATCCGCCAGGCCCGCCCGATCAAAGCCCCCCAGGCTCGAGCGATGGTCCAATCAGCGCCGACTGAACTCGCGTGGAAACTCATTCCAAAACCCGCGTCAAAACTCGCGCCGGGGCGCGCTACCTTGTGCGCGAGTCTGCGCGCGAGTTTCGGCGCAAACAATCACTTATCAATCCGTTGTCGTTACGAGGCTTTCCTGCCCCGCCCCTGTTGCGGTTGAAGCACCATTGTGTGCACCACGCCGTGCTCCGATCCCGCCCTCCCAACCACTGTAGAAATCACAGTGGAGGCCGGGATCGGAGCCCGGCTTTGGTACAAGGGCTGAGGGGCTTTGGGGCGGGGCAGGAAATTAAATTCAATCTGTAACTCTCATATGAATCGAAACAGTTTACCCAGAATTAACAAACAACCTGAAACAGCTGGCGCACGGCGTCCCACCGTGGCGACCGAGGAGCGATGCGAAACTCGTCAATCCGCTGGCCAATGTAGACCCACGAAGGTCAGACTGACCGATCGGGACAAGCAGCTGATCGCTGTTCTCGCCGTCGCGCGGTACTTTTCCAATTCACAAATTACGAAGCTCTTCTTTTCGGGACGCAGTCCCAAGACGATGCGCAAGCGCCTTCTCCGCTTGGCGGGAGAAGGACGCTCGGCATTCTCTCCCCCGTACCTCCGCCGCCTCTTCTACCGCGCGTACGCCGGTGGCGAACCCGTCGAGATTTGGGCCGCCGCGCCGAGGGGCCACGCAACCGCCCGCAGCGTGCTCGGTACAGAACTCAAAATGTCCCGGAACGACATCGGCGCAGCGTTCCGCGAGCACACGATCGTGCTCAATGAACTGCTGGTGGCCCTGTATGCTCCGACCGGCAAGGCCTATGCCCGAGCCAAGCAGGATGCCTTTCGGTGGCACTCGTCGGATTCCGTCCGCCTACCCTGGAAGGAATACGCCCCAGCGGAAGATCAGTCCCTGGAGCGCGTCGTGTTACCCGACGCCATCTTGGAGATTCCACGCCTGCACCGGCGGCTGTTTCTCGAATGCGAAACCGGAACCCATTCCATCGTGGCAACGGGCAATCCAAAGCCCGGCGCCACCCTGTGCAAGGTGGAGCGCTACGAATCCTTCCTGAGCGGCTTCGCAGACCACGAGGCCACCAAGACCTTCTACGCGCAAAGCTACCCCGACAGCTGGACCCCCGAAGTCCTCTTCCTCGTTCGTACGGCGTCTCGCGCGCAATCAATCAATCGCGCCGTTCACCAATGGCGGGAAGAAAGGGGCGGTGTTGATTTTGCCGTCCGAGCCTTGACGTTCAAGGAGGCGGGCCTGGAGCTAAACGCGGCCCTTCGCCAGGTCGCTTCGCCCTCGCCGAACCAGAGCGCGTCCACCGCAAGCTCGCCTCGCATGTCGCTGACGGCGCAAGAGCTCACCGCGCTACGACGGTTCTACAACGGGGCTGTCCTCACCTTGAAGACGGCCAGGAGCAAGGCGCGCGCCCGCAACGAAGCCCCTCCCGACTACCCCCCTCACACCGAGGACGTCCAAGCACTGATCGAGCGGCTTCAGTCCGCCGCTGCTCGTTAGCACACTTTTCCCAGCTCTCTTCCGATGAACGGACAAACTGCCACCGGCCGGCCGCGCCAAACTTTTCCGATTCTCCCGCGCCTGGCAGCGCTCTTCCTCTTGGTCGCCGCCGTCGGCGAGGCGAGCCTCTACATTCTCTCCGAGCACCTCTTGACTCGGGAACTCGCAAGAAGCTCCCTGCGCCCGACGATTATCCAAGTGGCCCTGCACTATTGGCCCATCCGCAGTTGGGCCATCAGTCATCCTGGACTTGCCGCGGCGACCCTTCTTGCAGTCGCAGCCTTTCTCCTCGCGCTTGCCCGCGCCTCGCTTCTCATCTGGCACAACCAAATCGTCGCCCGACTTTCAGGAACGCACTTTTCTCCGGAGGTTCAAGGCTTTCCCACGCGCAAAGTTGACTTGATCTCCCAAGTCGCCCGCCGTCCCGAGGGCATGCACTTCGTCGGCCTCACCCCGCGGCGAAGCTTCTTCGGCTGGCGGTGGCGACCCCTCTACATCTCCCAGCGTCAAAGGACGATGCACCGGCATGTCATCGGCAAGACGGGCTCCGGGAAGACGCTCAGCGTCGTCTGGCCGAGCGTTCTGCAGGATGCCCTCGATGGAAAGGGCATCCTCGTGATGGATGCCAAGGGCTCCCAGGAAAACATCTCCATCATGAAAGCCATCGCCGTTGCGACCGGGAGGGAAAAACAGCTTAGAGTATTTTCCCTGCCCGCCTGGAATCAGCCTCACCTCTTTTCTCATACATACAACATGGTGCAGGTCCGGCCGCGCACTCCGAGCAATCCGGGTGGCGATCCTGTCCCGGTGGCCGAGAGGGTCTTCTCGGTCCTGAATTTGGGTGACAACGAATATTACAACACGCAGGCCCAAATCCTCTTTGTCAATCTCTGCAAGCTCCTCCACGGAATGGTCGACGAGCGCGGGTTCGGCTTGCCGTTCAACATGAGCGACCTGGCGGTCTGTTTCAAAGGCGTGGCGAACAACGGTCGCTGGGGCAAGGCATTAACCTACTGTCGAAGGCAGTCCGTAGACCGCGACGTTGCTCGAGAGATTGCATCTCAGATTTCACGTCTCGGCAAGGACGTTCACAAATGCTTCTCCGGCATCGTGGGTGCTATCGACAAGTTCCAATCCCCGCTGGTCAATGCCAACGACCCGGACATCGTCCTCGAAGACGTCTTCCAGCAGAATGGCATCGTCTACGTCCAGCTCCCGGCGAATCTCTTCAAGATTCAGGCGCCGGCGATCGGCAAGGTTGTCCTGATGGACGTTCAGCAAGAGGGCGGCTTGCGCCAAGTCTTCCGCACCAGGAACCAAACCCCCTTCTCGATCGTCGTCGACGAGTTCTACAACTTTGCCGACCTGTCCATTATCGACAGTCTCAACAAGCTACGCGACGCGAACCTTGAATTCACGCTGGCGCATCAGTCCTTGGCGGATCTGGAACTCGTTTCCAAGGAGTTCGCTACCGCCGTTTGGGACAACACTCGGACCAAGGACATTCTCAACCAGGATAACCCAGAGCTGTGCGAAAAATTGGCGAAGAGCATCGGCACCCACCAGGTCGTGGAGAAAACGGTGCGCATGCAGCAAGGAGCGCTCTTCACATCTCTCTCGACCGGCGACGCCTCCTCAAAGCTCGTCGAGGCGTACAAGCTGCACCCGAACGCCATTAAGAGCCTCGCGCGCTGTGGCCAGGGGTATCTGTTCAACGACGAGGGTTTGCGGCCTGTCTCGTATGGAATGCTCCCCCCACTCTCGTCCGACTTCCCCTTGCAGAGGAAAGAACAAACCAGTGCTCGCGGTTTGCGACTCTACGAAAGATTCATCGCGCGCAAGCCCGTTCGAGCGCCTATCGTACCTTGATTGCCGAAGCCAAGGCCGAGTTCAACGGCGCCTCCTCGCCCCGCGATTCTTCAAATTACAAGAACTGATGGTCAACCAGCCGCCTCGTCACCATAAAGGCTGTCAATTGCCATCGTCCCCGGTCCGCCATACCCTTGCCTCTGGATCAAAAACGATGGGGCGAAGATAGTTGCCGGGGTCGGAGATGAACCACAGCCTGGGTCTGGTCTCTTCAGGCAGCCTCGCCACGGCGTCTTCGAGGTCCTTCTTGGAAAAATAGCCGCACGCATCGTGGTGAAGAGGGATGAAGAGCTTCTCGCGGATCGCCCTGTTGTGTTCGGCCAGCACGCTGCGGCCGGAAACCGCGATCGACCCCAGCCGCACGTCCGTTTTGGGAAGGCTGGCGAACGCGTCAGGAACCCTGTCGCATCCGACCTCTCCCCGCACCTGACAAGCGCCGGTAATTCGGCCGGTCGTGTCCTGCCACATCAGCGCGAAATCACCGACGCGGATCTGCCACGCGATGGAGATGATGCCGCTCGGCGGCCCGAACGTCGCGAAGCCCCACGAGAGCGGCTCGCCGGGCTGGACGGGGAACTGATCGAATGCCAGACCGGGGACGGTTCTGCACGCCGGGACCGGAAACGGGAAGGGCGGGTCGGCCACCGGATCGGGAGGTCGGCTCGAATGCGGCTGCTTCACCGCCGTGAACCTCACGCCCGGCAGCAGATCCTCTGGCAGCTCCCGGATCGTTCCCAAATCGGCGCCGGCCTCGAAGATCGAGAGGCAACGGAACGAGACATCTCTGACTTCCGCCCTGATGTCCCTGCAGTGCTCTGCCGTGCCGACAACAAGAGCATCAGGATTGGCTCTGACAACTGTCGGCAGATCTCCCATGTGGTCGAAGTGCGCATGCCCGAAGAGGATGAGCTCGGGTTTGAGGGCGGCCAACTCTTCCGGCGTCGAGCCGATGTATCGCATCGACGGCCAGGCCCCGATCCCAGGGACGCCTCCCTCACGGACGATGTAGGCATCCAGGAAGACCACGTGGCCCTTGAAGGACGAGACGAAGCTACTGACCCCCGTCCAGGAGAGGATGACCCGATCGCTGCGCACGGCTCCGGTCCTCGGGTTGACGTTGTCGAGACCGAAGAATTTCTGGCGTGCCGCGATCGTCCTGGCGGGGAGCGGTCGAGGCTCGTCTGCCCTTACCCGGGCCGTCAACGAGAACAACAGGCCCAATATTGTCACTGATAATGTTAGATTTCGCATTTTCTTCCTCCTCTTCCTTATCTACCGCGGGTTTCACGGATTTCGCCGGGTTTTGTAGGTTTGGGCTGCGCGAAGGGTCTCAGCCCGTGTACGTCGGGAGCCAAGCGACATAAACGGCATTCTTCGACGCGCGCGCCGAACGAGCGGCCTACGAAGGTGGGCGACTGCACGACGGTCACGCGGATGGCGGTGACCTTGGCGCCGACCGGTCCCGCGGCGGCGAGCACCGCCATGCCAGAGGCCACAGCGAGACGCTGCATGCTTCGCTTCATGACTTCCCCCCTTCTCCGAGGCGCCAGGATTGGCGGTTCGCCGTGCCACCGGGCGCTGCACCACCTAGGAACCCTATATTCAAACCAGAGATCTTCCGCACTCTTGGCCGCTGTTATCAAATGTTGACCAAACGCCACGTGTCCCATCGAGGACCATCTCGGCGTGCACGCGCATCTGAAGTCGCTCGCTCGTGGCCATGGTCGATGCTGTACGGTCACAGAATCTCTCGGCCCGCCTTGCGGTTCACGAGATCGCGCAGCTTCACAAGATCGCTTTTTGTAGGTTTCCACCGACTCAAGTGCTCAAGGCGACGCTCCGCGAACCTATGCTCCGCGGCAACTACGCCGGGGGCGGCTTGGAGAGCTGTAGCCACCCGAACGCCGCTTCGGGGACCACGGCCATGATCTCGCTGAAATGCGCGCGGTCGATCGTACCGTCTGCGAGAGAACGGTACTGGAAGAAGCCAACGCGCAACACCTCCACGGCGCGACGATCATGGAGGTTCGCGATCACCTGCGCGCAACGCACGAAGCCCTCCGCGTCAGCGGGGAGCTGACCACGGCCGGAGGCGAAGCCTTCGACCGCTCTCTGTGCGAGTGGACGCAGCTCGCCGCGTCGCCGTCGCAGGAAGAACCACGCGCTCGCCCATGACGGATAAGAATCGCCGATCTCCACGCGCGCCACCACCGTTCCCGGCGGCAGTCATCGCTTTGGCAATTCCTCGCCCGCAAGCACTTCGAGTGCTCGCGTCAGTTGCGCGTCGTTTCCGGCTGCGTAGCGAAAATCGAAGGGAACTTCGATATCGGGTGCGACGCCCACCCCCTCGAGTCGCTCTCGCCGTCTACCCTTCCGTCGGACTGCGCGAGCAAGAGAGGCGATCCGTCGCTGAGACAGAAGGGCCCCCCGAAAAGAGCCGCGCCGGCAGTCCGCTCTCCAACGAGCCGTGCCAGGCGATGTTTCTTCGCGCCGTAGGCGATGGTCTCCTTGCCGCTACGAGTACCTCCGTTTATCAGCAACACCGCCGGCTTGCGGATTTGTTCATCGAACGGCTGCCTGAACGACTCGAAGTACGCTACGTGACTTTAGGGACGGGATCGACAAACGAGGCCCCCGACTCTGGCAGGAGAAGCCATGACCGGAGCAGGCCGTGATCTCCGGTCGATCTCACCGCTCTCAGAAGCTCGGTCGTACGCGCGCCAGGTTGGCTCTTCAGAACGGCGAACGCAGAGTATCCATGGAGCAGCCCGTCACTGATCCGCCTTCTTCTCCAGGACGAGCCAGGCCTCTCCGCAGTTGGAGCACCTCACTTTCCAGCCACCGGGGAAGGTATTTTCGGTCTGAAAGCTGCCGCCTTCATTGTTCGGCCTTTGTTTGCAGCGACCACAGTGGGACTGAGCGCTGCGCACTGAGTAGGCATTCTCATACGGCGGCAGCTGCAGAATTTTGAAGCACTCAACGACGAGAGCTTCGGACCAGTGAACGTCCACTTCGCTTCTGCCGGGGGTCGCCAATCCTCGCCGCAGCGCGACGTGGTAGATGCGCAGTTTCGCTGCGTGAGCGTGCATCTCTCGCCGAACGAATTCGCGTCCCAGTGTCCCCACCATTTTCACCAGTCCTGGACGCCGCATGATTGGCATCTGAACCGATGTTTAGTATGAGCACAAGCCTCAGTCGCAGCTATCTTCTGCCTCCTGATCGCTTCCCAACTCGGGCGCGAACGCCGCCTCCGACTGATGCACCCGCCCGCGCCAGTCCAAAACTCCGTGGCCTGTCACGGTCGCTGCCGGCTTCCAGCCGAGATCTGTCGTTGGCAGCGCCCGAGCTGAGTCGCTCCGAAGGCGTGCTCGCGCCGCTCCAAAGGGCCAGTGAGAGCGGCGCTCCAGCCGCCTCAAAACATGGAGTCAGAAAATGGCAGCGACAAACAAGAAGGGCATTACGTACAACCTGGCAACTTCGGACGTCGTCGACGGCAACAAGGTTTGGACCAACTGGGGAACCCTGTTCATCCGCGAAAGTGGTGAGGGCGGCGTTCTCTACCTCAAGCAGGGCGAGAATGAAGTGCAGATCGGCGTCTTCAGACGCCAGCCTAGGACTGGCTCCCCTGGCGCCTCCGCATAGCACTGGGCGCATCTAAAGTGAGTCCCAACGACGAGGGCGGCCTAACGGCCGCCCTTCTCTTCGTCGATGATGATTGGCCGATCCACATGAAAACAGGCGCTCCGAATGTATTCCGCAGCAGACTTGCGAAACAGGAAAAGCCACGATAAACGGGAACGGTCTTCGGCGAATGCTAACTTGAGTTTCTCTTGAGATTGACTTGAGCCTTAACAGGTGCTAGAAGAGCACCGCATGCGAAAGGAAACGGACTCCGATGCCCAAAACGCCCGCGAGAGACGACTACTTCGCTCAGTCTTTCCGCTTCACGCCCGAGCAAGCCGCGACCATCAAAGAAGAGGCGAAGCGCCTAGGGAGCACGACCGCCTTTGTCCGCGAGCTAATAGACGATTACCGCACTATGTTCGGCCTGCCGCGAATTCAGGTGGAAGTGTTGGAAGCCGACATGAAGAATCTGAAACTTCCGACGCACCGCGAATACATTCGCCATCTGCTTGCCCTGCGGTACCAGACGCTCCTCGAGGAGCGAGCCGCGGGCGCAAAGAGCTCGAAGCGCTAACTTTACAATTCGAGTGGGAAGGGCCGTGGGTTCGCTGGTGCGCGCGATTCCGCCTGCTCCGTCGACGTGCTCAGCAATACCTCGTAGCTCCGCTCCGGTGCATGAGCGCGCTCGCGATCGTCGCCCTTCGCTCTGCACCTCTCGATCCGCTCTGCACCACGCGCGTCTCGAGAAGAAGCGATTGCCGTGACTTGATCAGGATTCTGGCGTTTCCCGCCGGGCTGACCTGCCTCTTCCGCATTGAGGGACCCAACTCTCTGCGGCTGCGCTCGTATCTGGCCACGCTCTCGCCCCGCGTCGCGGAAGAACAAGTTCCATTACCAAGCCGCCCCGCGGCAACTGCCAGGAGAAGTTAACCATGTCCGTGCCCATTCATCGCAACTCTGAATTCACCGCCGTCAACGTTCTTAGACGGACAACGTGGTCGCTGTGCGTTGCTTTGGTCTTCACCGCGCAGTCGGCTCACGCCTACGTGGGGGAAAACCTCCTCAGATGGGCGTCCGACAACATCGTCCTGCCACTTGGGCTCGTGGCGGTGATCGCATGCGCGATCGCGACGATCATCAAACCCGAATTCGCCAAGACAGCCCTCTGGACGGGCTTCGCCGTTTGCGTCGTCGTGTTTCTCATCAAGTCCGGCACGGCCCTGATGAGTGCACTCCAGTAGCTAAGGAACGCTGATGCGAGCACCGGTGTATCGCAACATCGAAGCGACCAGTACGGTTCTCGGCCTCGCATTTCCGACCGAGGCACTCGTGATGATGGCGTTTGGATCGCTGGCAGTGCTGATCCTTCCTCCACTTCTTTCGGCGATCACCACCCTCGCCGCCTACGCGGCCATTCGCCTGGTGAACCGCGGCCGGGCGCCAGCCTTCGTGCAGCACTTCATAGCGTGGAAAGTCCGGCAGCTCCGGGCACGAGGACATCTGAGCGCAGCCGCTCGCGCTCGCTGCCCGAAGTTTCCCTTTGGCCTCTACGAGTTCCGAGACGCTCATCGGAAGGATGGCCGATGAGCAGCATCCCCTTGGCGAACCTGGTGCCGCTGTGGCGGACGTTGCGCGAGGAAGGGGTGACTGCCCTCATCACGCCGGCCCTCGACTACGTAGGTGGGCTGGAGCTTCAACCTATCGACATCCGATTTGCCCACGAAGAGCACATCGCCAGCCTCGGCGAGGCCCTCCGCAGCTTCGTGGGTGCGCTCGAAGATGGATGTTCTCTTCTCTTTCTGTATCGGGTTGACGCCAATTGCACCGAGGAGGTGAACGAGTACGAAGGCGCTTGTGCGCAAGCTCAACCATCCGCTCTCAAACAATACGTCGCCGCCCGCGCGGCGTGGCTGCGACAACAACACATCCGCCGAGCGCGGCTTTATCTCTTTTTTTCGTCCGGGGCCGCGGTTGGGAGTGTCTTCACGCGCGGCCAACTTGGGACGAGACTCCTATTCGCCAATCCATCCAAGCTCTCCGAGGAAGAGCACCAAAGGCGCCTCAAACAGCTGTCCATTCTGAGGGATCGAATTGCGGCAAGACTGTCGCAGCTTCACATCCGTTCACTCGAGCTTCGCGCCAAAGACTTCTGGACGCTGCACTACCAGCTTCTCAACCCTAACCGATCCGCGTCCTGCCTCACGTCGCCGATCATCTCGTTAAGAGATTGTCTCTGGAGCCCAGAAACAATCCGCCAGCAGGGCGATCACCTCTTGGAGTACACCGAAGCTGAACAGCTCTGCTTCGAAGAGCTCGAAGAGGCGCGGGGCTATTTCCGGCAGGGAAACTTCTACCGCAGGGTCGCGACGCTCAAAGTCTTGCCCGAAACCGGAACCGACTACTTTTCAGCAGAACCTCTTCTTTCTCTGTCGCTTCCCAGTGCATCCGCCGAGCCCGAGCCATTCGGCTACACGCTGGCCGTTGCCGTTAACATCAAGGCTCAAGGCAAAGCGCGCTGGTGGCTCGACAAGCAGCACGGTCTGGTAGACGCCCTGAGCCATGCCATCCCGTTTCTTCAAGGGAGAAGCGTGGCACAGGAGGAAGCAGATCTCGCCAAGCAGCAGTCCATTGGCGCTTTGTTTCAAGAACTCAATTCAATGAGCTCCAAAATTGTCTCGCTATCATCCAGCGTCCTGTTCGAAGCAAATACTCTGGAACAGCTCGATGCACAGACCGAGGCGGCCAAGGCGGCCTTCAATGCCGCCGGCAACTCCGAGTTGCTCGTTGAAGACGTTGCTCAGCTTCCCGCCTTCTTGTCCATGCTGCCCGGGAGCGGTCCCTACCAGCTTCGCAAGAAAGCGTGTACCTCGCGCAATGCGGCCGATTTCCTCCCAATTTTTGCCGCCTGGCCAGGCTGTGCCCGAACATCCAGCATCATGTCCACACCAGCGGGCGACCGCTTTCGCTTTGACCTCTTCGACAAGAGCCTCGCGACCGCGCATCACGGACTCGTCATCGCCGATACGGGTTCCGGAAAGTCCGCCAGCTTAGGCGCATTGACACTCGATGCGCTCGCCTCCGGCCTAGATGCGATTCTCATCGACAATGGGAACAGCTGGAGGCCACTCACCGAGCTGGTTGGGGGCATTCACGTTCCGGTCGACATCAAAACGAGCATCAGCCCCTTCGTCGAATACGGGCAGATGCTCGACGACAAAGCCCAGCTGGACAATGACGCCATTGCCGACGTGGTCAACTTCATCGGAGTTTGTATTCAAGACAGAAGCAGGCCCGCTTTCGACGACTTGGAGGTGGATTTCATCTCCAGGGCGATTCGCCACTGCTACGAGAGCAAATTCAGGGAAAGGCCTTCCGAGCGACCGCTCATTTCCGACTTTCGGGACGCCATTGTCCGCCACCCGTCCACGCATCCAGATGACAAACGCATTTCCGAGGATGTTTCTCGGCGTCTCGCGATTTACTGCGACGGGATTTATTCCGAATTCCTCAATCGTCCGTCCAGTCTCCGGTTCGACGCACGACTGTTGACGTTTGACTTGCAGAACGTGTCAAAGAGTCCCAAGACGAAGATGGTGGCGATGGCCACCATCATCAAGGTCATCTCCGACCGTGCCGCCAAGCGACGAAGGCGCACGCTCGTTGAGATTGACGAGGGACACGAGCTTTTGGGAGCGGACGACGCCGGGGAACGCTTCCTCGGTGGATGTTGGCGCAAGATGCGGAAGTTCGACTTCGCGATGTGGATGATCTCCCAGAGCTTCAATGACTTTCTCAAGTGCAAGGCGGTCGACGCGATTGTCAATAACTCGAAGATCAAAATCTTCCTGCGCCACGATGGTAACCACGACACCATCGTCAATTACTTCAAGCTCTCCTCGCGAGCAGCAGACGCATTTCGACACCTTTCCATGCGCCCGGGCTATTACTCGGACTTTCTCCTCCTCTACGGGCAGATGGTGACGACCGTGAGGCTCGCGCTGCATCCGCTGGCCTACTGGATCCTGACCACCGATCCGGACGACAGGCGGCTGGTCGAACGAGCCGCAGAGAAGAATTCTGGGATGGAGCTACTCGAGCTTTTGACAGGGTTGGCCAGCTACTACCCTCACGGCGCCCGCCGCCAGAGTCAGACGTCCAAAACAGTATAGATCTCGAGGATTTCATGTCTCAGAGAAAAGGCTTCCTTTCACTAATCGCGGGAATGCTTGTTTTCTGCCTGGGCGTACAAACCGCCCACGCCGATTTGTTCGGAGGCGATTTGCCGCTGCTCTCCGCGATCGTCACGAATACTGCCCAGCAACTAACGAAACTCGGAGAGACCCTCTCGACTCTGCGCAAAACATACGAGGACGCCAAGCGCGTCGCGTCGTATGCGGACGACGCATACAAGGCCTACAAGCATTTTACGCACTACAGCGGGCAGATGTTCAGGGATGATGTCACGCGCTCATTCGAGAACGCGTACCCGGACATTGCCTATCTCCGGCGCGAAGCGAGCAGCGGCCCGCAAATCGATGGCTCGGGTGGCTTGGGTCGCCTACTCAGTTACTGCCTCGCGGGAAGGAGCGGAAGTCAATGCGTCGAACTTCAGCAAGCCCTCTCGCTGCAGCAGGCTCGAAACAACATCGCCGCGGTCTTTGGGTCGGCGACTGCCGTCGCCGGTTATATCGAGATGAAGTCCATCGACG
>WNFA01013176.1_pt1 | contig 13036 bp, 9 predicted proteins | sample 5400481 | NCBI WGS metagenome assembly WNFA01 (sample SAMN13153340, study PRJNA577476) | soil metagenome | isolation source: 120 cm saprolite under Douglas fir tree site 2 hole 1 replicate 2 | place: USA:California | collected 2015-04-18 | reverse complement strand
GAAGCCTGGTTCTCGGAGGCCTGATCGCGCACTTGCGATGGGCTGGTTCCGCTCGCCCGAATCTTTCTCAGCAACTGCGCGGGCAAGTCCTCACCGCCGATAACCGCTCGCTTGCGCTACAATCCGCTCATACACTGAACTCTCACTGAACTTTGTGAATACTGAGTTTTGTGAATAACGATTAGCAAGTTGCCTGGAGGCGTATATGGAGCTCGGGTTTCCCGTGGTCACGGTTGCCATCGTCATCTTCGTCATCTACCTGCTGAGTTCCATCAAGATCTTGGCCGAATATGAGCGCGGCGTCATCTTCCGCCTTGGCCGCCTGTTGGGTACGGCCAAGGGACCGGGCGTAATTCTGGTCTTCAGCCCGATCGACCGCATGGTGCGCATTTCGCTTCGGCAGGAAGCGCTCGAGGTTCCGCCGCAGGACATCATCACCCGCGACAACGTCACGTTGAAAGTGAATGCGGTCATTTTTTTGCGCGTGATCGATCCCAACAAGGCCGTGGTGGAAGTCTCGAATTACGCCTACCAGACCTCGCAGTTTGCGCAGACTACTTTGCGCTCGGTGCTTGGCGAACAGGAACTCGACGAATTGCTGGCTCATCGCGACAAGATTAACCTGCGCCTGCAGAGCATCCTCGACACGCACACCGCGCCTTGGGGCGTGAAGGTCGCGAACGTCGAGGTCAAGCAGGTGGATATGCCCGAGTCCATGTTGCGCGCCATGGCCAAGCAGGCCGAAGCGGAACGCGAAAAGCGCTCGAAGATCATCCACGCCGAGGGCGAGTTCTCGGCCGCCCAGCGACTGGTGGACGCTGCGCACCTGTTGTCCAGCGAACCGGCCAGCATCCAGTTGCGGTATCTGCAGACGCTCACCGAAATCGGGGTCGAGAAAAACACGACTGTCGTGTTCCCGGTGCCGATCGATTTCTTCTCCGGCATGCAGAAGTTGCTTGGGGGCACGCCTAAACCCGGCGGCCCGGCAGGAAGCTAGCAGGCGCGGCGGAGTCGATAGTCGATATTTGATGCCCCGCCCCTAAAGGGGCGTCTGACTTACAAGAATTTGCGGTATCGCTAAAGCGATACCCTGATACAAAACTAGAGTTTTTCAGCAGACTGCTAGAGGTCAACAGTCCTTCCCATGACCACGGCGCCGCAGGATACGGAGATCACGCTTGGCACCGGCCGCATGCTGGCCATTTTTTTTGCGTTTGTCCTGGTGTGCGCTTTTTTCTTTGCCATCGGCTTTTCGCTCGGCAGAAGAACCACCATCGCGGGCGCGGTGAACGCGGTGAGTGGCGCCACGGGAACTCCGGCGAGCATCGTTCGGCCTTCGGCCGCAAAGAACGGCGCACAGCCAACGCCACAGTCGGGCGATTTTAGCTTTTACAAGGCCGTAGGCGCGAAGAATGCCGACGCCGCGCTCACGCCTCCGGATTCGAAGGCGCCCTCAACCGGGGAGGCGCCGCCAAAAGCCGCCACCGACGCCGGAACCGCCGCGGCATCGAGCGGCGGTTACTATGTGCAGGTCGCCGCCGTCAGCCGGCAGGAAGACGCCGAATCGCTGGTTGAGGCTTTGAAGAAGAAGCAGTATCCGGCCTTCAGTGCGAACAATGCTTCCACCGACAAGTTCTATCACGTTCAGGTCGGACCCTACGCCGAACTGAAGGATGCCGAGGCCATGCGCGCCCGCCTCATCGGCGATGGGTACAATCCGATTGTGAAAAAGTAGGAACGAATTTGTAATTGGTAATTTGTAATTTGCACTTTGAGAACCTGAGATCAGCGAGCGTGGGATCGGTTTTAAATTGCAAATCACAAATAATCATGGCTCACGCCGATCCCAATCTTGATCGCTTTCTGCACGCCATTGCCGATCCCACTCGCCGCCGAATTCTGCGCGCGCTCAAAGAAAAAGGTGGATGCTCCCTCGACAAGGAAACCGGGCTCTGCGGCTTCGATATCGAGCAGCGTGTAAAGCTGGCGCAGCCTACCGTTTCGCATCACATGCGAATCCTGGAAAGGGCCAGCCTGGTGGAGGCCAAGAGAGAGGGACACTGGCGCTGGTACCGGCGCAACGAAAAATTGATTACAGAAATGATGCGCGGACTGAAGGGACAACTTTAGAAGGGACAACTTGAGGCGGATTCGGCTGCGGCTATGCTCCGGCGCTCGCCACGGAGGTTTTTTCTTCGTTCTTCTCCTTCGCCTTCATCGCAGGGTTCCCTTCCCTCTGGATCAGCCCGCGCACCCGCGAGATCAGGTCCGCTACCTCAAACGGCTTAGCCAGCGACGGGACGCCATGTTCCTGAAGGAAAGTTCGAGTCTGCGGGTCGGTCACAGTGGAAAACGTCAGCAGCAGCCCTTTCTCCAGACCGGGGCAGTTTTGCGCGATCCAGTCGTACATTTCCTTTGCGCTGCAGCCGCCCGGCATCCGGCCGTTCATGACGATCACATCGAAAGAGCCGCGAGTGAGCCGCTCCCGCGTATCGTCCACGCTCATGGATGTCGTGACTTCGGCTCCCGCGCCGACCAACACGTCTCGTTCAAATTCCAGCACGGCTTCTTCGTCTTCGACGAGCATCACGCGCCCTGCCAGCAGCGCCTCGCGCCGCGCGGACACCACGGTCTCCGGCAACGCCGGTTTCTCGCTGGCCAGCAAACGGACTGCAATCGTCGCTCCGCCTTCTTCCCGGTTGCGCGCCACGATTTCCCCGCCATGTTCCTTGACGATCCCGTAGCAGATGCTCAAACCCAGGCCGGTTCCCTTGCCCACCGACTTGGTGGTATAGAAGGGATCGAAAATCCGGCTCGGGTCCTTGATTCCCGGACCACTGTCGTCGAACTCAACGCACACGTAGGCGTCTTTCCGGAACACGCGCACTTTCAACACGCCGCTGGCGCTGCCCTCCACCATGGCATCGAGCGCGTTGTTGATAACGTTCAGGAAGACCTGCTCCAACTGATGCGGATCGGCCACGACGGAAGGCAGATCGTCGGGGATTTCGCGTTCCAGCGAGACGTTGTTGACCTTTAAGTCGTATTCGCGGAGCGTGAGGGACTCTTCCAGGACCTTGCGCAAGTCCACTTCCTGTTTCTGCGGCTTGCGCTGGCGGGCAAAGGAAAGCAGATTCTGTACCACGCGATGCGTGCGCTGGGCCTGCTTGAACAGCTTGCGCACATAGTCGGCGGAACGGTGATCCAGGCCGGCGCCTTCCAGCAGTTGCGCGTAGCCCAGGATTGCGGTCAGTGGATTGTTCAACTCGTGCGCCACACCGGAAATCAATTGGCCCACGGCCGACATCTTCTCGCTCTGCAGCAGTTGCTCCTGCGTCCGCCGCAAGTCTTCGTAGGCGCGGCAAGTCTCCTCGTAGAGCTGCACCTTTTCGATCGTAGTGGCCAGTTGACGGCTGATGGCGACCAGCAGATTCTCGTCGTTACTCGAATAGTGCCGGTCTTCCTTGCTGGCAATGCCCATGATGCCGATGGGTTTGTCCTTGCTCCAGAGAACAACCCATATCCAGAAGGGCAAGCGGTCGGCACACGCAAACTCCACCACCGCCGGTGGCAGGTGCGGCAGAAAATCCTGCGTCACCACTTCCGCTCGCGAGCGCATCACCAGGTCGCCCAGACCTTCGGGAAAGACGACCTCGGCCATGCGCACGCGCGCCTCGCTGCGCGGGCCCCAACCCGCGCGCCGCCGGTAGGTGCCATCCGGTTCCGCCGCCAGATAGACCGAGCCTGTCTCCGCGCCAAACAGCGAGATCACCTGGCGTAACGTCAGGTTTAGAATTTCATCCAGATCGAACGACTGCGTAGCGATGACCGCCATCGCGTTGAGCGCGTTCAACTCGCGATTGCGCCGGCGCATCTCGTCTTCCGAGCGTTTTTTCTCCGTGATGTCTAGAACGAAGCCCTGATAGCGCTCGATGTGCCCGTTCGGATCGCGCGTTGCAAAGCAGCTCTGCGCCACCGCCAGCAGCGTGCCATCCTTGCGCCGCACGGTAATTTCAAAGTTGCGCACGTAGTTGTGCGCTTCGATTTCCTTGCGAAACGCCTCTCGCTCCTCGGCAACCGAATGCAGCACGCTACCCATGTCGAGCGCCATCAACTCGTCCCGGCTGGCGTAACCGAGCATGGTGACAAAAGCGTCGTTGCAGTCGAGCAACTCGCCATCCGGCGTCGCTACGAACACGCCCTCCTGCGCTTGCTCAAACAGCATGCGGTATTTTTCTTCCGCCACTTGACGTTCCGTCGTATCGTGCACCACATGGATGGTGCCCTTCTGCTGGCTTCCATGCTCGGCATACGATGAGGTCGAAACCACCGACTGCCCGCCGAAACACGGATCCATTCCTTCCGCCAGCCCCGAGCCGCGTTCGCAATACGGGCATCCGCTCCAGCCGCGGTTTTGCGGTAGAACCTCGGCACACAGATTGCCCAATACATCGGCGGGCGCCTTTTCCAGGCGCTGCAGCAAGGCTTGATTTGTCTTGAGGATTCGGAAGTCCGCATCGTGCGCCAGAATCAGATCCTGGATGGAATCGAAGGTATTCATCCACTGCCGCTGCGAGCGCAGCACCTGCTCCAGCAAACGCAGATTCTCTACCGCAATACCCACCGTCTGCGCCGCCGTTTCCAGAAACTCCAGTTCCTCCCGGGTGTGGCGGCGGCTGCCGGAGGAGCCGAGCGACAGCATCCCGATCACCGACTTCTTACCCAGCACCGGCACCAGCACCACGTGATGAATGCCGTGCTTCCGCAGTTGTTCCCGCTCCGGCTCCGACATCTCCGAGAGTTTCATGACCGCCGCGCGGTTTTCGTTGTTCCGGCTCTGGAGAACGCAGGCCTGCATTTCGCCCGTCCCGACTTGCCCGATGGCTCGCAGAAATTCCGGCGACAGACCCGCGTGTTGCGTTGGCACGAGATGGTCGCCCTCCATCGATTGGAACCACGCTGCTTTCGCCCTCACCACGGCTTTCAGGTTCTCCAGCGCAGTCTGGATCATGGTGGCGTGATTCTGGCCGCGCGCAATGGCGACCGTTAACTCGTTCAGCGCCGCCAGCCGGCGCGTGCGCAGGCGCGAGTCGTCCAGCACCACCAGCAAGATGCTCGAACCGAACAGCACTTCCGCCAACAGGTAACCTTCACTCGGAATATGGCTAGTGAATGGAGGCCAGTTCAGATTCAACGTGAGCAGCCCGGCCCCGAACAGGAATGGCCCCAGTCCAATGCGCCCGAACCGGCACCGCAGCAGTTCGACGGCTGCCCCGGCTGCAATCAGCCGGCATGCTACTTCCAACCCCAGCCCTAGGGCCTTCGAATCCGGAAAATAGAGCGGCCGCATGGCGGCGCAGACCATCAGTACCCACGATACCGCCACTAGCGCCGTCAGAGCCCGCCGCGCCTGTGCCGACATCAGTGCTGCGGCCGCAAACAACGCCATCGCCAGCACAAAGCCGGCCGGCGCGATTGCCGCCATCGACTTCGAAGCGGCGTGCGATTCGCCCGCCTTCGCTGCCCACAGAAACGCCCCATAGGCGACCCAGCCCGCTCCCCACGTCAGCAGATATCGTTCCCGAAATGCCCGGAAGAAAAGCAGACTGACCACCACCACGATCAGGGCGGCGGTTTCCCGCGCCGTCAACCAGGGGACGGTCAGCGCGCCAACCGAATTCCCAAATGTCCAGGCAGGATTCATAGATAAGCGCACGGTAAACGCACAGACACCAACCTTTTAAATACCATGGTCCCTCCCCATCGTTGCCGGATTTCCGTGTCCACTTGGTTACTTTCGGAATGTGCAGTCGTAGCCTAATATGAGCGATACATTCACTCAGCGCCATGGCTAATGACCGTATCCTCGTGGTTGACGACGAGGAAACAATCCGCGAGATTGTTTCCTCCATGCTCGGCGGCGCCCATTTTCAGACTCGCCAGGCCGCCAGTGGCATCGAAGCCCTTGCGATCCTCGAATCGGGTGACGAGTTCGATCTTGTCCTCTCCGACCTGATGATGGCCGAAATGGATGGCATTGCCCTCTTGGAACGTGCCAAGGAACGCTACCCTGACATGCCGATTGTCATGGTCACGGCCGTCCACGACATTTCGGTCGCTTTGCAGGCGCTGCGCAATGGGGCGTACGATTACCTGCTCAAGCCTTTCGAGCGCGAGCAACTACTGGCCACGGTCCGCCGTGCACTGGAGAATCGCCGCCTCAAGAAAGAGAATGATGCCTATCGCACCAATCTCGAGGCGCTCGTTGCCGCCCGCACCCAGCAATGGAAATCCGCCCTTTCCAACCTCGAGAAGTCCTATGACATCACGCTCGAAGCCCTGGGCGATGCGCTCGACCTCAAGGATGCCGAGACCGAAGGCCATTCCAGACGCGTCACGGCATTCACCATCGCCATCGCGCGCAAAATGGGCCTGCCGAAAGAAGAAATCAACGTGATCGCCCGCGGAGCCTTCCTGCACGACATCGGCAAGATGGCCATTCCCGACGACATCCTGCGCAAGCCGGGCAAGCTCACGGACGACGAAATGGCCATCATGCGCGAGCACTGCTACCGGGGCTATAAGATCATCTCCCGAATCCCCTTTCTGGCTGAGGCGGCCGAAATCGTTTACGCCCACCAGGAGCGTTACGACGGACTAGGCTATCCCCGCGGCCTGAAGGGCGACGAGATCCCCCTTGGCGCGCGCATGTTCTCTATCGCCGACACCCTCGACGCCATGACCTCCGACCGCCCCTACCGCCCGGCACAAACATTTCTGGGCCCGCAAGGAAATCGAACTCTGGTCCGGCCGCCAGTTCGACCCCAAGCTCGTCAAGGTGTTCCTCGAAATGCCCGACAATATCTGGGAAGACCTGCGGAAAGATATCAGTGGCCCAAGTCCAACTTTCCCCAAGGTGTAACCACGGACATCGGCCTGAGCTTGCGACGCCAACCGCGCACGCTGACCAGCACTCCTGCCAATCTGTCAGGCATCGTTTGCCCTCATCGACTCATCCAACCTTCCCAGTGAAGTCGATCCAAACGGCCCCCACTGCGGTGGTGTCCTGCCGTTCTGGGTGAACAACCTCTGCCCGCCAGAATGTGCCTGTTCGCATCTGGCGGGCAGAGGCTCTACTGCGCTGTTCCCACTCCCGCAGAGAACGCGGCCGGGCGCATCTCCAACGGCCCCCTTAGCTCGGCGCTTTTCCCCGTCTCACTTCTTTAACTTGCAATTCGGGAACATCGCGGCGTTCTAGCCGCAGAGGTGTATAACGAAACCTTTGGATCAGTTTTAGAGATCTATCAAGATCCAGGAGAGATCCGATGAAAACCGCCATTGCCGCTCTCTGCGCCGTTCTCGTTTTGAGTGCTCTCTCGATCGGGCAGAGTCCCACGTTCAGCCCCGAGCCCAACACCGTTTTCGTCGGTGCCGATGGCAAGTTTGAAACCGCGCCCGATACCGCGCTCATTCAGTTCAACATCTCAACGCAAGCCGACAACGCCAAAGACGCGTATGACCAGGCCGCCAAACAAGCCGAGGCCACGCGCCAGGGTCTGCGCGCAAACGGCATCGATCCCAAGTCCGCGGAAATCGGCTTCTTCTCGGTGAATCCCCAGTACGACTGGAAAAAATCGAAGCATAGAGTCATCGGTTACCAAGTCACGACCAGCGTCAGCTTGAAGCGCAAGGATTTTTCGAAAGTCGGCCCAGTCACGCAGCAGCTTGCCGACGCCAGCGTCAGTGAAAGCCAGTCGCTCAGTTACACGCTCGACTCGACTGATGAGGCCAAGAGCAAAGCTGTCGCCGACGCCTACCGGCGCGCCCACGCGTCGGCGCAGTCCCTCGCCGCTGCCAGCGGGCGCACGCTCGGCGAGCTCTCCTATGCGTCCGTCGATACCTCAGAGAACATTCGCGTGATCGCGCCCATGCCGCGCCGGGCCATGGCGATGGCGGCACAAGGCCCCACCCCGACCGAGGAGTTCTCGCCCCAGAAGGTGACGGTGACCGCTCATGTAAACGCTATGTTTGTATTGAAGTAGATGCCGGATGGAGCGCCGGGCGTCCCCGCCCGGCAGGACGGGCGAGACGCCCGTCGCTCCACTGTATAACTCCTCACGCGATCACTGCTAGCCGCTAATCGCGGACAATGACCTCACGTCTTGAGGAAATCCGGCTCGGATCCACTGTCACGTCCCGCTGGATCTCCATCTCGATCGACGTACCCGGCTGCAGCCTCACGTCGGCGCCGCGCGAGAGCATACCGATCGCCAGCCCAGCGACTCCGCCAACTCCCGCTCCGATCCCGGCGCCCTTGCCCCCATTGGTTACCGCACCGATCACCGCGCCCGTGCCTGCCCCTTCCGCGGCGGATTTAGCTTTTCTCCCGGTTTCGCTATCCTGGCGGATCGTCCCCTCCTTATCCTTCATCGTGGTCTTCTCGGCTCCGGGCGTGTTCTCCACCGAGCCGCCCAGCATCACCGTGTAGCCACTGGGATAAATCATCGAGGTGAAGTGGATGAGCAACTCAGCGCGCCCCTTTACGTGCCCACCGCGCTGCACGCGCTCGATCTTTCCCTGGATGTAAGTCCCCGCCGGAATCACAACCCGGTCGTTGACCACAAACGGAAAGGCAGTCTCCGCGTAGACCGGGTCCCCGTCCTTGGCGGTCTTCGTCGAAATCGCCTGCTTCAGGGATAGTGGAACCCTCGTTCCCGCCGGAATGGTCAGCGTCGGCTTCGCAGACTCCACCGAAGGCGTGGCCGGGTTCGGGGTCAAAGACGTCTGTGCCGCCGCGACCCCCGCCAGCAGCATAACCAAAATGGAAGCAGCACGGATCCTCATCGAAGGCCCACCTTTCAAGATAGTTTAGCGGCACACTTGCAATCTCAGATGCGCCCACCGGAGTGCCGAGTTAGCTGAGCTATCGGTGGAATTGTAACTGAGGGTCGAGTCCCGCGCCCGCTATTTGTACAACAAATACTTTTCCCGCAGGCGCACGAACGCATCCAGCCGCTCCTGCCAGTCCTCGGCGATCCTTCTCGGATCCTCTCCCGCCCCGATGGCCTCGAACACCGCCTGATTCACCAGCAGATCCGTCATCCGCTCCAGTTTGAAATCGTTCGGATAAAGCTTATGCAGCGCCGACGCCAGCTCGATCCCCAATTCCGGCGAGTCCAGAGTATTCCGATCCAGAACGATCAGGTTCACACCTTCACAGCGTTCCCCGGCATAGTTACTCGATGACGGAGTAAAAGCAATCGGCACGAAACGCACACTCTGAATACTGCGCGCATTTAAGTAAGCCGCCAATTCGCGGCTCTTGATCCAAGGCGCGCCCACCACCTCGAACGGTGTATCCGTCCCACGGCCGACCGAGACATTCGCCCCTTCAATCAGCCCCACCCCCGGATAAAGCGTCGCCTCGGTCACGCTCCGCAAATTGGGCGAGGGATTCACCCAGCCGAGGCCAGTCGAATCGAACCAGTCCCCCGGCTGCCAACCTTGCATCGCAACCACATCGAGCCGCGCGCCAATATGGCGCTCCGCATTAAACATTTTCCCGAGTTCACCCATAGTCATTCCGTGGCGTGGCGGCTCGGGAAAGTAGTTCGTAAAATTCTGGCGCCCGTCATCGGAATCGGAAACCGGACCCTGCACGAACGACCCCGTAATCGGATTCGGCCGATCCAGAATGACAACTTCAATTCCGGCCTTGGCGGCCGCTTCCAGAAAAAATCCCGTTGTCGTCTCGTAGGTGTAAAACCGCGCGCCCGCATCCGCCAGATCGATCACCACCGCATCCAGCCGCTTCAGCACGTCCATGGGCGGACGCCGCGCCGCATCGCTCGCCCCGTACACGCTGTAGACCACAATTCCAGTCGCCGCGTCCTTCGTATTCTTGACGTCTGTCGTGTCCAACGCACCCGACACGCCATGTTCGGGACTGAAAATCGCCTCCAGCGAAATCCCCGGTACTCTCGCCAGCACGTCAATCGTCCGCCGCCCTGCCGAGTCCACTCCAGTCTGATTCGTCAGCAGGCCAATGCTTCGTGGAGCCCCGCCCCTGGCCGGATGCAGTGCCGCGAACTTTGTCTCCTCGAGCACGTCGATTCCCGTTTTCACCGTTCCATTCCGCACCGCCAGCTTGCGCGCCGCGCTCTGCATTTCGTTGTAGCCGGTGATGGTTGCCGCCCGCATCTTCTCCGCTTCGGCTGGATCGAGAGCGAGCGTCGCGGCCACCGCTGTCGCGACCTTCGTCCGAAGCGATATGGCGCTTCCCTTCTCCTTCGCCGGTGTCGCGTTCATGTGCACCGCGTTCGTCAGGAGCACGATGTAAGTCTTTGTCGCCGGATCAATCCATAGCGAAGTCCCGGTGAATCCCGTATGCCCGTAACCCCCCACGGGCAACAGTTCCCCGCGGTTGGTTGAAAAGGGAGAATCAATGTCCCACCCAAATCCACGTAGCGCCGTACCATTCACGGGCTGCTGCGGAGAAGTCATCTTCGCAACCGTTGGCGGAGTCAGCACACCTCGCCCGCCATCCAGCAGGGCCTGCGCAAAAATCGCCAGATCGTCCGCGCTAGAAAACACTCCCGCATGCCCTGCTACTCCGCCCATCCGGCGAGCGGTAGGATCGTGCACCATGCCGCGCAGCATGTGATGGTTCTCATCCTCTTCGGTTGGAGCAATGCGAGCCAGCCACAACGGCGGAGGCAGATACCGCGTCTCTTTCATGCCCAGCGGCGTAAAAATATGCTTGGCGGCATACGCATCGAGCGGCTCGCCCGAGAGCCTCTCCACCAGCGCTCCCAGCACGACGAAATTGATATCGCTATAGACAAATGCCGCTCCCGGCGCCCGGTCGGGCGTGACTTCAAACGCCATGCGATACGCGGTGCCCTTGCCTTCCCACTTCTTCCCCAATTCGAGATCTTCCGGCAGCCCCGAGTAGTGCACCAGCAACTGCCGGATCGTAATATCCTGTTTCCCGTTCTGCCCAAACTCGGGAAGGTACTTCGCGACCGGATCGTTCATCCGAAATTTTCCCTGCTCCCAAAGTTGCATGATCGCCGGAGTGGTCGCCAGGACCTTCGTCATCGACGCGCAATCAAAGACCGTATCGAGCGTCATCGCCTCCCGCCGAGGTTCAATCGCCCGGCTGCCGTAAGCCTTGCGGTAGACCACCTGTCCGTCGTGGCCGACGATCAGGACTGCTCCGGGAATCTGTTGCTGAGTGATGGCCTCGTTAATGATGGGATCGAGAACGGTGAGGTGGGAAGTGTTTCACGTCTGCTGTGACTCTACATGACCGCGGAGATGCGGCTCAAGGCTGAAGGTTATCAACGATGCCCCCGGAGTAACCCCCGGTTTGCCTCTACGCGCCGCCTTTGTTATAACCCCATCAGTTCACAAAATGCCCTTGAACCTGACGCTGCGCGATCGAGACTCTGGCTTTTCCTTCCTCGTTCGCAATTTCGCGGCGCAAGATGATCGCTTTCGCGGCGCTTTCGGCATTCTGGAAAAGGCCATCGCCGCTCGCGCCTTCCCTGGATGCTCGCTGGCCGTCACCTTCGGCGGAGAGCTCGTGGCCCACAAAGCTCTCGGGCGCTTCACATACGATCCGGCTTCGCCCGAAGTCAGCGCCGCAAGCCTCTTCGATCTAAGCCCCGGTCACCGCCATTGTCCCCGAATTCGCCGGCCAATTCGCCGATTATGACGACCATCGCCGCGGAATCACCCTGCGCATGTTGCTTGCGCATAGCTCCGGCCTGCCCGCCTACGAAAAGCTTTTCCTCCGCGCTCGCACTCGTGAGGACCTTCTGCGAGCCGCCTTTGCCAACCCACTTGCCGCCGGCCCCGGCGCGCGGGCCGACTACAGCGACATCGGCTTCATCGTCCTCGGCGTCGTGCTCGAACGCCTCGCCGACGAATCCCTCGACTTGTTCTGCCAGCGCGAAATCTTCGGCCCGCTCGGCATGACGCACACGACCTTCAACCCGGCACCCGCTTTGAAAGACTCCATCCCGCCAACCGCCGATGATCGCACTCTCCGCCACCGCATCATCCAAGGCGAGGTGCAGGACGAAAACGCGAGCGTCCTCGGCGGCGTTGCCGGACACGCCGGCCTGTTCTCCACCGCCGAAGATCTGGCAATCTTCGCCCACGCCATGCTCAACGGCGGGCACCCCATCCTCCGCTCCTCGACCTTAGAACTCTTTTCGCGCCGGGAAGCCGCTCCCGCAGGCACTTCCCGAGCGCTGGGCTGGGACACGCCTTCGGCTCCCTCGCAATCTGGAAAACACTTCTCGCCCCGTTCCTTCGGGCACCTCGGCTACACCGGCACATCCCTGTGGATCGATCCGGAGCACCAACTTTCGATAACTTTACTGACTAACCGCACATGGCCTGACTGCCAGAACCAGGCAATCAAACAGGTACGCCCGGCTTTTCACGACGCGGTGGTCGAAGCCCTGGGGAAAAACCCTTGAAACGCAGAGCTTTGCCGGGCAAAACCTCGAGCCGCGAAGCAAGAGTAGAACTCCGCCGCCTGGGCACCGAGAAAACAAACTTCGCCTCTGCCGATCTCGATCGCAAGTCCGCACTCGAAATCGCGCGCATCATCAACACTGAAGATGCCAGGGTCGCCGCCGCCGTCAAGCGCTCTCTCGGGCAAATCGCGCAAGCAATCGACCTGATCGCCGCGTCACTCTCCCAAGGCGGGCGTCTCATCTACGTAGGCACCGGCACCAGCGGACGCATCGCCGCCCTCGACGCCGTCGAATGTCCACCCACCTTTGATGTCGACCCACGCATGATCCAATTCATAATCGCCGGCGGCCCAAAAGCGCTCGCAGCAGCCGTGGAAGCTGACGAGGACTCCCGCGAGCTAGGCCGCCAGGCCATCGCGAAGAAGAAGCCAACCAACAAGGATGTGGTTGTAGGCATCGCCGCCAGCGGACGCACTCCTTTCACCATCGCCGCCATCGAGTATGCGCGCGCGCACGGCGCAAAGACTGTTGCTGTCGTCTGTAAC
>WNFA01003501.1_pt1 | contig 13036 bp, 10 predicted proteins | sample 5400481 | NCBI WGS metagenome assembly WNFA01 (sample SAMN13153340, study PRJNA577476) | soil metagenome | isolation source: 120 cm saprolite under Douglas fir tree site 2 hole 1 replicate 2 | place: USA:California | collected 2015-04-18 | reverse complement strand
AAAATGCCATTCTCTAGGAGTTTACCGGAAGCTGGGCAGATTGTGGCACCAGAGCGCCTTTACCCCCCTTTACCCCTCATCACAAGAGTCCCAGGTTAGGCGTGCGTACGCCTGAAATTATCCGCGCGCAGACTTGGACGCGAGAATCTCGGGCTTTGCAATTTCCGGAGGTTTTGCGAACAGGTCTTGGGCCTTGGCAAAGAGAGCCTTGGCGATCTCGCCGTTCAGGTGCGCATTCCGGCCGCGCTCGTCGGCGAAAGTATCAAAAATGCCATAACTCGACGGTCCCATTTTTACGGCATACCAGGTAATCGTCCCCGGTTCTTTTTCGGCAAGCGGTTGCGCGGACTTCAGAAATTTCTCCACTTCCTGCTCCTTGCCCGGCTTGGCTTCCAGTTGTGCCCAAATGGCAAGCTTTCCCATAGTGATTTTCCTCCTTCGAATCAGATGCACGACCTACGCATTCGCTACTTATCCGTCGAGAACTAACGAATGGTGGACCAAGGCGAGTCCGTGGGGAAGTGCAAAATATTTTCCTGCCTAACATTCGGTCAATGTCAACAATGCCAACCGCTATAATCCCACCATGAGCCTCGTCGACCAGATCCAGAAAGACATCACGACCGCCATGAAAGCGCGCGCAGAGCAGCGCCTATCCACTCTTCGGATGGTCAAGACCGCGCTGAAAAACCGCGAGATCGAGAAAATGGCGCCCCTCGACGATAAAGAATCCCAGGCCGTGCTGACCACGCTGATCAAGCAGCGCAAGGAGTCCGTCGAGCAGTTCAGCAAGGGCGGACGCCAGGAGATGGCAGACAAAGAGACCGCCGAGATCGGCATCATCGAGGCCTATCTACCCAAAGCCGCGGGCGAGGCGGAAGTCGACGCTGGGGTGAAGGCGGTTATTGCTGAAATGGGCTCGCCCAGCATCAAAGATATGGGTACGGTGATGAAAAACGTCATGGCCCGCTTCGCCGGAGCTGGCATGCGCGTGGATGGCAAGGTGGTCAGTGAAATCGTGAAGCGGGAGCTGGCGGGGAAGTAGCGCGTCTCACCTGCTCCTCTGCAGTTCCCGATACGCTGCGCTCTTCGAAACGCCCCGCTCTTTGGCTGCTTTCTTCAGGGCCGCCTTCTCGTCGACCTTCTCTGCTGCCATGATCTGCTCAACCCTGTGGCGGAGGCTTACCCGTGAGTCCGCAGAAACCTGGACCGGCGCTTCCTCAGCCTTACCAATCAGCAGCGTGATCTCCCCCTTCACTCCAGCCCGCGATTTCAAAGTCTCCACACCCTCCCCCGCCCGCCCGCGTAGAAACTCCTCATGCAGCTTGGTCACTTCCCGCGCAATCACGACATGCCGCCGCGCCCCCAGAACCTCGACGATATCTTCCAGAGCCTCTACGATACTATGAGGAGTCTCGTAGAAAACCTGCGTGCGCGGCGAACTCTTGATCGCCTCCAACGCCGCCCGCCGCTCCCCCCGCTTCGCCGGAAGAAATCCACTGAAGCGGAACGAATCCGTGGGCAGCCCACTCGCCACCAGCGCAGCCAGGAACGCCGCCGCCCCCGGAATTGGGACAACCGGCACACGATGCCGAATTGCCAACGACACCAACCGAAATCCCGGATCAGAAATTCCCGGCATTCCGGCATCGGTCACCAGGGCGACGCTCGCACCTTCCTGCATTTCCTTGACCAGTTCGGCCGAGCGCGTCATCTCATTATGCTGGTGATAGCTGATGGTGCGCGTGGTGATGCCGTAGTGGTTGAGCAACTTCTGCGTCTGCCGCGTATCTTCGCAGGCGATCACATCTACTTCCTTCAAAACTCGCACAGCCCGCAGAGTGATGTCCTCCAGATTGCCGATGGGCGTGCCCACGAGGTAGAGCGCCGCTCCTGGATCAAGGTCACGGCGATTGCGATCCGCGGCCGTGGCGTCTGTCGCTTGAGCCTCATCCGACGGGTTGACTCTTGATTTCATGCGCCGAAGTCTATCACTCAAAGTTTAGCCCTGACTTGGCAGCCTGGATTGACGCAAGGGAAGCTGCACCCCTAAAATCAAAATGCAAGCCGTGAGTGCCCTCACAAGAGTCTCATTTAAGTCTTACGCCCCATGCCCCTTTACGAATACGAGTGTAAGAAGTGCCATCACCGCTTTGAGAAAATCCAGAAATTTTCCGACCGGATGGTCAAGAAATGCCCGGACTGCGGCGGTCCGGTCGAGCAGATGATCTCCGCCCCGGCGGTGCAGTTCAAGGGTTCGGGATGGTATGTGACCGATTACGCGAAGAAGTCTTCTTCGCAATCCTCTTCGGACGGTTCCGGCAAAGACTCCAAGAAGGAAGATAAGTCCAAGTCAGAAAGTTCCTCGAAACAGGGATCTTCCAAGGAGGGCTCGTCGAAAGAAGTCTCTTCTAAAGAAAGTGGTTCGAAGGAAAGTTCTTCGAAAAAGGCCGAGAAGAACGGGTAGCAGACCCCGTCTCGCCTCCGCTCTGCCTTCCTGTTCCCCGCGGTTTCAGGTTCTCGACCCTAGTACTCGGTGCCCGCAACCTCGGTACTACGGTTCCTACTTCAACTCCTGCTCAAAGTGATCTTCGATCATATGGAACAGGTGAATGCGAGCCTCGGGACCAGCAATGCTGTGGGTCTTATTCGGATACATCATTAACTGGAACTTCTTGCCGGCCTTGATCAACGCTTCGATCATCTGAATGCTGTTCTGGAAGTGCACGTTGTCATCGCTGGTGCCGTGGGCCAGCAGCAGCGCCCCGTGCAGCTTGGCGGCCGACTTTGTTACATCGGACTCCGCATATCCTTTTGCGTCGTCCTTTGCCAAACCCATGTAGCGCTCGGTATAAATCGTGTCATAGTTCAGTTGATTCGTTACCGGAGCCACCGCCACGCCGGCGCGGAAGATTTCCGAGTGTGTCATCGCATAAATCGTCATCGAGCCGCCGTTCGACCAGCCCCAAATCGCCATGCGGTCCCGATCCAGCTGCGGATACTGCGCAAAAAGCTGATCCAGCGCGGTGAGCTGATCCTTCAATTCGATCGCGCCAAACTCATGCCGGATCGCAGTCTGGAACTTACGATCGCGCCCCGGCGTCCCGCGGTTGTCGACGGCAAAGATGGCGAAACCTTTTCGGATCAGAATCTGATCGAAGAGTTCGCTAGAGCCGCCCCAGCCCTTAAGCACCATCTGCGCGGCCGGGCCACCGTATATGTTCACGATCAGCGGGATCTTTCCACCGGCAGGCGAGTCCGCCGGCAAGAGCAAACGCCCATAGAGAGTGCTGCCGTCGTCCGCCTTGAACTCTAGAAATTTCGGTGCGCTCAATCCGTAAGCGGACACGCTGCGCGCTTGCCACACCGGGCTGCACGATGCGCCCACCGCACACACAGATAGCTGAGGCGGCGCAAGCACATTCGAGTACGTGTCGGCATAGTGCTTGCCGTCGTCCGAGAACTCGCCAAAGTGCATTCCTTGGTCGTGAGTTAGCGCCTGCATACCCGAACCATCGAGCTTCACCGAGAACAAGTGGCGCTGCCGTGGGTCATCCTTGTTCGCAGCGAACAGCACCAGGCCCGCCGCGTCATCCACTGCCTCTAGTCCCAGCACCTCAAAGTCGCCCTGGGTCAACTGCCGCTCCAACTTGGCATCAGCCGCCAGCGGATTTTGCTTGTCAAAACTGTAGAGGTAAAGATGCGTGTGCCCGTCGCGCCAGCTCGACCACAAGAAGCGGTCTCCCGATTTCAGGATCTTGAAGTCGTCATTCACGTTGATCCACGCGCCCGGACTGGTCTCGGTTAAAACTTTTGCGGACTTGCCCGAGTTCGCGTCCACGAAATATAAATCCATCTTGTCCTGCGTGCGCTTAAGCACTTCAGCCCACAGCAGCCCCGCGCGCACCCAGCCAAAACGCGGAATGTAGGTATCGCTGTCATCAGTCAGGGAGATCCACCGAATCTTGGCGTTGTCAGTCTTCACTATCCCCAGCTTCACCACCGGGTTGGGATCTCCCACCTTGGGATATTTCTCATAGTCCACCGTCGGATGAGTGGGTATCCAATCGGTGATGGGATAGGTGGGCACCTTGGTTTCGTCCATGTGCAGGAATACGATCTCCTTATTGTCGGGTGACCAAAAGTAGTTGCTTCGCACCGCCAGCTCTTCCGCATAAATCCAGTCGATATCGCCGTTGAACAGGTTGTCATCTTTGTCTTTGGTGAGTTGCTTTTCGTCTTTGCCGGTCACCGGTCGTAGATACAAGTTATGTTTGCGCAGGTATGAGACATGGCTGCCGTCCGGAGAAAACTTAGGGTCTCCGCTGGGGTCGGGAGCCGATGTGAACTGCACTGCGGTGGCGCTGTTCAAGTCATAGAGCCAGAGCTGTCCCTGCGAATCAAACATCAGATGCTTCGAATCCGGAGCCCACAAATAGGCGGCCACGTGATATCGGGTAAGGCGCTCTTTTTCCCGCTCGTTGGTGACTTTGTCGTAATCGGGCGCCAGTGACGCCAGCTTGGCGGCGCTGACCAACACTTTCTTTTCGCCTGTGGCCGCATCCACATACCAAAGCTCCCCTTTTTCGCCGTCAGCATCCCGCTGTACGAATGAAAGTTTCGTGCCGTCCGGACTCCACTCCACAGTTTCTGGGCCGCGTCCGGTTAAACCACCGGGTGCGAAGATGCTTTCAATCGTTAGCGGCTTTACGCCTTGCGGCGCGGATTGTCCCGCAGCCGGCGGAACCACGAAGGGCGTCGTTAGGACCAGCAGTGGGGCGAGCACAACAATGGGCGCAAAACGCTTCACCAGGGACTCCTGCCAAGAGAATTGACTGCCTGCAAGATGCCGCAGAAGGAAGAACCGCCGGATGAGTGTACACCCTAAGAACGCCACCAGTCGTGTCCTTCGGTCGAATTCCGGCATGCAGGTGCTAAAATGATTGCAGCTTCATTCCGGGATGCTTCCTGACATCGAAAACCTGTTGAAACTGCAAGACGCGGACAAAGAAATACGCCGCCTGCAGGAGGAAATCGCCGAATTGCCCAAGCGTGTGGCCGCTATCGAACAGAAACTGGCCGGCACCAAAGCTCAATTGGAAAGGGCGCAAGCCAGTGTCAAGGCTGATGAAGCAGCACGCCGAAAACACGAGACTTCCATTCAGGATCTTCGCGGCAAAATCTCCAAATACCGCGATCAGTCGCTCGAGGTCAAGACCAACGATCAATACAAAGCGCTTCTGCATGAGATTCAATTCGCAGAGAAAGAAATTGCCGCCGCTGAGGACAAGATTCTCGAGCTGATGTTGAACACGGATGCTCGCGAAAAAGAAGTAAAACTGGCACAGGCTGAACTCAAGGCCGAGACTGCCGAAATCGAGAAAGAAAAGGCCGACGCCCACCAACGAACCGGCGAAGATCAAACGCAACTCACCGAATGGCGTGCCCAACGCGAGCAACTGCGGGGTGGAATTGATGCCGACCTATTGCGCCACTACGAACGAGTCGCCAAATTCCGCGGAACCGGCATTTCGGAAGCGTTTGATCACAAGTGCACGACATGCCAGGTCATGCTGCGCCCCCAGACCTACAATGAGGTCCGCACTGGGCAGCACGCTGTGCTATGCGATTCCTGTCAGCGCATCCTCTATTTCAATCCTGCCCATGAACTCGCCGCGAATAAGCCGGTCGCAGCGCGTCCTCGCCGCCATCATCCCAAAATGGACGCCAAACAGGCCTGGTACTACCGCGGCGAGTATGGCGAAGCGGGAGAGACCTACCTCTGCTTCATCAAGAACCAGGGCCAATCCACTCGCCGGGTCTACGACGTTCATAACGGGCGGCAGGTCGGCGATATCCTCATCCGTGAGGGCGAGTATCACGCGGCCTTTCCCGAAGACCTTGCGGACGCTATTCGCCTGAACGGAAGCTGGGACGAGGCCGACCTGGAAGCATGGGGTGCGGAACTCCCTATGGTCGTCCTCGATGCTCTACAAGCCGACCTCGAGGCTGCGCGAGCCGAAGCCAGCGCTGCTGCATCTCATACCAATACCAAGCGCGCCGCCCCAGCTACGACTGAGCAAGCCGCAAGCTAAAGCTCTCCTACAAACTCTTCGATTACCTTGGTTTTATGGGCATAGTCTGAGCTGTATGACCGGGTTCCATCCTTAGGAAGAGTCGCGGTTTAAGATTTCATCATGTCTAAAAGGATTACCTCAAGCGCCGCGAATCTCCCTACGGTGAAAGTTTCCGCTCGCGGCGCGGCCCGCCTGCAAGACGGCCACGTCTGGGTCTATCGCTCCGACATTGTTTCCGCGGATGGAGTTTCTCCCGGCTCTCTCGTCACCGTCACAGACCATCGCGGCCAGGCGCTTGGTATGGCGCTCTATTCCAGCGCCTCGCAGATAGCGATTCGCCTCATTTCCCGCGAGCCTGTCGCGGATCTTCCGGCTCTGCTACGCAAGCGAATTGCTGCGGCTATTCGCGATCGCGAGCCCATCATCGGCGACACCGATGCCTATCGGGTCATCTTCAGCGAAGCTGACTTCCTGCCTGGCCTCATCGTCGATCGTTACAACGACGTGCTCTCGGTTCAAATCCTCACCCAAGCCATGGATGCCACGCCAGTTCGCGAAACCATCATTTCTGACTTAGCCGATCGCTTACAGCCAGCTTCTATCTTCGAACGCGTCGATCCGCGAATACGGGAGCTCGAACAGCTGCCGCCGCGTGATTCCTCCCTGCTGCACGGCGAAAGAGCGACCGCCATCTTCACCATGAACGGGGTCCAGTTTCACTATGACGCACTGGCAGGGCAGAAGACCGGTGCCTTCCTCGATCAACGGGAGAATTACGCCGCCGCTGCTCGCTATGCCGGCGGAGCGGCGCTCGACGTCTTCTGTTATCAGGGTGGATTCGCCCTGCACCTGGCTCCACGCTGCTCATCCATCACGGGCGTCGATAGTTCCCGTCCAGCGCTGGAAATGGCCGACCAAAACGCAGCCCTGAATCATCGCGACGTTGCATGGATCGAAGCCAATGCTTTCGACCTTCTCAGGGACTATGCCGGCTCGGGACGCCGGTACGACACCATCGTCCTGGACCCTCCCGCATTCGCCAAGTCGAAGCGCGACCTCGATACTGCGATGCGTGGTTATAAAGAGCTAAATCTTCGGGCTCTCAAAATGCTCCGGCCCGGCGGTCTGCTTGTGACTTGTTCCTGCTCATACCACGTCAGCCAAGCCGACTTCCTTCAAATGCTTGCCCAGGCTTCGCGCGATGCCCACCGAGGCCTGCGAATAGTCGAGATGCGCGGCCAGGCAAAGGACCATCCCGTGCTGCTGAATGTGCCCGAAACCTCTTACCTAAAGTGCGTGATAGCTCATGTAAGTAATTGAAAATACAGCCTAACTAGTACTTGACAATAATCCACTCAGCTTTTATGCTTCTTTTACGCTAACTAGGCATCTGATAGAAGACGGAAGCCCGCTGTGCCGAGCTTCTTAACAACATCAGTTCTTAAGCAAATTCAAGAAACTTCTGAAGGAGGAATTTAGCAATGACCGTACTTACACGCTGGGAACCGTTCCGTGAGTTTTCCACCCTGCAGGACCGCATGAACCGCCTGTTTCGTGAAACGCAGGGCAATAGCCAGGATGAGTCTCTGACGAGCTCGAGCTTCGCCCCGGCAGTCGACGTTTACGAGGACGAGCATAACGTCACGCTGAAGATCGAAGTACCGGGCATCGACGAGCAAGACATCGATGTGCGCGTCGAAAACAACACTCTCACCGTGCACGGGGAGCGCAAAATCGGAAAGGAAGAAAAGGAAGAGAACTATCGCCGTGTGGAGCGTCAGTACGGCAGCTTCACCCGCACCTTCAATCTTCCTGCCACCGTGGACGCCGAAAAAGTCCAGGCTGACTACGACAAAGGCGTTTTGAAGATCACTCTACCCAAGAAGGCCGAAGCCAAGCCCAAGCAGATCAAGGTGAACGTAGGCCAGAGCGCAGGGCAGAAAACGATCGAGAGCAAGGGGCCCAGCAAAGCCGCATAAGGTGTTGTATTTGGCAGGGCACAACTGTAAGCCGTGCCGCCAAAACGCAAGGTAACAGTCGGCTTCAGCCACTGAAGGACATCAATCTGAGAAACCGGGAGGCGGAAGAAAGCGACCGCCTCCCATTCTTTTTACATCGAAAAACTTGTCATCCTGAGCGAAGCGAAGGACCTAGTGTTGGTCTTCCTCTAGCCGATGCAGTGTTCTTCGCTGCGCTCAGAAGCACAAGAAATCAGAGGAACAAGGTATGGCAATACGTTGGGACAAATTCACCGTAAAAGCGCAGGAGGCGGTCCAGCGCGCGAGCGAACTTGCGTCTGAGCACGGCAATCCAGAGTTGATGCCGGTCCACCTGCTCGCGGCCTTGATGGAAGACAAAGCGGGAATCGTTCCCCCGATCCTGGAAAAGATCGGCATCGGCCCGCAGGCCGTGCTTGGCGATCTCTATCGCGAACTCGAGAAGCTTCCAAAAGTTTCCGGAGAAGCGGCCCAGCCCACCATCTCGAATGCCGCCAACAAGCTGCTCGACCAGGCGTTCAAAGAGGCCTCGAATTTCAAAGACGAATACGTCTCCACCGAGCACCTTTTGCTCGCAGCCACGCACCTCAAAGACGCAGCCCAGCAGATTCTCAAGAGTCATGGCGCAACCTACGACGCCATCCTCAAAGCTCTGACCGTCGTCCGTGGGTCGCAGAAAGTAACCGACCAGAACCCCGAAGCCAAGTACCAGGCCCTCGAGCGCTACGCCCGCGATCTGACGGAGCAAGCCCGCCGCGGCAAGCTCGACCCAGTCATCGGCCGTGACGAAGAGATTCGTCGCGTGATCCAAGTTCTTTCCCGCCGCACGAAGAACAACCCCGTGCTCATCGGCGAACCTGGCGTAGGCAAGACCGCGATCGTCGAAGGCCTAGCCCAGCGCATCATCTCGGGCGATGTGCCTGAGGTGCTTAAGAACAAACGCGTGGTCGCGCTCGACCTCGGCGCCATGCTGGCGGGCGCAAAATATCGCGGCGAATTTGAGGACCGCCTGAAGGCCGTTCTCAAGGAGATCGAAGAATCCCAGGGCCAGGTCATTCTCTTCATCGACGAACTTCACACTTTGGTCGGAGCCGGAGCCGCCGAGGGCGCCATTGACGCCTCCAACATGCTCAAGCCCGCGCTGGCCCGCGGAGAGTTGCGCGCCATCGGCGCGACCACGCTCAATGAGTACCGTAAATACATCGAAAAGGACGCCGCCCTCGAACGTCGCTTCCAGATTGTCTTTGTCGGCGAACCCAATGTCGAAGACACCATCGCAATCTTGCGTGGCTTGAAGGAACGTTACGAGGTGCATCACGGCGTGCGCGTCAAAGACTCCGCTATCGTCGCGGCTGCCACCCTGTCGCATCGCTACATCTCGGACCGTTTTCTCCCTGACAAGGCCATCGATCTCATCGACGAAGCTGCTGCCTCACTGCGCATCCAGATCGATTCCATGCCCACGGACATTGATCAGCTCGAGCGCAGGGCCACACAGCTCGAAATCGAGAAGCAGGCGCTCAAGAAGGAAAGCGATCCGAATTCCAAGCAGCGGCTTGCCATCATCGACCGTGAACTGGCCGAGATACGCGAGAAAGCCAACACGCTCAAGGCTAACTGGAAAAAAGAGAAGGACCTGATTGCGCGCACTCGCGAACTGAAAGAACGCATCGAGAAGCTGAGGATTGAAGAGCAGGCCGAAGAGCGCAAAGGCAATCTGCAGCGCGTAGCTGAAATCCGTTACAGCCTCATCCGGCAGGCTGAAGACGAACTCGCCAAGCTCACGAAACAAATGGAGAGTCAGGGCTCGCGCATGCTCAAGGAAGAAGTTGACGAAGAAGACGTCGCGCGCATCGTCTCCAAATGGACCGGCATCCCAGTCTCCAAAATGCTGGAAGGCGAAGTGAAAAAGCTGGTCACCATGGAAGAGCGCTTGCGCCACCGTGTTGTCGGCCAAGACGAGGCTCTTGAACGTGTGGCTAACGCCATCCGTCGCTCGCGCGCCGGACTTAGCGATCCGAAGCGTCCGATTGGCTCATTTATCTTCCTCGGTCCAACCGGTGTCGGCAAAACCGAAGTCGCTCGCGCCCTTGCTGACTTTCTCTTCGACGACGAGCATGCCATGATCCGCATTGACATGTCGGAATATCAAGAGAAACATTCGGTCGCCCGCTTGATCGGCGCCCCTCCCGGATACGTCGGTTACGAAGAGGGCGGGCAGCTCACCGAGCAGGTCCGTCGCCGTCCGTACTCGGTTGTGCTCTTCGACGAAATCGAGAAAGCACATCCCGATGTGTTCAACGTTCTGTTGCAGATCATGGATGATGGCCGCCTCACCGACGGTAAAGGCCGCATCGTGGACTTCAAGAATGCGATCATCATCATGACTTCGAACATCGGATCCTCGTATCTGCAAGCCGAAGGGGTGCGTTCTGACCGTGATTTCGAAGAGGCCTCGAGGCAGGTCTTGGAGGCTTTGCACGCTCACTTCAAGCCCGAGTTCCTTAATCGGGTGGACGATATCATCGTCTTTCACCCGCTCGGCAAGGAGCAACTGGTCAAAATCATCGAGCTTCGCCTTGAAGATGTACGTCGCTTGCTGGCTGACCGGAAGATTTCGCTTGAGCTCACGGACGCAGCCAAAGAACTGCTATTCGCGCAGGGCTACGATCCGAACTTTGGCGCGCGTCCGTTGAAGCGGGCTATCCAGAAGTTAGTGCAGGATCCGCTGGCCTTGAAGATTCTCGACGGCGAAATCTTGAACGGCGACCACGTAATCGTCGACGCCGACAAACGCCTTGGCAAGATGACGTTTGCGATCAGCAAGCGCGTCGGAGAGAAGGAACCAGCCAGGGCGAAACGCTAACCTTGGTTTTTGTCCGCAAAACAAGAGCGCCGCGGATTTTCACGGGGTTCACACGGATGGTCCAGAGATGTTAAGAGATCCGTGTTACCCGCGTAAATCCGTGGCAATGAATTTTGCGGATCTGTGCTCAGGCTAGATCAAACAACAATACTTCGGCGTCCTGGGCGCCCTTGATGCTTAACTTTTTTTCTGCGCTGATGGCGGCACCGTCGCCCTGGACCAATTTATGGCCGTTCAGCTCTACGACTCCGCGTGCTACCTGTAGCCAGCCGTGACGTCCTTCTCCAAACTCATGCGCAACCTCTTGGCCCGGTTTGAGCAGTGAGACGTAGAGCCGCGCATCCTGATTAATCTTGACCGATTCATCTTGCGCGTCTCGCGAAGCAATCACCCGCAACTGGCCGCGCTTCTCTGCTTCCGGAAAACTTTTCTGTTCGTAGCTGGGCTGCAAGCCTTCCTTCTCTGGCACAATCCAAATTTGCAGAAAGTGCGCCGGCTCGGTTTTCGACGGATTGAACTCGCTGTGGCGTATGCCGCTGCCGGCGGTCATGCGCTGGCCGTCGCCGGGCAGAATGACCGAGCCCGTCCCCAGGCTGTCTTTGTGTTCGAGTTTGCCTTCGAGGATGTAGGTGATGATCTCCATGTCGCGGTGCGGATGTGCGGGGAAGCCGTTATTAGGTGCGACCCAATCTTCGTTGATGACGCGCAGCGAACGGAATCCCATCCATTTTGGATCCCGGTAATCGTTGAAGCTGAAGGTGTGATGGCTCTTCAGCCAGCCCTGATCTCCGCCGCCGCGTTCGTTGCTTTTTCTGATTTGAATCATGCTGTGCTCTCGCTCTGTTAACTATTTAGTACCGACATTTAGATGCGGGACGAAACGGGAGGATTCGCGGCGACCGACTGCAAGACCGCTACGGATGGTTGTGGATTTCTGTCTGAAATTAAACTTTGGAAAACCGTCAATTTGATCTTGCTTACGCGTATGCCAATCTGGGATTTTTGCGTGTTGCCGCGGTACCCCTCCCCATGGGACTTAGGCCTGTCGTAGCCCTGGCTCGCGCCACCGGCTCCGCCTTTGACCCTGAAGGCCTGAGTTTATGGGTGGAAGCGAGGTTGGATATTGCATGGTTTTGAGGCGACGGCGGACATCTCTGGAGATCCTGAGTGTGGTCGTTTTCAGCAAAATCCATCGCGATTGTGGCACTTGGAAGGTTGGTTTGTTCTATTTCTACCGCCCCTCTTCGGGGCTGGGCCGAGCCCAAGTCCCCACCCACGGCTTACGCCGTGGGTTGCATTCTGCCGCCGCGAGGCGGCTGGTTTCTGCGGCTTTCGTCGTCTGCAGGGCGGTTGTGTTTCCTTTATGGCAAACTTGCTGCATGCATCGGATTACGGTCGGCGACTTCGAATTGACAATTTTTTCTGACGGCACCTACCCTTTGGATGGGGGCGCTTTCTTCGGCGTGATTCCGAAGGTGATGTGGTCGCGCAAAGTCGAATCGGACGAAAAGAACTACGTGACGGCGGGGCTCAACTCTCTGCTTATCCGCACGGGCAAGCAGAACGTGCTGGTCGAAACCGGTATGGGCAACAAGCTATCGGAGCGCATGGTAAAGATTTTTGGCCAGCCCGCCAAGCTCTTCGACCACCTCTCGGCTGGCGGGATTTCTCCGGAAGATATCGACATCGTCATCAACACCCACCTGCACTTCGATCACTGCGGCTGGAATACTATCCGCAACCAAGACGGCAAAATCGTCCCCACTTTTCCGCGGGCAAAATATTATGTGCAGGAGGGCGAATGGCAGTATGCTCGCGAGCCTTCGCCGCGTGATGCGATTAGCTACGTTCCTGAGAATTACGATCCCTTGGTTCAGAGCGGCCAGATGACTTTGGTCAAGGGTGACCAGGAAATAGTTCCTGGCATTTTAGTGAAAGTCTTTCCCGGCCACACCGCGCATATGCAAGCGGTGGTCGTAACCAGCGGCGGCCAGACGGCGTGTTACATCTCCGACCTGATTCCAACCACCGCGCACATTGATCTGGTTTGGGGAATGGCCTTCGATCTGTTTCCGCTTCAGACGATCGAGAGCAAG
>WNFA01003739.1_pt1 | contig 13039 bp, 5 predicted proteins | sample 5400481 | NCBI WGS metagenome assembly WNFA01 (sample SAMN13153340, study PRJNA577476) | soil metagenome | isolation source: 120 cm saprolite under Douglas fir tree site 2 hole 1 replicate 2 | place: USA:California | collected 2015-04-18 | reverse complement strand
GCGGCCGAGTAGGCAAGAGCCGGCGCTTGACAGGGCAGGGCTGCCGCCCGAAACAACGTCACAACTGGTCTTTCCGGTTTGGGGTGTGTAATGAAGGGGAGACCGCGCGGCCAGCCGTCGCCCACTTTCCTCGCCACGGAATCGAATTTGCCTCAGCGCTATGAGTGACGGGTCAATCGCGATCATTGGCGCCTCGTGCCGCTTTCCGGGAGCATCGGACCTGGAGGCGTACTGGGAGCTGCTGACCTCGGGGACCGACGCGATCTCGCAGGTCGACGAGGGCCGCTGGTCGACCCGGTTCTACTATCATCCGACTCGCGGCGAGCCGGCCAAGAGCTACACCTGGTCCGCCGGGCTGCTCAGCGATGTCGATCTGTTCGATGCTGCTCGAGCTGGTTTGGCACGCCGCCGAGGATGCCGGCATCCCGCCGAGCAAGCTCGCGGGCAGCGCGACCGGGGTCTATATCGGCGCATCCGCCACCGACTACCGCGATCTGCGCCTTGGCGACCCGGCGAGCGGCGATTCGTATTTCATGACCGGCGGGACGCTCAGCATCCTCGCCAACCGCATCTCCTATGTCTTCGATCTGCGCGGCCCAAGCCTTACCGTCGACACCGCTTGCTCGTCCTCGTTGGTGGCTCTGCATCACGCGTGCGAGGCGATTCGGGGCGAGCGCATCGCGAGCGCGATCGTCGGCGGTATCAATCTGCTGCTGTCGCCCTATCCTTTTCTCGGCTTCTGCCGCGCCTCGATGCTGTCGCGCCTGGGCCGCTGTTTTGCCTTCGACGAGCGCGCCGACGGCTACGTACGCGGCGAAGGCGGCGGCGCCATAATCCTCAAGCCGCTGCGGCAGGCATTGGCCGACGGCGACCGCATTCGCGCGGTTATCCTGGGCACCGGGGTCAATTCCGACGGCCGCACCATCGGGTTGTCGCTGCCGAGCGAAGCGGCGCAGTCCGCCCTCATTCGCACGGTGTATTCACGCGCCGGCGTCACCCCCGACGATCTGGCGTTTTTCGAGATGCACGGCACCGGCACGCCGGCGGGCGATCCCATAGAGGCCGCCGCGGTCGGGCGCGCACTCGGTCAGGCGCGGCACGACCCGCTGCCGATAGGTTCGGTCAAGACCAATATCGGTCACCTGGAGCCAGCCTCGGGGATGGCCGGGCTGATCAAGGCGGCGCTGGCGCTCGAGCGCGGCAGCGTGCCGCCGACGCTGCATTGCGAGACACCGAATCCGAACATTCCGTTTGACGCGCTCAACCTGCGGCTCGTCCGCTCGGTCGAGACCATCGGGCCCGGAAGTTGCGCCGGGGTCAACTCGTTCGGCTTCGGCGGCACCAACGGGCACGCAGTCTTGACCGCGCCGCCGCAGCGTGCGGAGGCGGTGCGATCCGCCGACGGTCCGTTGCCCCCGTTGATCATCTCGGCCCGGACGGAAGCCTCGCTTCGCGCGCTGGCGCAGAGTTGGCATGACGCGCTTGCCGCGACGCCGGCGGAACGCGCGCCGGCCTTGCTGCGCGCCGGCGCACGGCGCCGCGATCAGCATCCGCAGCGCCTCGTCGCGCTCGGCGAGGACCAGGCCGGCATGATCACCGGGCTCGCCGATTTCATCGCCGATTCGGACAGTCCCGCCGTGATCACTGGAACGGCGGTGCGCGAAGGCAAGGTCGCGTTCGTGTTCTCGGGAAACGGGGCACAATGGCCGGGCATGGGTCGTTACGCCTATCACGCGAGCCCGGCATTCCGCGAGGCGGTCGCGCAGGCAGACGATGCCTTACGGCCGGCGCTCGGCTGGTCAGTTGCGGAATTGATCGAGCGCGGTGTCGAGGCCGAGAAATTGGTGCATGCCGATATCGCTCAGCCGCTGCTCTTCGCTATTCAGGTGGGGGTCGTCACCGTCCTGCGCGGCCTCGGGATCGAGGCCGCGGGCCATATCGGTCATAGCGTCGGCGAGATCGCGGCGGCATGGGGCGCGGGCGCCCTGTCGCTGACGGAAACCGCGCGCGTCGTCGTGGCGCGCAGCCGGCAGCAGGAGCGGACGCGCGGCAACGGCCGCATGGCGGCGCTGGCGCTGGGTGGCGCGGCGGCCCGCGAGCTGCTCAGCGAACTCGGCAGCCCGCTCGAGGTCGGCGCCGTCAACGCCACGCAATCGGTGACGGTCTCCGGTCCCGGCGAAGCGATTGACCGATTGGCAGCGGAAGCACGGCGCCGCGGCTTGGCCGCTCGTGTCCTCGATCTCGATTTCGCCTTCCATTCCGCGGCAATGGACCCCATCCGCGACGATTTGCTCGCGGATCTCGCCGGCCTGTCGTCCGGCACGCCGCGCACGCTCCTCGTATCAACGGTCACCGGCGATCAGGTCGCGGCGGGCCTGCTTGACGCGGATTATTGGTGGCGCAACATCCGCAGCCCCGTCCGCTTCACCGATGGGATGGCTGCCCTCGTCGACGCCGGTTTCCGGCTATTTTTCGAGATCGGCGCAAACCCGGTGCTTCAGGCCTACCTGCACGACGCGCTGCGCGCGGCGGAGGGTCAGGGCCGAGTCCTCGCCACATTGAGCCGCAAGCAGGGGAGCGAGGACCCGTTCCCGGAAATCGCCGCCCGTTGCCACGTCGCTGGGTATGACATTAGCCGGGCCGACCGGTTCGACGGACCGGCCGATTTGCGCGGCCTACCGCTTTATCCGTGGCAGAAGGAGCGCTTCTGGTTCGAGCGGACGGTCGAGGGCGCCAATCCGGTGGACCCGCCCTTCGACCATCCGCTGCTCGGCTTTCGGCAGCAAGGGCCGGTACCGTTCTGGCTCAACCATCTCGATCCGGAGGTGCTGCCCTGGCTGGCGGATCACGCGATCGAGGGCGTGCCGGTGCTTCCCGCCACCGCAGTCCTCGAGATGGCGCTCGCCGCGGCATGGCTGCGGCGCCCGGATGCGCGCGCCGTCGAAGTCGTCGACGTCGAGTTGCGCCGACCCCTGCCATTCGACAAGGGGCGGCCCCGCGAAATGCGCACCGTCGTAACCGGGGAGGATGGCGATTGGGAGCTGAGCAGCCGGCCCCGCCTTGCGGATGAGCCGCTGACCCTCCATGCGGTCGCGCGTCTTGCGACAGCGGGGGATCGTCAGGGAGCGCCGCTGTTCACCGAGCGCAAACCGGCTCGGGGCGAGGTTGACGCTGAAACCCTCTATCGCCTTGCCGGCCAGCTCGGGCTCAATTACGGGGGCCAATTTCGCACCGTCACGCGCATTGAGCTTCTGGGTAGCGATGAGGCGCTGGCGCACCTCGATTCGTCCGTCATCGACGAGCCGCTTGATGGCTACCTGATCCACCCCGCCTTGGTGGATGGCGCGTTGCAGGCCTTGCTCGCGCTGATTGCCGACCACCACGCCGACCTGGAAGGCGCCAGTTTCCTGCCGTGGCGCTTCGGGCGGGTGCGCATTGCCGCTCCGTTCGGGCGGCCGGCTTGTCACGCCCGGCTTCGGGTGACCCGACTTGGCACGCGATCCGCTTCTGCCGATATCGCTCTGTTCGACGCGGCCGGCGAGATTGTCGGCGAACTCTCCGATTGCTGGTTCCGCCGGGTCGAGCTCACACGCCGCGTGGCTCCCGAGGATAGCGCGCTGCGCGTCGATCTGGTTCCGGCACCGCTGACCGAACCCGCGAGCGCGGCGGTGCTTGGGCGGATCGAGGAGATCGTCGCGCAACTTGTCAACCTGCCGGCAAATCCCAGCGATCGGCATGACGAGCACGCCTTGCTGCTCGATGCGCTGATTGCGTCGGTCGCGCTGCAATCGGTTGTGACCATTGTCGATCCGGATGTGCCGTTCACGATCGAGGACGTGATCGAGGCCGGTTCGATCGCCCCCGACTCCGCGGCGCTGTTCGAATACCTGCTGCGCCTGCTGACGCGCTTCGGCGCCGCCTCTGAAGCGGGGCGGGTGTGGCGGCTTGCCGAGGCCAACGACCTTCCCGACATCGCCGAGGTTTGGCGTCTGCTGCTCGCGGAGGCGCCCAAACTGGTTGCCGAGCTCGCCTTGATTGCGGCATTGGCGGAGGAGATGCCGCGCCTGCTCGCCGATGGCCCGCGGCAGGCCGACGCATCGCCCGTGCCGATGGTCGAACATCTCCTGCATGGATCCCCGGTCAGTGCCGCCGGTATCGATCTGGTTTGCGCCGTGCTCGGGAAGATCGCGGCGCGATGGCCGAAGGGCCGACGCTTGCGGGTGCTCGAAGTCGGCGCCGATGGCGGTGCGACCCGCCGGCTGCTTGAGCATCTGGCGCAATCCGGCGTGGCGCTCGCCTACCGGGCCACGAACCCCGATCAGGAGCAGGCGGCGCGGCTCGGCTTTATCGTATCCGCCGTCGCCGGCGCCAGCGCGAGCGCCTGGTCGCCGCGCGACGCGGCGGACGATCTCGGCGACAGCCGCTTTGACGTAATCCTGTCGGTTCACGCCGGCGCCCGGCTTCAGCTCGATACTACAGCGCTGTCGCAGTTGCGCGATCTGCTCGCCCCGGGTGGCCTCTTCATCGCCGTCGAACCCGCGCCCAACCCGCTATGGGATCTTGTGTTCGGGCGCTATGCCGGATGGTGGCAGGGCGGCAGCGACAGCGTCGCGGTCTCGCCGCTACGCTCGAGCGAAGAGTGGCGCAGCGAACTCGCGATCAATGGATTTTGCGGCCTCGGTGCGGCGGCGCTGGCGACCGGGCCATGGCCGAGCTCGGTATTGTGGGGCCGGGCACAGCCGGCAATCGAGGCTCGTGCGGCGGAACCCGCGGTAACCCGTTCGATCAGCCTGATCGCGGCCGGCGGCGGCGACAACGCGGCCTTGCGCGAGCAATTGGCGCGGGCTGGTCACCGGGTGAGCACGATCGATGCCGGCGGGTTCGCGGCGATGGCAGAGCACCCGGGCGCCGAGGCCGAAGCGGAGAGTGACAACGAGATCGCTCTGATCGTCATCGGGGCGGGCTCGGAGGCGGTCGAGGAAGCGGCGCAACTGATCTCCGTGGTGGCGCGGGTCGCCACCGCCGCCGCGCAGCGGCACATCCCGCTCTGGTTGATTACTTGCGGTGCGCAGCAATCCGTGGACGGCGACGACGGCGCGCTCGTCGGCGCCGCGCTGTGGGGCTTTGGCCGGGTCCTGATGAACGAGATCCCGCGGCTCTCGTTGCATCTGGTTGATCTGGCCCCGACGATGAGTTGGGCCGAGCGGGCCGACCGGATCGTAAGCGAACTGGCAGCGGAAACCGACGAAACCGAGATCGTCTGGACGAAGGCCGGACGCCATTTGCTCCGCTTGCGCCGCGGTCTGCCGCCGCGCTGGGCGACCGCGGCGGATGCCGTCGCCTTGACAACCGAGCAGCAAGGCGGGCTCGACGCCATAAGATGGCAACGGGCCGCGCCCCGTCCTCCCGGGCCGGGCGAGGTCGCGATCGATGTTCATGCGGCCGGCCTCAATTTCCGTGACCTCATGTGGGCGATGGGTCTGTTGCCCGAAGAGGCGCTGACCGATGGCTTCGCCGGGCCGACATTCGGCCTCGAATGCGCCGGGATCGTCCGTGCCGTCGGAGCCGGGGTCGCAGACCTTGCCGTTGGCGATCGGGTGGCCGGGTTTGCGCCTGCCGCGTTGAGCACGCAGGTAACGACGGCCGCGCACGCCGTCACCCGAATCCCGCTTGAGACGAGTTTCGCAGCGGCGGCGACAATTCCTGTGGTGTTTGTGACGGCGGTCTATGCGCTTGGCACCTTGGCGAAGCTGATGCCCGGCGAACTGGTTCTGATCCATGCCGCGGCCGGGGGCGTCGGGCTCGCCGCGATCCAGTACGCCAAGCATCGCGGCGCGGTGGTGATCGCGACTGCCGGGTCCGAGGTCAAGCGGGCTTTCCTGCGCCTGGCCGGTGCCGATTACGTCGTCGACTCGCGCGATCTCGGCTTTGCCGATGCGGTGCGTGCGATCAGCGGCGGCGGCGGCGTCGACGTCGTGCTCAACTCGCTGAGCGGCGAAGCCATGGAGCAGAGCCTCGGCGTGCTGAAGCCGTTCGGCCGCTTTCTCGAACTCGGCAAGCGCGATTTCTATCTCAACCGCCGCGTCCACCTGCGTCCGCTCCGCCAGAACATCTCCTATTTCGCGATCGATGTTGACCAGTTGCCGGTCCAGCGGCCCGACCTTGCGCGATCGCTGCTGAGCGAAGTTTCCGCGGCGTTGAGCGAAGGCGCGATCCGGCCGCTCGCGCATCGCACGTTCGGGTTCGGAGCGATCGGCGATGCGTTCCGCCTGATGCAGGCGTCCGGCCATATCGGCAAACTGGTGCTTGTGCCCAACGCAAATGCGGGCGTCCGGCTCCGTCAGGCGCCGGAAATGAAATTGCGCCATGAGGGCACCTATCTCGTCACGGGCGGCATCTCCGGGTTCGGCTTTGCGGCGGCCCGCTGGCTCGCCCAGCACGGCGCGGGATCGATCGCGCTGCTCGGCCGGCGCGGTGCCGCAACGCCGGGCGCGGCCGAGCGTGCGGCCGAGCTGAGCACCCTTGGCGCCGAGGTGCGGATCTATGCCGGCGATGTCGCCGATCCGACCTCGCTTGCGGCGGCCCTCGCCGAAATTCGTCGCCTCCAGCCGCCGCTGCGCGGTGTCGTACATGCGGCGTCGGCGATTGGCGACGCGCTGGCAGCCGAGCTCGACGGATCGGACATCACCGGCATCCTGCGACCCAAGCTCGGCGGTGCGATTGCCCTCGATCGGCTGACCCGCGACGATCCGATCGAGCTGTTCTTGCTGTTTTCCTCGGCAACGACGCTGCTCGGCGCCCCGGGGCAAGGCGTCTATGTCGCGGCCAACCTGGCTCTCGAGGCGATGGCGCGGCAGCGGCGAGCCCGCGGCAAACCGGCGCTCGCAATCGCCTGGGGACCGATCGAGGATACCGGGTACCTCGCCGAACGGGCGGAAGCGCGCGACGCGCTGGCCCGCCGGCTTGGTGCCAAGCCCATGCCGTCGGGCCAAGCTCTGGCCGGGCTCCCGGCAATCGCCGACAGCGGTTTGCCGGTGGCTTCATTTGCCGAGACGAGCTGGAACGAGGCGCGGCGGTTTCTGCCCATACTCGCCTCGCCGTTTTTTGCGGAAATCCGCGGCGATGGCGGATCCTCGCCGGGCGACGATTCGCTGATCGAGCGGCTCGCAGGGCTCGACGCCGAAGCGGCTCTGGCGCTGCTCAAGACTGCCGTCGCGGAAGAGGCGGCCAATATCCTGCGGCTACCGGCTGCCGGGATCGATCCGCTGCGGCCGCTGTCCGAGATGGGAATGGATTCGCTGATGGCGGTCGAGCTGCGCCTCGCTCTGGAAAGCCGCTTGCGCATCGATCTACCGCTGATGTCGCTCGCCGAAGGCACGAGCGTCGCCTCTATTGCGGTGCGTCTGGCGAGCGCGGTTAGCGCTCGCCCGCATGCGGCCGAATTGGTAAGCATGGCCGAGCGTTACGAGGCGACCGACGCCGAGCGGCTGACCGCGGTTGAGAGTGCGGCCAACAATTTTGAACCGGACGAGGTCCGCTCGGCCGCGGCGGAGTGATCGCGTGGCAGTCGGTCGCAATCTCTTCGGATTGTCCGCGCAGGCCAAGGCCCGGCTGATAGAGAAGCTGTCCTCGGCCGCCGCGACGCGGATGGCGCCGGCGCGAGTGGTGTCGCCCGCCGGGAGCGATCCCGCCCGGCTCGACGTCGCGGACCTGGAAGCGTACCGGGAAATCCGCATGATCGAGGAGGCGGCGGATTATCTCGGGATCGACGATCCGTTCTTCCGCGTCCATGATGGGATCGCCGGCGCGGAAACCCTGATCGGCAACCGCTCGTACATCAATTTCGCTTCGTACAACTATATCGGCCTCAACGGCGACCCGCGCATTGTCGCCGCGGCCAAGGCGGCCATCGATCGCTACGGCACCTCGGTCTCTGCCAGCCGACCGGTTTCGGGCGAGCGCCCGGTCCATCGCGAACTCGAACGCGCGCTAGCACGAATCCACGGCGCCGAGGACAGTGTCGCGCTGGTCGGCGGGCATTCGACCAATGTCACGGTGATCGGGCATTTGCTGGGCCGCAACGATGTGATCGTGCACGATGCGCTGATCCACAACAGCATCGTGCAGGGGGGGCTGCTGTCGGGCGCGCGGCGGGTGCCGTTTCGCCATCTCGACCCCGAGGCCGCCGACAAAATCCTCGCCGAAGCGCGCCCGCGCCACGGCCATGCGCTGCTCGTCGTCGAGGGGCATTACAGCATGGATGGCGACGTGCCCGATCTCGCCGCCTTTGTTGCCGTTGCGCGGCGCCACCGGGCCTGGCTGATGGTCGACGAGGCACATGCGCTGGGCGTGCTGGGACCGCGCGGGTTTGGTTCGGCCGACCACGCCGGGATCGATCCCAAAGAGGTCGACATCTGGATGGGGACGCTCAGCAAAAGCCTGGTTTCCTGCGGTGGGTATATCGCCGGTCGCCAGCCCTTGATCGACTACTTGAAGCGGATGGCGCCGGGTTTCGTCTTCTCGGTCGGCATGACGCCGGCCAACGCCGCGGCGGCGCTTGCTGCTGTCGATATCCTTGAGCACGAGCCGGAGCGGGTGCGCCGCCTCAACGAGAGGTCAGCCCTTTTCCTGCGCCTCGCGCGCGAAGGTGGGCTTGATGTCGGAGGATCGGTCGGCGCCGCCATCGTGCCGATCATTACCGGGAGCTCGATCGGGGCCGCGCGGCTCTCGCAGGCGCTGTTCCGCCGCGGCATCAATGTCCAACCGATCCTCTATCCGGCGGTACCCGAACGCGCGGCCCGGTTGCGCTTTTTCCTGACCGCAGAGCACACCGAGCAGCAGGTGCGCGACGCGGTCGGCGTTGTGCTCGAAGAAGCCCGCGCGGTCGCTGCCGAGCCGACCGACCTCGCGGCCGTGGCACGGCACCTCGGGCGTTTGATGCCGGCATCGCGCTAGGCGTTGCTCGCCGCCACCTCCGCGATGAAGCGGTCGACAATGGCAAAATGATGGTCCCAGCGCGGTGGATCCCAGAAGCTGAGGCGCGCGAGCTGGGCCTCGCGCCGGGGCGAGCCCGGTGCCGCATAATCGAGGATCGCCGCGTGCCAGCCCGGGCCATCGAGCGGATCAATAAAATCCGGGACCGTCCCGCCGGTCTCCCGCAATGCCGGGATGTCGCTGCACAGGGCAGGCACCCCGCGCTCGAGCGCCTCGATCAGCGGGAAGCCGAAACCCTCGGCAAAGGAGGGCAAGAGCAACGCGCACGCACCGGTCAAGAGCCGCACCATTTCGCCGTCCGGCATGGCATTGTGCTCGATGACCGCCCCGCGCAGCGCCGGACAGCGCTCGAGCATGTCGACGACGTTTTCGGTTTCCCAGCCGCGCTGGCCGACCAGCACCAATAGCGGCGCGCCGTCCCCCAGCTCCGTCGCCAGCCGGCGCCAAAGGTTGAGCAGCAGCAGGTGGTTCTTGCGTGCTTCGATCGTGCTGACATAGACGAAATAAGGCCGGTCGAACGGCGGGTCTCGGTCAATCGGGGCCGCCGGGAGATCGACACCGAATGGTGCGACGAGAACGGGCGGGGCGCGCCCAGCGCGGTCGAGGTGGGGCTGCAAAGCGTCGCGGGTTACCACCGAATTGACGATCAGCGCGTCGGCAAACTGGACCGCGGTTTCAATCCGGGAGAGATGGTTTGCCGCCTGGCCGGGCTTGGCATATTCGGGAAATTCGATCGGGATGAGGTCATGGACCAGACAGATGAAGCGCGCCCTGCTGCGCTCTTTCAGCCGTGCGATAAGGCTGCGCTTTTCGAGGTGGTGGTGAGAGACCAAGAGATAAACCGGCGGCGCACTGCTTGTCCGCAGCTGCGCCATCAGCGCTCGCTGGCGGCCGGCAAGCAGCGCGATGCGAGCCTGGCGCGCGATGCGCCGGACCTGGCGGTTTTGGTGCGCCGGGTCGAGGCCGCCGCGCCACGCTGCGCCGATCGCGGCAACAAATTGTTCGGCCGTTTGGCGCTGCAGCAATCCGAGCCCGCCGCTCGCGCTGAGCGCCGTGAAGCAGGCCGAGGCGCCGTTCGCAATGAGGTGCTCGGCGTAGGCCAGTTCGACGCGATCGATCCCGGTCGGCGTTCCCCGCCCGGCGCGCGACAAGAGGCGTGACAGGTCGAGCGCGATCATCACGGGAGGCTGATCCACCGGGAGCGATTGCAACCGGCCGCGACATGACCGCCAGCGATGCGAGCGGCATCTTTGGAGTTCGGCAACCGATTTCGGCTCAGGGTACGGCGCTCTTCACGACAATGCCGGTAATGACTGGCCCGGTCAGCGTATTCAGCAAGGTGAAGAACTTCTGCAATTCGTTCATGTCAGCGTTGGCAACGTAGATGATGTCCTTGTCCTCGATCGGAAAGCGCTGCGCCATGAAATAGGATCTGGCATCGCGCAGATCGAGCCGGTAGACGATCGGCGAGCCGCCGTCAGGGCCGCTCTTCAGCTGGGGCCGGCCGAGCCTGCTGACGATCTTCGGCGGCTCGAACCGGAACAGGAACACCCCCTCTGGATCCGATCGCAAATCTTGCAGCCCGCCTGCCTTGGCGAGTGCTTCGACGAGCGTCATCTTCTCCGAGGTGAACGGGATCTGCGCATTGGCCCCCGTCGCCCCGAACGCGGTGAAGGACTGCGGAAGGCGGACCAGCGTCAGGACATCTCCCGGGTGGGCATAGATATTTTCAGCCGGGTCCGCGACCAGTGCCTCCATCGGAATGGTCGCAGTCACCCCATCGCGCGACAGCCGCACAAAGGTCTCGTAGACCGGGGATTTGGCACCGCCGACCGCGGCGACCAGGTCGAGCAGCCGATCGCCTTTCAGCGACAGCGGCACCCTTGCGCCGGACACGACCTCGCCAGTGACCGTCGCGCTGTTGGTCAGGCTTTTGGTCACCGTCACGATGACCTGCGGCTCTATAGCCTTCTCGGCAAGGCGTCCTTCGATTGTGCGCTGCACCTCGACGGGCAGACGCCCAGCGACCGGAACGCGGTCGGCAAATGGGACGCTGATGCCGCCGTCGCGGCCGACGACTTGTTCCGGAATGGTGATGCTGCGCGAGCCCGCCGACACGTGGTCGGTCGGCGACGTGCTGAACAGCCCGCCGCCCGCGGCTTCCCAGATCGAGACGACGAGAGAGTCGCCGATACCGATCTTGGGCTGTGGCGGCGTGCCGTATTTTTTGAAGCGTGCGTGTAGGCTCTCACGCGGTTCGGCGAGCACGGCCGCCACCACATTATCGTCGATGTCGACCAGATTAAATCGGGTCTGGTTGTCCCTGACCTCCTGTCTGCGGACATCGCTCGCGGTCGGCCCTGCGGTCGGCAGGGCCGAGCAGCCGGCAATGACGCAGGCGAGCACGCCCATAACGGCGACCGCTTTCATCGCCCCCCGACTCTGTTGCGCGAGTTTGCGGATAACCCAACTGGCCGGATCGCAGCGGCAGCATTCGTCACGGGAGAATGCCTCACCGGCCGCTGCGGACCGGTCATGGGTTTTCGCTCGCTATGCTGAAGATCCCCTCCGCTGCACAGGCCCGGACGCGGCATCGCTCAGCCGTTTGCAGCGGGCATTACCCTGCCGGTTCGTTAGGAGGTAGTCAAACCACTTGTACGGCTGTGGCAATCATGCGCGCGGCATAGACCCCCATCCAGCCGATCGGATCGAGCCACCCCTTCTCATTGCGCGGCGGCTGGATCGCGCGGATATGGGCATCGGTTATCTCGGACAGGTCGTCGAGCAGCTGCGGCGGGTCCCCCTCGGTCGACCAGAAGAAGCGGGTGATCCCGCCGGCCTCGTGCTTGGCGATGAGGCAGTTCGGCGCTCCGCCGACGGGGTTATAGAGGCCGACGGCCGAGTAGCTTTCCTGGTGGCTGACGATCATGATCCCTTCGGTTCCGGGAAAGGCATATTTCATCGCCGAGAACCAGCGGCACAGAGCGGCCAGTTCATTCTCGGAGAATTCATAGTCGCCCGGTCCCGAACCAAATCGGCCATCCGCTGCCGCCTTTCGCGTCCGAACCATCAGCGGAAAGGGTATGACATTTGTCGCGTTAGACACTTCGCCCCCAATCGAACCCCGCGCGAGGCGGGAGTGGTGCCCCCTTCGCTCACTCTCCGCAGACACCGGCCGATCCTCCCCGACCGCGATACCGGGAACGCGAGCGAACCAAAAGAGTGTGTAGTTGCCGACTACTTTACCAATTCCGGATCGATACAGTCCGTGGCCGAGCCACGCACCTAAGAATACAATCGAGCGTCGATTCGGAGTCAATTGAGCCGAGGCTAGGCACCGGCTTTTCACGCCAGTTGTGCCCTTTAAGCAACAGTGGCAAAAAGGCGACAGGCTGTGAAACCGTGGGTTTGGTTGGCTACCGGCCCCTGCTAAGGGGGAGCGGCTAATGGGGTGAGTTCGGTGCCGGGGCAACCGGGTCGATCGCGACTTTCACGATGCCGGCGCGCTTCATGTCGAGCACTTCCGCTACGCTCGGCGAGACATCGATTAATAGCGACCGGCTGACCGGGCCGCGATCGGTAATCCGAGCGACTACCGAGCGCCCATTGCTCAAATTCGTTACCCGCACCAGCGAACGAAGCGGCAAAGAGCGGTGCGCCGCGGTTGCGTGGACGGCGTCGAGCCGATCGCCGCTCGCCGTCCGCCGTCCGATATGGTGACCGCCATACCAAGCGGCGGCGCCTACTTCGCGCTGCCCGATCACCTGCAGCGGGCCGATGTATTGGTCGGGCGGCGGGAGGCGGGCAGCCTGTTGCCGCTCATGCCCGGCATGTCGCGGTTCGGAGCGCGCGACCGGCTTGCCGCGCGGCCGCTGCTGCTTAGCGTGGAGTTTTCCAGCAATTGTGTCGACTTTGGCGGGCTTCGATTTGCTGCTCGGCGCCGCCTGGTCCGGGCCCGAATGGGCCTGCTTGGCCATCCCCATCGGCGAGACGACCAGCAGCGCGAGAGACAGTCCAATCGTCCGTCGCATCCTCATCCGCATGC
>WNFA01003498.1_pt1 | contig 13039 bp, 13 predicted proteins | sample 5400481 | NCBI WGS metagenome assembly WNFA01 (sample SAMN13153340, study PRJNA577476) | soil metagenome | isolation source: 120 cm saprolite under Douglas fir tree site 2 hole 1 replicate 2 | place: USA:California | collected 2015-04-18 | reverse complement strand
GCGTCTTCCTTGGTCTGCCTTGTGAGTCTTGGTGCATAGAAATCATCCCAATGCCGTTTCCTATCGCATGCGTCATGCCAAACACGAGTGGCTTACACGACGCCACTTTGCAGAGCGCACGACTCCGGAAAATGAAGAGTTCTGCCGAAGTCTCGCAAAGATTCGCAGGGTCGTGCACGACGGCACTGTTTTCGCCTCCGCAGTCATTCCGAGATGGTGACTTTCCGGAAGTCCGGCGACGTTTTCCCTCAAGAGGTTTCAACGCTCGCCGTAATCCTTGGTGGACTGCTCCAGCCGCGCTGCAACGTGTACCGTGTCGCCGCCGCAGTGAGATAGAAGCTGTCGCCCCAGCCCATCCGACCGACCACCGCAAGACCGGCGTGGATACCGATGCCGATGCGCAGCGGCGCCGGCAGGTCGCCGGCAAGCTCGGCGCTGAGCGCGGCGACGCCCTCGACCATCGCGCGGGCGGCCGCGAGGCCTGACGCGAGCCCGTCGCCATCGGCAACGTGGACGTGACGATCTTCGAGCGCGCGACGAAGCCCGAGATCGAGGCCGAGGTGCGCCGCTGCATCGACACGGTGGGCCAGCGCTCGCGCTTCGTCCTGTCGATCTCGTGCGAGCTGCCGCCGCGCGCCAACCCCGACTGCGTCAAGTGGATGATGGACGCGGCGCGGGACTACGGACGCTACGTGCGCATGCTCTCCGCGGCCTCGGTTCCCCGGGGAGCGCGGTAGGGGTCGACGGACCACGCGGCGCGCGTCCGCTGCCCCACGGCGGCTGGGCTCCATCCAGGCGCGTGGCGCCCGTAGCCCCTTGGCGGGAAAGGGTCTGTTCGACCCCTACCGCGCCCCCCCGGACCACGAGGCGGTGGGCAGGCTCGTGACCCGCTCGACGACGCGGACGGTCACAGGAGTCGCGCGGTTGCGCAGCGCGACCTCGTGGCGCGGAAAGGCGCCGAAGTCGCCCCCGGCGCGCGCGACGACGTCCTCGGAGACCACCAGCTCGCAGTCGTAGTCCTTCGTCGCCTGCTCGAGCCGGGCGGCGACGTGGACCGTGTCGCCCACCGCGGTGAAATAGGTGCTGTCGCCGTAGCCCATGCGCCCGACGACCGCGTGGCCCACGTGGATGCCGATGCCCAGGCGGAGCGGCTCCGGGAGCTCGCCGCCCAGCTCGCGGCTCAGCGCGTCCACCCCGGCGATCATGGCGCGGGCCGCGGCCAGGGCCTGGCGGCAGCCCGGCTCAGGCCCGCTCTCGACGCCGAAGAGCGCCATGACGCCGTCGCCGGTGAACTGGTTGGCGATGCCTCCGGTCCGCTCGATCGCCGAGCCCACGACCTCGAAGTAGCGGTTGAGGAGATAAACGACGTCGTAGGGGAGCCGCTTCTCGGCCATTCGTGTGAAGCCGCGCAGGTCGGCGAAGACCACGGCGATCTCCTGCTCCACGCCCTGGCGCTCATGGCCGAGGAGCGCCGCGAGCGGATCGCGGGCCGCCAGCAGCGGAACGACCTCGGCACTGTGCGCGGGGCGGAGCTGGCACGCCAGGCGGACGTCCGGCGGCGCGCCGACACGGCGGAGCACGCGGCGCTCGGCCTCGCTCGCCGGCGGCAGCGTTTCGAGGCCGCGCGAGACGCGGACACGACAGGTCGAGCAGCGACCGCGCCCGCCGCAGACCGACGCGTGCGGGAGACCGGCGTAGCGGCTCGCCTCGAGCACCGAGAAGCCGATGGGCACCGTCACGACCCGGCCGCCCGGGTACGTCAGGGTGACCGAGCGCCAGCGACGCAGGTACGCGGCCCGCCCGCCGCGCACCGCGAGGGTGAGCGCCAGCAGGGCGCCATACGTCCCGACGATGCTGTCGCTCACGTCCGCGAGCATCGCGCGGGTGGCGGGGGTGTCACGCGGCCTGATCGTCGAAGTCCACCCCGGCGTGCGCGCCAGCTCGGCGACCTCGATGCCGCCCTGAATGAAGCCGGCGAGCGCCAGCACCGGGATTGCCACCGCGATGCCGACGAGCCATACCGCCGCGCGCGGATACCACGGCCGGAACCGAAGCCAGAAGTGGATGCCCATGCAGCCGTGAATCCAGGCGATGAGCACCAGGAGCGTCTGGAACGCCCCGCGCCACGGGGAGGCCACCCAGAACACGAGCAGCACCCGCGCGTAGGAGTCGTCGATGCCGTAGAGCTCGTGCGCGAGGCGATTGCCGACGACGTGGGCGACGAGGAGCGGTGGAATCGTCAAGCCGAGCACGAGCTGCGTCGCTTCCCATGCCGGCATCCGGAGCGTGCGTCGCCGGTAGAGCGCCCAGAGACCGAGCAGCGCGTGGGTGACGAGCGCGCCGTACAGCGCGCCGGTGGCGACTGGCTGGCGCCAGAGCAGGAGGAACCACACCCGTCCGGATTCCATCGCGGCAAGGGAGACGATGCCGAGCGCGTGGTTCAGGAAGTGCGTGGTCAGGTAGGCGAGCAGGATGAGGCCGGTGCCGAGACGGACGACGCGGACCGCGTGCGAGCTCACTCGGCGTGGCCTCCCGATTCGGCGGTGGGCGGCGGGCCCGGCCACCGCTCGACCTGCTCGCCGCCCTTACGCCGTGACCTTCGGCACCTGCGTGAGCGCCTCCGCGACCCTCGCGGCCGGGTACTCGTAGTCCTGCAACTTCCCGGCGAGGTAGGCCTCGTAAGCGCCGAGATCGAAGTGGCCGTGGCCCGAGAGGTTGAAGAGGATCGTTTGACGCCTGCCGTCGCGCTTACAGCGCAGGGCCTCGTCGATCGCAACGCGCACGGCATGCGCGGCCTCGGGTGCCGGGATGATGCCCTCGGTGCGCGCGAACTGCATCGCCGCCTGGAACGTCGCGAGCTGCGGCACCGCCATCGCCTCGATCACGCCCTCGTCGTAGAGCTTGCAGACCAGCGGAGCCATGCCGTGGTACCGCAGCCCGCCCGCGTGAAGCGGCGCCGGGATGAACGTGTGACCGAGCGTATGCATCTTGACCAGGGGCGTCAGGCCGACCGTGTCGCCGAAGTCGTAGACGTACTTGCCCTTGGTGAGGCTCGGGCAGGCGGCCGGTTCGACGGCGACGATCCGCATCTTCTTGTTCTTGCCGGCGAGCTTGTCGGCGGCGAAGGGGAACGACAGGCCGGCGAAGTTCGAGCCGCCGCCGGCGCAGCCGATCACGATGTCGGCGGCGTCATCGGCCTTCTCGAGCTGCTTTTTCGCCTCGAGCCCGATGACCGTCTGGTGCATGAGCACGTGGTTCAGCACGCTGCCGAGCGAATATTTCGTGTCGTCACGGGTGGCAGCGTCCTCGACCGCCTCGCTGATGGCGATGCCGAGCGAGCCGGGCGAGTTCGGATCCTGTTCGAGGATCTTCTTGCCGGATTGGGTGTCGGGACTGGGGCTGGCCACGACTTGCGCGCCCCAGGTCTCCATCATGATCCGACGGTACGGCTTCTGCTGGTACGAGACCTTGACCATGTACACCTTGCACTGCAGGCCGAACAGCTGGCAGGCGAGCGACAGCGCCGAGCCCCACTGCCCGGCGCCCGTCTCGGTCGAGAGGCGGCTGACCTTTTCCTTCTTGTTGTAGTACGCCTGCGCGACCGCCGTGTTCGGTTTGTGGCTGCCGGCGGGGCTGACGCCCTCGTACTTGTAGTAGATGCGCGCCGGCGTGCCGAGCATTTTTTCCAGCCGGCGCGCACGGTAGAGCGGAGACGGCCGCCAGAGGCGATAAATCTCACGAATCTCCTCGGGGATCGCGATCCAGCGCTCGCGGCTGACCTCTTGCTTGATCAGCTCCATCGGAAAGAGCGGCGCGAGGTCTTGCGGCCCGATGGGTTGCTTGGTGCTGGGGTGGAGCACGGGCGGCGCCGGAGTCTTGAGGTCGGCCTGGATGTTGTACCACTTCGACGGGATGTCCTTCTCGTCGAGGAGAAACTTCGTGCGGTTTCTGTCGGTCGCCCTGGATGCCATGCCGGCCTCCTTCGGAGCGTCGCTGCGGAGGGAGCCCCCGGTGAAAGTGCGCTAACCATACGAGAGGGCGGGCGGGGCTGTCAACCGACGCCGGGTGCTACACTGCCGATCGAGGAGGATCGCGATGAATCGCACGCTTCGGCTGCCGCGCGCCGACGGAACCGTGACGCCCTACAAGCTGACCGGGAGTCGCGCCGTCACTGCACCGAGCGGGCCGATCCGCAGCCGCGTGGCCTTCGCCGCAGTGCACGTCGTCGCCGATCCGCTCGCCGCCATCAACCCGACGCTCGAGGTCGCGCTCGACTGGGAGGCGACGCTCGCCTACCGGCGCTACCTGTGGTCGCTCGGGCTCGCCGTCGCGGAGGCGATGGACACCTCTCAGCGTGGCATGGGATTCGACTGGGAGACGGCCAAGGAGCTGATCAAGCGCGCGGTGACGGAGGCGAAATCGGTCCCGGGGGCCGTGCTCGCGTCGGGCGCCGGGACCGACCACCTCGAGCCCGGCCCGCGCGTTGCGCTCGCGGACGTCGAGGCGGCGTACGAGGAGCAGTGCACTTGGATCGAGCGCTGCGGCGGGCGCATCATCCTGATGGCGAGCCGAGCGCTCGCCGCCGCGGCCAGGGGCCCGGACGACTACGTGAAGGTCTACGGCCGGATTCTCAGCCAGGTCCGCGAGCCGGTGATCATCCACTGGCTCGGTGAGATGTTCGACCCCGCGCTCGCCGGCTACTGGGGCTCCCCCAGCCTCGATCGCGCGACCGAGACGCTGCTCGCGATCGTGGGCGAGCACGCGTCGAGGATCGACGGCGTGAAGATCTCCCTCCTCGATCAACGGCGCGAGATCGCGATGCGACGCCGGTTCCCCAGGGGCGTCCGCATGTACACAGGCGACGACTTCGACTACCCGACGACGATCCGCGGTGACGGGGAGGGCGCGAGCGACGCGCTGCTCGGGATCTTCGACGTCATCGCGCCCGCGGCGGCGGCCGCCCTGAAGGCGCTCGACACCGGCGACTTCGCCCGCTACGAGGCGATCCTCGGGCCGACGCTCCCGCTCGCACGCCATGTCTTCGGCGCGCCCACGCGCTTCTACAAGACGGGTGTCGTGTTCGCGGCCTATCTCAACGGTCACCAGTCACACTTCCGCCTGGTCGGCGGCATGGAGAGCGGGCGCTCGGTCGTGCACCTCGCCGAGCAGTTCGTGCTGATGGATCGGGCCGGGCTCCTGGTCGATCCGGAGCGCGCCGCCGAGCGCATGCGCCGCGTTCTCGCCGTCGCCGGCGTGGATTAGGGTCCCGTCAGAGGACGTGGAGCCAGGGCCGCGTGGCGAGCGCGCCAGGCGCCCAGAAGCTCGTCTCGGCGAACCATCGGAGCGCCTCGTCCGCGTCAGGCGTCTTCACGACCGCCAGGGTGCCGCCCCCCTCGAAGAAGCCGCCGAACGCCACGCGGCCCGCGCCCCGCATCTCGATCAGCGCGAATTGAGCCATGTCGTGCTCGATGGTCTGGCCCTCGACGAGGATGACCCGCCGGGACCCATCGAGCACGACCGGCACCATCTCCCACGGCTCGACGAACTGGCTGAAGCTCCGCGGCGCATAGTGGGTCCACACGCCGCCGGTCCAGTACGGGTCTTCCTCGATCGCGTGCTTGAGCTGAGCGGGCTGCTGCAGACGGTAGAAGATGTCGGCGGTGGTGCCGTCGGTTGAGGGTCCGCCGCCGATGAGGATGCCGTTGGCGCGCAGTCCCTGGAGGCGCTCGATGTGGGCTCGCCGGTACACTTCGCGACGGGTCAGATAGTCCGGGGCCGCGGTCACCGCGATGTGAAAGACGATCACGCGTACCTCCGTGTTACTGTGTCACGAGATGGAGCTTTTCGAGCGATTCCGCTCGGGTTATCCGTTCCCGCTCGACGACTTCCAGGTCGAAGCCATTCGCGCCATCGAGGCCGGCCAGTCGGTCATCGTCTCGGCGCCCACCGGGGCGGGCAAGACCCTCGTCGCCGAGTTCGCCATCCACGCCGCCCTCGCCGCCGGCCGACGCCTAGCGTACACGACGCCGCTCAAGGCGCTCTCGAATCAGAAGTTCGCCGATTTCACCCGTGCGTTCGGCGCGGACGCAGTCGGGATCCTCACCGGCGACGTCAAGGTCAACCCGCATGCCCGCATTCTCGTCATGACCACCGAGATTCTCCGCAACGCGCTCTACGGGAGCGGCCTCGACGACCTCCGCTACATCGTGCTCGACGAGTGCCACTACATGGGCGACGAAGGGCGCGGCACGGTCTGGGAGGAGATCATCGTCAGCGCCCCCAGCGACGTCGTGCTCGTGGGTCTTTCGGCGACCGTCGCCAACGTCAAGGAGATCGCTGACTGGATCTCGATCGTCCATCGGCCGATCCTCCCGATCTACCATCCGCACCGGCCCGTGCCGCTCGCGTATGTCATCGCGGACCTCGCCGGCGAGATCCACGAGCTCCCTGGAGTCCGCGCCGGGCGCGCGCGGGTCGCCGGCGATGAATCGCGCGGTCCGGACGACCGGGGACGGTGGTACACGCGACGCGTGGTCCATCCGACCGTTCTGATCGAAGCGCTCGAGGCACGGGCGTGGCTGCCCGCCATCTACTTCATCTTCAGTCGGGTCGGCTGCGAGCGCGCGATGCAGGACGTGCTCACCGAAGGGAAGAGCCTGCTCGCACCCCCGCAGCAGCGGGAGGTGGACACGGCCATCGGAGAGATGATCCGCGAAAGCCCGACCGTCGCCGAGTCCGCGCTCAATCAGAGCGTGTTCGAAGCGCTGCGGCTCGGCATCGGGCTCCACCACGCCGGGATCCTGCCGAGCCTCAAGCGGCTTATCGAGCTACTCTTCGAGCGCGGACTCTGCAAGGTCGTCTTCGCGACGGAGACGATGTCCCTCGGCATCCACATGCCGGCCCGATCGGTCGTCCTCCAGGGGCTGACAAAGCGGACGGACCGTGGCTTCCGCGCCCTCACGCACAACGAGCTGACCCAGATGGCAGGACGAGCCGGGCGACGCGGGATCGATCCCGAGGGCACGTGCGTCATCGCGCTCGACGCCCGCGACGGACTCGAGGACATTCTCAGGGTGATCGACGGCTCGCCCGAGCCGATCGAGAGCCAGTTCAAGCTCGGCTACGGCTCGGTGGCGCTCCTCCTCTCGACCGGCGCCCCCCCGGAGACCCTGCGCCGGCGCATCGAGTCGTCGTTCGGCCAGTATCAAAATCTCAAGCGCATTCGCGAGATCGAGGCCGACGTCCACGCTCTCGAGGCCTCGCTCGAGAAGGTGCGGGGCTACGCCGCACCGTGCGGCGACTTTCAGCGCATCGGCCGCTACCGCCGCGCGCGCCAGGAGATCGAGGCGCGGCGTCAGGCGCTGGGCCGCGGGCCGCGCCGTGGAGAGCGCACCGTCGCGGAGGCGGAACCCGGGCGTCTCGTCCTGATCCGGCGCGGTGGGGCGCCGACCCTCGCGATGGTGCTCGGCATCCACGCGATCCGCGGTCACCGCGTGCTCATCGACGCGCTCTTGCCGCACGGGGTCACAGTGCGGGTGAAGAGCGGCGTGATCAAGCGCATCTTCTGGGCGACACCGGCGCTCCACGTCCCGCACGACCGCGCGCCCGGGGGGCGCGAGCGCGCGCCCGGGGGACGCGAGCGGCACAGCTCTGACAACCGCGGCCTAGGTCACCTGGCCGCCCAGCTCGAGCGTTTGTCGGTGGCCGAGCTCATCGAGCACGAGCGCTCCCAGGGTCCCGAGGCCATGCTCGCCGCGATCGAGTGCCACCGCTGCCCGTGGGGCGCCACCGCCCGCTGCGACCGGGAGTGGCGGGAGCTCGAGACCGTCACCGAGCGGCTCGGCGTGCGCCGGCGGCAGCTCGAGCAGCTCCGCAGCGCGTACTGGCAGGAGTTCCTGCGCGTGATCGAGGTCCTGGAACAGTTCGGCGCGGTGCGTGACCGGAAGCTCGAGTCGAAGGGCCGGCTCATCGCCAGCCTGCGCCACGACAACGAGCTCCTCGTCGCCGAGTTCGTGGCGCACGGCGTGTTCAACGACGTCTCCGGTCCCGAGGCGGCGGCGATCTGCTCGGCGTTGATCGAGGAGGCGCGGTCGGGCGACCCGGCCATCGCGCGCGTGTTCCTCCGGAAGCGGCCGAAGCTCAAGCGGAAGCTCGACCAGCTCATCCGCGTGGCCGATACCGTGCACGAGGCCCAGCGGGCGCGCCACCTGCGCGTTCCCGTGGGAGTCCATGCCGGCTTCATGCCCTCGGTCTTTCGCTGGGCGTCCGGCGAGGACGACTGGAGCGGGATCGTGGAGGAATCCTTCGGCGGCCACGAGGGCGACCTGATCCGCGCCATGCGCCGGCTGATCGACGTGCTCCGTCAGCTGGCGGACAGCGACGAGGTGCCCGCCGAGACGGGCCGCCTGCTCGCCCAGGTCTCACGGACGATCGATCGTGGCATCGTTCTGGAGTCCGCCCTGATATGATCCAGAGCGTGAAGCGGATCGTTCTGGTGGCCGGCTTGCTGACCCTGGCCGCATGCGCGTCGTACCGCGCGAAGGAGCAGCGGACGACCCAGGGACCGCTGGCCGAGGATCTCTGGATAAATAACGTCATCATGGCCAACGGACGGGAGCCGAACTTCGACGAGCGACGTCACTGGAACAACCAGATCGACCTCAAGATTTCGCAGTATTTACACCGCAATCAGGACTCCGCCAATTCCATCGACGTGTCGACGTTCCGCTTCATCCGTCAGGTGTCGGTCGGGCAGAGCGACGAACAGGTTCTGATCCTCCTCGGGCCACCGATCGCGAAGACCGCGGACGAGGCCGAGATGGAGAAGCTCGCCCGCAAATATTGGCCGTCGATCAAAGGTACTGCCACCGAGGCGTGGGTGTACCCGGCCGGCTGGCGCGTCTACTTCAAGGACTCGAAAGTGGTCGACATTACGCAGTACTTCGTGCCCTGACGCAGCACTCCCGGTCGTAGAGGTCCCGATGATCCAGCAACCGAGGGCGGAGACGTCCGCGACACTGACCTTCGCCAAGGGGAGGGGAATCATGGCGGAAGTTAACCTCACGGCCGCATTCTCGACTGTTCCCGCGACGGAGGCCGAGGAGATCAAGCGCGTCATCGTCGAGACCGTGCAGCAGCTCGCGCAGGACGACGGGAGCTTCAAGAAGGCGAAGATCGTCTTCACCGAATCGGACGAGCGCTGCGGCCTCACCGCGGAGCTCGACGGCGTGAAGCGCGAAGGGGTTCCGCTCCAGCTCGACATCGATCAGCTCGAAGACGCCAAGACCTCGGCGGGAGCGCGGGCACAGCTCAAGGAAGCGCTCCGCCTCTACTTCCGGCGCGTCCTTGGCAAGTGACGACCCGGGCGTTTTCCTGTTCGCCTGGCGGGACTGCCTGTTCCGCGTCCCCGACGCGGTCCAGCCGCCCAAGGCCGGCTCCCTCTTCTTTTGCCGGCACCTCGTCGTCCGCCCGGGCGAACGAATGCTCGAGATCGGCGCCGGGCTCGGGTTGGCCGCCGTGCTCGCGGCGAAAGCGGGCGCCGACGTCGTCGCGACCGACATCCTCCCCGAGGCCGTCGGCGTGATCCGTACGAACGCGATCCTCAACGGCGTCGTCGTGGACGCGCGGCTCGGCGACTGCTATGCGCCGGTGGTGGGCGAGCGATTCGACGTCGTGTGCACGAACGCGCCGCAGATGCCCACGCCGCCGAACCGCGCGCGCCGGGATGCGGCGGCGGCCGCCGACAACGGCGGCGCCGACGGCTGGGAGATTTTGGATCGCGTGATCGCGGGCGCCCGCCAGCACCTTCGTCCGGGCGGCCGGCTGATCATCACGATCTTCGCGTTCCTCGGCCTGAAGACCGCGTTCGCGAAGCTCGAGGCGGCGGGGCTCACGCCGACGATCGTCGCCAGCGAGGCCCAGTCGTTCCCGAGAATCGCCTACGAGCGGCTCGAGCACATCCGAGCTGTCGACGCGGAAGCCTCGGTGCCGGCCGGGATGCCCGTGACGGTCGAGCGGTTCGTGATCCAGGGCGCCGCGCCGGAGTGACCGCGTGATGACACGACGGCTCATCGTCAACGCCGACGACTTCGGCCTCACGTCAGGGGTCAGCGCCGGGATCCTGGCCGCGCACCGCCACGGGATCGTCAGCAGCACGACGGTCCTCGCCACCGCGGCGATCGACGCGGAGTCGGTCAGCGCGCTCCGCGACTGCGGCCTCGGCGTCGGGCTCCACGTGAACCTGACGCTCGGCCGACCACTCTCGGGAGCGCGCTCGCTCGTGGGCACTGACGGCCGCTTCGTCCGTGACGCGCGCCACGCCGCGGCGCGCGCGGACGTGAAGGACGTCGAGCGCGAAGTGACGGCGCAGATCGAGAAGTTCAGGTCGCTGATGCGGCGGCGGCCCACCCACCTCGATACGCACCATCACGTCGGGCTCCTGGCGCCGGTCGGCGGGGTGGTTCTCGACGCCGCGCGCCGCCTCGGCGTGCCCGTCAGAAGCCAGGACGAATGGGCGCGTGCCCGCGCGGTCACCGCGGGCCTTCGGACCCCCGACCACTTCTTCGGGGAGTCAGGCCCCGGCCCCTACTGGTCCCTCGCTCGAACCCTCGCGCAGCTCCGGGCCCTGCCGGCCGGCGTCTCCGAGTTCATGTCGCACCCGGGCTGGTTCGATGACGCGCTCACCTACAGCCGTTACGGGCGACAGCGCGAGACCGAGATGGTCGGTCTCGGGACGGCGGGCGCGCGCGCGGCGGCCGCGAGCCTCGGCATCAGGCTCTGCCACTTCGGCGACCTCTAGCACCGGGCCGACGGGTTTGATCCGGCGCATTCGATGACCGCGGCGATCGTCGGCGTGGATGTCGGCGGCACCACGACGGCGGCGGGTGTGGTCACCCGCGACGGCGACGTGGTCGTGGACGAGAGCGCACCCACGCGAGGCAAGGCGCCGGCTGACCCCCTTGCCGCGATCAGCGCGCTGATCCGAAAGGTGAGCGACGAGGCCGCGCGGCGCACGCGGTCGATCGACGCCATCGGTGTGGGCGTGCCCGGGCCGGTCGATGCGGCCCGTGGCCGTGTCGGCGAGCCCGTCATTCATGTCCCGGAGCTCGAGGGTCGGCCACTGGCCGATGAGCTCACGGCGGAGTTCGGCCTGCCCGCGTGCGTGGACAACGACGTCAACGCGCTGGCGCTCGGTGAGTGGATGTTCGGCGCCGGCCGGGGTGCTCGGTCTCTCGTTGTTCTGGCGGCCGGGACGGGGTTCGGCGCCGGCGTCGTGCTCGAGGGCCGCCTCGTGCGGGGCGCCGGCGGCTTCGGCGGCGAGCTGGGCCATGCGCCCGTTCGGTTTGACGGTCCGCGGTGCTGGTGCGGCGGCCGTGGGTGCCTCGCGCTTTACGCAAGCGGGCGGGGGATCGTGGATTCCGCGCGCGCTCGGGTCGCGGGCCACGCGCAGGCGCCCTTGCTGAAGGCCGCCGGAGGGGATCCGATGGGGATCACGGCGCCGGGCGTCTTCCACGCGGCCGCCGAGGGCGATTCCGTGGCCGCATCGGTCGTCGACGAGGCCTGCCAGGCTCTGGGGGCGATGATCGGAATCGTCGTGAACGGCCTGAACCCGGAGATCATCATCGTCACCGGCGGGGTCGCGCAGTCCCTGGCGCCGCTCGAGGCGAAGATTCTCCGCGCGGCGGGTGAGTACGCGTTCGCGCGCGCCCTGGCCGCCACACGCGTCACGATCGTACCGGGGGACAAGCGAGTCAGCGTGCGCGGCGCCGCCGCGCTGGCGCTGTACGAGCGAGATATGAAGAACAAGGGGGCAAACTCCTGAAAGCCATCACGTTTCAGGGCGTGGGCGACGTGCGGTCGCAGGAGGTCGCCGATCCCAACCGCGCGATCAAGGTGATGCTCAGGTCCTGACTCACGAGGGCTTCGGGTCGTTCTTCAGGAGCTCGTCGAGGATGCGCGGCAGGCGCGTAACCGCCGACTCGCCGTGGATCTGCGCGACCATCTCCCCCTTCCGATCGATCACGACCGTGTACGGCGAGCCCTTGAAGCCGAAGGGATTGCCGATCGTCAGCTTCGTGTCGAGCGCGACGGGATAGGTGACCTTGTACTTTCGCACGAAGGCCCGCGTGTCCCTGGCGGTGTCCTGGACGTGGAACGCGAGCACCTCGACCCCTCGCGCCCGGTAGCGGTCATAGACACGGCCGAGCCCCGGGGCTTCCTTCGCGCACGGCTTGCAATAGGACGCCTGGAAACGCAGCACCAGGATCGTCTTGCCAACGAGGTCGTGAGAATCGAGCGAGGTCTTTCCGTCGAGGAGCTTCACCTTGAAGCCCGGCGCTGCGGGCGCCGCTTCGCCGTGGACCGTGATGGCGAGGAGCAGGACGAGGGCGAGCAGAGAGCCGGCCACGCCACTATAGTACCCGCAGCGATCGACCCTCGCCCACCGAGTATAATGTCGGCGTGAACGACCTCGAGCGTGAGCTCCGCAAGAAAATCCGCGGGGACGTTCGCTTCGATCCGGGATCCCGCCTTCTCTATTCGACCGACGCCTCCATGTACCAGGTCGAGCCCGTCGGCGTCGTCATCCCGCGCGACGCCGACGACGTCCAGGCGGCGGTGGAGGTCGCCGGGAAGCTCGGCGTCGCGATCCTGCCGCGCGGTGGCGGCACGTCGCTCACCGGCCAGACGGTCAACCACGCGCTCGTGCTCGACTTCTCGCGGTACATGGACCGCGTGCTCGAGGTGAACACCGAGGAGCTGTGGGCACGGGTGCAGCCGGGCCTCGTGCAAGACAACCTGAACCACCACGTACGCCCGCTGGGCCTGCTCTTCGGCCCGGACACCTCGACGTCGAACCGCGCGACGCTCGGTGGCATGCTCGGCAATAATTCAGGCGGGTCGCACTCCATCGCCTACGGCCTCACCGTCGAGCACGTCATCGAGCTGAGGACCCTTCTCGCCGACGGCTCGCGCGTCGTTTTCGGCGAGATCACGCCCGACGAGTTCGCCGGCAAGTGCCGGGCGCCAGGGCTCGAGGGCC
>WNFA01003497.1_pt1 | contig 13041 bp, 11 predicted proteins | sample 5400481 | NCBI WGS metagenome assembly WNFA01 (sample SAMN13153340, study PRJNA577476) | soil metagenome | isolation source: 120 cm saprolite under Douglas fir tree site 2 hole 1 replicate 2 | place: USA:California | collected 2015-04-18 | reverse complement strand
GATCACCGGCGTCGGCGACAGCGAGAGGTCGATGTTCCCGGAGACCACCGCCTGCGCGGCGGCCGCGCCGGAGTCGAACGGGCGGACCTCGACTTCGACGCCGTGCTTCTTGAAGAAGCCCTCTTCCTTGGCGACGTACGCGACCAGCCCGGAAAACACGGGCGGAACGCCCGGCACCGCCATGGAAACCCGGTCGGCGGCCAGCGCGGGACCGGCGGCGAGCGCGAACAGCACGAACGGCAGCGCGTGGCTCCTGGTGGTCGGCGTCATCCCCGGTCCCCCCGATCGTCCGACTGTCGAGTTGCAGTATGCCAGGATCGCCGCGTCAGGGACGACCACCCCCGATCGCCGCTGCCGCCACCCCGACGACCGCGAGCGCGGCGGTCACGGCGAATCCCAGGTCGACGGCCCGCACCAGCGCGCCGCTGCCGCCCCGGTGCAAGACGGTGGTCAGGATGGCGCCGGCGAGACCGACCCCGAGCACCATGCCGGCGTTGCGCGCGGTGGCCAGCACGCCAGCCGCGATCCCTTGCCGGTTCGGCGGCGCCGCGCCCATCAGCGCGCTGTTGTTCGGCGCGATGAAGATCCCCGTCCCCAGGCCGCAGACGGCGAGCGTGGCGGCGACGTGTGCGAACGGCGTCGCTGGACCGAGCCGTGAGAGGAGGAAGAGCCCGAGCGCGAGCAGCGCCATCCCCACCATCGCCGGGATGCGGGTCCCGATCCGGTCGGAGATGGTCCCGGCGAGCGGCGCGACGAACATCATCACCAGCGGCTGCGCGGTCAGCAGCAAGCCGGCGCGCGCGGGACCCAGGCCGCGGCCTTCGATCAGGTAGAACGGAACCAGGAAGAGGATGCCGTACACGCAAACGTAGTTGATGACCGCGCTGGCGGTGGCGCCGGCGAAGGCGGGCCGGGCGAACAGCGAGAGGTCGAGCATCGGCCTCGGGACGCGCCGCTCGATGCGCAGGAAGACGGCAAGCAGCGCGATCGACGAAGCGAGGAGCAAAAGCGTCGCGGGCGAGGACCATCCCCACGCGTGGCCCTGGTTCAGCCCGAGGAGCAGCGCGAGCAGACCGGCGAAGAAGGTGGACGCGCCCGCCCAGTCGAACCCTTGCTCGATGCGCTCCGGCGCGTCGGGGACGACGTACCGGGCGCTGAGGAACAGCGCCACCGCCCCGACCGGCACGTTGATGTAGAAGATCGCGCGCCAGCTCCAGTGCTGCGCGAGGAAGCCGCCCAGCGACGGCCCCACCGTCAGACCGAGGTACGTCATGGTCGCCTGCAGGCCCAGCGCCTGGCCGCGCTGCTGCGGCGGGAAGGTCTTGGTGAGGATGGCGGGCGAGTTCGCGAATTGCATCGAGGCGCTGATCGCCTGCAGCGCGCGGAAGGCGATCAGCCACTCCGCCGAAGGGGCGAGGCCGCACAGCGCCGAGCTGGCGATGAAACCGCCCACGCCCCACAGGTAGACGGTCCGGTGGCCGCGCGCGTCGCCCAGCCGGCCGAACCCCAACAGGAGCCCGCTCACCACCAGGAGGTAGACCGTCACCACCCATTCGACGGTGGCGATGTCGGTGCGCAGCTGGTCGCGCAGCACCGGGAGGACGGCGTTGACCACGCTCCCGTCGAGCGCGGACATGAAGGTGCCGGTGCCGATGGCGACCAGCACCCACCACTTGCGCGGGACGTTTGCCCGCGCAACCGGAATCTCCTGGTCCGCGCGCATGCGCGCGGCAGCCTATCCGGACCGGCGGAGCGCGCAAGGAAGCGCGCCGCACCCGAGCCATGGCAGTATCGGATCGGATGACTCCCGCGACTCCGGTGGCGCGCGTCGAGGTCGGATCCTTCCGCCGGGACGGGGTGGAGATCCTGCACGAGGTTCGCTGGACCATCCGGGCCGGCGAGCACTGGGTGCTCCTGGGACCCAACGGCTCCGGCAAGACCTCGCTGCTGCGCATCCTGGCCGCGTACGAATGGCCCAGCCAGGGCGAGGTGGAAGTGCTCGGCGAGAAGTTCGGGCGCTTCGACCTGCGCGAGCTGCGCAAGCGCATCGGCCTGGTCTGCTCCGCGCTCGCGCCCCGGTTCCCCGAATGGGACGACGCGCGCGCAATCGTGCTCTCGGGCATCGACGCCGCCATCGGGCGCAGCCGCAAGTTCAGCCCCGACGAGGAGCGGCGCGCGCTGGCGGCGCTCGAGGCCGTCGCCGCGGCGCACATCGCGCGCCGGCCATTCGGCGCGCTGTCCGAAGGCGAGCGCCAGCGGGTGCTGATCGCGCGCGCCTTCCTGCCCGCGCCCGCGCTGCTGGTCCTGGACGAGCCGTGCGAAGGGCTCGACCCGCTCGCGCGGGAGCGCCTGCTCGAGGACCTGGCCCGCTTCGCCGCGCGGCCGGGCGCGCCGACCATGGTGCTGGTGACGCACCACCTGGAGGAGATCCCGCCCTTCGTCTCGCACGCGCTGCTCCTCGCCAACGGCGGCGTGGTCGCCACCGGGCCGGTCGAGGAGGTGGTGACCGGCGCGCACCTGTCGCGCGCCTTCGGCGTACCGTGCGAGGTGAAGGTGGAGCCGTCGCGGCGGTACTCGCTCCGCTTCCGCGCCTGATTGTGCATTCCGCCTCCGAGGACGAACCGCCTTGGTCTCCGTCGCTTTTCAGGGTGGGTTTTCGATGCGCAGGACGCCGTTCGCGGTGGGAGGAGAAGCGGCACCTCTCGCTCCAGTGCCGTTTGGCGGAGCCGTGATTCGCGCGAGGTCGGACGGCCCGCCGTCTGTGCAGTGCCTCTTCTGACGCACTGTGTCCCGCCCCGGGGCGGGACACAGTGCGTCAAAGGAGCTGCCCTGGCGTGCGAGCTGAGCTCCCTCGCCGCCGCTCCGCTCGACGGCGCCGCGCGCTACCATCGGACAAGTTACGTATGCGAGTCGTTTGTGATTGACAGATCCGGCGCGTCGTTTTGAGTCAGCCCCGCGGCGTCGCCAAACAGGTGGTCCAGGTTGCCGGGCATGCGCGGAGAGCGGCTGCTCTTCCTCGGTCCTCCTCACCGGTCGACCTGCCGTACAGCGCGTGTAAGCGGCCTCCGGAGAGCTCCGAAAAACACCGTGCTACGACTGGCGCATGATGAACTCACGAACCATTGTCGAATCGTTAAGCGCCTCCGAACTCCTTTCCGCCACACAAGAGCTCGTGCGGAAATCTCGCGGCTTCGAGGTGGAGCTTCTCGTCCATCTCGGGGAGATCGACGAGCGGAGACTTTACCTCGATCGGGCGTTCTCCTCGATGTTCGCCTTCTGCGTCGGCGAGCTCGGGTTTACCGAGGACGCCGCCTATAACCGGATCGCCGTCGCCCGCGCCGCACGACGCTTGCCGGTGATCCTGGAGGCGCTCCGCTCGGGGCTGGTGCACCTGGCCGGATTGCGCTTGCTCGCACCGCACCTGACCGCCAGGAACCAATCCAGCGTGCTGGCGGAGGCGGCCGGGAAGTCGAAGCGGGAGATCGAAGAGCTGGTCGCGCGCCTTTCGCCGCAGCCGCCGGTTCCGACTGTGGTGCGCAAGCTTCCGGACCGCCCCACCCCGGCACCCGAGGCGTTACCCACATTCTCGTTTGGCGCTACCCTCCCGGAGGCGCCGCCCGAGTCGGCACCTGTTCTCGCGGTCGCACCGCCAGCCGCGCACGCGCCGCGACGGGATGAACGCCGGGCCGTCATCGCACCGCTCGCCGAGGAGACGTTCAAGTTCCAATTCACCGGGAGTCGTGCGTGTCGTGACAAGTTCCGCGAGGCGCAGGATCTACTCCGGCACAGGGTCCCCGACGGAGACCTGGCGACGATCTTCGAAAAGGCTCTCGACGTGCTGATCGAGGACGTGAAGAAGGAGCGCTTCGCCACGGGGCGGAAGGCGCGGCAGGCGCCTACCGAAGACACCGGCGAATCATGTTCGCGTCACATTCCTGATGCGATCAAGCGCGAGGTCTTCGAACGAGACGGTGGCCGTTGCACGTTCGCCGACGAGCGTGGCCGCAGGTGCGCCGAGACTGGCGCCCTGGAGTTCGATCACCGCGACGGGTTCGCGCGAACGCGTCTCCACCGAGCGGACCGGATCCGCCTGCTCTGCCGGGCGCACAATCAGCACGCCGCGGAGCAGATGTACGGTCGCGCGTTCATGGAGCGAGCGCGCGCATCGTTCGACCCGCCCCCAACTCCTGCCGGGACTCCTTCAGGTTGATGTGACGCGCTGTGTCCCGCCCCGGGGCGAGTTTGGACCGATTGCGCATCGGACGAGCAACTCTCTTGAGTCGTTGCGCTCCGACCTTGCCAGGACCCACTCGCCGCTGTTGGTGCTCTCACGCTGCTCGCCTTCGCGCGGCTCCGATGATGCGAGCGCCGCCCTATCGGCGGCGGCCTAGCAGGCCTTGACGGAAGGCCCGCGATTCGCCAGCGTGGCATCCGGCGAAGGCCTCGCCGCCCTCCGCCGCTCGCAGCAAGGAGCACGCGGATGGCCAGCATCCAGAGGAACGTGGTCCGCGAAGTCGTCAGCCTCGAGGCTTCCGCGCCCTGCCGTGAGGCAGCGAGGCTCATGGCGCAGAAGAGGATCGGCGCCGTCGCCGTGAAGCAAGGCGGCCGCATCGTCGGGTTCGTCAGCGAGCGCGACCTGATCCTCCGGTGCCTGGTCGGCGGGGGGACCTGCGAGGCGCCCATCCTCGAGGCGATGCGCAGCGATCTTCCCAGCGTCGACGCCACCGCGTCCGAGAGCGAGTGCGCGAATCTCATGAGGGATCACTACACGCGCCACCTGCTGGTGGAGGAGGATGGCCGGGTCGCCGGCATCATCTCGATGCGAGACGTGATCGTCCTCATGCTCGACGAGAAGCAGTTCCTCATCGACCAGCTGAACGTCTACATCTCCGGCCGCTGAGCGCCAGTCGCCGCCCCTGGGGCGGCGCTGTGCTCTTGGGGAAGTGGAGGGAGCGGCGAATGAAGGCCGCCGTCTTGAAGGAGCTGGCCGAGGGCGAGAAGAGGGTCGCCGCCGTCCCCGCGACGGTGGAGAAGATGGTCAAGGCCGGCATCGAGGTCTGCCTCGAATCGGAGGCTGGGCTCGCCTCCGGCTTCCAGGACGGCGAGTACCGGGAAGCGGGGGCCCGGGTGGAGCCGTCGCCGGAGGCCGCGCTCGAGGGCGCGGGCGTCGTGCTCAAGGTCCAGAAGCCCCGCAGGGACGAGCTGGACCGCATTCCGGAAGGCTGCGCGTTGATCGCCTACAGCCTTCGCGCTGGAAGCGATCTCTCGCAGAAGCTGCGCGCCCGCCGCCTCACCGCGCTGTCGCTCGACCTGCTGCCGAGGATCGCCCGGGCCCAGAGCATGGACGTGCTCAGCTCGATGGCGAACATCGCCGGGTACAAGGGCGTGCTCCTCGGCGCGGGCGCGCTGGGCAAGTTCTTCCCGATGTTGATGACCGCCGCGGGCACGGTCCTGCCGGCGAAAGTCCTCGTCCTGGGCGCCGGGGTGGCCGGCTTGCAGGCGATCGCCACGGCCAGGCGGCTGGGCGCGGTGGTGACCGGATTCGACATCCGCCCGGCGGTCAAGGAACAGGTGGAAAGCCTGGGCGCGCGCTTCCTCGCCGTCCCCGTCGAGGAGCAAGCGGAAGACGCGAAGGGCTATGCGAAGGAAGTCTCCGCGGACGCGGCGCGCAGGGAGCGGGAGTCGGTCGCGCAGGAGCTGCGCGCCACCGACGTCTGCATCACCACCGCGCTGGTGCCGGGCAAGCGGGCGCCGCTCCTGGTGACCGCGGAGATGGTCAAGGGGATGCGGATGGGCTCGGTCATCGTGGACCTCGCGGCCGAGCAAGGCGGGAACTGCGAGCTGACCGAGCCCGGCAAGGAGATCGTCAAGCACGGCGTGACCATCCTGGGCCCCCTGAACCTCGTGAGCGCGATGGCCTACCAGGCCTCGCAGCTCTACTCGCGAAACGTGCTCAACTTCCTCCTCCACGTCTACGACAAGCAGGGCGGCAAGATCGCCGTCGACCGCGACGACGAGATCGTCAAGGCCTGCTTGATCGCCCACCAGGGGGAGCTGCTGCAGCCGCTCTGAAAAAGAGAGAAGGGGACTCCATGATCGATCCCGGTCTGATCGCCGACCTGTACGTGTTCGTGCTGGCCGGCTTCCTCGGCTACCAGGTCATCTCGCGCGTCTCGCCGCTCCTGCACACCCCGCTGATGTCCGCGACCAATGCCATCTCCGGGATCTCGCTCGTCGGGTCTTTGGTGGTCGCCGGGGCCGGCTACAGCCCGCTCAGCACGGCGCTGGGGTTCATCGCGGTGACCGCCTCGACCATCAACGTGGTGGGCGGCTTCCTCATCACCGACCGCATCCTGAAGATGTTCAAGGCGAGCCGGTGAGTCGATGCAGCGGACCCTGCTCCAGCTCTTCTACCTGCTCTCGGCCATCCTCTTCGTCCTGGGCCTCCGCGGTCTGAGCCACCCTCGCACCGCGCGCCGGGGGATGTTCCTGGCCGAGCTGGGGATGCTGCTCGCGATCGTCGGCACCCTGTTCCACCACGAGATCCTCAGCTACCGCTGGATCGTCGCCGGGCTCGTCCTGGGCACCGCCATCGGTGTGCCGCTCGCCCTCTGGATCCCGATGACGGCCGTGCCGCAGCGGACCGCGCTCTCGCACTCCTTCGGCGCCCTCGCAGCCGCGCTGGTGGGCATCTCCGAGTACTCCCGCCACGGAGCGCAGCTCGGGGCGGGCCGCGTGGCCGTGATCGGCGTCGAGGTGATGCTCGGCTCGTTGACCTTCACCGGCAGCTTGATGGCCGCAGGCAAGCTGCAGGGGCTCATCCGCGGGTATCCGATCACCTACCGCGGCCAGAACTTCTCCAACCTGGCGCTCCTCGCGGGCATGGTGGGCCTGATCGTCGCGCTGGCGTTCATGCCCGGCGCCGGCAATGCCTTCTACCTGATGGTGGCCCTGGCGCTCGTCTTCGGGGTCCTGCTCATCTTGCCGATCGGCGCCGCCGACATGCCCGTCGTCATCGCCTTGCTGAACTCCTACGCCGGCCTGACGGACGCGGCGATGGGATTCATGCTCGACAACAAGATCCAGATCATCACCGGCTCGCTGGACGGCTCCTCGGGCTTCATCCTCTCCATCCTGATGTGCCGCGCGATGAACCGCTCCATGACCAACGTGCTCTTCGGCGCCTTCGGCAAGGTGCAGGAGCTGCCTGCCGCGGAGGAGGCGGCGAAGAAACCGATCCGCCAGACCACGGTGGACGAAGCGGCGGAGGTCCTCGGCACCGCGCGGTCGATCGTCTTCGTCCCGGGCTACGGCATGGCGGTGTCCCAGGCGCAACATCGGGTGCGTGAGCTGGCCGATGCGCTCAAGAAGAAAGGAGTGTCCGTGCGCTACGGCATCCACGCCGTCGCGGGCCGGATGCCCGGCCACATGAACGTGCTCCTGGCCGAGGCCAACGTGCCCTACGACGAGCTGTACGACATGGACCAGATCAACCCGCAGTTCGCCGAGACCGACGTCGCGGTGGTGGTGGGCGCGAACGACGTCGTCAACCCCGCCGCCAAGCGCGAGCGAGGCAGCCCCATCTACGGCATGCCGATCCTGGAGGTGGAGAAGGCGCGCGTGGTGATCGTCTGCAAGAGGAGCCTGAACCCCGGCTTCGCGGGGATCGACAACGAGCTGTACTACAATGAGAACACGCTGATGCTCTTCGGCGACGCGAAGGACACCATGGTCAAGCTGGCCATCGCGCTGAAGGAGTAAGGGGTCACGGCTCCAGGTTGCGCGCCTGCGGCACGTCGCGCGAGTACGCCGGCCGGGCGAGGAACTCCCTTGGCTCGTAGCGCCAGAACTGGCTCACCTCGGGGACCGTGGCGACGATGGCGTTGACGAGCCGCCCGTCCTTCCGTTCCACGCGGCGCACGTGGATGTTCAGGACCGGCTTGCCGTACTCGTCGAGGCGGATCGGTCCCATCGGTCCTTCGCGCAGCTTGACCGCGTGCAGCGCGCGCACGAAGGCGGCCTTGTCCTCGAACCGCCCCTTCACCGCCTTGAGCGCCTCCTCAAGGAACAGCCCCGCCGTGTATGTGCCCACCGTGTAGAACCCGGGGACGGCGTTGAATTCGGCCTGGACCGCCTGGACGAAGCGGCGGTTGTCGTCGCTGTCGATGGTGGCCGAGTACCAGCTCGCCGAATAGACGCCGAGCGCCTCGTCGCCCATGTTCTTGAGGATCCCTTCGTCGACGCAGGTGGGGTTGCCCAGCACCGGGATCTTGTCCTGTACGCGGTACTCCGCGTACTGGCGCAGGAAGCGCAGCCCGTTGGTGCCCGCGAATCCGGCGTACACGGCGTCCACGTCCGGCTTGATCTGGGCCACGTAGGAGCCGTAGTCGGGCACGTTCAGGGGCGACCAGAGCTTCTGCACGATCTTGCCGCCGCTGTCCTCGAACGCGCTATGGAAACTCGACGCTTTCTTCCTGCGCTTGACCGAGCCTAGCAGACCAGCCCCGCGGCCGTGCCATGCACCGGCCGCGCAGGGGAAGCGGAACGGGCCGAACGTCCTGTAGCCGAACGTCCTGTAGAGGTGAGCCCGGCTCGACAAAGTACTGCTTCCTCGTCCCACTGCGCGAGGCGCCCTGGCGCCTCGAGTTCGCCATGGTCGCGGCGATCGCGCTCGCCTCCTTTGCGGCGCTCTCCGTGCGCGGGCGCCGCATCGTCCCGTCCTCGAGAGAGCGGATCCGCTCGGTGGCGCTGGCGGGTGCCTTCGGCCTGGTCCTCTACTTCTCGCTCCTCGTCCTCGCGGCCTTCAACGGCACTTTTGCGGAGGCGGAAGGGGGCCTGTACGCGATCCTCGCCGCGACCCCGGTGTGGCTACGCGGCTGGCGCATGAGCCGCGCGCCTTGACAGTCTGTTTTCGACGGGCACATACTTTGAAGCCGCTCTCAACATCCAGGGAAGCGCCGAGCCGTTTCGAGAGCAGGGGGACTCAAATGAGCTCGTTCGGTTCGCAACCGGCGGCTGGTGTTCGCCGCGCTGGCGGCGTTTTTTCTGTCGGGGCGACGTGCTTGAGATGTTCATCACCTCGAACCGCGCCGGCGGAGCCGGAAAGGTTGATCTCTGGTTCTCGGTGCGAGAGACGACCTTGGACGCGTGGTCCGCGCCCGTGAACGTGACCGAACTCAACACACCAGCCGCCGAATGCGGTCCCGCCCTGTCGTGGGACGGTACAACGCTCTACTTCTTTTTCGGACCGGTTCGGCGGATTCGTGGAAGGGATCTCTACACATAGCCCGCCATTCTGGCGAGTGCTGGTGCGCAGCGATTCATTCCCAGGGGGGTAATATGATGCGCGTCCGGCCATTGCAGTTTGTCGTCTGCTCCTTCTTGTCCGTCGTGGTGCTCGCTTCTTGCGGAGGCGGAGGCGGAGGCGGTAGCGACGCGGGTACGACCAATCCCGATGCCGGGCCCGTAAAGCCGACTGTCCTTTCCACCAGCCCGCTGAGCAACGCGACGAACGTCGCTCGCGAGGCGACGATCAGCGCCACGTTCTCGGAGTCGATGGCGCCTGGCTCGATCATCGCGACGACCTTCACGCTGGCCCCCGCCGTTCCGGGCGCCGTGAGCTACACCGAGAGCGACAAGAAGGCATCGTTCACGCCGACCGCGCTGCTCGCCTTCAGCACGACCTACACGGCGACGATCACGACGGCCGCGAAGGACGTCGCAGGCAACCCGCTCGCGGCCAACTACACCTGGAGCTTCACCACCCTCGCCGACCCACCGCCCACCGTCATTTCCACCAACCCGGCGAGCAACGCGCCCGCCGTCGCCGTCAACACAACCCTGAGCGCCACGTTCTCGAAGTCGATGGCGCCCGGCTCGATCGACGCAACGACGTTCACGCTCTCCCCCCTCGTTGCGGGCACCGTGAGCTACAGCGAGAGCGACAAGAAGGCATCGTTCACGCTCAACGCCCCGCTCGCCTTCAAGAAGACCTACACCGCGACGATCACGATGGGAGCCAAGGACTCTTTCGGCACTCCGCTTTCCGCCGACTACACCTGGAGCTTCACCACGGTGACGCCGCTGACGCCCGTCGCAGTCGTCGCACCCCAAAAGGACGTCAACCGCGGCAGCAGCGTCACGCTCGACGGCAGCGGCAGCAATGCGCCGTCCGGCCTTCCTCTGACCTACACCTGGACCCAGGTGTTCGGCACCGACGTGACCGGTGGGACCCACAAGCTCCCCAGCGTGGCGCTGCCGACGTTCACCGCTCCGAGCGAGGTCGGCACGCTGAAGTTCGACCTGGTCGTGAACGACTCGCTCGCCGACAGCCCGGCCGCTCACGTGCAGGTGAATCTGATGAAGGACTTTACCAAGGCGTTCTTCGTCAGCAGCACGACCGGCCTGGACTCCAACGCCGGCACCACCCGCGCGTTGCCGATGAAGACCATCCAGGCCGCGATCGGAAAAGCCGCGCCCAACCGCGCCGACCTCTACGTCGGCTCCGGCAACTATCCGGAGAGCGTGAGCCTCGCCGATGGGGTCAGCATCTTCGGCGGCTTCAATCCCTCCGACTGGGTGCGGCCGGTCATCGCCGCCCCGACGACGGTCATCGCCGCTCCGACGCCGGTCGCGGTTTCGGGCGGTTCGCTGGCTCTTCCGCTGGAGCTTGAGCGGCTCACGATCAACTCCGCGAAGGCCACCGCGGCCGGCGGCTCGAGCATCGGCGTGAGGATCTCGAGCTCCACAGGGCTGGTGTCGCTGCGCGGCTGCACCATCGCGGCGGCCGACGGTGTGGCTGGGTCCGCGGCCACGGACGGCTCGACCGGCAACCCAGGTTCGACCGGCGGTAACGGCAGTGTAGGTGGAGCCGGCAACGGGGGTACCTCCACCTGCGGAGTCGGCGGTGGAGCGGGCGGCCCGGCAGTCACCGGGTCGTTCAACGGCAACCCAGGGTCGAATGGATTGTTCGGCGGGGGAGGCATCAACGGGACAGGCGGCAGCGGCGTGAAAGGCGCCGGCGTCTGCGGCGACCCCTTTTCGCATGGCAACAACGCGCCCGACGACGCGACTCCAGGTTCCCCCGGTGCGAACGGCGGCAATGGTATTCAGGGTCCGCTCCTCGGCGTCTTTTCGGCCGGCAACTATGTTGCGCCGGCTGGGGGTGCGGGGAGCGCGGGCAAGCCGGGCGGCGGCGGTGGTGGTGGAGGCAGCGGAAGCGGCGACTCGACCTTCTGCGGCATTCTCTGCTGCAACAACCAGACCAGCGGCGGTGGCGGCGGCGGCGGCTCGGCGGGCTGCGGCGGCACGGCGGGGACGGGGGGCCACGGCGGAGGAGGAAGCTTCGCGGTCGTGAGCCTCTCTTCGGCGGTCGTCGTCGATGGGTGTCAGCTCTCGACCGGAAGCGGTGGCGCGGGCGGGCGCGGCGGCAACGGCGGAACTGGCGGTCTCGGCGGTTCGTTCAGCGCTGGTGGGTCGAGCGGGGGCGGTTCCGCCGGTGCGGGCGCGGGCGGCAAGAACGGCGGCAACGGCGGATCGGCCGGCAGCGGCGCGGGAGGCCCAGGCGGACCGTCGGTGTGCGTGGCTTTCGTCGGCCAGATCCCGACCATAACCCCGAACAACTGCACGCGCGTGAGCGGAGGCGCCGCCGGAAGCGGTGGCTCGAATGGGATACTCGGTACCGCCCCGGCTGGCCAGGTCGGGTTGTCGGCCGACAACCACGTATTCTGAGCGAGGAGCGTCCTTCGGAACAGGGGCGTTCGCAGTCTGCCGGCAGCCGGCACGGGTGCGCTGGTCCCGCAGAGGTCGCGAGGCCCCGTTCCCCCTGCGCGGTGGGGGTGTAGCACACCCCGGCCGCGTTCTGGTAGCTGAGGACGGTATGAGGGAAGAGGGCGGAGGAGACAGAACCGCGCTGATATGGAACGACCCGTCAACTCCACCTCCAGTTTTCCTCTTGAAGTGATTGTGGAGCAGAGCAGGCAGCGGCCGGGCGGCAAGCTCGACGGTTGATCACTCTGATATTCGCGGATCGAGCACGAGGCTCGCCGTCATGGTCGTGATCCGTCGGGAGCTGCCTCGGACTTATCGCGCGGGTCCGGGCCGAAGCCCTGTCGCAAAGCGCGGCCGAGGGTCCTCCTTTCCGCGGGCCGCTCGGACGCTGGCTGCTCTGCTCCACCCTGTTCTCCTCTACGCCGCGCGCGCAGGGCGCGAGGCGCGCAGCCTCTCGACCTCGAAACCGACGGCCCAGACGAAGCCAGCGAGCTCGCGGGCCACTGCGGTCATCGCCTGCTGCTTGGTCTTGCCGCGTCCCATGAGCCTTGCGTAACGGGAGTGCAGCCGGTGCTGCGCCTTCCAGGAGATCTCCTTCACTTTTCGCTCGCGTTCTTCTGCCGCCGCCGCAATTCGCCGCCCAGGTAGGGCCGGTGGCGGTAGGCCCAGGCAGCCTCGACGAGGATGCGGCGGAGGTGGGCGTTGCCCGTCTTGGTGATGGCGCCGCGCCGGATCCGCTCGCCACTCGAGTGCTCGCTCGAGACCACGCCGGCGTAGCCCATCAGCTGTTTGGCTCTCCCGAAGCGTCTCAGCTGCCCGAGCTCGGCGACGATGGTCGCTGCCGAGATGCGCGCCACGCCGCACAGTGACTGCAGACCTTCGATGACTGCGCGGATCGCCTCGGGCGCCGCCTCGATCGCCTGGTCGATGGCCCGCTCCAGCCGCTCGATGCGCTCGTGCGCGTGGTCGACCTCGGCGATGTAGTCGAGGAGCGTCGCCGCGAGCGCCGCCGGCTCCAGCTGCAGCGTCTTCACCCAGGTCAGATAGCGCACCGTCCACGCCCTGGTTCCTTCCGGCGACCGCAGTCCGCGACGCAGCAGCAGCTTCTGCAGTCGGTGCCGCGCGCGCAACTGGTCCTTCTTTGCCGCCTCGCGCGCACGCACCAGGTCGCGCAGCGCCTCGTGCTCGGCGTCCGGCACCCAGACCGGCGTCAGATCCCCGCTCCGGTAGCTGCGCGCCAGCTTCAGCGCATCGCGCCGGTCCGTCTTGATG
>WNFA01005563.1_pt1 | contig 13042 bp, 15 predicted proteins | sample 5400481 | NCBI WGS metagenome assembly WNFA01 (sample SAMN13153340, study PRJNA577476) | soil metagenome | isolation source: 120 cm saprolite under Douglas fir tree site 2 hole 1 replicate 2 | place: USA:California | collected 2015-04-18 | reverse complement strand
CCGCGCCACACCGTGGCCGACTCGAGCGAGCCCGACCGGCTGGTCGGCGAGTCGCTGCAGTGGAACGCCGGCCTCTCGGGCGAGTACGCCCGCTGGAACCTCCGCTACGGAGCCTTCGTCTATGGAGGCGGCGCTCTTGGACAAGGCGGCCGGCCGCGTCGAGCTGCCGCCCAAGCTGGGTCTCTCACCGCGCCCCGGCGCGGTGCTGCACGCCATGCCGGCGCGGGTGGGCGACGCGCTCGGCATGAAGTGGATCGCCTCGTTCCCGGAGAACCGCGCGCTCGGGCTCCCGCCCACCGCCGGCCTCATCGTGCTGAACGACGCGCGAACCGGCGCCCCGCGAGCGGTGCTGGACGCGGACCGGATCACCACGCTGCGGACCGGGGCGGTGGCGGCGGTCGCCGCCCGGAGGCTGGCGCGACCCGGGGCCGAGGTGGCCGCCATCCTCGGTCCGGGCCGCGTCGGCGCGGCGGCGCTGCAGGCGCTCCGGCACACCTTGCCGGGGCTTCGGACCGTCCGAGCCTGGGCGCCGCGTGGCGAGACCGCTCGGCGCTTCGCGAAGGAACACGGTGCGGACGCCGCGGCCACCGCCGAGGAGGCGGTCCGAGGCGCGGACGTGATCGTGAGCGCCGCGCCCTGGCCGGGCGGTCCGCCCCACCTCGGGCCCGGCTGGATCAGCCCGGGCGCGTTCGCCTGCTCCCTCGACTACGACGCGACCTTCACGCCCCCGGCGGCGGCGGCCTTCGACGTCCGCGTGGCCGACGACGTTCCGCAGATGGACGTCGCCCGCGCGAAAGGCTCCTTCGCCGGCTGGCCCCGTTTCTCCGAGCTGTGCACCGCCCGCCGCAAGGACCCCGATCAGCGCATCCTCTGCGCCGCCCTCGGCCTCGCTATTTTCGACGTCGCCGTCGCCACCCGCATCGTCCAACTCGCAACCGAGCGCCGCACCGGCCGCGAGATCGACTAAAAGATCAACGCGGAGGCGCGGAGGCGCGGAGATTCCGGGTTGGAGAAAAAACAACTCCTCCGCGTCTCCGCGCCTCCGCGTTGATCACTTGGTCTTGAGTGTCACTCTTCTGACTGTTCTTGCTCCTGCTCCTGCAGCTTGGCGCGGAGGAGATCGCCGAGGGTGCCGAAGCCTTTGCCGGGGGGTGGGGCCTTGCGGCGGTAGGCCTCGTATTCGGAGCGCCCTTCGGTGCGCTCGGCGGAGGTGCGGGAGAGGCGGTACCGGCCGCGCTCGTCGAGATCGATGATCTGCGCCTTGAACTGGGTGCCCACCGGCGTGGTCTTGTGATTGTCCGATCCGCGCGGCGTACCCAGCTCCGCGTTCGGGACCAGCCCCTTGCCTTCCGGCCAGGAGACGAACACGCCGTAGGCCTCGACGCGATCGACCTTCGCGTCGACCATGTCGCCCACGCGCGGGCGGCGGCCGCCCGCCTTCTTCTCGGGCGCGGCGGGAGCCTGAGCCTCGTCGTCGGAGATGCGCCGCAGCGCCACGCGCTTCTGCGCATCGTCCACCGACTCGACCTGCACCCAGATCGGCTCGCCCTCCTTGACCACCTCGCGCGGGTGCTGCACGTGGCGGTTGGCCAGCGCCGAGACGTGCACCAGCCCGTCGACTCCGGGGAACAGCTCGACGAAGGCGCCGAAGGGCTGCAGGCGCACCACCTTCCCTTGTAGCTTCGCGCCCTCCTTGAGCTGGGGCCGCGCCGCGTCCCAAGGGTCCTGCTCGAGCGCGCGCAAGGACAGCGCGATCCGCTCGTGCCCCTTCTCGTCCTTCTCGACGCGGAGCACCTGCACCCGCACGTTCTGCCCGGGCTTCACCACGTCCTGGGCGTGCGCGACGCGCTGGTGCGACAGCTCCGAGACGTGCACCAGGCCTTCCAGGCCGCCCAGGTCCACGAACGCGCCGAAGTCGCGCACCGAGCTGACCGTGCCCTCCAGCACCGCCCCGACCTCGAGCTTCTTGCGCAGCTCCGCGGCCAGCCCGGCGCGCTCCTCCTCGAGCAGCGCGCGCCGCGAGAGGATCGCGTTCCCGCCGCGGATCTCCATCACCCGGAACTTGAGCTTCTGGCCGACGAACTGCGCGGGGTCCTCGACGAAGCGCAGGTCGATCTGCGAGGCCGGGCAGAAGGCGCGCAGCCCGCCGAGATCCACCTCCAGCCCGCCCTTGTTCTGCGCGGTCACGGTTCCCTCGACGGGCACCTTCGACTCGAGCGCCTGCTGCAGCACCTCGCGGCCGGCGCCCTTGGGCACCGACCGCGTCATCACCGGAGTGCCGTCGGTCAGCGAGAGCACGTAGGCGTCGATGCTCTCGCCGGGCTGCACGGAGAGCTCGCCCTTGTCGTTGCGCAGCTCGCGCAGGTCGATGATCGCCTCGCCCTTCCCTCCCAGGTCGAGATAGCCGATCTCGGCGCCGAGGTGCGCGATGCGCGCCTGGACCTTCTGGCCGAGCCGCAGCTTCTGCGGTTTGTGCGCCGACTTCTCGCTCTCCGCGAACAGGGCGTCCTCGGGCTTTCCCAGGGCCGGCCTGCGCACCACCACCGGCATCTTGCGCTCGTCCTTGCGCGGCCGGCGCGGAGGCGGCGGCCGCGGAGCGCGATCCTCCGGGCGCAGCTCGACCGACCCGATGATCTCCGCGAACGTCGGCGCCGCCGGCTTCCGCCTTGGAGGCTCGGCGGGCGGCGAGGCGGGCTCCTTCGGCTCCTTGCGCTCGGGCTCGGGCGGCCGGGAGGCGGCCTTCATGATGTCGTCGAACGACGGCGGCTTCGACTTGTCGGGCATGCGCTGATCGCTTCCGGAGGCGAGAGCCGCGCGTCATACCACGCCCGCCCGAGCAAAGTCAGGGGCGTGGGGAGGCGCGGCGGCGCCCCACCGTCTCGATCTGCTGCTCCAGCTCGCGCATGCTCCGCAAGAGCTGCACGTCCTCGGGGAGCGGGATCCGCGCCATGCCCGTCCCCCCGACGACCACCCGTCCGCCGCCCCCGCGAGCGGCCCGGGCCGCCAGGTCGACCTGGTCCTGCAGAGCGCGCCCTTCGGGCAGCACGGTGGAAGCGAGCGCGACCAGCTGCGCGCGGCTGCGCTGCACCAGGTCCGCCAGGTCGGCGGCGGGCGTCGCCGCCAGCGGCGCGAGCACCTCGAACCCGCGGGCCCGCAACAGGCACGCGGCCATCCGCGGCGCCACGTCGTGCTGCTCGCCGGCGACCGCCGCCACCACCGCCGTCCCGCGGCCGCTGCGGTTCGGCTCGCCGGGCGGCTCCGCCAGGGGCTGCGCGCGCGCGATGGCATCCACCACCGCCTGGGTCGCGACGTGCTCGTCCGCCACGCTCAGCTTGCAGGCTTCCCAGCGATGGCCGATGCGCTGCAGCGCGGGCGCGACCACGTCGTCGAAGATGGCCGCGAGGCCATGACCGCGAAGGCGCAGCGCGGCCATCTGCGCGACGAGGGACGACGCGTCGCCGGCCAGCGCGCTCTTCTCCACCGCCGCGACGGCCTCGTCGCCTCCCGCCTCCTCGCCCGGCGTCAGCTGCGCAGGCAGCGTCTCCGCCACCTGGAAGTTCCGCCGCTGCACGAACGCGGTCACGTCGCGCAGCCGGAACTTGCGGTGCCCGCCGGGAGTGCGGAAGCAGTCGATCTCGCCGGCGTCAGCCCACCGCTTCACCGTGGCCTCGCCCACTCCCAGGAGCTGGGCGACCTGCCTGGTGGAGAAGACGTCGGTCTTCACGGCGGGTTCGCTCCCATGTACCAGGGTGCTCATCATCGCCGCCCCCGAGCGTTTCGAGCGTTTCGATGCGGCCGCAGACGCCTGGGTTCAGAAAGCCAGACCTTGCTGATGTCCGTACGCTCACGAGGATGCTCGAGATGACCGAGCGCGGGCGCTTCGCGCCGAGCCCCACCGGGGAGCTACACCTGGGCAACGCGCGGACGGCCATCCTGGCGTGGCTTTGGGCCAGGTCGGAGGGCGGCGGGTTCACCCTGCGCATCGAGGACCTGGACCGGCCTCGCGTCCGCCGCGGACTGGCCGAGCGCCAGCTGGAAGAGCTGGCCTGGCTCGGGCTCACTTGGGACGAGGGGCCCGACCCGCGCACCGGAGCGGATCTCGGCGGGCGCGGTCCCTACCGCCAGTCGGAGCGCGCGGCGCTGTACGAGGAGGCGCTGGCGAGGCTGGGCGAGCATGTCTACGAGTGCTTCTGCTCGCGCGCCGAGATCGCCGCGGCCAGCGCGCCGCACGGTCCGCAGGACGACGGCCCCCGGTACCCGGGCACCTGCGCGCGCCTCACCGGCGCGCAGCGCGCCGAGCGCCGCCGCACCCGTGTACCGGCGCTGCGGCTGCGGGTCCCGCCCGGTCCGGTGAGCTTCCACGACGAGCTGCAAGGCGAGCAGGAGTTCGATCCTCAGGCGACCGTCGGCGATTTCGTGCTGCGCCGCGCGGACGGCATCTTCGCCTACCAGCTGGCGGTCGTCGTCGACGACGCGGCGATGGGCGTGACGCAAGTGCTGCGCGGCGCGGACCTGCTCCCGTCCACGGCGCGGCAGATCCTCCTCCATCGCCTGCTGGGCCTGCGCGAGCCGCGCTGGGCGCACGCGGGCCTGGTCGGCTCGGCCTCCGGCGAGCGCCTCTCGAAGCGCGACCGGGCCGCCTCGCTCTCCGCGCTCCGCGCCGCGGGCCGGGACCCGCGCGAGGTGGTCGCCCGTCTCTGCGCGGCGTCCGGGCAGCCGGAGCTGCCGGGCCGCGGCCTGGCCGATCGGGTCGGGACGTTCGCGCTGGACCGGGTCGGCCCGGGACCCGTCCTCCTGGACCGCGCTTGAATGCGGCGGTTGCCCGCCCGGGATGAGCGTGGTACTGCGGCGCGTCCACGGGTCCGGAATCTTGGCAGGATTGGCGAAGCTCGGGTAGAGACGGGGCGGCATGTCGGAGAAAGAACAAGGCATCGAGGTCGAGGGGACGGTGCGCGAGGAGCTCGCCGGCGGGAATTACCGCGTCGAGCTGGACAACAAGCACTCGGTGCTGGCCTACGCCTCCGGCAAGATGCGCAAGTTCCGCATCCGCATCCTCCCGGGCGACCGCGTCAAGCTGGAGCTGTCCCCCTACGACCTGACCCGCGGCCGCATCACCTACCGCCAGAAGTAACTCAGGCGATCCCGCGGAGGCGGAGGAACTTCTCCAGCGCCAGCGCGATCAGCTCGGGCTGTTCGACCAGCGCGGCGTGGCTGCCGCCGCGGACGACCAGCAGCTCGGCGCCGGGGATCTGCGCCGCCAGCTCGCGTGAGCGGGCCATCGGGGTGAACAGGTCGCGCTCGCCCGCGATCACGAGCGTGGGGACGCGCACCTCCGAGAGCAATGCGGTCGCGTCGTGCGAGAGCAGATCGCGCGCCAGCGCGAAGTAGGCGCGCAGGTCGAGCTGCAGCAGGTGCTGGAAGTACGGCTCGAACTCCTCCCGCGGGCACAGGTCGGGATGGACCACGCCGAGCGCGCGGACCGCCTCCCACACGCCGGGGAGCCGGAGCACCGCCCGCAGCGCCTTCTCCGCCAGAGACGCGTTCCGGGCCGCTACCTCGAGGAGGAGCGTCAGCAGGGGCGTCAGCGCGGAGCCGCCCAGGAAGCTGGAGAAGACGCCTCCGGCCGCGCCGAGCACCGGCACGAAGGCGCGCACTCCGCCGGGGCGCAGGCGATACGCCTCGAGCGAGACCTGCACGCCCATCGAATGCCCGAGGAGCACGGCCTCGCCGACGCCCGCCCGCTCCGCCACGGTCCACAGATCGCGTGCACACTGCGCGATCGTGACGCCTTCCGGGTGCTCGGGGACCGGCGTCCGGCCGTGCCCGCGGTAGTCCCAGGTCACCACGGTGTGGGTGGGGGCGAAGTGCTCCGCGAGGCGGCGCCAGAAGAAGGTCGAGACGCCGATGCCGTTCGAGCAGAGGAGCGCCGGGCCTTGGCCTTCCGCGCGCCACCACAGCACCGCGCCGTCGGGCGCCTCCGCGGTGCCGACGCGCAGCGGCGGGGTCACTGCCCGCTGCCGGGCGCCTTGGGCGGAGCGGTCTGCTCGGGCGGAGCAGGCTGAGGAGACGGCGAGGCGTCGGCAGGCGGCGCCGGCTGGGCAGGGGGCCCGGTCTGCGCGGGCGGAGCAGCCTGCCCGGGCGGAGCGGTGCGACCCGGCGGGCCGGCAGGAGCCGGGGCCGGCTCGACGATGCGGAACTCCACCCGCCGGTTCGCGGCGCGCCCGGCGCGGTTGGTGTTGGGCGCGATCGGCCGGGTCGGGCCGAACCCTTCCGAGACGATGCGCGAGCGCAGCACGCCCTGGCGGACGAGGAACTCCTTCACCGCGTCCGCCCGGCGCTGCGACAGCTTCATGTTGCGGTCGCGCGACCCGATGTTGTCGGTGTGCCCCTCGACGCGCACGGTGACGCCCGGCGCGTCCTTCAGGGCGCGGGCGACCTGCCGCAGGACCCGGTAGCTGTCCTTGAGGATGACGGCCTTGTTGGTCGCGAAGTGGATCTGCTGCTTCAGCTCGATCCGGTCCTTGCGCACGATGATGAGCGTCTGCTTGCGCGGGCAGCCGAAGTTCTCCTTGGGCCCGGGCTCGTCGGGGCAGCGGTCGTCCTTGTCGGGGACGCCGTCGCGGTCGCGATCCGGCCAGGGGCAGCCGAAGTTCTCCTTCGGCCCCGGCTGGTCCGGGCAGCGGTCGATGTCGTCGGTGATGCCGTCGCGGTCGCGATCGCCGCTGAGCGGGCAGCCATGGTTGGAAGCAGGCCCCGGGACCTCGGGGCAATAGTCCTCGACGTCGGGCACTCCGTCGCCGTCGGAATCGGTCATCGCCACCTTGGCCGTCTGCGGCTTCGGCTGCTCGCGGACCAGCACGCTCACGGCGCCGCACTGCTGCGAGCCGGCGACCGCGGCGCGCGCGGCGCGCTGCGCGACGGCGACGTGCTCGTCGGCGCTCCCTCCGTTGCCTTGCGAGAGCTCCACCTCGGCGAAGCGGAGGTTCGCCTCGGCGGCCGCGAGATCGCGGGGCGTGCACTGGTCGGCCCGCTGCTTGCGCGCCACCGCCAGGTCGTTCTCGACGGCGCGCATCCGCTCGCGCACCGCACCCCCGGTGACGCAGGAGCAGAGCGCGAGCGCCGGGACGAGGAGGACCCGCCGCATCCTACGGGTTCCTCTGCGGCGGCGCGGGCTGCTCCGAAGCCGGCTGCGGCCGTGTGACCGTCGCCGGGGAGGCCGGCGCGGGCGCCCCGCCCCGGCTGCGCTGCTCGCCGGCGCGCTCGACGGCCTCGCGGGCGAAGCGGACGCTCTGCTTGGCCAGGTCCTCGGCGGCGCCGTACTGGGCGCGCCCCTGCTGCTCGCGCGCCTTCGCCAGGTAGAGCTGCGCGGAGACCGTCTCGTAGGGAGCGAGCCGTTCGCCGTCGGCGGCCCGCGCCCGGGCAAGCGCCGCCTCGGCGTCGCCGATCACCGAGGTGGCGCGGACGGGTCCGCAGCCCGCCGCGAGCAGGACGAGCAGGCAGCCGGCCAGTCGGCAGATCGCACGCACTGCAACTTCGCTAAAGCATCGGGTCCCCTCTGTCAAAGAACCGGCCGCGCTCGGCCGGGCATTGGCGGGTGCCTGCCCGGGCGGTTAGGCTGCTCGCATGCTCGCGCTCGCGGTCCTGCTCGCCACCGCCCCCGTGCTGCAGATGTCGGAGCAGCAGCTCGACCGCTCCATTGCCGACGCGCACCTGGTGCCCGCCATCGGAGAGCGCGTCGAACGGCTTTCCGCGCTGTTCGTCGGCGTGCCGTACGGCGACTACCCCCTCGGCGAGGGGAGCGGGGTGGAGCCGCAGCCGCGCTGGCGCGTCGACAAGGTCGACTGCCAGACCTTCGTGGAGACGGTGCTGGCGATGGCCAACGCCAAGTCGCTGGACCGCGCCCGGACGATCCTCGACGACATCCGCTACGCGGGGGACCCACCCAAGGTGAGCTTCGCCACGCGAAACCACTTCACCGAGGCGCAGTGGCTGCCGGCGAACACCGAGAAGGGCTACCTGCGCGAGGAGACCCGGACCGTCGAGCCGCGGGCCGAGTCGACGACGCTCTCGCTGCGGCGCAAGCAGTGGGAGAAGGTGCCCGGGCTCCGCCGGCTGTCTCCCGCGAAAGTGCCGCAGGGCGAGTTCCCCATCCACTACCTCACGCTCGACCAGGCCAGGAAGCGCGCCGCCAGCATCGAGCCCGGGTCGGTCCTCCTGGTCGTGCGGCAGCACGACCCCAAGCGCGTGGTGCGCGTCTCCCACATGGGGTTCGTGGTGCGCAAGGATGGGCGGCTGTACGTGCGGCACGCCTCCATCGGGGAGGAGCACCGGGTGATCGACCTCGAGCTCGGTCAGTTCCTCGACAGGCAGCGCGAGTACAAGAAATGGCCGGTCCAGGGCGTCGCCCTTCTCCTGCCCCTCGACGCCCAGGCCCGCGTCACTCACCTCACCGCCCGCTGACGCCGCCGTTCCGCCGGAACCAACCGGGGATACAGCAGCCTTCAGTGCCGCATGACGCACTGGGTGGACAGCAGGTCAAAGACGGCCTGCGCCCCAGCGGCGTCCGATGGAATCCCGTGGGAAACGCCCGGCACGACGACGATTGCGGAATCGCTCGTGATGGCGTCTGCGTAGAGGCGTCCGAGCGTAACCGCTTCGGAGCAGTCGATGCCTCCGTAGATGAAGCGCATCGCCGTCTGCGGATACGACAGCTGCGCCTGCGGAGAGGCCACGGCCCATGGGCGGGCATGAGGTGGGCACGCCGAGGTCGATGAGTCGGCCCATTCCGTAGTGCGCCATGGCGTAGGAGACCTCCGCAGAACCGCCGCTGTTTCCCGTCACGCAGAACGCGGCGCCGGTGTGGATGTCGGTGGCGATGCGGTCCAGCAGCGTCACGTAGCGACAGGCGAGGCGAAGCGTCCCTCCCGGGCCGGCGAGCCAGCCGGCGCCCGCCCCCCAGGAGCGCTGCACCAACCGATAGCCCTGGGCGAGCAGCGGCAAGAGCGCGCGGTTGACCGCCTCGGCGCCGAACTGCTCGTACATGCTCCCGCCGCTCCCTCCGCTGCCGAACACTATGGTTCCTTTGGCCGTGCCGGTCGGATCCGACACCTTGACCAGCGCGTCCAAGGGATCGATGCCCGGGCAGCTGACGCCAATCTGGTAGCAGCGCGATGTCGGCACGGTCGTCGTAGGTCCGCACATCGAGGCAGCGAGCGCGGTGATCGTCGAGGTGCCGAGCGGAAGCGAACCACCCGCGTCCGCGCCTCCAGCGGTACCGGCATCCTTTCCCGCGTCAGCCGTGGCACCTGCAGCCCGCTCGCCGATCTGCTTGCGGCCGCCGATGCTGAACCAGGCCGTCTCAATGGCCGGCGTTTTCCTCGGCGGCTTCTGCTTCTTCGGCGGCGCGGGCGGCGGAATCGGGGTCCGATTCGAGGGCGGCGCGGTGTTCCTCGAGGAGCGAGCGGGCGCGGGCGAGATCGCGGGCGGGCACCAGGAGGCTGAACAGGTCCACGGGCGCGTCCAGCTTGCCTGCGAAGTCGCTGCGCGGAGAGCGGACGATGGCGGGGATCCCCGCGTCCTCCAGCGCGCGCCAGAGGAGATCGGCCTCGAGTGCGTCCGCGGCGGTGCCGGCCACCTCGAACTCCCCTGGATCCTCGGGCGCTTCCTGCACGGCGTCCTCCTCGACCCCTTCCGGGTGCAGCAGGTCGGCCATCGCGCCCTCCCGGCCGGACAGATAGCCCCGCGCGGCGCCCGCGACAAGGCAGCCTCTCGCGCGCCAGAATGCGCCGCTCTATCGGCGACGACTAGCGCCCTCCGTCTGCCCCCGGGAGGTCCAGGTCCACCTTCCACACTCCGCCCTCGCGCACCACGCGAAAGGTGCGCGCGCGCCGCGCCTGGTCGACCACCTCGACCTGCGCCATGTCTCCCTGCCGCGAGATCTCGCGGACCTCGACCTTGCCCTGCGGCAGCGCCGAGCCGAACAACATCTGCCGGCCCGATTCGGGCACCCCGCCAGCGTCCCCTGCCGCCGCTCGCGCCCGCGCCGCGATCTGGTCCGCCTCGCGCTGCGTGCGCGTGGAAAGGAGCGCATACGCTGCCGCCGCGTCACCGCGCTGGAGCGCCGCCGCGAATTCCTGCACGGCCTCCACCGGCCCGGCCGCGCCCGGAGGAGGCGGCGCGGCCGCCTTGCAGCCGAAGAGGCAGAGAAGGAGCGCCGCGCGTCGCACCGGTGCGCAGTACCCGTTGGCGGCGCGCAACGCAATCACTTCCGGCGCACGTCGGTCCACTCGCGGCCGGTCCGCCCGGCGGAATCCAGGCGCAGCTCCCCGGCCGGCGGTCCCGGGTTCACGAACCGCGCCCGGTACACCGGCTGCCCGGTGCGCGCGTACCTCTGCTCGCGCGTGGAGAGCACCTCCGGCGCGTCGCCCCACAGCCGCCCCGGACCGGCCGCATTGACGAAGCCGGCCTCCTCCCAGGTGGCGATGGCCGCCTCGGCGTAGGCGCGCACGTCGGTGCGGAAATCGACCGCGCCCTCTTCGCGCAGCAAGAGCCGCATCCGCGCCGCCAGCCCGACGTCGACCATGCGCCGCTTGCTGTGCCGCTTCTTCCACCACGGATCCGGGAACTGGACGTGCAGCGCCGAGAGCGACCCCGGAGCGAACAGCCGCGGCAAGAGGAGCTTCGCGTCGCCCTGCAGGACGATCAGGTTCGAGAGGCCGCGCCGCTCCGCGCGCCCGCGGATCAGCTCGCAGTCGCCGCGCCGGGTCTCGATGCAGACGAGGTCGATCCCCGGCTGCGCGGCGGCGTGATCCAGCGCGAATCCGCCCCGCCCCGGGCCGATCTCGAGCTCCAGCGGCGCGGCGCGGCCGAAGTCGCGCGCCCAGTCCGGGAACGCCTCGCCGGGGGCCGCGCAGCCATGCGGAACCACGGCGGTTTGCAGAGCGGGCGCGTCCTTGCCAGCCATCGGAAGTCTTGATACCTGTCTCGCGGCTCCCGAGACAACGAGGTAGCTCCCATGTGGCAGCGTTTCAGGCGCGCGATGCGTTCCATGTTCGGCTGGATGATCTCCTCTGTCGAGGACCCGGAGATGATCCTCGAGCAGAACATCCGCGACCTGAACGACCAGGTCCCGAAGATGAACGAGTCGATCGCGATGGTGAAGGCGAACGTCACGCTGCTGGAGAAGGAGAACCAGAAGTACAAGAACGACAGTGTCGACCTGACCAGCAAGGTCAAGGCCGCCCTGCAGGCGGGGCGCGAGGACATCGCGACCACCTACGCCACGCAGCTGCAGACGCTGCGCGGGGCGCTGCTGCGCAACGAGCAGCAGCTCACCGGCGCGCGCCAGGCCTATGACAAGGCGATGCAGGTCAAGCAGGCCTTCATGCGGGAGAAGGACCGCAAGACCAACGACGCCATGCAGGCGCTGCGCGACGCGCGCCGGGCGAAGTGGCAGAGCAAGGTGGCCGACGCGATGGAGAGCTTCCAGGTCGCGGGTATCGACGCCACCCACGACGAGATGCTGCAGAAGATCCAGGAGACCACCGCGGTCAACGAGGCGCGCATGGACATGGCGCTCTCCAACGTCGACACCCAGGGCCTGAAGATCGAGGAAGAGGCGGAGAAGATCCGCGCCGGCGAGCTGCTCAAGCAGTTCAAGCAGGAGATGGGCCTCGAGGCTCCGGCCGAGACGGGCGGCGGCGACAAGACGCTCGGCAAGAAGGTCGGGGTCCAGTAAGGTCACATGGGTTCCGGCGAGGGTTACGTCAAAGAAGCCTTCCTGATGAAGCCCAACCTCGTCGGGCTGGGCGTGGGAGTGGTCGCGGCCGCGATGCTCCCCTTCACCGGGCCGCTGCTTCTGGGCGTCGCCGCGCTGGAAGGCGCCTACCTGTGGTCGATGAGCCGGAGTCCGCGCTTCCAGCGGATGGTGCGGTCGCGCCGCGGCGGGTTCTAGGGACGCGCTGGATGCGGCGGCTGGCGCCGGCCCTGCTGCTCTGCTGGGCCGCCTGCGCGCGCGAGCGGAGCGCCAGGTCGGCCGAGGAGCTGCTCCCCGAGCCAGCCCAGGGCGCGCTGGTGACCGCCCCGCTCGCCGGCCTGGCGCAGGACGCGTCCGCGCTGCTGCAGCGCGCGGGACAGCTGCCGGGAGGCGAGCAGCTCGGCGACGGGCGGCGCTCGGTGTCCGCGCAGCTCGGGTTCGATCCGCTCTCCCGCGAGGGGCAGCTCGCGGCGGGACTCGACCCGGACCGCGCCGCCGCGATGGTCCTGCTGCCCGCGGCGGGCCGGCCGGGGTGGGTCGCCGCGCTGCCGCTCACCAGGCAGGACGTGTTCGCGCAGACCGTCGATCGCCTGCTGCGCGAGCGCGCCGCGTTCGCCGTGCGGCACGACGAGGCGCGCGGGAAGACCCGCGTCGCGGTGTATTCGCGCGAGGGCGAGACCGACCGGGTGGCATTCGCCGTGGTGCGCGGGTACGGCGTGCTGGCGCGCGGCACGGACCCTGCCGCGGACGTCGCCGCGACGGCCGAGCGCGCTCCCGAGCAGTCGCTCGCGCACGATGCGAGGCTCGCGGCCGCCCGCAAGCAGCTGGGCGGGCAGGACCTGACCATCTTCGCTCCGGCGGGGTCCGGCCTGCTCCGCCGGATCACCTCGCGCCCGCTCCCGGGAGATCTGGCCATCGGCCTGACGGGCACTTCGGGCGGCCTCTCCAGCAAGCTCTTCTTCCAGGCACCCCCGGCGGAGGCGAAGCGCATCCAGGCGGCGCTTCCGGGCGGCGCCGGCGCGCTGGTGCGGTTCCTGCCGCGCGATGCGCCGTTGGTCGCGCGCGCGGGGCTGCAGCCCGCCGAAGTGCTGCGGGAAGCGCGGCGTGTGCCCGAGCTGGCCCAGGTCCTGGCGCGGCTGGGGGATCCCGTGGCGCAGGAGATCGCCACCTCGCTGCTCCCGGGCGCCGCGGTCTCCGTGGCGCTCTCTCCGCGCGCGAACCTCGGCGCGCTGGTCGACTTCTCCCTGCTCGACTGGCGCCGGCGCAGCCCCTTCGAGACCTTCCAGG
>WNFA01004077.1_pt1 | contig 13047 bp, 9 predicted proteins | sample 5400481 | NCBI WGS metagenome assembly WNFA01 (sample SAMN13153340, study PRJNA577476) | soil metagenome | isolation source: 120 cm saprolite under Douglas fir tree site 2 hole 1 replicate 2 | place: USA:California | collected 2015-04-18 | reverse complement strand
ACATCGTTATCACCATTTCCTCAACAGTAGGCGAAGGCCCCGGCATTCATCACAAGGATTACATCCTCCCCCTCTTTATCCTACCTGCCATCTTACGTTAACATCCCCAACCCCTACCCCGATACCCCCTCTATCATCCCGCATGATATCATAACCTTATACAGGCCTTCATACAAACCCGGTAATCATATATTTTTACTCAAAAATGTACGGGCGACCCTTGCGGTCGCCCTGTTATGGTCGATCCAGAATGGTCGTCCCGTTCTGGCCGCTTTGTTGCGGTCACATCGTACCGCCACCCTACAAAGGAGAGACACACACCATGCAATTCGGACGCTGTTACGAAGAATTCGACACCGGCGCAGTCTACAAACACTGGCCGGGCCGCACCATCACCGAATACGACGATACCCTATTCTGCATGCTCACCATGAACCATCAGCCGCTGCACATCGACGCCAACTACGCTGAGAACACCCCTTTCAAGCAGCGCCTCGTCGTCGGCCCGCTCATCTTCAGCATCGCACTCGGCATGAGCGTCGCGGACGTGAGCGGCAAAGCCATCGCCAACCTCGAATTCGAAAACGTCAAACACCTCGGCCCCACCTTTCACGGCGACACCATCTACGCCGAAACCAAAGTGCTCGACAAACAGCTTTCGCGCAGCAAACCCGATCGCGGCATCGTCACCGTCGAAACCATCGCCTACAACCAGCGCGGCGAAAATGTACTCTCCTTCAAACGCCGCGTCATGGTCCCCACCAGAGCCTACGACGAAAACCAACAGCGCCTCTGGGACGAAAAAATGTCCAGGGCCCGCACACCTAAGGAACTATAAGGAGCACGCCATGCGCTTGAGACGATCCGAATTATCGACCCCTGCCAGCAGCGAACGCATGATAGAGAAGGCCGCCGCGAGCAGCGCCGACCTGGTCTTTCTCGACCTCGAAGACTCCGTTTCTCCCAACGAGAAAGTAGGAGCAAGAACAAAGGTCATCAACGCGCTCAAAACGCTGGACTGGGGCAAGAAAACGCGCGCCGTCCGCGTCAACGACCTGGAGACCGAGTACGCTTACCAGGACATCATCTCTATCGTCGAAGAGGCCGGAGAATACCTCGACATCCTCATCGTCCCCAAAGTGAAATCGGCGCGGGATGTCTGGTGGGTGGATGTGCTTCTCTCGCAAATCGAGAAGCGCCTGCAGCGAACCCGGCGCATTGGCCTCGAAGTGCTCATAGAAGAGGTAGCAGCCATGACCAACGTGGAGGAGATAGCGCGTTCCAGCCCGCGCCTGGAAGCTTTGATCTTCGGCCCCGCCGACTACAGCGCCTCGCAGGGCATCGACTCCCGCTTCATCGGCAACGACCTCGATACCTACCCCGGCGACCTTTGGCACTACGCCCGTAACAAGGTCATCATTGCCGCCCGCGCGGCTGGCATTGCTGCCATCGATGGCCCATACCTCGACTTCAAGAATCCCGACGGCTATCGCAGGGAGTGTGTGCGCTCGAAAGTCCTGGGCATGATCGGAAAATGGGCCATCCACCCTGGCCAGATCGACATAGCAAACCAGGTTTTTTCTCCATCGCCTGAAGATGTCGCTCGCGCTCGCAAGCTGGATGCGATCTATAAAGAAGCGCAAGAAAAAGGCCTGGGAGCGGTCGCGTTTGAAGGCAAGCTGGTCGACATGGCGGTGATCAGAAACGCGCGCAACATCATCCAGCAAGCTGACCTCATCGGCATGTAAACTTGTCGACTTCGGTATTCTAACCGCCGTCGGAGAAGGATGAGCCTGGAGCAATTGCCTCGCTACTTCCTTCGCCTGGTACCGGCTGGCTCGTGCTGCCCACGCTCTTGCCTTCTATCAGTAACAAAGCGCTCAAAGCGCTTGCCACGGCCAGCGCGGCGGCGATGAGCATGACCACGCGAAAACCGGCTACAAACGATTCAGCGATGGCTAGCCCCAGCGCTGCATGCACAGAGCCGCTCGCTCCGGCTGGTATCACTATTCCCACCAGCTTGCTGCGCTGTATGTCAATCATATGCAATACTGCCGATGGTATGTTCAATCCCGCCAGGTGGCTATCGAGGCTGCCATTGAAGACGCTCAAGATCACAATGCCCAACACCGCGATAGCCAGTAATCCCGCTGCTCGCGAAACAGCATTGTTGACGCCCGAGGCGATGCCGGCGCGGTGGGCGTCCACTGCTCCCATCACCGCCGTTGTCAGCGGCGCAACGCTGATCGCCATACCCAGCCCCAGCACCGTTACCGCCGGGAAAAAGGTCGTCCAGTAACTGCCCCCAATACCTGGCACGGCAAAGAGGGCAAAGCCGGTGGCAGCTATGAGTGGACCAACCACCAGCGGCAATTTCGCGCCATAGCGAGCCACCAGCCCTCCCGACCAGCGCGAGAGCAGGAACATCATCAGAATGAGCGGCAGATTGGCCGCACCTGCGGCCGTGGGCGTGTAGCCCTGCACGCGAATGAGATTGAAGGGAACGAAAAACAGGGCGCCTCCCAGCGCCGCGTAGAGCAGCAGCGTCAGCAGATTGGCCCCGCTAAAGGTCTTTGAGCGAAACAGGCTGAGTGGCAGCATCGGTGTAGCGGCCCGAGCCTCAACAAAGAGAAACGCGATAACCGCTGCCGCGCCTGCCACCAGGGCGCCGAGTACTAGCGGGTGGCCCAGTCCCAGGTCGCTGGACTCTATCAACCCGAACACGACCGCGCCCAGGCCAAACGTCGCCAGCAGAGCGCCCCACCAGTCCAGCGATGCTCGATCTTCTTCATCGCGGCTCTCCGGCACGCGCCAGAATAGCAGTCCCAGCACAATCACGGCCATCGGGACATTGATAAAAAACACCCAGCGCCAGGAAGCATACTGGACCAGCCAGCCTCCCAGCACCGGACCCAACGCCGAGGTAATAGCCGTAAAGCCGGACCACGTGCCTATTGCTCGCCCGCGCCGTTCCCTGTCGAACGAAGCACTGATAATCGCCAGGCTCCCCGGCACCAGCAATGCGCCTCCTATGCCTTGCACCGCCCGCGCAATGATCAGGAATATCACGTTTGGCGAGAAACCGCATAACACCGAGGCCGCGGCAAAGAGCGCAACCCCTGTGGCAAAGATGCGCCTGCGCCCGAAGGAGTCGCCCAGCGATCCCCCTACCAGGATCAGCGCGGCGAGAAAGAGCGAATATGCCTCCACTACCCACTGTACCTGGGTAGCGCTTGCGTTCAACTCCGTTTGCAGCACCGGTAGCGCTACATTAACGACCGTCCCATCGATGAACGCCATGCTCGATCCAAGGATGGTTGCCGCGAGCACCCACGGTCCAATATCGCTTGCCCTTGGAGCGCATTCAGGGGCCGCCTGGATAACGCCTTCATCGCATGGCGGTTTGATAATATAGCTCACCTCTCGCCTCCCTGGCAACAATGTTTCTTCTCTTAGCTGGCTGATATCTAATAGCAATGTTGAGAAAGGACCTGGCCTTGCGCGTCGGTGACCGTTCCTTCTGCTCTACGACTGCACGGCTTTCTCCTGGCATTGTAGCATCTATCAATGCCGCTTTGCAATTGACACTCTAAGAGCATTGTGTATGAACTATGAGGGCATCAGCGCCTGCTCACTACCATCTTTATCCCATGTTTGGGCCGCAGGGTAATCGATGGCCATGGGGTCACGGGATGCCCTGGCACGAGCGCGCAATGAAACTTCTGCGCCATTGATGCCAGTAGTAAAACTGCCTCCATCATAGCAAAGGAATTGCCAATGCAGAGCCTCGGCCCTCCTCCGAAGGGGAAGTAGGCGTACTTGGGGAGCCTTTTGATCGCCTCGTCCTGCCACCGGCATGGCATAAATGCCTCTGGATTGTCGTAGTAGCGTGGGTCACGCTGTACCACCCATTGGCACAGGAGTAACTCAGCGCCAGCCGGAATGGAATATCCACCGATCTCGCACTCATGCACAGCCCTCCGGCTGGTGGCCCAGGCCGGAGGATACAGCCGCATCGATTCCTTGACTACCGCCTCGGTGTATTGCAGTCTGGGCAGGTCCGCGACGGTAGGTGCGCGCCCACCCAGGGCCGTTTGCAGCTCTGCCAGCAGTTCGGCCTCTGCCTCTGGGTGCTGCGCCAGCAGGTACCATGTCCATGAGAGGGCCAGCGCCGTCGTCTCGTGACCGGCCAGGATGAGCGTCATCACCTCGTCGCGCAGTTGCTGGTCGGTCATCTGGCTTCCGTCTTCATCCCGCGCGTCTAAAAGCATCGAGAGCAAGTCTCCTCTATCCTGCCCGCTGGCGCGATGCTGGCGAATGATGCCGTATATGATCTCGTTTAGCTGCTCAACAGCCTTGTGAAAACGTATATGACGAGGCGTTGGAAAATTCTCAGGAATGAGCGCCTGTAGCAGGCTCCCCTGCGAACTCAATTGTTCCATCGCCGCTCCAAGTGCTGTGCCAACCTCTTGAGCATCCCCGCCGATATCTGTGGAGAAGAGCGTCTGCGCTACAATCTCCAGCGTCAGGCGCATCATATCCTGGTGGATATCGTGCATCTCACCGTCTCGCCACGAGGCGAGCATACGCTCCGTATAAGCAACCATTACCTCCCCATAGCTGCTGATCCGTTCCCGGTGAAATGCCGGTTGCGCCAGTCTTCGCTGGCGCCGCCAGAAGTCGCCCTCGCTGGTCAGCAATCCATTGCCAAGGAGCGTTTGCATAGAGCCACCGCCATAACCCTTGGTAAAACTACGATTGCTGTTGACCAATATATGCTGGATATCCTCAGGATTATTGCAAAGGTAGGCTTCTCCTTTGAAAAAGGTCATACGAACGACATCCCCGTGTTTACGAGCACATTCACTCAAAAAGCCAAGTGGATCTCGTATATACTCTGGTATATTGCCGACGAAAAAGTGCCCCCTGGGGCCAGGTGGAAGAAGTGTAGCGACCATGTTAAAGCTCCTTGAAAACTTGCAACGTAATTCTGCGTTCTATACCCAAGTGTAGCTCTCAGCGGGGGCATTATCATCTACCAGAAGGCCTATTGTGGGTTTATTGTAGGTTCAATTCCTTCGCTCGAGCGGTGGCCTCGGTGCGGTTGCGCACGTTGAGCTTGCCGCAGATATTGTGGATATGGGCCTTGACGGTGCCTGGAGCAACAACGAGCTTGCGTGCTATCTCCGAGTTCGAAGCGCCGGTGACCATCAGCCGCAGCACCTCGAGCTCGCGCTCGCTCAGCGGCTCGATCAATGACCGGGCCGTTCCGTCACCCTCTTCCTTTGGCGGCAATGCTGCCCCGGCTCCAAATGTCGCGAGCAACTTGCGTACATAATCTGTTGGAATGCTCAGCGGCGCTGCCAGTTGCCACTTCCGCTGTGCCTGGAGCATTTTTAAGAGCAGGGCCCTCATTGGCATGCCCTCGTCTACAAAGATGCGGACGTAGCCTTCGGGTTCTGCCAGCGACAGGGCCCTTGCCAGTGTAGTTATTGCCTGCGCAGTGCTTCCTCGTGCCTGTAATGCCAGCGCCTGCAGCATCAGAATCTCTATGACGCTTTTCGTGTGTCCATCAGACTCGCTCGATTGCAGCCACGGTTCTAGCAGTTCCAGGGCCTCGTCGGCTCTACCCCTGGCAATGAGCACTCTTGCCATCGTGAGGTGTTCAAGCTCGCGTAAATCCTCTACCTCTTTGCCCGTGCTTAGCCCGTGCTCCTGAGTCCAGCGGGTAGCGCTGGCCAGATCCCCTCTTGCCAGCGCCATTCGTGCCTGGTACGCCGCCACATAGGCAATCGTGTGCGGCACGTTGTATTGATGTGCCAGTTGCTCGGCTGCCGCGAGAAAGTGAAGCGCATCTTCTCTATCGCCCTGTGCCTGTTTCACCCGTGCTAAATAAATGTAGCCAACGAGCAACATCTCAGCGATCCCGCCTTGCCTGCACCGCTCAATACCTTCCACCAGGTAGTGTGTTGCAGTGTCCAGTTCGTTCCACTCGTACAGCAGATACGCCATAAACACCTGTACCATCCCCACCGCCGGTAACTGCTCACTCTGCCCGGGTAGGGCGCGCAGGGTTTGCTGGTAGTTCTTCATGGCCTGGTGGAGATGACCTCGCTTTACCTGATCCTCGGCCAGGGTGATGTTGGCAAGCAGTGCCACCAGGATATTGCCTGTCGCCAGCCCCATTTTACTTGCCTCTGTCAGGGCATTATGTGCTGCTGCCATGTCGCCACGAGAACCATATGCGTCGGCGAGGCTCTGAAAGACCAGGCCGCGCCAGATCAGGTTGTCGTCAGCTAGCAGCTCGAAGGCCAGGTGAGCGTATTCAATGGTACGGGCCGCCTCTCCCTGGATGGAGGCAATAATGGAACGGAGTGCAGCTATCTCGCCCTGGATATTCCACCTATCGGGTGCTTCTGCTGGGGAGCCTGGAGAGGTCCCTGCCGTCACCCGGCTCAATTCATACTCGGCCTTCTGCAGGTATAGCTCAGCGTTATCCATCTGACCGTTGAGAACGAGGGCGCCGGCGTAGTAGACACAGGTTCTCGGTCGAGACCGCACCAGCTCGCCCGGCAATGCCTCCAGCCAGCGCAATACAGTCATCGCTTCCCCGCGCGTCAGTATCGTCTCGGCGACCTGCTCGATAAGTTGCGCTGTCCGTTGGAAGTCACCTGCGGCCAGCGCGTGGCCTACTGCTTCGGCCGCCAACCCGTTGCGCTCGTACCATTCACTTGCCCTGCGGTGTAGTGAGGATGGTTGATCAGGATGCATCTGCCGCAGGCGCTCGCGCATCACCTCGGCAAAGAGGTGATGGTAGCGATACCAGCACCGCTGGTTGTCCAGGGGAATGACGAACAGGTTAGCCTGCTCCAGGGCCTCTAGCTTCCCCTGCCCGTCTTTTTGACCGGTCACGGCATTGCACAGCGGGCCGCTCAGGCGATCGAGAATTGAGGTCTCTAGCAGGAAGGTCTGGACCTGCTCCGGTTGCTGCTGGAGCACCTCCTCGGCCAGGTAATCGAGAATGTAGCGATGGCTGCCTGTAAAGGCAGCGATGAAAGCAGGAATATCCTGGTGCCCTTGCATTGAGAGTGCCGCCAGTTGCAGCCCGGCAATCCAGCCTTCGGTGTGGTCTTCCAGCGCTGCTATATCCACTGCTGAGAGGTCCATGCCCATCACCCGTTTGAGGAAAACGGCGGCCTCGTCAGGTGTAAAGCGCAGGTCTGCGGTGCGTAGTTCGCTCAACTGCCCACGTGCGCGCAGGCGAGCCAGAGGCAAGGGCGGATCGGCGCGGCTCGCAATGACAAGGTGTACCTGCTGCGGCAGGCGATGGAGCAAGAAAGTCAAGGCTTCATGGATGGCTTGAGTATTGATGACGTGGTAGTCGTCGAGCACGAGTACGCAGTCACGCGGGTAGTCGGCAAGGGCATTGAGGAGTGTAGTCAAAACGGCCTCGATAGGTGCTGGTGGCAGCGCATTGAGCATCATGAAGGCTTGCTCCCCAATGCCCGCCTGTAACGTCTGCAAGGCTGCAATGAAGTAACTCCAGAAAAGCGCCGGGTCATTGTCCCCTTCGTCCAGCGAAACCCATGCCACCGCTAGCGCGTTTCTTCGTGCAGACGCCTGCCATTCACTCAGCAATGTCGTTTTACCGAAGCCAGCAGGCGCAGAAATGAGCGTGAGCTTGCCATCCATGCCCGCGTTCAGCCGCTCAATCAATTGCGAACGTGAAACCAGCTTCGCGTGCGCGGGTGGAATATACAGTTTCGTTGTGAGGAGTGCATTCTTTTGCATGACACTGCTTGAACGATCCATGAACATTCCTTATCTCATCTCATATCCTATTGCCCATCTCATAACCTGTACGTAAGTATATCGCATCTGGTTTGAGCCATGTATTGCTATGTCTTATGTAGTAGACTAAAATTGATACAACAAACGTTTTCGCTTACTCGTGCGTGAAGGCAATAAACAGTCGCAACGAGGTCCCCAATGCAATCAACGGAATGCATGCTGTGCCACCAGCCTGTGCCGCCCGGCAGCTTAAAACTATGTAGAAACTGTAGCACGCATAGTGCCGTGGAAACCCACAATGCTGGCACACTTTGCCCGCCATCCTTGTGGGGAACATCTCGACGGAGCATAATCAAAGCGCTTGCCGGACTATTCGTTGCTGGCGGCGCTATAAGCTGGCTTGAAGCATGCGCCAGCCCTGCTAATGCGCCAGCTCGGTCCGTCCCACAACCAACCTCAACTCCCTTGCTCGGAGGTACTTCTCCCAGGATAGGAACCACGCTGCTGACCTACTACGGCCAGCCAGATTTTAAGGTGGATCCCATAGCCTGGTCGCCCGATGGATGGCGTATCGCTTCCGGCTATATCGCGGGCTCTTCAAGTGTATTGCAGGTATGGAGCGCCGTTACCGGTGAGACGCTGCTTTCCTGCCGGCATGGTGAAAACGTGTTTGGCGTCGCCTGGTCGCCTGATAGTAAAAGAGTTGCCTCTGGCGGTGGTGACAACCTTGTACGCATATGGGATGCCAGCAGGGATGAAAGCACCATAGGCACGATCCTGCTCACATACAAAGGGCATAGCGATTCGGTGGTTGGCATAGCCTGGTCCCCCGGCGGAAAGCGCGTCGCTTCGGGAAGCACCGATACAACCGTCCAGCTGTGGGATGCCATCACAGGACGCACTCAGCTCATCTATAGAGGGCATACCGGCTCTGTGATTGCCGTGTCCTGGTCCCCTGATGGGAAGCGCCTCGTCTCGGCCAGCGCCGATGCAACCGTCCAGCTGTGGGATGCCATCACAGGGGAGACCCAGCTTATCTACAAGGGGCACTCAGAAGTGGTCTTTGGTGTGGCCTGGTCGCCCGACGGCAGGCGTATCGCCTCGGCCAGCCGCGACAAAACAGTTCAGGTCTGGGACGCCACTACCGGGGCGACTGTGCTCACCTACAGGGGGCATACCTCCCCTGTGACCGATGTCGCCTGGTCGCCCGATGGCAGGCGCATCGCTTCGAGTGGCGGCGATGCAACCGTCCAGGTGTGGGATGCCACCAGCGGCCGACCTCATTTCACCTACGGGCGCCATACCGACGTGGTGTTCGATCTTGCCTGGTCGCCTGATGGAACACGCATCGCATCGGCGAGCGCCGATACGACTGCGCGGGTGTGGCAAGCAGTATAGCGCTGGCCCTGCCAAATAATGGCGTTTAACAAAATAATGCGGCATACGGATGGGCGCTGTAGGTCCCCGATTTATCGAGGGACCGACATTTATGGCGCCCGGGGGCGGGGCAAAACCCAGATTATTTCTTAATCTCCATTATTGCGGTCAGGGTTTACTCCATCCCGCCATGCTGCCATAGTAAATAACCGATGTCTTTGTGACCATTATCCATCGCCACACGCAGCGGCGTCTTACCGTTGAAGTCCTTCGGGTTGACCTGGGCGCCGTGTTCCAACAGCCACTCCGCCATTGCCGTCTGGCCAAAACCGGCAGCTCCATGCAAAGCCGTTTCCTTGCCTTCCCCGGCATTGATGTCAGCGCCATGCGCCAGCAGCAGCTCGGCTATCTCCTTATAACCGTGCAGCGCGGGGTAATACATCACAGGAATATCGTGAGCGCCCAGGGCATGTGCTTGCCCAGGATCAGCCAGCAGCATGGCTGCTACCTGGTCGGTCATACCCAGCATCGCTGCCGTGCAGATATCCAGCGCTGCTCCTCGGGAGAGTAAATACTCCGCGATCTCGCGCTGCCCCGTCTGCGCAGCCGCGCCCAGCGGCGTCTCACCCCACGTAGCCTGCCTATGAACCAGTGCCGGGTACTGTTCCAGCAGCTCTTTTACCCTGGCAAAGTTGCCATGCGACACCCCCACAAATTCATCGATGACCTCCTGCGTCGGCTCCTGTAGCATTGCCATATATACCTCCTGCTCCGATTAATGGAGTAAAACAGATGCAAGCATAGTTTTACCACAGCTTTCGTTGTTGCTGGTTCATCCGTAGGTGCCTCAATGCCAGGGGCATTCTTGGTCTTACCCCGCGTCCGCAGCCAAGTTTACGTCCTCGTCCGAGCCAGTACCGGTGACGACTTGATCAATCAGCCCGATCAAGCGCAGGGCTTCACCCAGGATACAGAGGGCCGCGTTGTGGTCCCGATCCTGAGCAAACTGATAATACGTACAGGTGGGGTTTTGGCAGAGAAAGATGCGATCAGACAGCTCCATGTCTTTCCATTTCCAACCGCAACAATGGCACGTCTTACTTGATGGGAAGAACCGCCCCACTTTGATCACCCGCCCACCGCGCTGTTCGACTTTGCTCGTCAAGAGGGTCAACAATTTCCCTAACGCCGCATCCGAGAACGAGCGGGAGAGGTGCCGATTCTTGAGCAACCCCTTGAGGTTCAAATCCTCAATGCCGACTATCCCATACCAGGAAGCTATCCGTGTGGTGAGCTTGTGGAGCACATCATCTCGCAGACAGGTAATCTGGTAATGAAGCCGTGCGAGCTGTCTGCGGGCTTTCTCCCGGTTTTTTGATCCCAGTTTCCTGCGATGCAGTCGCTTGTTGGCCTGACGCAGCTTTTTGAGTGCCGTTTTGAGGAAGGCTTGGTTCTCGTATTCCTCTCCGGTACTCAACGTTGCCAGCCGGTTCAAGCCGACATCGATGCCGACGGCTGCGGTTCTTTTCTCTGACAGTTCATCAGGAACTTCAACGGTGATACTGATACACCACCAATCAGCAGTTCGGGTCACTCGTGCTCCTGTGATCTTCCCTGTAAAGCGTAGGTTCTCAGCCATATCGACCCATCCGAGCTTCGGTATCCAGGCCCGATGATCACCCAGCTCGAATTGATCATTGGCGAGATAGAAACTGGCCTTGCTTCTCTTCTTGCTCTTGAAGCGAGGGCGGCGAGCCTTGCCTTCAAAGAACGCCGTAAAGGCTTTGCCCAGGTCCAGAAACGGCTGGTCAGAAGCATTCTTGGTCACTTCCCAGGTCCAGGGAAATTGTTCTCGCCGGATCGCATGAAATCGCTTCTTGAGCTTGAGCGCCGTGGGCTTCTCACCTGCTTCATAGTGTCGATTCCACTCGGCCAGCGCCCAGTTCCACACAAATCGTGCTATTCCTGCGGCTTTGGCAAAATACACTTTTTGCTCTTCTGTGGGATGAAGGCGTATTTTGTGAGCTTTGATCATGCCTTCTCGTCCTGACCTTTTGCAGCCGCGCGAATCGCGTTTGTGTGTGAGCGCAAGCCGTGTAAGCGGGCAGAGAACACAGTGACAATGGCAAGCAAATCCCTGACCAGTTCTTCTTGGGGGGAGAAGGACTCACCATTCAGCACGAGAATCTCGGTTCCATGACGCTTACAGAACGCTTCAAACCAGTCATAGCCAAAGCGCAGCAGGCGGTCCTGGGAGCCAATCACCAGCCGTTTGACTTGACCAAGTTCGATGTGCTCAATGATCTGGTTAAAGCCTTTGCGCTTGTAATTGAGAGCAGAGCCAATATCTTCTACCCATTCATCGACTTTCACCCCATGCGAGAGGCAATACGCACGAAGCGCTTCCTTCTGGAGAGCAAGAGCTTTCTTGTGGGAAGGCGAGAACACACGAGCATACGCAATGACTTTCCCTTGCTTGGAGGAAATCAACCCGCGATACTGCAAGTATTGTTCATGGGTGTAGTAGCGGCGATTCGTCGGGCTACGGAAAGCAGGCAGGATGCCCTTGCGATCCCATTTTTGCAAGGTGTTGACGGATTTTCCAATCAGTTTCCCGAATTGTTTCGGTGAATACGTATGCTCCATGCATACATTTTAACCTATCGTCGTAGCTTTTTCAATACTGTTGAATGCTCTTCCATTACCAGAACTGCCGCTATACGCTCCATGCCGATTTAATGGGTGCTCGGAATATCACGATGCGAACGCTCTTGCTCCGACAGGATTGGGGCAAGAATTGCGGTGGAGTCCAGATGCAAGCTTGTTCCCTTCTAGGGGACGTGGTAACTGACCGATGGAAATTCATTATTCTGCACTGTTATAATATATTTGAGATCATTAGACAGACCGGAGGCGACTGCATGGCTCGCCAGAATCATCGGCGCAGCACGCCCGGGGAAAACCTGCGCATGCTCCTGCATGCCATCCCCTGGCGACTTCTGATAATACTACCTATCTTGATCATTGCCGCCATCCCTGCTTTCACCATCGGTGTGCGCTTGGGAGGACGCGTCTTGCCAGGGGTCACGAACATCTTCTATATCCTTGGTGGCCCACCGGCTGGACCTGCTCCTACCCCTTTGCCCCCCTTTCCCAGGATTCTGCCTCAACCAGGCTCATTGCTCTATACCGTCCAGGCAGGCGACTCCTGCGATGAAATCCTCGCCTTCCACATGCGCATGTCCGATGCCGGCCAGATCTTCAGCGACGCCAATCCAAGGACTGTACAGGCGCTCGATGCTGCCATAGGTCAGGATTGCCACAAGTTGCAGCCCGGCATGGTGTTGACCCTCTCGCCGCAGTACCCTCTCCTGGCCTTTGGCGGTGTTGTACTCAAAATAGCAGCGACCTCCCCGCAGCAGGTCTTGCCCACGCCGCTGGTCCACGTTGCTCCAACACAGCAGATTGGTGTTGATTGCTCCAGTGGCTGCCAGCTCACCGTGCGCATCGCGCCTGGTATCCAGGTATACCTGAACGTGCAGACAACCATACCCGTGCGTATTGGTTCCTGGGTTTGGGCGCAGGCGATGTATGGCCGCAAAGCCATCCACGGCTTCGATAACTATCCCTATGTAGATCCTACTGCCACGCTCAACGGCATGTCCTTGCGCGCCTGCGACCTCCAGGTAGACAACACGCACGATAGCAACTCGCTTTCATGCGATCAGCTGCTTCCAAACACCATCGATGATGACGGCGGTTCGTGGCTCTTTAGCGTCACAGGCCGGGGCGCCCTCGATCACTGGCGCTATCCACTTCACCTCCCTCCCGGCACGCCGGTCCTCCTCTGGCTCTCCCTCAACAATAGCGGCAACCTTG
>WNFA01004508.1_pt1 | contig 13052 bp, 10 predicted proteins | sample 5400481 | NCBI WGS metagenome assembly WNFA01 (sample SAMN13153340, study PRJNA577476) | soil metagenome | isolation source: 120 cm saprolite under Douglas fir tree site 2 hole 1 replicate 2 | place: USA:California | collected 2015-04-18 | reverse complement strand
ATTGGCCGCGAAGCCGTAATCGCCGCCGACCACGATGCGAATGCCGCGCCGGCGCATGGCGTCGTGCGTGCGGCAGGTCGCCTCGTAGAGCGGCTTCAGCCGCTCGAGATGGATCCGGCCCTGGGCCGAATTGTCGCCGCGCAGGCTGTCCAGGCGCGCCACCACCAGCCCGATGGCGGGCCCGGTGAAGACGCGATCCTTCGCCGCCTCCAGGAGGTCGAGGGCTTCCTCGTCGGCATAGTCGCAATGGTAGATCACATCGACGCCGTGCTTGACGGCGCGCTTCACCGAGGCCGAAGCGCGGGCATGGGCGGCAACCCGGCGGCCGATCGTGTGCGCGGCGTCGACGCCGGCGGCGACCTCGGCATCGGTCATGACCGTCGCTTCGGCCAGCGCCGACTCGGTGCCGAAGTCGCCCGAGATGTTGAGCTTGATGGTGTCGACGCCCTCGCGCAGGCAGAGCCGCGCCATGCGGCGCACCTCGTCGGGCCCGTCGACGGGGATGCCGAAGCTCTCCTGGTGCAGGTGCAGGCGCCGGCCGTCGCCCAGCCCGCCGGTGACGGTGAGCTCGGGACTGGCGGCCAGCAGGCGCGGCCCGTCGACCATGCCTTGGGCGATGGCATCGCGTACCGCGACGTCGAGGCGGATCTTGGCGGCCGCGGCCGAGCAGGCGCTGGTGAAGCCCGCGCCCAGAAGCTTGCGGGCGGCGTCCATGGTCAGCAGCGCATGGTCCTCCGGCGGCAGCTCGCCCAGCGCCGTGCCGCGCGGCGTGTCGACGAAGGAGAGATGAGCGTGGCCCTCGACCAGGCCAGGCATCAGAAACTTGCCCGCGGCATCGATGCGCTCCGCGCCGTCAGCCTCGACCTTCTCGGCCTGGGTTGCCACCGTCACGATCCGCTCGCCGTCGACCAGGACCTTGCCAGGAAACGGCGGGCTCCCGGTTCCATCCCAGACCCTGGCCCCGTCTATCAACAGGCGCATCGTTTCCTCCGCTTTTGGCTTGCGGTCATCATAGCGGTTCGACGGTTTTCTGTAAGTCGAGGTGCGGAATTCCGTTGCCCGAACCGGTCGAGGCTCCTAGCGTTCTCGCAAGGTCCCAAGAAGGACCAGGCGATCGATCGCCACTCGGGAGGAAAACATGGCTTCATCGAAGATTGCGCGTCGTCGATTTGTCGTCGGTACCGCTGCAGCATCAACAGCCTTTGTTGCCGCGCCTTTCGTGCGGGGCGCTCATGCCGCAGGCAAGCTAACGGTCGGCTTCTGGGACCATTGGGTGCCTGGCGCCAACAAGGGCTCCGAGGCCATCACCAGGGCATGGGCGGAGAAGGAGAAGGTCGACCTGCAGATCGACTACATCACATCGCAGGGCAACAAGCTGATCTTGACCGCGGCCGCCGAGGGTCAGGCGCGGTCGGGCCACGACATTCTGGTGCTCGGGAGCTGGGATTGTGCTCGATACTCAGATCAGCTCGTGCCGGTGGACGATATCATGGGGCCGCTGACCAAGCAGAACGGCGAGGCCAGCGCGATCACCCAGTATCTTGGCAAAATCGAGGGCAAGTGGCTTGGCGTGCCGGCAACCCCAGGCGCCCAGTTCAAGGGCCCCTGCTCGCGCATCGATCTCTTGAAACAACATGCCGGCATCGACATCCAGGCCATGTATCCGGCTGGCGGACCGCCCAAGGCCGACAATTGGACCTATGACACCTTCCTCAAGGCGGCTGCTGCCTGCCACAAGGCGGGCTTTCCTTTTGGTATCGGGCTCGGCACGACAGCCGATTCGGTCGATACCTGCGGCGCCATCTTCCAGGGCTTCGATGCGGAGCTGGTGAACGCCAAGGGCGAGATCACGGTCAAGAGCGACAACGTCAAGAAAGCGCTCGAGTACTGGAAGCAGCTCGTCGCCTATCTGCCGACGGATGCGCCGTCCTGGGACGACGCCAGCAACAACAAGATGTTCGTCGCCGGCAAGACCGCGCTGATCATGAACCCGCCCAGCGCCTGGGCAGTCGCGCGGCGCGACAGGCCGGAGGTAGCCGAGCAGACCTGGCACCACGGCATGGCCGCCGGCCCCGCCGGACGTTACGGCCCGTTCACGACACCGTTCTGGGGGATCTGGAACTTCAGCAAGAACCAGAGCGCCGCAAAGAGCCTGCTGGCCGCGCTGTCTCAGGCAGATGCGATCGAGTCGATGGTGAAAGCCAGTGCCGGCTACGACATCCCGCCGTTTGCCAATATGACGATGCTGAAAGTGTGGGAAGAGGAGGGACCACCCAAGGGCACGCTCTATCACTACCCCAACCCGTACAACCACCAGATCCTGTCGATCGCCGCCGCACCCGCGCCGCACAAGATCGCAGTGCAGATCTATCGGCAGGGGCTTCAGACCCAGATGGTGGTGCGTTACGGCATCAAGGGCGAACCGATGGACAAGGTGCTGGCCTGGGCGGAGCACGAGCTCGAGGGCTACATGCGCAGTTAACCAGGACTGGTGCTGCCGGACAGGATTGAATTGCCCGACGACACCGCAAGTTCGAGTGGCGCGAATATCACGACGGTCCGTCACCAGAGCCCGAGCGATCCATCCTTCGTCGGTTCAGCTCTCGCCATTCCCAAGCGGGCACGCACTTGTGTGCGTGGAGGCCGACGCCGTTTGTTGCCGCTCGTCTCTCTACGTCCACGTACGCCGCCGAGTCGCGAACGGACGCCCACGCCAAACCTCGCTCCACCATCGCGGCCGAGAGATCAGTGTCATCGACGAAGCAACGAGAGATAGGACCCTTGTTTCGCCCGTCCCAATCGACCTGCTCACACCTCACGGGGCGGTCTGCGATGAGCCTCCGAAGAGCCTCCTTCGCAATCCTTCCGGCAGCCCATACGCCGTTATCGCAAGTCTGTGTCAGCTCGGGTGCGTCGATCCCGAACAGTCGTACCCGCTGGTCGCCGAACTTCAGCAGATCGCCGCCTGTGATCTTCGGGACCTGTTGGGAAGTGGCCGAGAACCAGATGAGGAGAACCCCGAGGGTGGCGAGGACGCGCACGTCAGGGGCGCTCCTTATCGAGTTTCTGGAGGCGTGAGCGGATTTTCATCAAACTGTCTCGGCAATCTCAGAGCCGCTGATCGTGGTTGCTCGATTTCCCGGTGCGTGCGGTGGCACATTTTGCGACGTGGCTGGTTACCGGTGGCGTGACAAAAGCCACACACACGCAAAAAGTGTTGCAGCGCTTCCCGCCAGCAGGAAGCTTTAGCCGCCGCCTATCAAGCCTGCTTGGACGATGCCGTCGTCATGGAAGCCGACCGGGACCGGTCAGACGGCCGACACGGGCCGTTAGACACGGCCAAAACGCCGACCGGTGTGCCCTTTAGGAAGGGCAAGCGCTGGTGCTGCCGCACAGGATTGAACTGTGGACCTCCCCCTTACCAAGGGGGTGCTCTACCACTGAGCTACGGCAGCGCTACTTGGCTTTAGAGCGGCGGGGTATGCCATAGGGCAGGAGCCCGTTCAACCGCTGCCGCCGGCCGAAACGGGCGTGCCATGGCGGCTTGCCGCGGCACTTGGGCTCTGCCTACCCTTTCGACAAAGCAAGGCCTGGAGCAAGCCAATGGACTGGCGCCCGATATCCGCCGATTCCCACATCACCGAGCCGCCCGGCTGCTATGTCGACAACATCGATCCGGCGTGGCGTGAGAAGGCGCCGCATGTCGTCAACAAGGACGGCATGGGCGACATCTACGTCGTCGACGGCATGAAGACGCCGGTGCCGATGGGCCTGATCGCCGCGGCCGGAGTGGCGCCCCAGGACATCCGCATAGGGGGCGCGAAATTCGACGACCTGCATCGCGGCGGCTGGGATCCCGCCGCTCGGCTTGCCGACCAGGACAAGGATGGCGTGGCGGCCGAGATCATCTATCCCACGGTCGGCATGCTGATCTGCAACCATCCCGACTTCGACTACAAGAAGGCCTGCTTCGACGCCTACAACCGCTGGCTAAAAGCCTATTGCGACCATGCGCCGGATCGCCTGATCGGGATGGGGCAGACGGCGGTGCGCACCGTCAAGGAAGGCATCGACGATCTCGAGCGCATCAAGGCGATGGGCTTTCGCGGCGTGATGATGCCGGGCAATCCCGGCGAGAAGGACTATGACGATCCGGCTTTCGACCCGTTCTGGCAAGCCGCCGTTGCGCTCGAGCTGCCGCTGTCGTTCCACATTTTGACCTCGAGCGGCGACAATAGTCTGAGCAAGCCGCGCGGCCCCAAGATCAACGGCTTCCTGTCGATCATCCGCGGCTGCCAGGACATCATGGGCATGCTGGTCTTCTCCGGCGTATTCGAGCGCCATCCCGGGCTGCGCGTGGTCTGCGTCGAGGCCGACGCCGGCTGGGCGCCGCACTTCATGTATCGCATGGACCACGCCTACAAGCGCCACCGCTACTGGATGAAGGGCCAGGAGCTGAAACGCCTGCCGTCGGAATATTTCCGCGACCACATCGCGCTCACCTTCCAGGACGACTGGACGGCCTTTCAGTTCGCCGACCGGCTCGGCCCGCACCAGCTCATGTGGGCGTCCGACTTCCCGCACAGCGATTCGACCTGGCCGTGGAGCCAGGACGTCATCGCCGAGCAGACGGCGCATCTGTCGCCCGAGCTGAAGAAGCGCATCCTGCGCGACAACGTCGTCGAGCTGTACAAATTGACAGCGTGACCCCCTGCATCATTGAAAAGATGCGCCTCAGCGCCTCATCGACCGGCGCCAGCGCACGGTGTCTTCGATCTGGGCTTCGAGGCCGCGCGCGGGCGTCCAGCCGAGCTCGCGCTGTGCCTTGCCGATATGGCCCACCAGCCGCGGCGAATCGCCGGGCCTGCGGGCGCCGTAGACATGGGGAACCGGCCGACCCACCACGCGGCCGATCGACTCGACGACCTGCCTGACGCTGTAGCCGGTGCCGGAGCCGAGGTTGAAGGCGTTATGGCAGCCCCGGCCGGCCTTCCGGCCGACAAGCCACCGCACGGCGCGCAGATGGGCGTCGGCGAGGTCGGTCACATGGACATAGTCGCGCACGCACGAGCCGTCCTCGGTCGGATAGTCCGAACCGTGTACGACCAGCGACGGGCGCAAGCCCAGGGCGGCGTCGACCGCCAACGGCAGCAGGTGCGTTTCCGGATCGTGCGCCTCGCCGATCTCGCCGGCGGCGTCCGCGCCGGTGGCGTTGAAGTAGCGTAGCGAGGCCGCGCGCAAGCCGCGCCACGTCGCCGCTTCCAGCGCGCGCTCCACGCTTGCCTTGGAGACGGCATAGGGGTTGATGGGTGCGATCTTGTGCTCTTCGGCCAGCCGCTCCGACTGCGGCAGGCCGTAGACGGCGCAGGTGCTGGAAAACACGAAGGCCTCGACCTTGTGCCGTACCGCCGCGCCGATCAGCACCCGGCTCTTGGCGGCGTTGTTGACGAGGTAGCGTTCGGGATGGGCGACCGATTCGGCCACCTCGATGTATCCGGCGAGATGGATGACGACCCGCGGCTTGTGGCGAAGAAACACCGCTTCGACGAAGCGGCTGTCGCCCACGTCGCCGCGCTCGAGCGATCCCCAGCGCACGGCCCAGTCGTGTCCTTTCTCGAGTGTGTCGAGACAAACCGGCTGGGCGCCGGCCTCGGCCAGCGCCTTGCACACGTGACTGCCGATATAGCCGGCGCCGCCGGTAACCAGCACCGGCTGAGGAATGGAAGACGCGAACAATGAACTCTCTCCCCACGATGTCGGATGCGCGATAGTTGGCCACCGCAAGCGGGCACCTCAACGTTCGCCGCGCCAGATCACAAACTGATCACGAGGGGTTCGACGGTCCGATGCGTCACTATTCGCCATCAGCCCGCGTGGAGACCGCAATGCTCAAGATCGTCAAGGATTCCGTGCTCAAGGTCAGCCGATCGTTGGGCTACGACATCGTGCCGTTGCGCGAGATGAAGGAGCGCGACTTTGCCCTGCATCTGCGCGAGCTGCTTGCCCGCCTGAAGGTAGATTGCGTGCTCGATGTCGGCGCCAATGTCGGCCAGTATCACGACTTCCTGCGCGACAAGGTCTTCTATGATGGCTCGATCATCTCCTTCGAGCCGGTAAGCCGGCACGTCGAAGCGTTGCGTGAGCGCAGCCGCGCCGATCGAGACTGGCATATCGAGGGCTATGCACTGGGCAGCCGAGACGGTTCGATGCCCATCAACGTCATGGTCTCCGATCAGTTCAGTTCGTTCCTCGAGCCCGACCATGATCGGGTCAAGGAGATTGCCGAGCTGAACACGCCCTGTCACACCGAGACGGTGACGGTGCGGACCCTCGACGTCGTCCTGCCGCTGCTGCGGCAACGCATCGGCTTCGAGCGGCCCTACCTCAAGATCGACACGCAAGGCTTCGACATCGAGGTTCTGCGCGGCGCCGGCGACAGCCTGCCGGCCATCAAGGCGCTGCAGACCGAGGCGTCGATCATCGGCATTTACAAGGGCATGCCGCAGTACATCGACACGCTCCGCTATCTCGATGAGCGCGGCTTCGACATCACCGGCCTCTATCCGGTAAGCCGCGATTCCGCGCTTCGCCTGGTCGAATTCGACTGCGTCATGATCAACCGCGCCGTCGCCGAGGCGGCTTAGTACCGACGATTTCTGGAGAGGGAGTCGTTAAGGGACTTCTTCCATTCGTGTCATCCTGAGCGAAGCGAAGGATCTCATGGCGATTGCGACCGGCATGCTCGTTTGAATGGCATGAGGTCCTTCGCTCCGCTTCAGCGCGGGGATTACCCCGCGCGCGACGACGGAGAGGGTACTAAGCCTCCGAGCGGCCCAGCATCGTGCAGAGTTGGGCGACGTCGTCACCGGCCACGAACATGCTGCGCGGCACCGAACGCAGCCGTCCTCGGATGCGCTCATAGTCGGCCACGGTCAGGCGCTCGAAGAAGCGGGCCATTGATTCCTCGAGGGGCGCGTCGAAGGTCCAGCCGATCCTGTGGCTTTCGATCGTCGTGCCGATTTCAAAGCCATGCACGGCGAGGCAGGGCACGCCGAAATGACCGGCTTCGTAGAAACGACAAGGCATCAGCCAGCGCGAATTGTGGTCGGTATGTTCGAGGTCGAGCGCCCAGGCAAAATCGACCTCGCGGTAGAGCTTCTCGAGATCCTGCTGCGGCAGATAGGGACCGCTATAGACGATGTTGGGACAACGTCGCAGGACGTCGTCGAACCTCGCCCGATCGACCGTGGTCAGGATGCCGCCGAACTTGAACAGCACCCGACCCTGCAGGCGTTCGGCCAGCCGCGTGATGAGGGCGAAGGTGCTCTCGCCGCGGATCAGGCCGAAATAGCCGACGACCCACGGCCGGCCGTACTGGGCGGCGCGCCGCACCGGCGGCGGCGGCGGGGCGATCGAAGGATGCAGCTTGTTTTCCAGCAGGAACCACGCGCCGCGATAGTTCTGGACCCTGGCGTAGTAGTTGCGGTGAAAGGCCGGCGAAGACACGACGAGCAAGGCGATCCGCCGCAGGCACAATCGTTCGATCGCCCGCAAAAGCGTCGGCAGCGGTCCCCGCCGCATCAGTATGGGTGGAATATCGAGCACCTCGTAGGCGACCGGCGCGCGCGAGAAGGTGATCAGCCGGGCGAGCAGCGTCAGCAGCAGCTGGTCGATGTTGCGGGCATAGAAAACGCGAGCTCGCGCCAAGGCGCCGCGATGGGCGAACAGCGCGGGGATGGCGCGAGCCAGGGCGCGAATGCGCTGCCCGTACCGCGCATCGGTCGTAAAGCCCAACGCGACGTTCGGCCAGGGCGGCTGGTAGGCGGTGTTGTACCGGAAGCGGCGAAAGCCGAACACGGTGACGCGATAGCCGAAATCCATGAACTGCTGGACGCGCTTCAGAGTGCTGGCATCGGTCACGTCGGGACAAAAGAACGAGAGTTCTATGCCGTCGACGCAGGGCGACGTAGCGGCGCCCTCCAGCCGCCCTTCGCCGCTGCGGACGGCGATGTCGGCGACCTTTCTTGCATTGATTGATCCGTGCATGCGTCCTCATCTCCGGAATCGCAGTATCGACGAGCGTCGTGTCAACGATACGTGATCAATCTGTGGCGTGCTCGTGCTGAAAAAGCTGTCACAGGTTGATCACTGGCCGCTTGGCAGCCGTCGATGTTTCCATGCTCGAGATGAACGCTGCTCCCCACATCGACGCCGGTGAACTGCGCTTCGACCGCGTGGCCATCACCTGCGTCTTTGGCGATCCGCGCGATCTGCGCTCGTGGTCGGGCGCGCCCGCCAACCTTGCCAACGCTCTGGAGAAACTCGGCGTGGCCGTCGAAGGCATTCGCCCGCGCATCAGCCGCCTTGCCAAATTCGGCGTCGCGGCGGCGGACATGATCGCAGGCCTCGGCCGTCCACTCAGCAGCGAACAGGTTCTGCGCAGCCTGCGCTCGCGACGGCGGTTTGGCGCCGAGGTCGCCGAAGCCGCGCGTCGACTGGGCGCCCGTCATGTGCTTCACACCGGGACGTTCGACCTGCCGGTGCCCGACCGCGCGAGCGGCGTCGCGCACTACCTCTATTGCGACCACAGTTGGGCGCTGGCGCAGACCCATCACATCCATGCCAGCCGATTCAGCAAGCGGGCCAAGGCGGCCTTCGATCGCGCCGAGCGCGAAGCGCTGTGCGGGCTTGCCCATGTCTTCACGTTCGGTGCCTACGTGCGCGACAACCTGATCGGGCACTACGGACTGCCGACCGACCGCGTCACCGTCGTCGGCTCCGGCATGGGCGCCATCGAGCCGTACGACGGACCGAAGGCCTATGACAAGCCGACGCTGATGTTCGTCGCCAAGCACCTGTTCCAGGCCAAGGGCGGCATCCTGCTGCTCGAGGCGTTCGAACTGGCGCGCCGGCGACGGCCGGATCTCAGCCTGACCATCGTCGGCGACGAACGTAGCCGCGCCTTTGTCGGCGACCGGCCCGGCATCACGTTCCGCGCCTATCTTCCGTGGCAGGCGCTGCAGCAGCTCTATCGCGACACCACCCTGCTGGTTCAGCCGATGCTGAACGACCCGTGGGGCCAGGTCTATCTCGAGGCCATGGCGTCGCGGACGCCCGTGATGGGTCTCAACCGCAACGGCTTGCCGGAAATCGTCGACGGCGGGCGGCATGGCTTCCTGGTCGATCGCGCCGATCCGGCAGCGCTCGCCGAAGCCATCCTGTGCGCCGTCTCCGACCCGCAGCGACTCGAGCGCATGGCGACGGCCGCCCAGCGCCATGTCTTGCAGAACTACTCGTGTAACCGGGTGGCCGAACGGATCGCCTATTCCTGACGGCTCAGCAATCGAAAGGTCGGCATATGTCCAGTAAAGTCGCGCTCATTACCGGGATCACCGGTCAGGATGGCGCCTATCTCGCCGATTTCCTGCTGTCGCAGGGCTATATCGTGCACGGCATCAAGCGCCGTTCCTCGCTGTTGAACACCGAGCGCATCGATTACCTCTATCGCGACCGCCACGACGCCGGCGTCAGGCTTTTCCTGCATTACGGCGACATGACGGACTCGACGAACCTTCTCAGGCTGCTCGGCGAGGTCAAACCGACGGAGGTCTACAACCTCGCGGCGCAAAGCCACGTGCAGGTCAGTTTCGAGACGCCGGAATACACCGCCAACACCGATGCGCTGGGCACCTTGCGGCTGCTCGAGGCGATCCGCATCCTCAGCATGAACGACGACGTGCGCTTCTATCAGGCCTCGACCTCGGAGCTGTTCGGCAAGGTGCAGGAGACGCCGCAGCGCGAGCTGACGCCGTTCTATCCGCGCAGCCCCTATGCGGTGGCCAAGCTCTATGCCTACTGGATCACGGTCAACTACCGCGAAGCCTATGGCATGCATGCCTCCAACGGCATCCTGTTCAACCACGAATCGCCGATCCGCGGCGAGACCTTCGTCACGCGCAAGATCACGCGCGCGGTGGCTGCCATCGAGCGCGGCTACCAGGACTGTCTCTATCTCGGCAACATCGACGCCAAGCGCGACTGGGGCCATGCCCGCGACTATGTCGAAGGCATGTGGCGGATCCTGCAGCAGGACGAGCCCGACGATTACGTGCTGGCGACCGGCGAGACGCATACCGTGCGGGAATTCGTCGAGCTTGCCTTCCATCACATCGGCCGTCCGATCGTGTGGCGCGGTGCCGGCGACGGCGAGCAGGGTTGCTGCCGGCGCTCCGGCCGGGTGCTGGTCGCGATCGACGGCGCCTACCGGCGGCCGACCGAAGTCGACCTGTTGCTTGGTGATCCCGCCAAGGCCCTGAGCAAGCTCGGCTGGCGGCATCGTACGAGTTTCGCCGAGCTGGTGGCCGAAATGGTCGAAGCCGATCGCTTGGTGATGAAGAGAATGGGAGCCAATAATGCCTACGAGCCGAAACTATACGCTGCGCAATAAGCGGGTCTGGGTCGCCGGCGACCGCGGCCTGGTCGGCAGCGCGCTCGTCCGCCGACTGCAAGGCGAAGGCTGCGAGATCGTCAAGGCGCCACGCGAGGCGGTGGATTTGCGCCGTCCCGATCAGGTCGAACGCTGGATGGCCGACGCCAAGCCGCAGGCGGTATTCCTCGCCGCCGCGCGGGTCGGCGGCATCTATGCCAACGACACGCGGCCGGCCGAATTCATCTACGACAACCTGATGATCCAGAGCAACGTCGTCGAGGCCTGCCGGCGGGCCGGTGTCGAGAAGCTGATGCTGCTCGGCTCGTCCTGCATCTATCCGCGGCTGGCGCCCCAGCCGATTCCCGAATCGGCGCTGCTCACCGGGCCGCTCGAACCGACCAATCAATGGTATGCGGTGGCCAAGATCGCCGGCATCAAGCTCGGCCAGGCCTATCGCCGGCAATATGGCTGCGATTTCATCTCGGTCATGCCGACCAACCTGTACGGTCCCGGCGACAATTTCGACCTCATGCAAAGCCATGTCGTGCCGGCGCTGCTGGTCAAGGCGCATGCGGCCATGCGCGCCCGCGCGCCGGCCATCGAGGTCTGGGGCACCGGCGCGGTGCGCCGGGAGTTCCTCTATGTCGACGATGCCGCGGACGGCATGGTGTACCTGATGCAGAACTATTCCGACGAGGCGATCGTCAATCTCGGCCCCGGGTCCGACGTGTCGATCGTCGATCTCGTCGGCTTGATCTGCAAGGTCGTGGGCTACCAGGGCGGCGTGAAGTTCGATGCCAGCCGTCCCGACGGCGTGCCGCGCAAGATGGTGGATACGTCGTTCGCCGCATCCCTCGGCTGGAAGCCGCGCACCTCGTTGCGCGAGGGGCTGGCCGCGACCTACCGGTGGTACGTTGACCACATCGTGCCCGAGCGATCGCGCGCCGTCGCCTGAGGCGGCGCTCGCCGCCGACCATCTCGCCACCGACCATCTGGTCGACAAACAGGGTATTTCCCACGCCCAGGTCTCGGCGCTGTTCTGGATCAACGCCGCCGTCGGTGGCCTGCTCGGCGCCGGCCTGCTGCTGGGGGCGCCGCTGCTGGCGCGTTTCTATGGCCAGGCCGAGCTCGAGCCGGTGGCCCAGTGGCTCGCGCTCGGCTTCGTGTTGAGCGGGCTCACGGTGCAGCACTGGGCGCTGCTGCGCCGCCAGATGCGGTTTGCCGCCATTGCCGGCCTCGAGACGGCGGCCGACCTGGCGGGCTTTGCCGCCGCGATCGTGCTTGCCCTGGCGGGCGCGGGCTATTGGGCGCTGGTGGCGCAGCGCCTGATCACGCCGGGGCTGTTGCTGGTGGGAAGCTGGGTCGTCTGCCGGTGGCGGCCGGCGCGGCCGGCTTCCGCTGAAGGATTGGGCGAGCTGCTGCGCTTCGGCGGCTCGGTGACGGCCAGCGGCCTCGCTACCGCGCTGGCGCGCAGCGTCGATCAGATCCTGATCGGCTGGCTGTGGGGGCCGGCGGTGCTCGGTCTTTACGAGCGCACGACGCGACTGGTGCTGCTGCCCGTCAACAGCATCAACGGCCCGGTCTACGCCACCGGCATGCCGGCGCTCAGCCGCCTGATCGATCGGCCGGAGCGCTATCGATCGATGTTCCGGCAGATCATGCAGAAGCTCGCGCTGCTTACCATGCCGGTCTTTGCCTTGGCGGCCATGCTGGCCGACTGGGTGGTGCAGATCCTGTTCGGGCCGTCCTGGACGTCGGCAACGCCGCTGGTGGCATGGTTCTGCCTGTGGGCGGCCTGCCTGCCGGTGCTGCTGGCCGCAAGCCTGCTCTACATGACTCGCGGACGGACGGTCGAGTTGGTGCGCGCGACCCTGATCGACGGCATCCTGTGCGTCGCCTCCATTGTGGTCGGGCTGACCTGGGGTGTCGTGGGCGTTGCCGCCTCGATTGCCCTCGCCGGTCTGGTGCTTCGCCTGCCGCTCGCCTTCTGGCTCGCCACCCGGCGCGGTCCGGTGTCGGTTGGCCACATCCTGAGCGCCATTGCGCCCGCCGTCTGCGCCGCCCTTGCCGCCTCCGCCGCCGCCTGGGCGCTGCGCCACTATGCCTTCCCCGATGCGGTGCCGACGGTGGCGGGCGTGCTGGCGGTCGGCGCCGGCGGCCTGGCCGCGATGGCGCTGGCCGTGCTCGCCTGGCCGGAGACCCGCCGCGAGCTTCGCGACACCGGCCGTTCCTTGCTGGGGACGGGCCATCCCGGTGGCGCGGCCGAAGCGGCCCGCCCGCCGCCCTGAGGGGGCCGTCAACGACTTTGCACTGCAAATTGCTTGCGTTGATCAACTCGAAGCGCGCCGGATTTTGCGTCCTTTGCGACTGCCTAGGACCTCGGCATGGCTACCAGCGTCTGCTGTATTGACCATGTCGAATGCTGAGGCCGTAGGTTCAAATCCTGCCCCCGCAACCATTCGGCGCAAAAACCCCAGCAATCTCAATAGGTTGCTGTGTTTTTGCGTTTCCGGTGGAAATAAAATCTTTAGAAATCAAAGACTTACCAAGTCGGTTCAAATCAGTTTGCGCTGCTTAATGATGCAAGGCGATAGCCCACGAAGGCGTCATCGATCTAGGTGCG
>WNFA01007798.1_pt1 | contig 13054 bp, 13 predicted proteins | sample 5400481 | NCBI WGS metagenome assembly WNFA01 (sample SAMN13153340, study PRJNA577476) | soil metagenome | isolation source: 120 cm saprolite under Douglas fir tree site 2 hole 1 replicate 2 | place: USA:California | collected 2015-04-18 | reverse complement strand
TACTCGATCATCGAGGGCGCGACGGGGCACCGCGATGCCCTGATCTGGCCGTCGCTTGGAAAGTCGCGCGAGGCGTTCACCGCGATGCTGGTCGCCGCCAATGCCTATTATCTTTCGCTGGCGACGGCATCGGCCGAGGAAGCCCGCCGCAACACCGACACGATCGAGAAAACCATCCCGGTCATGTCCGACCTCGCCGACAACGACCTGCAGCGGATGGCCCTGCAGCGGCTGAATGCGCGGACCGTGGCGCTGCGCGAGGGGCTCGCGAAATTATCCGAACAGCTCGCGAGCCGGACCGAGCTGTTGCGCAACACCATCGACGCCAGCCAGGCCGACGCCATCGGCGCAATCGATCGATTGTCGGTCAAGATGCGGCAGCACGAACAAAAGGCGCAGGAGACGTTCGATCGGACGCTGGCCGACATATCCCGCAGGGTGCTGTCGATCGCCGTGATCTTCCTCGGCATCATCCTCACCGTGGGCGTCCTGATCGCGCTGAGTATCCGGCTGCCCCTGCAGCAGATCATGACGGCGATGTACGCGATCACATCGGGCGATTACGACCGGCGCGTGCAGGGAACCGATGCCAGGGACGAAGTCGGCGCGATGGCGCGCGCGGTGGAGGTGTTCCGCGAAAACGCCATCGCCAAGCGCAAGACCGAAGACGAGTTGCGCACCTCCAAGGAAAAGGCCGAAGGCGCTTTGCTCGAACTCAACGCCGCCCAGCAAAACCTGATCGACGCCGAACGTCTGGCGGCGCTCGGCGGTCTGGTCGCCGGTGTCGCCCACGAAGTAAACAACCCGATCGGCATCAGCCTGACCGTGGCGTCCAGTTTTGCGCGCCGCGCCGAAATGTTCGAGGCCGAATTGAGATCCGACGGTCCGTTGCGCCGGTCTCAACTGGAGGAATTCGTCCGGAACTCGCGTGACGCCGCGCAACAACTGGTGGCGAACCTGCATCGCGCCGGGGAACTGATCCAATCCTTCAAGCAGGTCGCGGTCGACCGCTCGCACGCCGAACGCCGGCAGTTCAGTCTGAGCGAGGCCACCGACCAGATCATCGCGAGCCTGCGGCCGGTCCTGAAAAAGGCGGCGATCGCCCTGTCGGTCGACGTGCCCGAGGGCCTCGTGATCGACGGTTATCCGGGTTCCTATGGGCAAATTCTGACGAATTTGTTCCTCAACGCGGCAAATCATGCATTCGCCGACGGGCGCTCCGGGAAGATCTCGATTTCAGCACGGGCCCGCGGCAATGACGACGTCGAGATCATTTTTGCCGACAACGGGGCCGGAATGACGCCGGACGTGCAGCGGCAGGCCTTCGACCCGTTCTTTACTACGCGCCGCAACGAGGGCGGCACCGGGCTCGGCCTGCACATCGTCTATAATCTCGTCACCCAGCAGCTTGGCGGCCGGATGATGCTGGATTCAAGACTGGGACAAGGCACCACATTTCGCATTATCATGCCGAGGGCCGCGAAGGGCGGCTCCACAGACGCAGCAAGCGACGGGACCCCGCAATGGCCGAACAGGACGATGTCCTCCACCTGATCGACGATTCCGGGGTCGCTCCGGAGGCATCCACCGCGCGCAGATGGAAGGTCGCCGTGATCGACGACGACCAGGCCGTGCACGAAGGCACCCGCTTTGCGCTCAGCGATTACAATCTCAATGGGCAGAAGCTCGAAATCCTCTCGGCCTATTCGGCGGCCGAGGGCCGCACATTGATGCGCGCGCATCCCGATATCGCCGCCGTGCTGCTCGACGTCATCATGGAAACCGACGCCGCGGGCCTCGATCTCGTCGAATACATCCGCAATGAAATCAAGAACGAGACCGTTCGCATCATCCTGCGCACCGGGCAGCCCGGCCAGGCGCCCGAGCGCCGCGTGATCGTCCAGTACGACATCAACGACTACAAGGCGAAGACCGAGCTGACGGCCGACAAGCTGTTTACCTCGCTGACCGCGGCGTTGCGCAGCTATCAGCAGCTCGAACGCATGGTGCAAACCCGACGCGGGCTGGAAATCATCATCGATGCCGCCTCGACCCTGTACGATTTCAGATCGATGCAGCGCCTCGCCGAAGGCGTGCTGACGCAGATCGCGTCGCTGCTGAATGTCGATTGCGCCGGCATTCTGGTGCTGCGCGACGGCGGCGTGGTCGGCGACGACTTTTCCGTGCTGGCCGGTTCGGGCTGCTATAGCCGCTTCATCGGCAGCGCCGGATCCAAGTCGCTCGACCCCGACCTGCGGTCGATGGTTGAAGCCGCCTTCAGGCGGCGCAAACATGAATTCGTCGATCACCGAACCGTTCTCTACGTTCGCACCGGCAGTGGCCGGGAAGTGGTGGTGCTGCTGCAGGCGGAGCGTCCGCTATCCGAAACCGACCGGTCGCTGGTCGAAATTTTCGGCAGCCGGCTTTCGATCGCGTTCGACAATGTCATTCTTTACCAGCAGCTGCACGAGGCCAACACGCAGCTCGAGGACCGCGTCGCCCAGCGTACCCGTGCGCTGATGCAGGCCAACCGCAGGTTGTCGGCGCAATGGCTGCGGCTGCAGCGCGCCAACGGTTTCAAGAACGAAATTCTCGGCACCGTGGCCCACGATTTGAAGAATCCGCTCGGCGTGATCCTCGGCCGCACCGAAATGCTGACGGAGCTGATCGGCGCCGGCTCTTCCAAGGAGAGTGTCACCGCCCAGGTCGAACACATCCGCGATGCCACCAGGCGCCTGACCTCGATGGTCGATCATCTGATTTCGGACGCGATGGCGGACGCCTTCGACATCACCATTCGCCGCGAACCGGTCGATATCGCGGGCCTGGTCAGCGAAGTCGCCGATGCCAACCAGCCTTTGGCCGTGAACAAGCAGCAGACCATCACGGTGTCGGCGCCGCCGAATTTCGTCACGATGTGCGATGCCGACCGGATGCGGGAGGCGATCGACAACCTCGTCAGCAACGCCATCAAATATAGTCCGATCGGCGGCAGGATCACGGTGGTGGTAACGCATGAGCAGAACACCACCATCATCCGCATCGCCGACGAAGGCGCCGGCCTGTCCCCCGAAGATCTCGGCCGATTGTTCGGCCGTTTCCAGCGGCTGTCCGCAAAACCCACCGCCGGCGAAAGTTCGACCGGCCTCGGGCTTTCGATCGTCAAGCGCATCATCGACATGCATGGCGGCCAGGTCACCGCGAACAGCCAGGGGCCCGGACAGGGCTCGACCTTCACCGTCATCTTGCCTGCAACAGAGATGTCATGACCCAGAGCCCACACATCATCATTGTCGACGACGAGGCGCCGGCGCGCGAGATGGTCGGCGAGTATCTCAAGATGCACGGTTTTGCCGTGACGCTTTGCGATGGCGGCAGGAGCCTGCGCCGCGCGATCGAAACCAGCGTGCCCGATCTGGTGGTACTCGATCTGAATATGCCGGAGGAGGACGGGCTTTCCATCATCCGCGATCTGAAAAGCCGCACCAATGTCCCGGTCATCATGCTGACGGCCACCGCAAGCCCAATCGACCGCGTCGTCGGGCTGGAACTCGGCGCCGACGATTACATCGCAAAGCCCTGTGAATTGCGTGAATTGATGGCGCGGATTCGCTCGGTATTGCGGCGCAGTTCGCCGGTCAGGACGCACGCGGCAACGCCGGAAACCGCGGCTGCGAAGGCGGCGAAAGACCAATTGGTCCGGTTCGGAACCAAATGGCTCGATCTCGAGACGCCGAAGCCTTCGATCGCGCCGTGGATCTGCGGATCATGCGGATCCGGCGCAAGATCGAGATGGACCCGACCAAGCCCGCGGTGATCCGCACCATCAGGGGCGGCGGCTATCTGTTCTCGCCCGCCGGCGACAAGGCCTGATCCGAATCCCGAGCGAGCCGTGAATTGACCCCCTCTTTCCGCAGGCCGGGAGAGATGAAAAGAGGCCAATCCTTCCGCGGTGAGCCCAATTTCGTTCACGCGGGGATGAGGAACTTTTTCGCGGCTGCAATCTTCCAGATTTGCGATCATTGAAATTGCTGGAACTCCTCCCCCGATATTGGGAGCCTGTCATGCAGAACGTCGTCGCCATCAACGCCGCAGCCCGCGAAGGCATCATCGCCGCCCAGGCGACCTCGGACGAAATGCTGCTGGAGAGCATTGCCGAAGGCGGCCGGACCGCGATGCATACCCTCTACTCGCGCCACAATGTGCGGGTTTACCGTTTCGTGCTTCGCATGGTGCGCGACACCACCATGGCGGAAGACCTCGTCAGTCAGGTTTTTCTCGATGTCTGGCGCACCGCCAGCCAGTTCGAGGGTCGTTCCCAGGTTTCCACCTGGCTGTTGTCGATCGCCCGCTTCAAGGCGCTGACCGCGATGCGTCAGCGCCGGCACGAGGACATCGATCAGGAGGACGTGCTCGAAATCGCCGATCAGGCCGATACGCCCGAAGCCTCGCTGAACCGCAGCAATACCAGCGAGATTCTGCGCGCCTGCGTGGCAAAGCTGTCGCCGGCGCATCGCGAGATCATCAACCTGGTTTACTACCACGAGAAATCGGTGGAAGAGGCCGGCGCGATCATCGGGATTCCCCAGAGCACGGTGAAGACGCGGATGTTCTATGCCCGCAAGCAACTCGCCGACCTGCTCAAGGGAGCCGGTGTCGATAACCTGGCTGCGTGAAAATAACAACTAGATCAATGCTTTACTGGCTATCTGACTTGCGAAGGAGCGGACCCGGTTTTCGCAATAGTTACCGGCCACGAAACAATTGAAACAATTCATGACATCAGCCGGAAAAACTTCGCTGCTACACCGACAAGCACCAACGCCGGGCACGAGAAGCGCAGAGAAGTGCGAACCATGTTGAAACCGACCCTCCGCTTCTTCATCGTCCCTCTCGGTGCGATCTGCGCCCTGGCCTCGCTGTCCGCCCAGAACACGACGCCCCGCGCCCAACGCGATACCGGTTCGATGTTCGTGCACCAGCAGGTGGTCGATTGCAGCCACAAGAATCCTGCCGAGGTCTGCGTGATCTCCGACGTCAGCGAGACTAGCGCCCGCTGACGCCCAAGTTTTCTGCCCCCAAGAACCTCCAACGACCCGGACGGGATGCCCCCCTCCGGGTCGCTCTGCTTTTGGGGACAGCCAGAGCCGTTCTCCGTCCTGTTCTTATTGCCATTTACTGCTTCTGATGACGCAGGCGATTCATCGATGTTGGGATTGAACTCGTTCGCGCTTCACATCGAAAGCCTCACGAACACGTGACGCGGCAAAACGTAACGCCTCGCCTCACCGCATCGAAGGACCCTACGAGCTCTGACGTGGCCGCAAGGCGCAGATGAGAGCTCTCTGATGGGTCCTGTCTGATGTTCAACCTCGTTCTTGCCCTGCTCGCCGGCGTTGTGACCATCGCCGCACCCTGCACGCTCCCGATGCTGCCGATCCTTCTGGGGGCGTCGGTCGGCCAAGCCGGCAAGGCGCGACCGGCGCTGATCGCGCTCGGTTTTGTGATCTCGTTTTCGGCCGCCGCATTGTTGCTCAGCGCCATCACCCGCGTCTTCGATTTCGATCCGAATGTTCTGCGGACAGGCGCGGCGATCATGCTGCTCGGCTTTGGAGTTTTGATGATCTGGCCGGCACCGTTCGAACGGTTTTCGGCCCTGGTCGGCGGGCTCACCAACGGCGGCCCCGGCGACAGCGCGTTCCGGCAAGGCAACATTGGCGGCTTCGTGCTCGGCACCACGCTCGGTCTGGTGTGGACGCCCTGCGCCGGCCCGGTGCTCGGCTCGATCCTCACCATCGTCGCGACATCCAGGGATACCGCATGGGCGAGCGCGCTGCTGGTGGTCTACGCCGTGGGCGCGGCGATCCCGATGCTGGCGATCGCCTATGGCGGCCAGGCCGTCACCACCCGCGTCCGCAGTATCGCGCGGATCTCCCCCAGGCTGCAGCAGGGATTTGGCGTCGTCGTCATCGCCTTCGCGGTCGCCTCCTACTTTCAATACGACACGCTGATCGTGGCGTGGCTGACAGGATTTTACCCGACCGGCCAGATCGGCCTGTAATCAACCGCGCCCGATAATGGAGTTTGCCATGACGATACGTTCCCTCGCCGCCACCGCTGCCGTGGTTGCCGCTTGCCTGACGAGCACTGCCATACCCTGCCTCAGCGGCGAGCTTGAACGCGACCAGACGGTTCCGTTCGCGGCCGCCGACCTCCAGAACGCCGCACCCAACTTCGCCGGCATCAGCAACTGGTTCAATTCCGCGCCGCTCAACATGACGGACCTGCGCGGCAAGGTGGTGCTGGTGGATTTCTGGACCTATGGCTGTGTCAACTGCGTCAATACGCTGCCGCACGTCACCGAGCTCTATGCGAAATACAGGGATCGCGGCCTCGTCGTCGTCGGCGTCCACACGCCGGAATTCCCGTTCGAGCGATCGGCATCCAACGTGCAGGCCGCGCTGAAACGGCACGGCATCACCTATCCGGTCGCGCAGGACAACGATTCCCAGACCTGGAACGCCTATCGCAACCAGTATTGGCCGGCGCAATATATCATCGACCAGAGCGGAAAAATCGTGTTCCGGCACGACGGCGAAGGCCAGTACGAACAGATGGATCGCACCATCGCGCGCCTGCTCAACGCCTCAAGCTGAGCGGTCCTGCGCACGGCGCTGTACCATCGTCACGGTCGGCATGGTAAGGTCCGCGTCGGAATAGCGACGACGGATGACTGTCATGTTCGAGGCCTGGGATGCCGTGGTATTGGCGCGGGCGCAGTTCGCGTTCACGATGTCGTTTCACATCGTGTTTCCGGCGTTCTCGATCGGACTTGCCAGCTATCTCGCGGTGCTCGAAGCGCTCTGGCTGTGGACCGGACGCGAGGTCTTCATCAATCTGTTCAATTATTGGCTGAAGATCTTCGCCATCGCGTTCGGGATGGGCGTGGTGTCGGGCATCGTGATGTCCTACCAGTTCGGCACCAACTGGTCGGCGTTTTCGGACAGAGCGGGCCCCGTGATCGGCCCGCTGATGGCCTACGAGGTGCTCACCGCGTTCTTCCTCGAAGCGGGTTTTCTCGGCGTCATGCTGTTCGGGCTGGAGCGGGTCGGCCACCGGCTGCACTTCTTCGCGACCTTGATGGTCGCGACCGGCACGCTGATTTCCGCGTTCTGGATCCTCTCCGCCAATTCCTGGATGCAGACGCCGGCCGGCTACGCCGTCAACGCCGACGGTCAGTTCGTCGCCGCCGATTGGCTCAAGGTCATCTTCAACCCATCGTTTCCCTACCGCCTGGTGCATATGGTGCTGGCGGCCTATCTCACCACGGCGCTGGTGGTCGGCGCGGTCGGCGCGTTTCACCTGTTGCGCGATTCCCATCAGGCCGGTCCGCGGGTGATGTTTTCGATGGCGATGTGGATGGCCACATTGGTGGCGCCGATCCAGATCCTGGCCGGCGACCAGCACGGCCTCAACACACTGGAGCATCAACCCACCAAGATCATGGCAATGGAGGGCCATTTCCAGAGTCACCCGCACGGCGCACCGCTGATCCTGTTCGGCCTGCCGGATCAGGCCGCCGGCGAGGTCAAATACGCGATTGAAGTTCCGATGCTGGGATCGCTGATCCTCAAACATTCAATTGATGCGCCGCTTGCCGGCCTCGACACCGTGCCGCGCGAAAACTGGCCGCCGGTGCCTATCACATTCTGGTCGTTCCGGATCATGGTCGGAATGGGCTTTCTGATGGTTGGGCTCGGCCTGTTCAGCCTGTGGAGCCGTTGGCGCGGCACGCTCTACCTATCCCGGTTGCTGCACATGTTCGCGATGGCGATGGGTCCGGCGGGTTTCATCGCCGTGCTCGCCGGCTGGATCACCACCGAGACCGGGCGCCAACCGTTCACCGTGTACGGCCTGTTGAGGACGGTCGAATCCGCCTCGCCGCTTGCCGCGCCCGCGGTGGCCTCGTCGCTGATCGGCTTCGTCATCGTCTATTTTATCGTGTACGCGGCGGGCTTGACTTACCTGTTCCGGTTGATGGCATCTGCGCCGCATCACGGCGAACAGGGACCGTCCGCCGATCTACCGGCCCGTGCCGCCGGCATCACGCCGGCAGCGGGTGCAGCAACGCAGGGGTCAGCACGATGACCGCCTTGTTCGACATCGCAACCATCTGGGCGTTCATCATCGCGTTCGCGGTCTTTGTCTATGTGGTGATGGACGGATTCGATCTCGGCCTCGGCCTGCTGTTTCCGCTGTTTCCGAACAAGGCCGACCGCGACGTGATCATGAACAGCGTCGCGCCGGTGTGGGACGGCAATGAAACCTGGCTGGTGCTCGGCGGCGGTGGAATGATGGCGGCGTTTCCGCTGGCCTACGCGGTGCTGATGCCGGCACTTTACACGCCGATGGTTGCGATGCTGATCGGCCTGATCTTTCGCGGCGTCGCCTTCGAATTTCGCTGGCGGACGACGCAGAGCCAGCGCAATCGCTGGGATATCGCATTCGCCGGCGGATCGCTGCTGGCGACGCTGGCGCAAGGCATTGCGCTCGGCGCCATGCTGCAGGGCGTGCATGTCGAGGGGCGACATTATGCCGGCGGCTGGTGGGACTGGCTGACGCCCTTCAGCATCCTGACCGGCCTTGCATTGGTGGTCGGCTACGCCCTGCTGGGGGCGACATGGCTGGTGCTGAAGACCGAGGGCGAGCTTCGCGACAAGGCCTATCGCCTGAGCTGGGCTCTCCTGTTCGCGATGTTAGGGGCCATCGGCGCGGTCAGCATCGCCACCCCGTTCCTCCACATCCACTATACCCAGCGCTGGTTCACCTGGCCCAACATCATCCTGACCGCACCGGTACCGATCGCGGTAGCCGGCGTTACCGTCCTGCTGTTGCGCAGCCTCGCCAACAAACTCGACACCCAGCCGTTCTTTCTGTCGCTGGCGCTGTTCGCGCTGTCCTATGCCGGCCTCGGCATCAGCATGTATCCCTATATCGTGCCGCAGAGCATCACCATCTGGCAGGCGGCATCGCCCGAGAACAGCCAGGTGTTCATGCTGTTCGGCGTGGCCGTGCTGGTGCCGCTCATTCTCGGTTATACGGCGTGGGCTTATTGGGTATTCCGCGGCAAGGTAAGGCCCGGGAGCGGCTATCATTGATGCGTCAGGAGCAAAACCCGCGACCGCTGGCGCAACGCCTGTTGTGGTTCGCAGCGCTCTGGCTCGGCGGCGTCGGCACCGTAGGCATCGTGGCCTATGGCTTGCGACTGTGGATTGCGCCGAAATGATCGGCGATACATTACCACCGATCGCTGCGATTTTGGTGGTTCCGGTGGTTCGCCGGGGATGGTAGACCAATATCGTTGAGCTGAACGAGGAGAGTTTCGAATGACGAAATTTCGGCACCTGATCTGGATGATAATTGCCGCAGCCGGTCTGATGCTTTCGGTCTCGCAGAGCTTTGCTCAAAAACCCGACGTCGGCGACCAGCCGGGACTTCTGCCCGATGATTCCGTGGAATTGGACCCGGAATACAGGCGCACTGCAGTGCTTTATCGCACCACGGAGGCGCCCGGCACGATCATCATCTCGACCGCGGAGCGCCATCTCTATCTGATCCAGGGTAATGGCCGCGCGCTGCGCTACGGCATCGGCGTCGGACGCGAGGGATTTCAGTGGCAGGGATTGCTGAACATTTCGCGCAAGGCCGAATGGCCGGACTGGACCCCGCCGCCGGAGATGATCGCGCGCCAGCCCTATCTGCCCCGCTTCATGGCCGGCGGCCCGGGCAATCCGCTCGGCGCCCGCGCGATGTATCTCGGCACCACGGTCTATCGCATCCACGGCACCAACCGACCGGACACGATCGGCACCGCCGTCTCGTCCGGCTGCTTCCGGCTGGTCAATGCCGACGTGGCGGACCTGTATGAGCGGGTCCCGGTCGGCACCCGGGTCGTGGTGCGGCAGAAGCCGGAATTGTAACCGCGGCGCCTGCTTACACGGCCGACCTATTTTTCCGATCATTGCGAGAGACAAACCATGCGCACATTCCGAGGCGGCCTGCTGATTGGGCTGGCGGTCGCAGTCGCGGTCGCGGCTATTGCCATCACCTATGAACGCTATGACACGCGGACCCTGAAACGAACCATCCGGCGCGGCGAAGTGCTGTGCGGCGTCAATACCGGCCTGCCCGGCTTCTCGATCCCGGACGACAAGGGCAACTGGACCGGCTTCGACGTGGATTTCTGCCGCGCTGTCGCAGCCGCCATCTTTGACGACCCGAGCAAGGCAAAGTTCGTCCCGCTCGACGCCAACGAGCGCTTCAAGGAGCTGCAGAACCGCAAGGTCGATATCCTCTCGCGCAACTCGACATGGAGCATGTCGCGCGAGACCTCCTACGATCTGTATTTCCCGGCGGTGGCCTATTATGACGGCGAAGGATTTATGGTGCCGAGGGCGCGAAAGATCGATTCCGCGCCGGATCTCGCCAACAGCAAGATATGCGTGCAGGCGGAAACCACGACGCAACTCAACCTCGCCGACTATTTCCGCACCAACAACATGAAATACCAGGAGATGAAATTCGCAAAACTGGACGAGGTCATCAAGGCCTACGATTCCGGCCAATGCGACACCTTCACCGCCGACGTCTCCCAGCTCTATGCGCTGCGGCTGAACCTCGGCAAGCCCGGCGATCACGTCATCCTGCCGGACATCATTTCAAAGGAACCGCTGGCGCCTGTGGTGCGGGAGCGGGACGATGACTGGATGCTGATCGTGAAGTGGACGCTGTATGCGATGATCAACGCCGAAGAACTCGGCGTTACCTCCAAGAACATCGACGAGGCGCTGAAGTCGAAGAAGCCCGACGTGATGCGGCTGGTCGGAACCGAAGGCAACTACGGCGAGGAGCTCGGCCTGACCAAGGATTGGGCCGTCCGCATCATCCGGCATGTCGGCAATTACGGCGAAGTCTACGAGCGCAATGTCGGCTCAGGATCGAAGCTCGGCATTCCCAGAGGACTCAATCAACTCTGGAGCGCCGGCGGCATCCAGTACGCGCCGCCGATCAGGTAGACTAGGGAGCAAGCAGCCCATCCTTCGAGGCTCGCCGAAGTCCGCGATGCGAAAGCATCGCGTAGCTCGCACCTCAGGATGACGCACTGCGGGTTTCCGTCACCCTGAGGTGCGCGCTCTTGCGCGCCTCGAAGGGCGACGGAAACGAAACGTGAGACCTCAATAACTCTTCATCCGCGCCAATTGATCGGCGTGAAAATTGCTGTCGCCGAACAGTTCCTGGCAGACCCGGGCGCGCTTCATGAAGAAGCCGATGTCGAACTGGTCGGTCATGCCCATGCCGCCATGCATCTGCACGCCCTCCTGCACCGCCAGCGTCGCGGTCGAACCCGCGCGCGCTTTTGCGACCGCGACCGCTGCGCCTGCATTCTCAAAATTCGCATCGAGCGTCTGCAGCGCCTTCAACACCGCGGCGCGGGTGATCTCGATCTCGATATAAAGCTGCGCGGCGCGGTGCTGCAGCGCCTGAAATTCGCCGATCAGTTTGCCGAACTGCTTGCGCTCCTTGAGGTAGCCGACGGTGCGGCCGAATACCTCTTCGCTGAGGCCGACCATTTCCGAGGCCACGGCACCTCGGCCGATATTGAGCACGCCTTCCAATAGCCGATAACCCTGATCGACCTCGCCGAGCACGCCGTCGGTGTTGACCTCGACATCGTCGAACAGGATTCTGGCGGCGTTGTGCGCATCGACCATCGCCGTGCGCTCGGTCTCGACGCCTTTTGTCTTGGGATCGACCAGGAACAGGGTCAGCCCGTCGCGCTCGCCGGCGGCGCCCGCGGTGCGGGCCGCGACGATGAAGAGATCGGCGGTGTGCCCGTCGACCACAAAGGCCTTGTCGCCGCTCAGCTTGAAACCGTTGCCGGAACGCACCGCCTGCATCCTTGTCATCAGCGGCCGATGTTTTGTCCCTTCGTCGATGGCAAGTGCCGCCAGCAGCGAGCCGTCGGATATCTTCGGCAGGTGCTCGGCTTTCTGCGCGGCGCTGCCGCCGCGCGACAAGGCGGAAGCCGCCAGCACGGCTGTGCCAAGAAACGGCGACGGCATCAAGGTGCGGCCGATTTCCTCCATCACCACGCCGGCCTCGACGCAACCGAGGCCGCTGCCGCCGAAATCTTCCGCCACCAGCAGGCCGGAAAATCCCATCTCGGCAAAAGCCCGCCACAGGTCGCGGGAAAATCCCGTCGCGTCCCTCGCATCACGCAGCTGCCGCAGATGCGACACCGGCGCCTTGTCACTGATGAGCCCGCGCGCGCTGTCGCGCAGCATCGACTGTTCTTCGTTGAGGACGAGTGCCATTGCAGCGGTTCCGGTTAGAGCCATGTGTTTGAAATCGTCATTCCCCGATGTGCAATTGCACATCGTGGATGCGCCTTCGGTCGGCAATTGCCGACCAGAGGCGCAGGCCCGGAATCCATACTCCCGATGGTGGTTATGGATTCCGGGCTCGCCGCTTCGCGTCGCCCCGGAATGACGGGTTATCGCAAGTTGGAGCCTCACGCCCCCGGCAAATCCAGAATCCGTTTGGCCACGATGCCGAGCATCACCTCAGAAGTGCCGCCCTCGATCGAGTTGGCCTTGGTGCGCAGCCAGGCGCGCGGGCGGGCGCCGCCTTTCGAGCGCTCGCTCTCCCATTCCAGCGCGTCGATGCCGCCTGCGGACATCAAGATCTCGTAGCGGCGCTTGTTCAGCTCGGTGCCGTAATATTTCATCGCCGAGGAAAACGCCGGATGCGATTGACCGGCCTTGGCCAGATCGACCGCGCGCTCGGCGGCGCAGGCCAGCGCCGCCTCGTCGATCTCGAAGCTGGCGATCTGTCCGCGCAGCATCGGATCTTCCAGACGGCCCTGCTCGTCGGTACCAACCGAATCGGCGGCGACCTGGCCGAGCGGCCGGCCGACGCCGCGCTCGCCCATGCCCGAAATCATCGCGCGTTCGTGCTGAAGCAAATACTTCGCGACATCCCAGCCACGGTTGAC
>WNFA01003489.1_pt1 | contig 13055 bp, 9 predicted proteins | sample 5400481 | NCBI WGS metagenome assembly WNFA01 (sample SAMN13153340, study PRJNA577476) | soil metagenome | isolation source: 120 cm saprolite under Douglas fir tree site 2 hole 1 replicate 2 | place: USA:California | collected 2015-04-18 | reverse complement strand
CGATGATGCCGATGATCTCGCCCTTGGCCACCTCGAAGGACACTCCATCCACCGCGGCGACTCCTCCGAAACGCTTGGTGACATTACGCAGCTCCAGCTGTGGGCTCACAGCGAGGTTTCGCGGAGCGAGCGGCGAAGGTAGCCGAGGCTGAGCCGGGCGCGGCCGCCGAAGAAGTCGATGATCCCGCGCGGCACGAAGATCACGACCCCGACCAGCAGAAGGCCGAGGATGACCTGAGCGACGATCGGGCGGGCGTCTGACGAAACGAACGGAAGGTCGAATGAGATCGGCAGGGTCCCGCCCAGGAATTGGATGAGCAGGTACAGGAGGATGGCGCCGGCCGCCGGGCCAAACACGGTGCCGGTGCCGCCGAGCAGCGCCATCAGGATCATCTGGACGTTGTACGCGATCGGAAACACGTTGTCCTGGTTGACGAAGACGTTCCACTGGGAGAAGATCCCGCCCGCCAGGCCGGTCAAGGCCGCAGCCAGAGCGAACGCCGCGACCTTGTACGCGGTGGTGTTGACACCCAGGACTGACGCGGCCTCCTCGTTCTCGCGAATCGCGATCAGGCCGTACCCGAACCGGCTGCGCAGTACCAACCACGTGACGGCGATCGAGAGCGCCGCGGCCGCCGACATCAGGTAGAAGAAGAACAGGCCACGGTTGTCGATCCGGAAGATCGGAAGAAACAGGCCGCTCGCGCCGCCGAACACCGGCTGGCCGGCGTAGTCGATGTTCTGGACCAGCTCGCCCACGGCCACCCCCACCCCCAGGCTGGCCACGGCGAAGTAGTGCCCGCGCAGCCGAAGCAGCGGAAGCCCCACCAGCGCGGCGAAGGCCGCGGCGACGACCGGCGCGAGCGGCAGGGCAAGCAGGAATGGCCACTTCGCCTTGGCGATCAGCATGCCGGTGGTGTAGGCGCCGATCCCGAAGAAGGCGACGTTGCCGAAGGCCGCGTACCCGGTGATCCCCCCGATGATGTTCCAGGCCGTCGCCATCACCATGAACATCGCAATGTTGGTGGCGATTTGAAACCAAAACTTGTCCGCCAGGAGCGGAACGTTGGCGGACTGAGCGGCGTCGAGCGAGGTCAGCGGAGCGAGCAGAGCGTAAGCGGCGACAATCGCGCCCGCGATCAGGAAGATTCGTTGCCGGCGGCGGCTCGAGGCGGCTGTCGCAATCACCGCAGGCGGCCCATCAAACCCTGGGGTCGCGTCACCAGCACCAGGACCAAGAGGCCGAAGGCGATCGCGTTGGCGAAGACGGAACCCGAGCCGGGGATCGATTGCCCGAAGGCTTCGACCAACCCGAAGGCAAGGCCTCCGACCACGGTGGCGCTCACCCTGCCCAGCCCGCCCAGGATCACGACCACGAACGCCTGCAGGGTGTACGGCTCGCCGGCGGTCGGTGTGATGGCCTGGATCATCGCGATCAGGCCGCCTGCGACGCCCGCGCACGCGGCCCCCAACCCGTAGGTGACCGCGTAGGCGTGTCGCAGGTCGATCCCAACGAGCTGGGCCGCGTCACGGTCGGCGGAGATCGCGTGGATCGCAAGGCCGATGCGGGTCCGGTTCAGGATCAAGGCCAGCGCGGCCGACAGCAGGATGGCGGCCGCCAGTGAGCTCAGCGGGACATAGGGGATGACAATGCTGCCGAACTCCAACCCCTTGCCCGCGTATGCGGGCGTGACGGAGCGGAAGTCTGACCCGAAGATCAGCAGGAGGATGTTGACGATCACCAGGTTCAGACCGAACGTGAGCAGGAACGTGAACAGCAGCGGGGCTCTGATGATCCGGTTGATCACGCCCCGCTGGAGCGCGTAGCCGAGCAAGAACAGCGCCACGGCGTTCACCGGCAGCGTCAGGAACGGATCGAGATGGAGGGCGGTGAAGAGCTGCCAGGTGATGTAGGCGCCGATGATCACCAGCGCTCCGTGCGCGAGGTTGACGATGTTGAGCACGCCCCAGACCAGGCCGAAGCCGACGCCGACCGCGACGTAGACGCCTCCGGCCAGCAGGCCGATGATGACCAGCTGGACGAATTCGGACAAGGGTGGCTAGCGGGCCTTGATCAGCGCTGGTCCCAGTTGGGTGTCGGGTACATCGGTTGCTTGTCTGCGACGTCCGCGGGAAAGACGGTGTGGTGGACGCCGTTCTGGATCTGCTCCACGACCATCGGCTTGTAAATGTTGATCCCGCGGCTGTCGAACTTGATCTGCCCGAAGAAGACGGTCACATCCAGAGCCGCGAGCGCATCGCGCACCTTGAGCGGATCGAGCGACTTGGCGTTTTCGATCGCACGCTGGAGGGCCAGGCATGCGGCCGTCGACTCGGCGACGTGGTAGTCAGGATCTCCCAGCCCGGGGTATTTCGCCTTGTAAGCGGCCACATAGTCGGACTCACTGAGGTAAAAGGCCGGCGTGTATTTGACCTGCGGCGTCCACTGCGAGCCGTCGTAGACGTAGTTGGCGTCATTGCCGAGCGCGGCTATGAAGTCGGGCGTGGACGGACCCACCGAGTAGGCGAAGATCTTGGCGTTCAGCTTCTGTTCCTTGGCCGCCTTGTTGATGGCGATCGCCTCGGTCAGGTGGCCGGAGTTGAGCACGATGTCGGGGTTGGCCGCCTTCGCCGCCTGCACCTCGGCCGTGAGGTTGGTGGCGCCGTTCTTGTACTTCTTGAAAAGGACGACGTTCAGGCCCTTGCTGGGCGCGTAGGTGTTGATCGCGTTGGCAACCTCGAGGCTGAAGTTGTCGTCGGCGCTGAGCATGGCGATGGTCGTCGGCTTGGGATTGAGCGTGGCCGCCATGTCGATCACGCCCTGGAGGTACTTGTTCGCCGGGCTGAGCACCCCGAACGTGTACTTGTAGCCCTGGTTGAATATCGCCTGCGCCGCGCCGTTGGCCTCGACCATCGGAATCTGGTTCTGCTCGGCGATCGCGGCGTCGGTGGCCGTGGCCGCGCTGCCATACGGCCCGAGTAGGAAGTTCGCCTTGTCCTCGGTGATGAGCTTCTGCATCAGCACGGCCGACTGATTGGCGCTGCTCGTGTCGTCGTAGTACTTGAGCGTGACCGGGTGCTTGACGCCATTGACGAGGATCCCGCCCTGAGCGTTGATCCAGTCCAGCCACAGGTTGTAGCCCTGCAGGGTGAGGTTTGATTCCTTGGTCAGGGAGCCGGTGAGCCCAAGGGGGGCTCCGAGGATGATCGTCGAACCGGTCGCCGGCCCGGCAGAAGTGGTTCCACACGCGAACGCGGCCAAAGCCGCCACCGCGAGCAACGCCAATTTGCGCACTGCCATGGTCGAACCTCCCCCCAAATCAGGTGCTCCCGACTTCCAAATCTTAATCCGTCGGTTACGATCCGTCGACCTCGTTGACCTGGGCGGCCACCGTCGACCCAGGGTAGCGGGCTCGGGTCAGCGCCGCGGTGATCACGACCGGCAGGCTCAGCGCACCCGCAAGCAGAAACAAACGCCCGTACTGGTGCTGTTGGGCAAATAGCGCGCCCAGGCCCGAACCGATCGCGGCCCCCGTGAACGCACTCGTCACGAATAGCGCCGCGGCCGTGCCGCGCACCTCCGGCGCGATGTCGGTCGCCCAGGCCTGCATCGTCGAATGGAAGATCGAGTAAAAGCCGCCGATCATCACGCTGGCAAGGAGGATGGCGGCGGCATGCTGGTCCAACGCCGCCACGAGGTAGCCGCCCACGCCCATCCCGCCGCCAATGGCGATCAGTGCCCATGCCGGCAGACGCGGAGCGATGGCCTTGACCACTCGCGTGCCGGCCAGGACAGCAGCCCCGTAGGTGGCGACGACCAGGCCGGCGATGGCGGGGTTGGTCCCAGTGGCCTCGAGCGCCGGAGCGAAGAAAACCAGGAAGCCGACCACGGCTGCGCCCTCCGGCATCGCGAAGAGGATCACGAATCGCGCCCAGGGGCGGCGGAATGCTTGCTGCAGCTGGGCGATCGGGCCGCCTGTCGACGGCGGGGCGTTCGACTCCGGCAGTCGCCTCATGGCCACCGCGAGGCCCGCAGCCAGCACAGCTGTAAGGCCGAAGATCAGCCTCCAGCTCAGGTAGTGCGCGAACAGCCCCCCGCCGAAGCTGCCGGCTGCGGTACCGATCGCGACTGCGGCCAGCAGGTCCGCGATGACGGTATGGCGGGCCCTGAATGGGATCATGTCGCCGACGTAGACCAGGGCGGTCGGCAGCACCGCGCAGACCGATGCGCCGGCGACGATTCGCGCGGCGATGAAGAGGTCGACGTTGGGGGCGAGCGCCGAGAGCGCGCAGGCGGCCGCGGTGGCGCCGAGGCTGATCCTGATGATGCGAATCCGGCCGGCTCGGTCGGACGCGAAGCCCCAAAAGGGCTGCGCCAACCCGTAAGCGAAGTAGTACGCGGTGGCAGCTATGGCCACGGCGCCGACCGGGGCGCGAAATTCGAGCGCGATCGGGATCAGGACTGGTGCGACCGCGAAGCGGTCGATCATGGTCACGAATGGACCGGCCGATAGCAGCCGGACGCTGAACCCCGCCTCTCGCATCGCCGCCGATCAGCCTAAGGGCCGACGGCTGAGCGACGCAGCCTGCGCGCCTCTCCTAACTCACTCCTCTTCGGGGAGAAGGGGCTGGAACGTGGCTAGGCACCGGCGGGGGTTTTACCGGCGCCTGAGCCATGACGGCAAGGTAGCCTGGGGCCGATCGGCAGTCGTCAGTACAGCTACTGAATCTTTAGTTTCGCTGCGCAGCGGCTCGGAGAAGGAGCTGGGGTCGGGCAGCGCCCAACCCCAGCCCAGCCGAAACTTGCGTCAGTCGCCACCGCCGCTGCTGACAGATGCGATCCAGGTGCCCCAGTTCCGCCCGAAAGCGGGCGGGTTGGGGATGCCGTCGTAATGGTTGGCGTACTCTCCGGCGAGCCAGATCCCGCCCTCGCCGTCGAACGAGCTGGCCGAGAAGTCACCCCATCTGCACACACGTATAGCCATGCCGCAGAGTTCCGGACGGTACGACGACTCGCCCGCCTTGATCAGCACTCCCGCACCGGTGAACTGACCGTCGCCCTCCCGGATTACGAAGCGGGTCTCTGGGAAGACGTTGTGGCTCATGAGGTCGAATAGCATGACCAGGTTGCCGTGTCCGTCCGGCATCAGCGCTGGGAAGCTGACGGCCGTATCACCGCTGAAGTTGTAGTACCCGCTTTCAGCTGAGTTTTCGCCGCCGGCGCCCGCGATTCGCACCTGCGCCCATTCGATGCCGGGCACGATCTGCGTTCCGTTGTTGATCGCGGTTTCCCATGCCGCGTATACGTTTCCGTCCCGAACCACCGGCGTCGCGGTGACCCGCAGGTCCAGCACGTCAACGCAGTGATTGCAGCTCGGCTGGTCGGCCGGCGGGCTGAAGACGTACGGCTTGATGTCGGGAACGTAGGTCCCGGTGAGTTTGGGCGCGCTGCCCCCGTGGTCGTGTCCGATTGGGTTGGTCATCTTCCAGAGGATCAGGCCCTTGCAGGAGTCGGCCGCGCTGGTGCAGCCATGCCCGCTGACCGGGTCCGGTCCATCCAGAAGGTCGACGAAGACCTCGGTGCCGCCGGCGCTCGTGTCGACATTGAGCGCCGGATTAGGCGTGTCCGCGAGGAAGGGTCCGGTCTTGGTGGTGAGCCCCGGCCCGTTGCCCCGCAGGTTGACGAAGCCGTCGGCGGTGAAACCGCCCTGGCCTCTTTCCATCTTGGCCTTGTTGGCCTCGAACAGCTCCGCGTAGGCAAATCCAAGCGTGACCGCGGCGAACATGTTGGACGAGAAGTAGACCGCATCACGGTTGATGCCCAGCTGGGTGTAGTCCGCGACCAGATTCTCGGTGCCGATCGGGTGGCGACCCAGCGACATCTCGAACTCGTACACGTTCCAGCTGCCGTTGGGGTTGCTGGTCTGGCTCACGGAGACGTAGTAGGCCGCCTTGAACGGGCAGTCGGTCGCGATTCCGAGCCCGGGGCTGTTCTCGAGCTGCAGCATCGCCGCCCAGAAGCGGCGGTCGATCGGGTCGTAAAGCGCCCTCGGGTCGCTGAGGAACGGCTGGCTCTTGTGGGCCACGTCGCAAGGGATTGGATGGCCCTGAACGTCGGTGCCGTTGCTGACGTTGGGGACACCAAAGAACGCCTGGGCGCCCACGGGCCACCCCGGCTGCACGTTGCCGGAGGTGTCGAGCACCTCGAACTGGGTGTTGACGCCCTGGAGAACCCACTCGGGCGAGGCCGCCAGCGCCATGTCGGGCGGGTTGCAGCCCTTCCCGAAATAGGAGCACGTCGTGGCTGACGCCTGCTGCCCGATGAAGCTCGAGCCGTGCGATTCCGATTCAGACCCTTGCCGCTCGGCCGCTGTGTTGTCGCTCGTGGCGCCCGCCGACAGGTCGGTCGTGGCCGCGCGCGCGGCCTTGTTCTGGCCGTCCTCTTTGGGAGCTAGCGTGACGGTCCGGCTCTCTTCGTTCGAAGCGTCCGACCCTGCGTGACCCGCGGGCGTGACCGTGTAGTGCGCCAACACCGCGGCGGTACCAGGCTCGGAAGAGAACGTCACGCCTGACGACTTCGCGACGGCTACGCTCGCAAACACGAAACCGGTGACCAGCGATGCGACCACTGCACCGGCCGACGCCAACGCCACCACGCGCCTACGTAATTCCATGCGCCCCCTCCCTCTCATGAATGCCGGACGCCACGAGGCGGCTCAGATAAGTCCCCACCGATGCCCCGGCGCAACTGAGAACCCGGCGATATTACCCACTACCAGGGACTCTCGCAAGATCAGAACTGCGTCGCCCTGCGCTTTAAGGATTACGTCAGGATTTCGCCGAACTGCGTGCGTCGAGCGGCCCGCCAACCCCCAACTCGTCGATGCGGTAACCCCCGGGATAGCTCCGCATGCGCTCGTTGGTGATAAGGCGCGGGTGCCGGCGGCGAGGCAGCAGGGGAATCACCCGCGCGCGCGCCCGTAGGATCAGCTCGACCAGCCGCCTGAACCATCGCGGCGGGTGCGCATAGCCGAACGCGTCAATCAGGTAGTCCTCGAGCAGAGACAAAACCCCGAGCCGGACGACGGGGCGCAACCATCCCGGGTACCACGACAGAAACAGGTTCAGCGTGTCGTCGGCGACGTGCCGATTGCTCTCCGTGTATCTCGAGTTCGCGTGCTCGTAGGCGCGGCTCCAGCGATCCAGCTCGTCGACATCGTTCGGAATGTCCCGGATGTTCATGCGCCGACCCAGCTCGAGCCAGTAGTTGAGCCCGGCGCGCCGCTCCTTTTCCGAGTAGGGGCGCCAGCCGAACTTCTCGTTCCACCGGCCAGGCACGAGCACGAAGGTCGAAAGCACGTACAGGTAGTCGTCGTTGCTGATGTCGTAGCGGCCGTGCATGCGATTCAGGCTGCGGTTCGCCTCCCGGCCCCGCTCGGAATCCATTCCGTGGTCGAAGATCTCGGCGAGAACCAGCTTCGTGTCGTCGTAGCGCTTCTGGGGGCGGTTCCGGAACTCCCCGGTCTTGTCCAGGAGGGCGCTGATCGAAGGGATCCCGTAGGTCTTGAAGAAGGCCAGGCTCAGAGACTGCTCGACGTCCCAGGGGAAGTCGTAGTTGGTGCTCAGGTATCCGATGCGCTCCCAGTCGGTAGCCGGGTCCAGGGACTCGATTTCGGCCAGGGCGGGTGAGCTGCGGATGATCAACGAAGGGTACCAGCCGACCTGATTCTCTCCGCGCTGGCATGATGCACGCGTGACCGTGACCGCGAAGCGAATCGAGCAGCTGGTGACTCCGGCTCTGCTGGTGGACGCGGACGCTTTCGAGCACAACCTCTCGACCATGGCCACCGCGCTGCCCGGACCTCGGCTCCGCCCGCACATCAAGGCCCACAAGTGCACCGCCCTCGCCCGCCGCCAGCTCGCGGCCGGCCATCACAGCTTCACGTGCGCCACCATCAGAGAGGTCGAGGGGATGGCCGCGGCGGGACTGGGCGAGGACCTCCTGCTGGCCAACGAGGTGCTCGACGCCTCCCGGCTGGGCCGCCTCGACGCCAGGATCACCGTCGCGGTCGACTCGCTCCAGACCATCGAGGCCGCCGCCAAGGGTGGCGTCAAAGAGGTCTTGATCGACGTCAACGTGGGCATGCCCCGGTGCGGCTGCGCACCCGAAAATGCCGGTGCGCTGGCGGAGATGGCTCGCAACCAGGGTCTGGTCGTGCGTGGGGTGATGGGCTACGAGGGTCATGCGGTCGGGCTCGACGACCGCTCGCTCCGGCAGGAGTTGACCGCGAAGGCGATGGAGCTCCTGCTGCAGGCGCACAAGGACGTCGGCGGCGATCTCGTCTCCGCCGGCGGCACCGGCTCGTACGACCTCAACACCTGGGCCAACGAGATCCAGGCCGGCTCGTACGCGCTCATGGACGCTGCCTACGCGAAGCTCGGGCTTCCGTTCAAGCAAGCCGCGAGCGTGCTGGCGACCGTCATCTCGACCTCGGCTGATGGCTATGCGGTCGCCAACTGCGGCCTCAAGGCGCTGGGGATGGACCACGGCAACCCCGACATCGCCGGCGGCGGCAACGTCCTGATCGTCGCCGACGAGCACATCACGTTCATCCCGGAGACGTCGGTCGCGGTCGGCGACCAGATCCGCGTCCTGCCGGCTCACGTCGACCCGACCATCGCCTACCACGAGCGCATGCACCTGGTGCGGGACGGCGAGGTGCTCGAGACCTGGGAGGTCGACCTGCGCGGATGGTGACGGTGGCGCGCACCAGCTGGACCAACTGGGGCGGAACTTACAGCTGCAGCCCCACCCGGATCGAGTCACCCACCAGCGAAGAAGAGATCGTCGCCATCGTCCGGGCGGCTGCCGAACGCGGCGAGCACGTGAAGGTCATCGGCAGCGGGCACAGCTTCACCGACATCGGGTGCACCGACGGGTGCCTCATCAAGCTCGACCTGTACAACAAGGTCCTCGACGTCGACCGCGACTCAGCCACGATCACGGCCCAGGCCGGCATCACCATCCTCGAGCTGAGCGATGCGCTCGCGCATTTCGGCCTGGCGATGGAAAACATGGGCGACGTCGGCTACCAGACCATCAGCGGCGCCATCTCGACGGCGACCCATGGCACCGGCGAACGTTTCCGCAACATCTCCAGCCAGGTCGTGGCGCTTTCGCTCGTGCTGGCCGATGGCACCGTGCTGCGTTGCTCGCCCGAACTCGATCCCGAAGCGTTCAAGGCTGCGCAGGTGGGCCTGGGCGCGCTCGGCGTCCTGTCGACCGTGACCCTTCGCTGCGCGCCCGCCTACAACATTCACTCCATCCAGGAGCCGCGCCGGATCGACGAGCTGCTCGACCAGTTCGACGAGCTCTGCCACCAGAACGACCACTTCGAGTTCTTCTGGTTTCCGCACACTGAGTGGGCCCAGGCGATCACCAACACGCGCACCCAGGAGGCCCCGCCCGCAAATCAGCGCCGCACCGGTTTCGGCGCCTACGTCAACGACATCCTGCTGGAGAACCATGCGTTCGGCATGATCCAGCGAGCGGCTCAGGTGCGTCGGACCTGGATCCCCAGCCTCGCCGCCATCACTGCGCGGACGATGTCGCGCAAGGAGATGACCGACCGCAGCGATCGCATCTTCGCCAACACTCGGCTGGTGCGGTTTGCGGAGATGGAGTACGCGGTGCCCCGCGCCCAGCTGATCGCGGCGGTGCGCGAGATCCGCGCGATGATCGAAAGCAAGGGCCTGCTGATCAGCTTCCCGGTCGAGGTGCGCGCGGTGGCTGCCGACGACATCCCGCTGAGCCCGGCATACGCGCGCGACACCGGCTACATCGCCGTGCACGTCTACCACCGGTTCGAGCACGAGCCCTACTTTCGAGAGGTGGAGGCGATCATGAGCTCCCACGAGGGCCGCCCGCACTGGGGCAAGCTCCACTTCCAGACCGCCGCCACGCTGCGGCAGCGCTATCCGCTCTGGGCTCGGTTCGTCGCCGTGCGCGATCGTCTTGATCCCAACCGGCTGTTTGGCAACGCCTACCTCGAGCGCGTGCTCGGGTAGCGCGCAGACACATAGATAAGGAGGGGAACCCGTGTCCGAGCAGGTGGCGGCGTCCGACGAGGGCATCAACCAATCCTTCGGTTACAAGCAAGAGCTCCGCCGAGCGCTGAGGCTCTTTTCGCTCTACGCGGTCGCCTTCTCGATCATCTCGATCACCACCGGGCTGTTCGCGAACTACGGATTCGGCCTCGCGCATCTCGGCGCGGCCATGATCTGGCTCTGGCCGGTGGCCGCGATCGGCCAGATGCTCGTCGCGCTGGTCGTGGCCGAGCTTGGCACGCGCATTCCGCTGGCCGGCTATTCGTACCAGTGGGGCGCGCGGCTCGTGAACACGACCTACGGCTGGTTCACCGGTTTCGTAGGCCTGTCCTATCTCGCCGTGGGCGCCGCGGGGATCAACTTCGTGGTGGTGGCGCCGCTGATTGCGTCGATTGTCGGCCTGGATGCAACCAATCCGACCATCAACCTCGTAATCACCGTCGTCATCTTCTTGGCGGTGCTCGCGATCAACATCATCTCGATCGCGCTGGCCTCACGCATCAACAACGTGGCGGTTTTCACGGAGATCGCCGGCATGGTGGGATTCGGCCTGATCCTCTTCGTGCTGTGGGCGATCCACCCCAACCATTCGATCGCCTTTCTCGGCGACACAGGCGGGGTGCATGGCGGAGACATCCTGGTTGCTCTCCCCTATGCCGCCCTGATGGGCATCTTCACCATCGTCGGCTTCGAGCTGGCCGCCGACCTCGGCGAAGAGGCCGTCGCGGCTCGCGTCACCGTCCCGAAGGCGGTGATCTGGTCGGTCGCCAGCTCGGCGATATTGGGCATGGTGGCATTGGTCGGATTCACGATCGCGATCCCGGACCTCGGCAAGATCACCGCGTCGTCCGTGCCGCTGGTCGACATCGTTGGCAACTGGATGGGCGACGTGGGCAGGCTCATCTTCAGCCTGATCGTCGTCTTCTCGATCTTTGCGCTGGACGTGATCGGCCTGGCCGCCACGGGCCGGTTGATCTTCTCGTTCGCGCGCGACAACATCATTCCGTTCTCGTCCGCGTTGAAGAAGGTCAACCCGCAGACGCAGACGCCGATCCGCGCGCTGGTCACCGCGTCGTCGCTCGGCTTGCTCTTCGTTGCATGGGGCTATTTGAGCGCAATCACGGGCAAGGGTGGCTCTGCGTTCCTGCTTCTGATCACGGCGACCGCCACCCTGCCTTTCATCGTCTACTTCCTGACCGTGCTCGCGTATGTGATGCGGCGCCATCGCATGGACAAGCTGCCGGAGGCGTTCGACCTCGGGGTGTGGGCGAAGCCGGTCATGTACGCGGCGCTCGCCTGGATCCTGATCGCGCTCGGCGCCCTGATGATCCCCAAGGATTTCTGGGGCGCCGACTGGATCGTTGTCATCGTCCTGGCCGTCGCCGCCGGGTGGTATTTCGCGGTGCTCCGGGGCCGGCTGGCCCGGGGCGAGGCCGGCGTCGAGCAATTGCGCGGCTAACGGCACTCACGCCCCACTCCCTAACCCTCTCCCCTTCGGGGAGAGGGAATTAGTCCCAGGTCGCCAGCTGCTCTCGCATGCCGCGCGCGCCGGCGAATGAGCGCCCACGGCTCAATGCGATTGCGGTGGCGACAGCGAGCAGCACCAGGGCCACGGCTCCGAACGCGGCAAACAGATATCCGGCCTGCGCCACCGAAAGCAGCGCCCGAAGTGAGACCAGCGCCAGCGCCACGCCGCCGCCGGCAAGCAGCACGCGGCTGCGCAGGACGATCCCAGCGCCGACCGTGATGGCTCCCTCGATCAGCAACGCCACCAGCCAGAAGAGGTCGCCCGTAACGGTGAAGACGGCCGCCCACCCCATCACCAGCCCAAGGCCCACACCGACCAGCAGCTGACGCGGCTGCGCACCGACGTGGAATCCGGTTTCGTGGCGCAGGCGGATCCCGCAGGCGATCAGGCCGAATCCGGGAGGCACGAGCTCCCACGATTCCAGACGGACACCGCGCGTGACGAAGTAGCCGGCTGTCGAAGCGCTGACCAGCGCCAGGTACAGGTTGGGGCGAAACCCAAACGTCTGCGCATCGAGCCAGAACACCCCGCCTGTGATCAGCAGCGCTAGCGTGGCCAGGGCGGCGCCCTCACTGGATGGACCGGTCTTGTCGGGGAAGGCAAAGCCCGCCAGGCCGGCGACCACGAGCAGGCCGAGGCCGAGGTAACGATGCATGTCGACGACGGCGTGCCGTCCGACGAACATCAGGGCGACGCGGCCGGCGACCCAGATGACAAGGCCGAGCACGCCCACCGCGGCCGCGTAGAGGATGGTGTCGGCGCCATGAGCGTCGAGCAGGGTGATCATGCCCGCCAATGCCGTGGCGGCAGCCGCCGGCAGCACCCAGCGCTCGCGCTCCTGCATGCCGGCTGTGTAGACCACGGCCGAATACGCCAGCAGGGCGATGCCCGCCGGGTCGGGATGGCCGTCCGCCGCCAGCGCCACCAGCGCGCCGGAGGCGAGAGTGGCGGCGCCCGCTTCTGTGCTCAAGGCCCAGCGGCTCCCGTTGCTCGCGCGCACCAATAGCCCGACAAAGCCGACGACCCACGCGAGGACCGCGAATGAGCGCTCCTCGAGCTCGTGATTGGCGGCCAGCCCGAGGGCGATGAACGCCATGTGCAGCGCCGGCGCCAGCAGCAGCGCGGCGGGGTAGGCCAGGAACCATTCGCGGCGGCGCGCTCCGGCTTGCACGCAGATCACCGCGAGGGCGACGAACTCGAGCGCGATCAACGCTGCCGGCGTTTGGGCGTATGGCCACAGGTAGATGACCGGCGCCATGACGAGCAGCGCAGCCGCGGCGTACCACCTCTCGATCTCGCCTTTGGCGCGAACGTTCCATTCCGCATGGCCGGCAGCAATCGCGAGGGCGAGCAACCCCGCGTAGCCCGTGTCGAGCTTCAGGACCGCAGCGCCGATGAACAGGCCGATCGTTCCGATCGC
>WNFA01003487.1_pt1 | contig 13056 bp, 11 predicted proteins | sample 5400481 | NCBI WGS metagenome assembly WNFA01 (sample SAMN13153340, study PRJNA577476) | soil metagenome | isolation source: 120 cm saprolite under Douglas fir tree site 2 hole 1 replicate 2 | place: USA:California | collected 2015-04-18 | reverse complement strand
CGTGCTCGATAAAAATGATGTGAAAGGCAAACACCACCGCCGCGCCCAGGGTCAGCAGGTCGCCATGATTCATGCTGCGCAGATTGAGCCCCGCTCCGGCCGCCGCGGGGACGGTCAGCAGATATAATCCGGCAAACGCCAGAATTACGCCGATCGATGTCAGCCGATTGATGCCGCGTTTCCAGAACACGGCCAGCAACACCGGCACCAGCACCACCGAAACTCCGGTGAGGAAAGCGGACTTCGAGGCCGTCGTATATTTCAGTCCCGCGGTTTGCAGCTCGTTCCCGACAAACAGGAACAGCCCAACCAGGCAACCAGCGCGCACCGCACCCGCAGTGAGCCGCGGAAGCTCGCGATAAAAAATCACCGCCAGCACCACTGCCGCCAGACTCATGCGGACAGCGTTAAAGAAAAGTGGTGAAACATCCGCCAACGCATTCTTGATGACGACAAAATTCGAGCCCCAGATCAGAGTGATCAGGACCAGAAGAATGTGGGCTTTGAGGGAGCGGGACACGGGTACAGGGTAGCAAAGGGGCGGGAGTTGGCGATCAAAAGGCGGGTGCCTACACCCTTCCATTTTTTTGGAGGGTGGGGGTTTTTACGGTGATTCCACTACTTTCTAAGCCCACCCAGAGGGACGTGCCATTGATCCCCGTCCCCCACCCTTTTCGCACAGCGCGAAAGAGGGTGGGGCACCCGGGGCATCCGCGTGGGCATTATTTGTGCTGGGCGTATTCGTTTGCGCCCATCAAGTGTAACGACACGTATGGCTCGTTGCCGACCACCCAACTGTCGTGACCGGGCGCAATGTAGAAGACGTCCCCCGCTTTCATTTCGATTACTTTGCCGTCATCCATGGCGGCGGTCGCCCGGCCTGAGACCACTATGCCGACATGTTCCACCATGCAACTTTTCGCGCCCGAGGACTGTCCGACGTGAATGGACCATTTCCAGCCGGGTTCATAGGTGGCACGCCCGATCGACAGGCCGGCGATTCGCACCACTTCAAACTTCCCTTTCTCAAAAGTGCGTACCTCATCCGGCTGTTCAAAGCGCTTGAGAATGACTTCGTACAAAGTAGCCTCCGTGTATTAGACGGTTACAAAGCGATTTTGTCAGATGGACGACTGCGGGACGGGCGGGACGCCCGTCGCTACATTGAAGCAGCTCACTTGGCTTCGTAAACCGTCTTCCCGCCTACGACCGTGCGCAGCACTTTGGTGGTGAGAATCTTTTCCGGGGGCACGGATGTGATGTCGCGATCGAGCACAACCAGGTCGGCCAGCATGCCCGGGGTCAGGGTTCCCTTCTCTTTTTCGGCGAACTGGGCGAATGCCGAACCCGTGGTGTAGGCGGCGATGGCTTGTTCCATGGTCAGCTTTTGCTCGGGATAAAATTCTTTCTTTCCATCTTCACTCTTGCGGGTGACTGCGGCGTAGAGGCCGCGGAACGGTGTGACCGGTTCGACCGGATAGTCGGTGCCGAAGGCCAGCGTGACTCCCTTTTTCAGAAATTCCGCCCAGGCGTAGGAGTGTGCCGCGCGCTTGGGGCCGAGGCGAGCCTCGGCCCAGTTCATGTCGGTGAGCAGATGATTGGGTTGCATGGAGGCGATGATCTTGAGCTGCTTGAATCTCGTCACCTGCTGCGGAGTCGTAACCTGGGCGTGCTCGATGCGCAGGCGGAGGTCTGGGACTTTCGCAGCAACTGCTGAGCTGCGCTCGGCTTGGACGGGCGGGACGCCCGTCCCTCCATGGTCATTGCCCAGCGCGGCGGCGTAAGCATCCAGGGCCATCTGTACGCCTTTGTCGCCGATGGCGTGGAAGCCGACCTGGAAGCCTGCGTCTACGAGTTCTTTCGTCATCTGATTCAACTTGTCCTGCTGGTATTGCGGCAGGCCGGTGTTGGCCGGATTGTCCGCGTACGGTTCGAGAAGTGCGGCGGTGCGCGAGCCCAGCGATCCGTCCATGAAGCCCTTGAGCATGCCGGTGTGCAGCAGGCTGTCGGATTGGGGATGGGCCGCGCGATGGGCCTGCAATGTGCTCAAGTCGTCGCTGAACGGCATCCATTCCGAGATACGCGCGGTCAGCTTGCCGCCGCGTTCTATTTCCTCGAGAATCTGGAAATCGTCCCAGCTCAACTGTGCGTCTCCGGCATCGGAATTGTCCTGCGCCGAAGTGACGCCCCACTGGGCCAAATCCTGGAGCGCGGTTTCGATGGCCTGGCGGCGGCGGTCGTGCGTGGGCTTGGGAATCACCGCGGTCACCGCGTCGCGCGCGGTCTCGCGCAAAATGCCGGTGGCCTGGCCGGCGGCGTCGCGATCGATTTTCCCGCCTTCCGGATCTTTGCTGGCCACGGTGATGCTGGCCAACCGCAATGCCCGGGTGTTGGCGACCGCGATGTGTCCGTCGACGCGCTGCAGAAACACGGGATGATCGGTGGTGACTTCATCGATGTCCCAGCGGCTGGGCAGTTCCTGCACTGGCCACAAAGTCTGGTCCCACCCGCCGCCAATGATCCATTCCCCCGGGCCCGCCGTCTGCACGCGGTCGCGAATGCGTTCGCGAAACTCGGTCAACGATTTCACGCCGCCCAGTTCCACGGTGAGCCTGCGAAAACCTGCGTTGGCCAGATGCATGTGAGCGTCGTTGAATCCGGGCATGACGAAATGCCCGCCCAGATCGATGACCTCGGTGGAGGATCCCTTCAGCTTCAGGATGTCGACGCTCCGGCCTACGGCGGCGACCCGGCCATCGCGCACGGCAATGGCCTCGGCGCGCTGCATGGACTGGAACGAAGAAACATCCGACGCTCCGGTGTAAATGTTGGCGTGGACAAAAATAATGTCGGCCTTGGGTTGAGTCGGCAGGTTCTGCGCCACAGCGATCGATATCGTCAACAGCAGAAAAACGGTGGTTCTCAGTTTCATGGAGCTACCCCCGCAAGCCCAAGTAGAATCAGCAGGATGCGTTTGAGTCCGAGGTCGCGCCCGCTGCAATCGAACCATTCCTGCAGGGTATGGGCTCCGCCGCCGGTGCCGCCGCCCCCGATGGAAATGGCCTCGCGTCCCAGCGACAGCGGGATGTTGGCGTCAGTGGAGGCGCGCTGCACCTGGGCCGCGTTGCCCAACTGCGAGTCCACGGCGCGAACCACCTGTAGAATGCGGGCATTGGAATAGAGTTCACCGGCCGGGCGATTTCCGATCACCACCACCTCGCAACTGAGTCCAAATGGCCGGCGCTGCGAGGATGCCCGCGCCTCGGTCGCACGGGATTCCTCCTCCACGGCGGCGTCCAATGCCTGACGCAAAGCCCGTTCCAGGCGTTCCATTTCCGCCATCGACGTGGAACGGATATCCACTCGCATGCTGGCCGACTCGGGAATCGAATTGACCGAGGTCCCGCCGCGAATCACGCCTACGTTGAAGGTGGTCTTGGGCAAAGCCGGCACTGGAGTCTGGGCGAAGGCCTGAATGGCGCGCCCCAGAACGACGATGGGATTGGGCGCGCCGAAATCGCTCCAGGAATGTCCGCCGGGACCGCGTACGATGACCTCAAAGCGGCGGCTGCCCAGGGCTTCGGCGACAATCGTGTCCGAACCCGCGCCATCGAGCACCAGGCTGTAGTGGATGGAATCTTTCCAGGGCTGGTTGGCAAAAATGTGGCGCATGCCGCGCAGATCGCCTTCGCCCTCTTCGCCCACGTTGCCGATAAACACGAACGGCAAGGCATGCCGGATGCTCAGCGCCTGTAACACGGCTGCGATGGCCAGCATGGCGGTGACGCCGGCGCCGTTGTCTGACACTCCGGGCCCGTACAAACGGCTGCCCTGTTGCCGCACATTCAGCGGCGTGCCCGCGGGAAACACCGTGTCCAGGTGGGCACTCAGCGAAACGTACCCGAGTCCGTGTCCCGCATGCGTGCCGAACACGTTGCCGACATCGTCGCTATGCACGGCGTCCAGCCCGAGTTCGCGAAACTTGCCAGCCAGCCATTCGCCCCGGGCACTTTCGCCAAACGGAGGCGCTGCAATGCGGGCCAGTTCCAGCTGCCATTCTGCGAACTGCGGCTCGTGAGCTCGAAGCCAGCTGAAGGCCGAGCGCATCTCCGGCATGGCGCAAAGCTGAGCCACCTCCTGTTGCACACTGGGAAAGAGTTCCGACACTTCGGCGCGAGACTTGGGGGACATGTTAGAGCAGTCACCAGTCGTCGGTCTTCAGTCGTCAGCACTGGAAGTCGATGCAAGGCACTGGTGTTTCTTGCTGACGAACCGCCGGCTGAAGACTGGCGACTGAAGCTGTCATCTTACATCGCTATGGCGGAGGTTGGAGGTGGCGTCGCGGACGCCCATTGATCACGGAGGGACGGATTACCGATGGGTGTAACCGTGATGAGATGTGGCCCGTATGGTCGTCAACTCATTGTCCGTCGCCTCTCGATGCGGACGATTGGGTCCTCGAACGCGCTGGGGAACGTGAAGCTGACTATCCGGTCCTTCCGGACATTGACCACCAGAGCGGGACGAAAGCACGCCAGACACGTGCCTCCACGGTGGCGGACACTGGGATAGATCAATCCCGCCGAGCCCAGGTTCAAAAGATCGCGCGCGAGTCGCTGGGATGCGACGTGGCTCTCCGGGGCAAGGCAGCGCGAATACTCCGGACTACTGCGGATGTCGTGGAATTCGGCCCGGAAATCGGCCAGATATTCGCGGTAGGTCGCGGTTTCCTCTTCCTGCCAGTTCACTTCACGCAGGCCTTGGGCAAAGTGAAACGCAACTTCAGCCTGCGAGGTCTCCAGGGTGAATGCCGAGTACCAGGCACCACGATCCGGACCGTTGAATCGGCTGCCCTCGGGACGCGCGTGGGAGAAAGCGGCATTTACGATGTGCCCGTTAGGAATTCCGAACACCAGTTCATGCACCGTAATGCCGGGCAGCAGGTTGGCTTCTCCCAGCAATCGCTCATTGGTCGCGCCCTCTAGTTGGAAGAGGTCGCGCAGCAGGCGCTCGTCGGAGGTCAGGCGGGCAAGTACGCTCTCGTTCTCTTCGCTGTAGCGCGCCGGAACCAGGCGATGGGTGTCATCCTGATGCAGCCGGGTGACCCGAGGCGCCACTAGCGACCGCCGCGCCGCGCGTCCAACAACTGGCGCACCCGAATCATCGCCGGCACTCCGCCCTTGATCATGCAGTCCAGCGGCGACTCCCCGCCAAACATGGGATTGGCATTGGGCAGCTGGACCCACGCGTCAGCCAACTTCCCGCTGTACAGGATGTTTAAGGCCTTGAAAATGCCGACCAGCAGCGAGATTCGGGTTAGTTTGTCCTGATCGAGAGTCCTGGCCAGACGCCGCTTCAGATTGTAAAAGGCGCCATTCGAAATCCCGCCTAACAAACCCCGGGCATCTTCATCGCGTAGCTTCCACAAGCCGGCGATCTGGAAGAATCCCAGCAGGGCCGAGGGGCTGAGAGTTTCCTGGATTTTCCTGCTGGAGAGATCGGCCGGGCGGTCGAGCGCCACGCCTGCGATGCGCGGGTTTGGGATGGCCGTCATTGCATCTCCAAATATGGATAGATATTACTCCATTATTGGAGATTGTCAAGGGCCCAGAAAGCATCCTTGTCGTCCAGCTTGCGCCTACGTTTTTACGCACTCACGGATTTCGGCTTCACTCAGGGTGTGGTCTGAGGCTTTGGCACGGTTGTAGATCCTCTCTACGACATCATCGGTCGCGGGCACGCCGTGGCGTTCCAGCCAGAACAGGACGTTCGACTTGCCACTCATCGGTCCGACGTCGATGATTTGCTCGAGACCAAACATCTGCGAAGGCACGCCGGAGTACACGGCATTTGCGAGTTCGATGTCTTTTTTCTTGTAAGCTTTGATCACGGCCGCGGCGTGGACTCCGGTTGCGGTACGAAACGCGTCCTCGCCTACCACGGGATAGTTTGCCGGGATAGGTACGCCTGTGGCCTTTGACACTGTCTGGCAATATTCTTTCAGCTTGGTCAGGTCTTGTTCGGCCCACGGCGAAACGCCCATCAGCTTGAGATTGACCAGCATCTGGTCCATCTGGGTGTTGCCCACCCGCTCGCCAATCCCCAGGGCGCAGGCGTGCACGCAATCCGCTCCCGCCATCAGAGCGGCCACGGAGTTCGCGACCGCCAGGCCGCGGTCGCAGTGACCGTGCCAGTCCAACCGAATGTTTTCGCCTGAAGGCTTCACCACCTCGTCGAGGACGAACCGCACCAGGGCAAAAGCACCCATGGGCGTAGCGTGCCCTGCGGTATCGCAAATCACGATAGCGCGCGCACCACAACCGATTGCGACCCCGTAGAGACGCTTCACCATCTCCGGATCGCAGCGTGTCGTGTCCTCGGTTACGTACATCGAATCTAGGCCCAGGGACACGGTATATTTCACCGCTTTTTCCGTAGTCTTGAGCAGAAAATCATCGGTCCAGCCTTCGGTGTAGCGGCGGATCGGGCTGGACCCGATGAAGGTCGCGGCCTCGATGTTGAGCCCGCTGCGCTGCACAATCTCGGCGATGGGACGAATGTCATTCTCATGAGTGCGGGCCGCACAGTTGGCGCGAATCTTCATCTTGTGCCCCGCGATTTCGCGGGCCAGGGCTTCGCAGTCGGCAACCGCACGCGGTCCCGCGCCCGGCAGGCCGAGGTCGAGCGAGTTGATGCCCAGGGCCTCCATCAAATGCAGGATGTGAATTTTTTCTTCAATCGCAGGATCGCGCACCGAAGGTGACTGCAGTCCGTCGCGGAGGGTCTCATCGTTGAGCAGCACTCGCCCCGTCGGCCGCAGTTTGGCGGCGTCCATCTGGTTCCAGTCGTAGATGAGTTCGGAAATTTTCACAGTGAAGTATCAGAAAAAATCACGTGGGGACGGCTGCCCCCAGCCGTCCTGGCCGGGTGAAACCCGGCAGTTCTAGCGTTCGGTCACTTCTTAGCCGGAACCGTCAGCCCGAAGATCGACGTCTGTCCCTGGCCCGCCACGTTCAGCCCGCGCACTCCCTCCTGATTGGGGAGGTAAAGCGTCTTGCAATGCTCGCAGCGATACACTTCAGCATTCGGTCCCCAAGCCTGCTCCGCATCGCCACAAGCCTGCTCAACCACATCGGTGGTGTAAAACCAGCGTTTCAGGTGCCCGCCGCAGAACTTGCCTTTGGCGTCCTTATCGTTGCAGGAACGTTGTCCCAGCTTTTTGATTTTCACTTTGTGATGGGGAAGCTGGGGGGGAGCAGTCGCGGTTTCAGTCGTGGCCAAAGAAGCTATCCTCGTCGCTGCGGCAACCGTGCCGCCGGAATTACGGATTTCATTTTACTCGAAGGCGTTTCGGCGGGGCTACGTCTGTCCCCAATCAGGTAAGCCTGCTAGTTCGTGAACCACAAAGGACACGAAGGTACACTAAGGGAGACTTTCAAGGTTTCCTTCGTGAAACTTTGTGTCCTTCGTGGTCAACGAATTTGTGAACACCAGTCCCTACCTTCATTCAAACTCTTTCCTGGGGGCCGCCTGCTCGGGTCCCACGCGGCCAACGGCGATATCGGCGACGTAGTAGCTCTCGCCCTTCATCGGCTGGCCCGATATCCGCCGCAACATTGCGATCTGCCCCACGTGAGTCAAAGCATCGGCGATCGGCCCCTGAAACAGTTTCTCTGCCGGCGCGTGCAGCGGATTTGCCGAACTCAGGTAATCGTCGAACCGTTTGAGCGCGGAATAGAAACGTTGCGTCTCCTGGTCCCAGGGCAAGGGTTCGGAACTCTTCCAGCTCTGTTTACCCTCCGCGATCGAAAGGCCCCAATCCAGCAAGTCGCCGATATGGGCCAGGATTTGCCCTGCCGTGCGTCCCGACGGACAGGCGCGAAAATCGGCGAATCCCGCGGGGACGTTACGGACAGCTTTGCCACCGCGATAGGCCAGCGTCGCAACCGTGTGGCGCAACAGTTCACGCTTGGGATCAGAATTTGCAGGGTTCACTTTATCTCGCTCCTCCGGTGCTTGCCTTTGAGCGCTCCCGCCGCCCTTACCGCGCCTCGCAGCCGGCGCCCTAATCCGCGAGCGAATTGCAAGTCGAGCAGCCCTTCCATCTGGCGCGTGAAATTCTTTCCGTAGCCGTACCACCAGACTTTTTCGACTCCCGGCAGACGATCCGCGTCCAGATATTTTATGCGCACCATTTCTTCGAGGCCCAGGCGGCCGTGGGAGCGGCCGATGCCGCTGGCCTTCACACCTCCGTGCGGGGCTTCGCTGATGCCGAAGCAGGAAACGACATCGTTCACCATGACCGTGCCCGCCTGGACACGGCGCGCCAGCGCCTCTCCTCGGGTGCGATCGCTGGTCCATACGCTTGCCGCCAGGCCGTACTCGGAGTCATTGGCAAGGCGGACCGCGTCTTCGTCACTCTCGAATGGCGTCACCGGGAGCACGGGACCGAACGTCTCTTCCCGCATGATGCGCATCCCGGGAGTGGCGTCCGCCAGGACGGTGGGGGCATAGAAATTGGCACCGAGTTCCGGCAACCGTTTGCCGCCCGCAAGGACGCGCGCCCCCTGCGCCCGGGCGTCTTCCACCTGCGATTCCACGTTCCGCAACTGGCGTTCGCGGATCAGCGGTCCAATGTCTGTCTCCGGATCCGTGCCGTTGCCTACTCGCAGCTCTCCGGTTTTGCGTACACAGGCTTCGAGAAACGGCTCATACAGGCTGCGGTGCACGTAGCAGCGCTCCACGGAAAGACACGCTTGTCCCGCGTTCACGAATGCGCCCCAGACTGCGCCACTGGCGGCGATTTCCACATTGGCGTCGTCGAGCACCAGCATGGGATCCTTGCCGCCTAACTCCAGTACCACCGGCAATAGCCGCGCCGCGGCGGCCTGGGCAATCCGTTTTCCGGTGGACACGCTTCCGGTAAATACCAGCTTGTCGATCGCGGCATTGGTGAGAGCCGCCCCGGTGGCACCGTCCCCCACGATCACCTGAAAGACATCCTCCGGTATGCCCGCCTCGTGCAGCAGGGACGCCAGTTCCATCGCGGTGAGTGAGGTAAATTCCGATGGCTTTACCACTACCGCGTTGCCCGCGACCAGCGCGGCCAGGCTGTCCGTGGCTGCAATCGAAAAGGGATAGTTCCATGGTGAGATGATGCCAATCACACCGTAGGGCTCGCGCACCAGGTGGCCTGATTTGGTCTTCATGGCCAGATTGCCGTGTGGGACAGGGTCATCCCGCAGCATGCGATAGGCGTTTTCGATGAGGAAGCGGGCGGCGTCGAGCACTACCAGCACTTCCGTGAGCAAGGCTTCCACGTAAGGCTTGCCGGCTTCGCGTGTGACCAATTGCGCGAGTTCGGATTTTTTCTGGTGGAGAAGGCGCTGAAACTTGCTCACGAGGTCGAGCCGGCGGCGGATCCCGAGTTCGGCCCACGCGGGCTGGGCAACTCGAGCGCGCTCGACTGTGGCTTGGACTTCCGGCTCGGTGGCACACTCGAACTCGCGCAGCAGTTCGCCAGTGGCGGGATTGACGGAGGCGATTTTCCTTCCGCTGACATTCGCGGCGATTTGGAGATCAGTGAGCATGTTTGGCCGGATTTTCGCGGGCGGGGGCGCCCGCGCCACACCATCCGCGACCACACAATCCAAGAACCCACGGGAGCTTAATACTCCACGCTTACCAGGCACAATCCGGCGGCTGGGACTGTGGCTCCTGCGGCGGATCGGGAACGCGCTTCCAGTATGCTCGTCATCTCGGAAGGCTTCACAGTTCCCTTGCCCGCCAGCAAAAATGTTCCCACCAGGTTGCGCACCATGTGGTGCAGGAATCCGTTTCCGCGCACGGTGTAGACGAGCTCATCGCCCTGCCGCTCCCAGCTCGAACAGAAAATTTGCCGGACATTGGAGACTTCTTCCTGGCGTCCCCGCTCCGGATCTACGGCCGCGAACGAAGTGAAATCATGCTCGCCCACGATCGCCGAGGCTACCTGTTGCATCATAGTTTCGTCCAAGGGATAGGGATAATGCCAGACGTAGCGCGCCAGAAAAGGTGGACAGATCGCGCCGCGATAGATCCGGTAGCGATAAGTCTTGGCCCGCGCGGACTTGCGGGCATGAAACTCAGCCGGCACCTCGGCGGCTTCGAGCACCCGTATGGCGGAAGGCAGAACGTCGTTGAGCGCGTTGACCAGGTTCCCGGCGGGGATCGGCGATTCCATCGCGAGAGTGGCCACTTGGCCGAGAGCATGAACTCCAGCATCGGTGCGCCCGGAGCCCTGGGGCAAGACCTTTTCGCCGGTCACGCGTCCAATGGCGGAGGCCAAAGTGCCCTGGATTGTGGAGGCTTCGGGCTGGACCTGCCAGCCGGAGAATTCCGTCCCGTCGTAGGCCAGGAGCAATTTGAGATGGCGCATGATGATTGTTTGGAGCTTCCCGGTGGTGGCGATCATCCAACCGGGTGCGGAAGTTTGCCAGGTTTTTCTTTACAAAGTTTTACCTGGCGCGACGAGGCCGATCGCGAACGGCGCCAAGCATACCAGCTATACTATTTTATTCAACTTAGCGATGTCGGACCGAAGAGAAGAATTGCGCCGGTGGACACAAAAATGAAACCTGGCGCTCGCGTTTTGCGTACCATCGCTTGATTCCGGAAGCCTTTGTATCTTCACCATCAGCTTTGCAGGGAGAGAATCGAATGTTTTTGTCTGCTTTGCGTTGCGCCGTCCGGCGGACTCTTGCGGTCGTCCTCGCCGGTGTTTTAATTGCCCCCGGTTGGGCTCAGACAGCTGCCCAGCCGGCTCAATCCGCGCCTGATGGACCGCGACCGCAGCGCCTGGCGATGCAGGATTATTCCAAGGCCCGCTCCTACTTCCCCAATCCGGTTGGGCCTTACCTGCCGCACCACTTGCCGCCGCCCGATCTTTTGAATACGCCGCGCATCGAGCAGATGCTGCGGGAAGGCAAGCTCTATCTATCGATGAATGACGCGGTGGCGCTGGCCATGGAGAACAACCTGGACATCGCCATTTCGCGCTACAACCTTAACATCGCCGATACCGATGTAATGCGTGCCAATGCAGGAGCGAACACGCTGGGCGTAAGTCTGGGCCTGCTGCAAGGCACGCCCGGGGGGACACAAGGCGGATTGGGCGGCACCATCGGATCCGGCCCGGGCGGCACCAGCGTCAGCGGCACCGCGGGCGCCGGCACCGGCGCCGCCGGCCTGGTGACCAGCACCCTGGGCAGCGGCCCGACCATCACCAGTTTTGACCCGACGCTTACCGGCACTCTCCAGTTCGACCACTCCGACAGCCAGTCGGTGAATCTCTTCGGAGGCGCGCCACTGGTGACACAAAACACAACCACCGGCGATTTCGCCTACAACCAGGGATTTCACTGGGGCACGAATCTGTCGGTGGGTTTTAACAACACCCGCAGCACCACTAACAGCTTCTTCAGCACGCTGAATCCCACGCTCAGCTCGAATTTCCAGTTCAAGCTTAGCCAGCACCTGCTGCAGGGATTCGGGCTTGCGCCCAACACTCGCTTCATTCGCATCGCGAAAAACAATCGCGAGATTTCCGACGTAGCCTTTCGCCTGCAGATCATTAGCACCGTGGACCAGATCGAAAATATGTATTGGGATCTGGTGTTCGCCTACGAAAACGTGAGGGTACAGAACGAGTCGCTGGCATTCGCGCAGAAGACCCTGTCCGATACCAAGAAACAGGTGGAAATCGGCACCCTGGCACCGATTGAGACGGTGCGCGCGCAAAGCACGGTGGCCAGCGACCAGCAGCAGCTTACGCTGGCGCAGACCAATTTGCAGTTGCAACAACTGCTGATGAAGAATGCGCTCAGCCGTACCCTGGTGGATCCCCGGCTGGCGGATGCCGAGGTGATCCCGACTTCCACCATGCAATTGCCCCCGCAGGAACCGGTGGTTCCGACCCAGGATCTGGTCAACGATGCCCTGGGCCATCGCGGGGAGCTGGCGGAAGCCCGCATCAATCTGAAAAACGAAGAGATCAGCATCAAGGCAATCCGCAGCTTGCTGCTGCCCTCTTTGGACCTGTTCGCGTATTACGGCGGTTCGGGCGTGGGCGGCTCGGTCAATCCCAACGTCCCCATTTGTAGTCCTACGGTCACTGGACTTTGCTTCGATCCGGCCAACGCTCCCCCCGCATTCCAGAGCGGAGGGCCGGTCAGCTACACCAGCACGCTGAATCAGCTGGTGAATTCCACTGCTCCAGACAAGGGTGTCGGGCTACAGCTGACCATCCCTCTGCGCAACCGCGTCGCTCAAGCCACCCAGATCCGGTCCGAGTTGGAATATCGCCAGGCACAGATGCGGCTGCAACAGCTGGAGAACCAGGTTCGCATCGAAATACGCAACGCGCAGTTCGCGGTGCAGCAGAACCGGGCCAGCGTGACCTCCGCCCAGGCCGCGGTCGAACTGGGCCGGCAGTCGCTGGACGCGGAACAGAAGAAATATGCGCTGGGCGCCTCCACCAATACGCTGGTATTGCAGAACCAGAGCGCGCTGGCGACGGCCGAGTCTACTTTGGTGTCGGCGATGGCGGCGTACGAAAAAGCCCAGGTCGAACTGGACCGGGCCACCGGCCTTTTGCTGGATCATGCCGGAATCCTGATTTCCGATGCCGAGCGCGGCGAAGTCACGCACATGCCCAACATTCCTTTCGTGGCGCCTCGGCCGGAAGTACCCGCCTCGGTGATGCAGCCGCAGACGGCCACTCCGCCGCAGTAAAGGGTGCCCCGTCCTCGTCTTCCGTTCTTTGGAGAGACAGGACGGGGGTCTGAGCCGATTTCGCAGCGTAGCAGCATCTCAGGCAGTAGCCTGGCGAGCGTTGCTCGCCTGCACCGGGTCCTGAGCACAGTCGAAAGAGGGCGTCCGGGCCTACGTGAGTTCAGGCTCGTCAGTCGGATGCGGCGGGGCGCAGGCATCCCTGCGGGCATTCCGCCGCTACAGCCTTACGGTTTATCCTCTCCGCGTGAAGCTCTCCGTGGTTTTGATCACTTACAACGAAGAAGC
>WNFA01003485.1_pt1 | contig 13058 bp, 10 predicted proteins | sample 5400481 | NCBI WGS metagenome assembly WNFA01 (sample SAMN13153340, study PRJNA577476) | soil metagenome | isolation source: 120 cm saprolite under Douglas fir tree site 2 hole 1 replicate 2 | place: USA:California | collected 2015-04-18 | reverse complement strand
GGTGGCGATGGTGCGCACCACTTCGACCAGCTTCATCAGCGGCACGGGATTGAAAAAGTGCAGACCAATGAAACGCTCGGGGCGCTTGGTGGAAGTCAAGAGTTCGGTAATCGAAATAGAGGAAGTATTGGAGGCGAAGATGGCATCTTTCTTCACGATGCCATCGAGCCCGGCGTACATTTTTTTCTTTTCGTCGACATTCTCGATCACGGCTTCGATGACGATGTCGCAATCCGCCAAGTCTTTCTGGTTGGTGGTGCCCTTCAAGCGCGCGCGGATGGCCTGCGGCGTTTCCTTGATCGTGCCCTTCTCGGCGAATTTGGCCAGCGACTTCTCAACGCCGGCAAAACCTTTGTCGAGATATTTCTGCTCGACTTCGAGCACCGTGACATCGAACCCTGCCGTGGCCGCCACTTGCGCAATGCCGGAGCCCATCAGGCCGCAGCCCAGCACACCGACCTTTTTGATGTCCATAAGAACTGTGAGTTTATCAGCGGGAAAGGAGTCTTTGCCACACTCGGTCGTTGCTCTTCTTTGCGTTCTTCGCGTCCTTTGCGGTTCAAGGTTCAAAAGCTTTTAACCGCAAAGGACGCAAAGAAAATCGGCAGATAACGCTGAGAAAGCCAAGACAATGCTGTTGGTTACGCTACGGCGGCCGCCGCGACGGACGGAGCCAGGCTGACGATCCGGCCCATGCCCTGGGAGACCGCCGTATCCAGCGCCATGTCGGCGCGGTTGATGACCTCGGTGACGATATCCGCGGGATCGAACTGCTGACGCACGACCGCTTCCGCCAGCCCGGCGCTGAAGGGGAGAATCTCGTCGGAAAGTTTCACTTCGGCAAGCAGTTTGCGCAACTTCTCCACCGCCATCAGGGCCTCTTTTTCCTGTGTCTCTCCGAGAACCAGCGCGATCGTGGTCATCTCGTAGCGAAAGGCAAGATCGTTCTGGCGGATGTTGGCCGCAAAGAGCTGGCCGATTTTCTGCATAGCGGCTTCGACGGCTTTTTCTCCGTGCTCCTTCGCCATCGCCGAACTCTTGCCAAACTGCATCAGGGCCACGGTCACCGGGGTGCTCTGCTGCATGGCGCGCCGGGTCTCGGCCATCAACAGATCCAGATAGGAAGCGCGTTTGAGCAGTCCCGATTGCTCGTCGGTCACCGACAAACTCTTGACCAGGCGGCGCAGGCCGGCATTGTTCAGCGCGATTACGATCTGCTCGCCGATGGTTTTGAGCACGATGATGTCGCCGGAGTGCCAGCCGCGGGCGGTGTTTTGAATCAGCAGGAGCACTCCCATCTGATCCTGGCCGTCGCTCAACGGCAGCGCCAGCAGGGATGTGATGCCCAGTTCGGCAACCTCTTCGCGAATTTCATGCAGTTCGGGCGCCGCGGGGGCGTCGGTGATAGTCAAGGTTCCCAGGCTGATCACGATGTCCTGCACCGCAATCACCAGCTTGCTCAGAGTTCTTGTTTCTCCGCTCTTTACGTTTTCGCCCAGATATTCCTTGATCCCGTTGGGCACCATTCCGGGCTTGCGCATGGCGACAATGCAGCGGCTCAGCTTCCATTGCGCTCCGATTTCGTTGACCGCGGTGGACATGACGGCGTCGGCATTGGTCTGGCGGTAAAGCTTGCGAGTGATTTCGGCAACTTTGGTGAAGCTATTGACGTCGGCGGAGTCAGACGCCGGCGCCCGGGCGGGAACAGGAGGAGCGGGCGCCGGAGGTTTTGACCCAGCGCTGGATGGTGCGGGCGGGACCGGCGCAGAGTCCGCATAGTGCGGATTCATGCCTGCGGCCAGATACAGCTGCTGCAGGTCCTGATTTCGTTCCTCTTCGCGGGGAAACAGCTCCTGGATCCGCTGCAGGCGCTCGATGGCCTTGGAGCGCATCCCGTACTGCACCAGGATCTCGGCCTGCAACATCAAGTCCTGCAGGGCAGCAGCGCCCAGGGTGGGGCCGGTCTTCGCCGGCTCGGCGGCCTTGGCCATGCTGGTGAAGCGCGACGCGATCACCCGGAACCGGTTTTCATCGATTTTTCCGCGCAGCATCTCAAGTCGCTTCTGATGGCCGGGCTCATAGGCATCCACGTCGGCGGCGCGGTCCAGGCATTCGGCGGCCTTGGCGTAGTTCCCCATGCCGCAGTGGAGATCGAAGAGCTTGAGCAGAGTCTGACAATAGTCGCCCTCACGGTTGGAGGCGTTAAACAACTCGCTCATGAACTCCAGAAGATCGGGCGAACTGCGATGTTTGGCGGCGACATCCTGCATCATCGCGACAAAAGCGCGGCGGTCTCCGCGATTGCGCTGGAACTGCTCGAGCTTGCGTGCCAACGCCACCGCCTCCGCGTCCTGCTGCGCATCCACCAACAGTCCGACCAGGTCCACGACCTGTTGTTGGCGTGACGGATTCTGCTGAAACAATTGCCAGACGATGGGTTCCGCATCGTTCAGCCGGTTCGCGGACAACAGCGCGTTCACGTATGTCTCGCGCGTCTCCAGGGCCGCACCTTCGACCTTGGCAAGCGGCTCCAGCACAAATATGGCGGCTCCCACCTGACCTTGCGCAATCAGGCTTTTGCCGTATCCGAGAGCAATTGTGGTATCGCTGGGATCTTCGGCATAGGCGCGCTCAAACCACTGTGCGGCGTTTCCACCGGACGCTTCCGTCATCTCGGCTAACTTGAGAAACGCTGCTGCCGCCCCCGGTTTGTCTCCTGCTTTCGAAGAAAGTTCCCCCAGTCTCAGGAAGTTCTTTTCTCCGGGATCGATTGCCACCAGGCGCTTGAGCACGGCCACACAATCCTGCGGACGGCCGTTGCGGGTCAGATCTTCGAGAGCGCTGTCGTAGGTTTCGAGGGCGAGCTTCCGGTTCGAGGTCTCCAGGATTTGCCCGAAACGCACTTTCTGCAGGCTGGTGGGAGTGATGTAGCGGGCCAGCTTCTTGTAGGTGAGACTGGCGCGGGTGTTTTCTCCGGCCTCGACTTGCCGCTCGAACAACTCTCCCAGCAGCTTTACCGCTTCCGGGGTGCGCTGCAGGGAAAGGCACAGGTCGGCCGCCATCTGGCGAACGTTATCATTCTGCTGGTCTTCCGCCAGGACCTGCATGTACTCGTCGAGGGCGTCGCCGGTCTTGCCCTTCTGCAAAAGCTTTTCCGCGCGTTCCACGCGGCGGGCAATCTCGGCTCGGTCCATTCGCTTGGTCGGGTCTGGCATGAGACACGGGTAGTGTGCGGAGTAACCCAGGTGAGATTTTAGAAGCCGGTTCCTGCAGCGGCAACGAAGTCGGGGACAGCAGCGGTTACCAAGGTCACCACCAGAATATATGTTTGGGCGGAAATGAGTTTCTGGTATAGCTGCCGAATGCCTGCAGCAGACAAAAGGGACCGGGAACAAGGGCTGCGCCACCAACTGGGCGCGGGCCAGATGGCCATGGTCGCCGTGGGCGGCTCGATCGGAACCGGCCTGTTGCTGGGGTCGGCGGCGGCCATGGAAATCGCGGGGCCAGGGGTGATCCTGAGTTTTATCCTGGCCGCATTCATTAGTTTTACTGTGGCCATGGCTTTGGGTGAGCTGTCCAGTATGCATCCGGCGGCCGGCTCCTTCGGAGTTTACGGCGATCTCTACCTGAATCAGTGGGCCGGATTCATCGCCCGCGCCGGATATTGGGCGGCGATCTCGATCTCCATCGGAGCGGAGTTGGTGGCTTCGGCTACCTATCTCGCCTACTGGTTCCCGTCCGTGCCGGCGCTGGTTTGGGTTGTCGGCTTTTCAGCCTTGCTCTTGCTGATCAACCTGCGCAGCGTCGGCAACTACGCCCGCTTCGAATACTGGTTTGCCATGATCAAGGTCGCGACCATCGTAGCGTTCATTGTGTTGGGAGCGGTTTTGCTATTGAGCAGCCGGGTGACGCCGCAATACACGGCACAAGGCGGATTCTTGCCCAAGGGAGCGCTGGCGCCCCTGCTGGCCATGGGTTTCGCCATTTATACATTCGGAGGGGTCGAGTTCGTGGCCATCACCACCGGAGAGTCGCGCTCGGCCGAGGAGATCCCTCGCGCCATCAAACTGACCTTCGCGATCCTTACGTCCGTGTATCTGGGAGCGATCATCGTTCTGGTAGGCGTAATGCCGTGGAATCGGGCCGGCGTCACGGAGAGTCCGTTCGTCACCGTATTCCGCCACGCTCATATCCCAGCCGCGCCGCACATCATGACCTTTGTGATCCTGACGGCTGCGTTGTCGGGAGCGAACGCGGCACTCTATGCCGCTTCGCGTGTTCTATTTTCGCTGGCGCGGACGGGATGGGCGCCAGCCTTCCTTGGTCGACTCAACGCGGCGGGATCGCCACGGCTGGCGTTGTTGGCTTCGTCATACGGCATCGTGGTCGCACTGGTGCTGGAGAAATGGGCACCGAAGGACGCCTTTGTTTCAATTCTGGGCGCGGCGCTGACGGGAATGTTGCTGTCCTGGCTGGTCTCCCTGGCGGCGCACGTCAAATTTCGCCAGAAACTTTCACCCAGCCAGCTTGCCGCCTTGCCCATGCGCTCACCGCTCGGAGCATCGGGTTCGGTGCTGGGCTTCGGGCTCATTATTGCGGCGTTTCTGGAGACAGGCTGGCACTCTCACTTGACCCTGATCAGCGGCGCCGTGTACATGGTGGTGCTCACGGCGGCCTATTTCCTCCTGAGGAATAGATGGCGGAAGGAAGTACAAAATGTGTAGCGCCCCGGAGGGACGCCTGATAGTGGCCGGCGTTTCAACACCGGGTGGATCGGTAAGGTGATCCCCGTCCCGGCAGGGACGGTGGAAATGGCGCAGGGAGTTCGTTTCAGGCGTGCCGACGGCACGCACATCCTTTTCGTCAGATCACCCGCCACTGGAAGTGGCGGGCTACTGTCAGAGGTCCCTCCGGGGACCTTGAATCCAGCGCGAAAAGCCTTGCGGCGTGACAGGACTCGCGACCCCAAACTTCCGTCCAGCTTGCTTACATCGTGTTGATTCTGATGTAGCGGCGAACATCCTTCACGCTGGCGATGAGCACGTATCCGGCATAGAGCAGTCCTGCTGTCCCCAGAATATTTCGGATGATCTTCACGGCTTTCATTTCTCTCCTTTTCAAAACATGTGAGCGCAATTTGACAAAAAATCAAGGTTTGGATGCGCCGGCGGGGTTGCAGAGTTGTCGGACCCAATTCGGTCTTGCCTGACCGCAGTATACAAGCCTGAAGGGGCAGTACAATACCTCGTATGGCTGATGAGCTTCTACGCTATCGCTCCAGTTTCCCCATACTGGAACGAACCACTTACCTGATCAGCAATTCGCTGGGCGCGATGCCGCAGGGCGTCTACGACGCGTTGAAAGGCTACGCAGACATCTGGGCCACACGCGGCGTACGAGCCTGGGACGAACGGTGGTGGATGCTGGCTGCGCAGGTCGGCTACGAGATTGGCGCACTCATGAACGCGCCTCCAGGTTCGGTTTCGACTCATCAGAATGTCACCACCTGCCAGGCAGTGGTGGCTTCGTGCTTCGATTTCTCCGGCAAGCGCAACAAGGTCGTCTACAGTGACTTGAACTTTCCGTCCGTCATGTATTTCTGGGAGGCGCAACAGGCCTATGGAGCGCAGGTCCGAATGGTGAAGACCGATGACGGCATCACCGTTCCCCTGGAGCGACTGCTGGAGGCGATTGACGAACAGACGTTGCTCGTTCCCATCTCGCACGTGATTTTTCGCAGCGCCTACATCCAGGAGGCGAAGGCGATCATCGAGAAAGCGCATAAAGTAGGTGCACACGTGGTGTTAGATACCTTCCAGTCGCTGGGCACGGTGCCTGTAGACGTGCAGGCGCTGAATGTTGATTTTGCCTGTGGCGGCGTTTTGAAGTGGCTGTGTGGTGGTCCAGGTGTGGGCTATCTGTATGTTCGTCCTGATCTGGGGAAAAAACTTGAGCCCAGGTTTACCGGATGGTTCGCGCATCAGAGTCCGTTCGGATTCGAGGTGGGCCCCACGCGTTACACGGACCCTCCCTTCCGCTTTATGAACGGCACGTCTCACATCCCGGCGCTGGAGGCGGCGCGCCCCGGATTGAAGATTATCGCCGCGGTGGGCATCGACCGCATTCGAGAGAAATCGAAGCGCCAGACTGCGCGATTGATCGAAATGGCGGAAAGCCGGGGATGGCGGGTGAATTCGCCCCGCAACGCAGAGAATCGCGGCGGAACCGTCTCCATCGACATGCCCGATGCGGAGGAGGTTTGCCGCGAATTGCTCAAGCGAGACATTCTGGTGGACTATCGGCCCAAAGCCGGCGTCCGCATGTCCCCGCACTTCTATAACAAGGATGAAGAACTGGAGACCGCAATCGCGGCGGTGGATGAAATCCTGACCACGTGTGGGGCGGTCGCCCCCGCCCGCCGCCTTTGAACAAAAGTGCACCGGAGAATGAAGGTTTCACCCAGGGCACCAGCCTTCTCACCTCCCGCGCCCCGCGCTGCTGAACTTCTCCATTAAAATGACGAAGTGAGCGATCCTGTGCGCATTGGAATTCTCGGCGACTATGATCCCAAGTCTCCGACTCTTCCCGCCGTCGAGAAGTCCCTGCAGCATGCCGCATCTCAACTGAATTTCCCGGTCGAAGCGGAGTGGATCGCGACTCCGAGCATGCTGGGACCCGACGCGAAGAAGAGACTGGAAAGCTTTGACGGTCTTTGGGCAGCGCCGGGCAGCCCCTATAAGAGTTTGGACGGCATGCTGCAAGGCATCGAATTCGCCCGCCGGCGCGACTGGCCGTTCCTTGGCACCTGCGGCGGTTTTCAGTACGCGCTGATCGAGTGCGTCCGCAACGTGCTGGGAATCAAAGACGCGGACAGCGCGGAGAACAATTCCGGCTCGAAGAACATCGTGATCTATCCGGTGGCTTGCGCCGTGCCCGATCGCGCCAAAGGCGCGCCTAAGCTCTCAGGGCCGATCCCGGAAATCCGCCTGCGCCCCGGCTCTTACCTGCAGTCGTTCTACTCGCAGGACACGGTCGCGGAAGAGTTCTTCTGCAATTTTGAAGTCAACCCCGAATACGAATGGGCCGCCATGGAAGCGGGATTCCCGGTGGTGGCGCGCGGCCCGCAAGGTGAGATTCGCGCCATCGAATCGCCTACGCACCGCTTCTACATTGCCACGCTGTTCCAGCCGCAACTCTCGTCCCAACCCGGCAAGCCCCATCCCCTGGTACTCGCTTTTGTCCAAGCTGCAGCTGACTGGGGAAGAAAAAAGCTGGACGACAGCGTACTGGAATAGAAGGGCGGGGCCAGGCGTCAGACCTCGGCAATGCCGGTGTGAGGACGGGTCTCTGACTCGTCCCTACACGGGCGCCGGAATCAATTCAAATGCAGGATAGCTCTGCACCAACTCGCGAAAGGCCTCCACTGGCGATCCCGCGGGCACAGGAAAGTACCTTTGCACTTCCTTCTTGAACTGATCCAGATAGGCTTTCAATATCTCCGGCTTCTCCTCATCAGACAGGGCTCGAAGCTTGAACCTCTGCTGAAGCTTTCCCTTTTTGAGGACAATTTCTTCCGCAGCTTCCGCGTTGCGCACCCACTGCGTCCGGCCACGGGGAGCCACTAGATATCGCTTTTCATTCTTTTCCAGTAGATCGATCGGGGTGGAGTAAAGCTTGCCGCTTTTGCGTCCCCGGACTTGCAGCAGATAGTTGTAAGAAAAGCCCCAACCCAGGCCCACGACCAACCCGAACATCCGGTTGAATACACGCTCTACCGCGCTGGGTGCGCGAAATGAGGGGAGAGTGGAATTCATAAGCTTTCCCGGCAGAATTTGGGGATCACGTCTGCTTTACAAACTTGAGTGAAGCCGAATTCATACAATAGCGCAAACCGGTCGGTTGCGGGCCATCGTCAAAGACGTGTCCCAGATGCGCATCGCACTCGGTACAGGCTACCGCCTCTCGGACCATGCCGAGACTCGTATCCCGGATGGTCCGCACGTTTTCCGCCGCGATCGGCGCCCAGAAGCTGGGCCAGCCGGTGCCGGACTCAAACTTGGTGGCCGAGCTGAACAATGCATTGTCACAGCAAATGCAGCGGTACAGACCCTTGTCGTGCAGGTCCCAGTACTTTCCGCTGAAAGCGATTTCGGTGTCGGCGTGGCGCGTGATGTCGAACTCCCCGGGGGAGAGCTGCTTGCGCCACTCGTCGTCGCTCTTGACTACTTTGGGCACGCGGACCTTTTTCAGGCGCTGCCCGGTATCGGAGAACTGCACGATCGTGACTTCCCCTGGATCGCCCTTCGGCGTCGCGGCCTCGATCAGCCGCGGCTTACGGAACGACCACAAGGCTGCTCCCGCAATGGCTGAAAGAGAAATTCCCAGAAAAGTGCGCCGGCGCAGATTGACCGACGCAGGATCCCGATCCAGCTCAGAGTCGAACACGGCTCACCTCCTGTCCACACGCAAGTTGGTGCAGCGCGGGCGAGTCGCCCGCGGCCACACTACTTTCCGGTGTAAAGATCCGGGAATTGCTGACGCAGATGCACAACTTTCGGCGCGTCATTATAAACAATGTAGGGCTGGTCAGGATGACGCGTCGCATAGTCCTGATGATAGGCCTCTGCGGGATAGAACGCCTTCAGCGGCACGACCTGAGTCACGATCGCGCCGGGAAACACTTTGCTCTGGTTGAGCTGCGCGATATACGCCTCGGCGATCTTTTTCTGCTCGTCGTTGCCATAGAAAATAACCGACCGGTATTGCGTTCCCTCGTCCGGACCTTGCCGGTTCAACTGCGTGGGATCGTGCGCCACCGAGAAAAACACGCGCAACAATTCGCCATAAGTAATCTGCGACGGATCATAGGTAATTTTCACCGACTCCGCATGCCCGGTCTCGCCGGTGCTGACCACCTCATATTCCGCGGTCTTCGCTTCCCCGCCAGAGTATCCAGAGGTCGCGCTGATTACACCCTTTACGTGCTGAAAGACCGCCTGGATTCCCCAGAAACAGCCTCCCGCCACTACTGCGGTTTGCTGACTCGAATTCGGGGCCTTGGAGGCGTCCACAGCCGGGCCCGGAACCGCAACTGCAGCGGCGTTGCCTGCGGTGCATGCCACGGTGCCGACTAGCAAGATCATGAGCAATAAGAAGATAGGAGAAGAAAATCGGAACACAGACACCTCCGGGGCCAGTCCGCTGGCTCGCCATCTATATAGAGTGATGCGGAGGATAAAAGTTTCAAAGGCAGTCTCGGTCATCAGTTCTCGGTCGTCAGTCATTCCTGACGACTGTCGACCGATGACTGACGACTGGGTTGATATCCGGGGCACGAAAGCACCGGCAAGCGCGGATACTTCTTAAAGCGGCTGTCGGTCAGGGCAAGCTGGCAGAGAAAGAAGACCGAGCCCCGGTCGGATTCGATGCGCCGGGCGTGTGTGCAGTCCTCGCAAAGCCCCGGCCGCGCTCCCGATGTTTCCGAAGGAACCATGACAAGCCCAGCATAACAGCGGAGGGTGCCCCACCCTCGTCTCTCCGGTTTTTGGAGAGACAGGGTGGCTGGGCCACTCAGTTCAGCTTGACATCCCCTCCAGCAGGCGGATGTACTCGACGACCGACTCGCTCCAGCCGTCTATGTGCGTCCACTTGCCGTAGCCAACGCCGTTCTTGTAGCTGGCTACGTTGATCACGTAGCCCTGGGCGTGAGGCGCAGGCACTGAGTCGTGCGCCTGCTCGTCGGTGATGACGATCAGGCGGTCGTACTGCTCCTTCTTATTGAGCTGTTCAACCGCCTTCCCCAGTTGCGTGCTGTTGTGACGCTGCGAAGCGTCGATGGCATCGCGCAAGGCGAAGCCACGACGCGCCGGCACCTCAGCCAGCTCGTCGGAGAAGCTGTACACGGCAACCTCCTCGCCAATTTCGCGCAGCAGTACGGCCAACCCGTAGGCCGCGTCCGTACGCTGCATATCGGAACGGCGAGAAAGCGGTGCGGTCATCGAGCCGGAAATGTCCACCAGCACGACGGTTTGGCCGGCCAGCTTCTCCTGCACGGCAACGCACTTCAGCATCGCCTGCTCAAGCGCCTCCTCCCACCGCGGAGCGTACCGCGCCGCGGCCAGGAAGCGGAACGGGAGCACGCGCGCCGTGCTCATCGTGCGCAGCGCCGAAAGCACTAGCTCCTCCTCCACCCCAGCTTCCCGCATGTTGCGCAGGTTGCGGAGCAGCGCGAGCCCGCCCAGCTTGTTCTCGGCGAGCAGACGCTGCCACACCTCGCGCTTGTCCGCACCCGACGACAAGGCGACCTCCCATGTGTCAGGCGGGTTGAGGCGTCCCCAGGTCAATTTCTTCCACACCCCGGCCTGGGCCGCGTCGCGCGGCTTGGCGTGGCACAGGAACAGGACGTCACGCAGTTTGACCGGCCCGCCACGGTCATACTTCGCCAGCTGATACTCGTCGAACTTGGGGAAAGCCGCCGCCAGCCCCTTTTTCACCTGGCCGGAGAGCGGCACCCGCCCGTCCTTCCAGTAGATGGCCACGAACTCCGCCAACTCGTCGGCCCGCTGGATCACTCGTGCCAGCGTGTCGGCGACCAGGGCGCGGTGCGTCTTGTGACGCGCCATCTCGCGAACCAGCAACAGCGGCGCATGGCGCAGCTTCATCTGCTCACGAGCCTCCACCGCAAGGGCAGCTACTTTTTCGGCGTCGACCTTGGGCACCAGTTCGGCGATGCGGCCGGCGATCTCGATGCCATCCTCGTAGAACTGGCTCTCCCAGAGCAGACAAGCCAGCACCGAGCGGCGCAGCTGGAGCTCCGGCGAGATGTGTCGGGCAGGCGCGCCCTCGTGAGTGCGCGGGCCGAGATTGAGGGTGTTAAGTCGAGCCATTCGTGGCCTCCTTAGTTAAGATTCCCAGCCGTCCGTCAGCGGGAAGTGTTGATCAGCTTTTCTGTTTGCTCACTCGCCTTCCCAGCCCATCTTGCTTAATACCTCGCTAGCGCCACGATTGTCGCGCAGCATCTTGCTCACGGGAAGGATCGGCTCATGCCCAGCAATTTGGAGCTTAGCCATGCGGTCGTATAGGACGACATCAACCGCCGCGCTGAGGTTCAGGCAATGGTACGCGGGTATATACACGAACTTGTGGCAGTGGCGGCGAATTACCGGCGGCACGCTGCCATCCTCCGGTCCGAAGACGTACACGGGGTTGGGTGGATGCACGAAAGTGGTCAGGCACTCCGCACTGTCCAAGAGTTCCACGCACACTGGGACGGCTTCGGGGAATAGGTCAAACGGGCGGTCGTTCATGCAAAACTCGACCGCGGCGTAGCCTTTCATCCGCTCCTCTCGGGGCAGGCGATCGTATTGGCTCAGGTCCACACGGGTACCCGTCCAAACCAGCGACTTAGCGCCGAATACGGATGCCGCTCTCAACGCCTTGCCGACGTTGTGCGGTGACTTTGGGTTGATAAGAATGGCCCCCGGCGTTTGCATTTGCTCCTCCACAACACGTTGTGCCCCTCACAATGTCGCTCCCAATTCGCAACTCGTTCGCTCCCGCTCTAGCCCCAGCAGCAAACCCTGAAATTCCGCCATCGTTTCCGCCCAGGCGTGAGCTTCCACGTACGCCTCCGCCTCAAACTGCGAGACACTCGGGAAGAACCTGCGGTACAACTGAATCTTCTGACAGTCACTGGCCTTTCCCAGATACAGTTTGTAGTCAATTCGACCTGGCCGCAAAGGTGCCTCATCCAAAGCCTCAATCCGGTTCGTAGTCATCATGAACAAGACATTCGTCGGCGCATAGAAACCATCCAACACGTTCAACAGTCCGGAAAGCGTGACTCCATTTCGGTCGGCAACAGTTTCCTTTTCGCTGCGCGGCTGCGCCCCATCGTTCGTGCATGCGTTCGAAGGCACGCGGGCATTACCGCTCTGCATGCAATCGATGTCTTCAAACAGCATTACCGAATTTGGCGATACCTGGCTGATCGCGTTCATCAAACTCCGGTCGTTAAAGACGGCGAGATTGATCGCGTAAATCGAGAGCCCAAAATTCGCCGCCAGCGCGGACACCAGAGAAGTCTTGCCCGTCCCCGGAGGCCCGTGAAACAAATAGCCGCGATGGTAGGGAACTCCCAGACGCGCGTAACGCCGCTTAGATTTCCGAAAATTCTCAATATCCTGCACCAGGTCTTCCTTCTCGCCGGGCAGCAGTATGACCGAGTCCAGCAACCGCGGTGCATAACCTTCCACCAGATCCCAGCCCTCGTTGTATGCATATAGGGACGACTGGACTCCGAGTCTCCTCACGTGGCATGCCACCACGTCGTCCACGAAATGCTGCAGAACACTCCGCTTTCTCCCGATCGTTCTGAAGGTTAGTGATTCGGCCCGCCTCGCCATTCGCTCCCGCGCCTCCTCGCTGCGGTAGAAGTAGACGACGTACGGTCTTCCGCCATACCAGAACCAGTGACTGCCCGGCGCCGGAATGAGCGCGACGCGCTCGCTGCGCATGGTGGTGTCGAGGTCCAACCTGCGAATTCGCGCAAGGAACTTCTGCTCCAGAAACCATTCCTTGACCCACACGAATGCCGCGTCATCATCCTTCACCGTGATGACCATGGTGGTCTGGCCGACGATCCACCGCCACAATTTCTCCGGCACAGCCCGGAGATAGACGCTCAGGCCGCCGATGATCATCAGCAGCAAACCACCAGAAGCGAAAGCATTCTGGCCGGTCAACATGCCTTTCAAAAGTTCCAACATGCTTTCGTTTTCTAACCGGCACTTGGCCGGAGTTATTAAGTTGAAGTTAAGGCCGGGGAACAAACGACAACGGTACGAGGCGCTCTGCCACTGAGCTACGCGGGCATAATTCCCGCGGCAGGATTCGAACCTGCGACCTCCCGCTCCTAAGGCGAAGTAACCGTAGTCTTCACCACCGGCCGAAATATTTCTTGCTGCGCGAACTCGATCACCCGCACACTTCGGACGAACTCCGTGTGGCCGCGGGCGAGTTGCCCACGGCCACACGGACCTTGCATGAAGTACGGTCAG
>WNFA01014205.1_pt1 | contig 13061 bp, 9 predicted proteins | sample 5400481 | NCBI WGS metagenome assembly WNFA01 (sample SAMN13153340, study PRJNA577476) | soil metagenome | isolation source: 120 cm saprolite under Douglas fir tree site 2 hole 1 replicate 2 | place: USA:California | collected 2015-04-18 | reverse complement strand
GATTCGCGATTACATTTCGCCAGAAAAATTTGCGCAGCTTTGCAGTCGTTACGGAATCACGCCGGAGACGACCTGCATTTTTTACGGCGACAAGGCGAATTGGTGGGCGTGTTACGCGCTCTGGGCATTCCGCTTGTTTGGTCACGAGAAAGTGAAAATTCTCAACGGCGGCCGCGACAAATGGAAGGCCGAGCAGCGGCCGATGACACGTGAAGTGCCGAAGTATACAAAGACAAATTATCCGGTGCCGAAGAAACGCTTCGACAAGGAGATTCGCGCGTTTTTTGATGAAGCGCTGGCACAAAGCAAGAGTGACAAGCCTCTCATTGATGTGCGTTCCCCAGGCGAATACAAGGGTGAGATCACGCACATGCCGGAGTATCCGCAGGAAGGCGTGCTGCGCGGCGGTCACATTCCGGGCGCGAAGAGCATGCCGTGGAAAACGGCGACGAATGACGATGCCACATTTAAGCCTGCAGATGAGCTTGCCAAAATTTACCTCGATCAATGCGGCGTGAAACCGGGCACGGATACAGTTGTTTATTGTCGTATCGGCGAGCGGTCCAGTCGATCGAAAAGAGCGCGTGAGCGGTAGATGAGGAAAGGTTGCAGCAAATTAGATGGGGCGGGTGCAGCGCTCCCTTCCGACGGAACCTACCCAGAAAAACTCAGCAAGATCATCAATCTCTTCGAAACGCTGCCGGAAGATGAGCGGCGCGAGACGCTCGTTTCCTATGCGGACAACGCGAAGAAGCAGGAGCCACGCGAAGGTGAAGAATTCGACCTCGTCGATGTTCGTAAAGATGAAGAATGCATGGACATGGTCGGCGTTTATCTCCACGTCGATGAAGACGGCAAGGCGCAGATTCGCATGACGCTTGGTCCGGAAGTGCAGACGCTTACCCGCTCCATGACGGCAATTCTTTGCAAAGGCCTCGAAGGCTCGACGCCACAGGAGATTCTTGATCTTGCGAGCGATTTCGTGACGCGCATCGTCGGCGCGGAACTGGTGCGCATTCGCAGCCAGACGATTTATTACGTGCTCACGCGCATCAAAAGCATTTGTAAGGTTTATCTCGACCGCCAGCGCATGGCGCAAGTGGCATAACCGATACGTTGAGGGCGTAACGATTCGCCCTTCATTTTCGCCCGTTTGCGTTTATCCTCCGCGCTGCGCAGATGCCGCGGAATAACGAGCTCAAGAAAATCCTGCTGATCGGCTCTGGTCCAATTGTGATCGGGCAGGGCTGCGAATTCGATTATTCGGGCGTGCAAGCGTGCAAGGCGCTGCGCGAAGAAGGTTATCAGGTCGTGCTGGTGAATTCGAACCCGGCCACGATCATGACCGATCCGGAGTTTGCCGATCGCACGTATATCGAGCCGATCACTGCGGAAGTGATCGAGGCGATCATGGAACGAGAGAAACCGGACGCGATTTTGCCGACTCTGGGCGGGCAAACCGCGCTCAATGCCGCGATGGAGTTGAACCGCAACGGCGCGCTGGCGCGGCACGGCGTCAAATTGATCGGCGCGAACGCACAGGCGATCGCGAAAGGCGAAGATCGGCAATTGTTTAAAGAAGCGATGTTGCGCATCGGGCTCGAAGTGCCGTGCTCCGGCGTGGCGCGTTCCCTGGCAGATGTGGATCGTATAGTCGATGAAATCGGAACATTCCCGCTCATCATCCGTCCGGCATTTACGCTGGGCGGTACCGGCGGCGGCATCGCCTACAACCGCGAAGAACTCGATGTGATGGTTGCGCGCGGCCTCGATCTCTCACCCGTCAATGAAGTGCTGGTCGACGAATCGCTTGTTGGCTGGAAGGAATTCGAGATGGAAGTGATGCGCGACCGCATGGACAACTGCGTGGTCGTCTGTTCCATCGAGAATTTCGATCCGATGGGCGTGCATACCGGCGACTCGATCACAGTCGCGCCGGCACAAACGCTTACCGATAAAGAATACCAGATGATGCGCGACGCGGCATTCGCGGTCATTCGCGAGATTGGCGTCGAGACCGGCGGCTCGAACATTCAATTCGCCGTCAATCCCGCGAACGGCCGGATGATTGTGATTGAAATGAATCCGCGCGTTTCGCGCTCGAGCGCGCTCGCATCGAAGGCGACTGGCTTCCCTATCGCGAAAATCGCGGCCAAGCTCGCCGTCGGCTACACGCTCGACGAAATCAAAAATGATATCACGCGCGAAACCCCAGCGTGCTTCGAGCCAACCATCGATTATTGCGTCGTCAAAGTGCCGCGGTTCACGTTCGAAAAATTTCCGCAAGCCGACGCAACGCTTACGACGCGGATGAAAAGCGTCGGCGAGGCGATGGCGATTGGGCGCACGTTCAAGGAAGCGTTGCAAAAAGCGCTGCGCAGTTTGGAGATCAAGCGCTTCGGTCTGTGCGGCGACGGCGCGGATAAACGTGTCGATCCTGAAGCGTTGCGGCTGAAACTCTCGATCCCGAACGCCGAGCGAATTTTTTATCTCGCGCAAGCATTTCAAAATGGAATGTCGATCGATGAAGTGTCTGAGTTAACCAAGATCGACAGATGGTTTCTGCGGAACGTGGAGCAAATTGTCGCGGAGTGGCACAGGCTTCCAGCCTGTGAACCAGGAACCATAAACACAGGCAGGATGCCTGTGTCACGTATCCCTTTCCGAGGTTTTGACTCGCGCCGCGATGTAGAAATCACCGAGCGCAATCTTCCGCATTGGAAACAAAGAGGGGTCACGTACGCGCTGACGTTTCGTCTTGCCGATTCATTGCCACAATCTTTGATCAAGCAATGGCAGGAGGAGCGGGAGGCTTGGCTAAAACACCACCCGAAGCCCTGGGATGAAAAAACTAAACACGAATATGATGAACGATTCCCGGAGCGCCGTGACCGGTGGCTAGACGAGGGGCATGGCAGCTGCCTGCTACGCGATCGTCGCACCGCAGAAATAGTCGCTAAGGCCATCCGGCATTTCGATGGTGAACGCTACGTTGTCGACAGTTTTGTCGTGATGCCAAATCACGTTCACGTTTTGGTTCAACCAAAAGCTCAGCATGACCTTTCCGAGATTCTGCATTCGTGGAAATCGTTTTCTGCCAGGGAAATCAACCACGCGTTGAAGCGGAAAGGCTCAGTTTGGATGGACGAGAATTATGATCATATCGTCCGGGATTATTCCGAGCTTTGTCGCCAGCGCGAATATATTCGTAACAACCCTGCCAAAGCGAAGCTTTCCCATACTGAATTTATTCTCAATACTTCGGAGGGGATAAAGAATTCAACCCCGAACTCTTTAATGGAGGCAGACACAGGCAGGATGCCTGTGCCACTGCTCCGTGCCAAGAAACTCGGATTTTCGGATCGACAATTGGCCGTCGCAGCCGGAACAATCGAAAACGAAATCCGTGAGCAACGAAAATCTGCAGGCATTCTCCCCACTTACCGCCTGGTCGATACGTGCGCGGCAGAGTTCGAAGCTTACACGCCGTATTATTACTCCACGTACGGTGACGAGAATGAGCGGCGCGAGAGCAGCAAGCGCAAGATAATGATCCTGGGGGGCGGGCCGAACCGTATCGGCCAGGGAATTGAGTTCGATTACTGCTGCGTGCACGCCGCCTTTGCGCTGCGCGAGCTCGGATTCGAAACGATCATGGTTAATTCGAATCCGGAGACGGTCTCGACCGATTATGACACGAGCGACAAACTTTACTTTGAGCCGCTCACTCTCGAGGACGTGCTCAACATTTACGATCAGGAAAAACCGGAGGGCGTATTCGTTCAATTCGGCGGTCAAACGCCGCTCAATCTCGCCGATGCCTTGAAGGCAGCCGGCGTGCCCATTCTCGGGACACAACCCGAAAGCATCGAGACCGCAGAGGATCGACAGTTATTTGCGGTCATGCTCGACAAACTTGGCTTGCGGCAAACTCCCAGCGGCTCGGCGATCACCACTGATGAAGCAGTCGCGGTTGCGAACAAAATTGGTTATCCGGTTTTGGTGCGGCCCTCTTTTGTCCTCGGCGGGCGCGCCATGGAGCTTGTCTACAATGAGGAAGATCTTCGGCGCTACATGACGAGTGCAATTGACGTCACGCCTGACCGTCCGGTGTTGGTGGACCGTTTTCTCGAAGACGCAATCGAGGTCGATGTCGATTGCATTTCCGACGGCGAAACGACCGTGATCGGCGCAATTATGGAGCACATCGAGGAAGCGGGCATTCACAGCGGCGACAGCGCGTGCGTGATCCCAACGTTCTCGCTTTCGCAAAAAGTTCTCAACGAGATTGCTGCGGCAACGAAAGCAATGGCACGGGAATTAAATGTGCGCGGCCTGATGAATGTGCAATTCGCCGCGAAAGGCGACGAGGTTTACGTCCTTGAAGCTAATCCGCGTGCCTCGCGCACTATTCCGTTTGTGAGCAAGGCAATCGGCGTCCCGCTGGCCAAACTCGCCGCCAAAGTGATGACCGGAAAATCATTGCGTGAGCTCGGATTCACGAAGCAGATCATGCCGAAGCATTTCTCCGTGAAGGAAGCCGTTTTTCCGTTCCTGCGCTACGAGGGAGTGGATATTTCGCTTGGTCCGGAAATGAAATCGACTGGCGAAGTCATGGGAATGGATGTCGATCTTGGTCTCGCCTATGCAAAATCGCAGATGGCCGCGCCGCCGCCGCTGCCGACTGGCGGAAACGTTTTCGTCAGCGTGAAAGACAGCGACAAACAAGCCGTTGTGCCGGTTGTGCGAGAATTTGTGAAGCTGGGGTTCGGTATTATCGCCACTGCGGGCACGTTTGCAGTTTTGGCGGCAGCGAAAATTCCCGTAACAAGAGTTTTCAAATTGCGCGAGGGCCGCCCGAACGTTCTCGACCGGGTGAAGAATGGCGACATCAATTTCATCATTAACACCCCCAGCGGAAAAATTCCGCGCGAGGACGAGGTGCGCATTCGCAATGCCTCTCTCGCGCAACGGATTCCGATCATGACCACCGTGCGCGCCGCGCAGGCGAGCGCGAATGGAATCCGCTCATTGCAAAAACGCAAAGTGCGCGTGCGCAGTTTGCAGGAGTATCACGCTAAGAGAACTGCATGACAGCGCCGCGCGTTCATGCCACAGATCATTGTGAAATTGTCGATCTTTGCTGGGTTGCTGTTTGGTTTACTTGTCGGCGCCACCCAACTTGGAGCTGAAGAAAAGAATGAGAGATCCCCGTTGAATTCATCAAGCGAAGTGGCCGTGATCAAAACCAACGAAGGCGAAATGGTCATCGAATTTTGGTCCGATGCCGCTCCGAAAACAGTAGAAAATTTTAAGAAACTTGCCCGCTCGGGATTTTACGACGGCACAACTTTTCATCGCATCGTCAAGGGATTCATGATTCAAGGCGGCGATCCGAATTCGAAAGATCCAGCGAAAGAGAACAGCTATGGACAAGGCGGGCCCGGTTACAAAATCAAAGCTGAATTCAACAATCACTCACACGAGCGCGGCGTGATCTCGATGGCACGTGGGCCCGATCCGGATTCGGCCGGTTCCCAATTCTTCATCTGTCTCGCGCCTGCTCCGCGGCTCGATGGACAATACACGACTTTCGGTAAATTGATCAAAGGCGACGATGTCCTGGAAGGAATCGGCGACACTCCAGTGACGAGAAACAGCACGGGCGAAAACAGCAAGCCGACGAAACGTGTGGTGATCGAGAGCGTCAAGATCGTGCCTGCGAATTCCGTGAAATAGTTCTGCGACGAAGATCACTAAGGCCCACGAAGGAGAAAATTAATCTTCATCTTCGTGTCCTTCGTGTCCTCTGTGGTTAATTACTGAATGGTAAAAGCGGAGCGAACAAAGATCGCCTTGATTCAGATGCGCTGCGGCCCTAAGCCGGAGAAGAATTTCATCCGCGCCGTCGAATTCATTCGTGACGCGGCGAAGAAGGGCGGGCAGATCGTTTGCCTCCCCGAACTTTTTCGGTCGCAGTACTTTTGCCAGACCGAGGATCACAAATATTTCGAACTGGCCGAGGAAGTGCCCGGAAGATCGACGTCTGCCCTTGGCGAACTCGCGTGTGAGCTTGGGATCGTCATCATCGCGTCGCTTTTCGAGAAGCGCAGTGCTGGCGTCTATCACAACACAGCCGCAATTATCGGTGCCGATGGCGAACTGCTCGGTAAATATCGCAAGATGCACATTCCGGATGATCCCCTTTATCACGAGAAATTTTACTTCACGCCGGGCGATCTCGGATTTCGGGCATGGCCGACCGCCAATGGCAAAATTGGCGTCTGCGTTTGCTGGGACCAATGGTACCCGGAAGCGGCACGCTTAAGGGCATTGCGTGGTGCGGAAATAATTCAGCGCGGTCACGCGATTGCGAATGGTTGTTATGTCGCAGCAGCGAACCGGGTCGGTCATGAAGCACCTGCCGGCGGCGACGGAATTGAGTTTTGGGGACAAAGTTTTATCGGAGGGCCGAGCGGCGAGATCGTCGCGAAAGGTTCGGTCGATCAAGAAGAGATTGTGATGGCCGATGTGGAATGGAACCGCGTCAATGAGCATCGCACGCATTGGCCATTTTTGCGCGATCGGCGCGTGGATGCGTATGACGGGCTTGAGCAACGGATGATAGATTGAAGTCATGGAGTTAATGACGCTCATTGAAATTCGCAGGGCGGCGCAGAACGGCGGGGTGCCGGCACGGGTGCATGTGCAAGTCGAAAGCGCCGCGCCCAAGCTGACCCGCGAACAGCAGCCGTACTGCGAGCTTACGCTTGCGGATGCCTGCAATCGGATGACGCTGCGCGTCTGGAGCGATCACCCGGCCTATAAAACGTGTAGCACGTTCACGACCGAGAATTTTGTCGAGCTCTCCGGTGAGTTTCACCGGCACCAGCAATACGGACTCGAAGCGCGCAAATGGACCGTGCGCCCGCTCACCGAGCAGGAAAAAAACGAACTGCTGCAAGGTCCGGCGGATTTGCGCGCCAAACAGGGGGCAGATTGGGAATTTATTGCGCAAACGATCCAGGCGATTCTCGATCCTCGTTTGCGCGCGTTGTGCGAAGCGTTCTTGAAAGAATGGGGCGACCGGTTTCGTCGCACCGATTCTCTTTCACGATTCTGGAAAACTTTGGGAGAACGCTTTATCCGAAAACGGGTTCGTCATGAATTACGACGAGCGCGGCGAATTGATAGGGCACATCTCAATCGGGCTCGAATTGGTGAACGCATTGTGGAGACGGCTAAATGCCGAAAATGCGGAGGCGTGGAAAGATCTCGTGCCCGCCTCGGAAGATGTTCGCCTGCATCTTCTACACCTGATCGGCGCGCACCATGGCGAGATGGAATTTGGTTCTCCGGTTGCGCCGAAGACGCCAGAAGCGATGGCGCTCCATTACATCGACAATCTCGATGCGCGCCTGGAAATGTTCGCCGCCGGTTATACCACGGCCAAACCGCTGGCAGCGCGCATTTTCGATCGCGTCCGGCCGCTTCCGGGAAATTTAGTGAAGTCGCTCGACAAATTTGAGCAATCATCGAGCGCTGCCAAAGGAGACGGTCGGCTCCTGTGAGAGCTTCTACTTCTGCAGCGAGCGGAACCACTGTAAGACAATGGATGTTTGTGCATCATTGACTTCATGACCGCCACGGAAGGTCCCGATTCGAATTCGCTGGAAACCGGTTCGCTTGATCGAACCCACGACGTTGTATTGCTGCTCTAAGGTTGCGATTCTATCATCGTGTCCAATACTGACATAAATTGGCGTGTTTAGAAAATTCGCGCCGGGCTGAGCCCTCGCATATCCTGGGCTTAGGTAGTCCTCATTCACTCCGGTCAGGTAAAGTCCGGTGATTCGACAACCGTTTCGGGCAAGCACAGGCGCGATGGAACCGGCGCCCTTTGCCCCTCCGGAGAATCCGGCGCACGCCATCGGCCACTTCTCCGAACCGGCAAAGCTGCGGTGAAGTGCGTCGATCGCGGCGAGGGTCATGGCTAGGCGCCATGCCGCAGTGTCGTTCCGCGCGTGTTGAGGACCGTCCCCCGCGAGCAGCACCCAGCCTTCAGCGAGTCCGACCCTCTGATAAAATTGGACGAGATCATCTCGATTCTGACGTTTGAAATCGCTCGTGGAACAGGGTACCAAAACGGGCCAGCTCTTTCTCGGATCGAAATTTGCAGGCGTTGCCAGCATGGCAACTGCGCTTGCCGGCACGGGGTTGCCGCCTTGTGCCGCATATGATTTTTCCTGCGCGCTCAAAGGAACATTAGCCCGAACAGTTGAACCTGGAGAAAACGGAGTGCCAGCGAAGTTCAAAGAAGCTTGGGCTGCCTCCGCGGCTAATGTTGAGACAACATTCAGCGCGACGACTAGCTGGCCAATTAAGAGTAACCGTTTCAAGAAAACTGTCGTGCGATTGTCCTCAAGCAATCAGCGCAAGCTGGACTTAGGTCAAGCTCGACTTGATTGCAGATTCATTGCGTTGATCCAAGACGGCGCTTGGCCTCCGCGAGATAGGTCTCGTCGATTTCAAACCCGATAAATTTTTTCACGCCGCAGCGCTGCGCGGCGACAGCGGAATTTCCGATTCCAAGAAACGGATCGAGCATCGTGTGGATGCGTGAGACGCCGTGCAGTTTGATGCACCATTCGGCCAGTTGGACCGGAAACGTCGCCGGATGCGGTCGCTCCCTTTCGCGGCTCTGAATTGTTTCGTAAGGAATGAACCAGGTATTACCGCGACACCGCAGGTCGCTGCCCCGCGTATGCCCCCAGCGCGCAATGTTGCTTTTGTCTTGATACGGAACGCCGAGAGCAAGCCGATCAATTTCAACTCGCCCCGATTTCGTGAAGTGAAAGATGTATTCGTGGCAATCGTTCAGAAACCGTTTCGAATTGATTGGCTTGAAATGACCATGCGACCGCCATTCCTTTTCCGACTGCGGGACGGCAATCGATTTGATCCAGTGAATTGTGTTCTGCAAAACAAACAAGTCGTGCAGCTCGATTGCGATTTCGTGCGGCAACATCGGATTGGATGGCGCGGAGCCGATGTTTAGAAAAAATGAGCCCCTTATTTTCAAGACGCGCTGAAGTTGGGCAGACCATTTTCGGCACCATTGCAGATACGATTGTCGGTCCTGTCGGTCGGAATATTCGCCGTAACGAATTCCGAGATTGTAAGGCGGCGAAGTCACAACAAGATCGACCTGTTCGTCTGGAAGCTGCGACATCGCTTCAACGCAATCTCTGCGGCGGAGATCAAACCGGGTCATTCAGGGAAATCTGCCAGAAGCAGTGAGATTCGTACAGCAAAAGCTGCGATCGGAGGACGTCCTCGCAGGGAGTCTCGGTACTTGCCCATTGCTGCCAGCCGGCAGACCCAATAGTTTGCGGACATGGATCTTCGCCGGACGCTCGCAGGACTGGAGTTATGCTTTGCAATGACCGCCTCGGTTGGGGCTGCCGAGCGACACACTGCAGTCTCGATCGCCGGTGACGAATTTCAGATTAACGGCAAACCCACTTATGCGGGACGCCGTTGGAATGGTCACAACATTCAGGGACTGCTGCTCAACTCGCGCATGGTGCAAGGCATCTTTGATGATCTGAACACGAACACCGTTTCGAAGTGGGCGTATCCAGATACTGGCAAGTGGGACCCCAGAGCGCAACACGCGTGAGTTCATCGCAGCGATGCCGGAGTGGCGGAAGTACGGCCTACTCGCGTTCACAATCAATTTACAAGGTGGCTCTCCGGAGGGTTACTCGACGAAAGACCAGCCTTGGAACAATTCGGCCATCGTCGAAGATGGCTCCCTGCGCGCGGACTACATGAAGCGGCTCGAACGCATCATCGATCGAGCGGACGAACTCGGGATAGTAGTCATCCTCGGTTACTTCTACTTCGGCCAGGACGAGCGATTGCGTGATGAGGCCGCAGTTATTCGCGCGACGGATAACGCCACGCAATGGATTTTCGATCGCGGTTATCGCAATGTGCTGGTTGAGATCAATAACGAATGCAATGACGTGCGTTACGACCATGCGATTCTGCAGCCTGAGCGCGTGCACGAGTTGATCGAACGTGTGAAGAACGTAACCCGCAACGGCCGCAGTTTGCTCGTCAGTACCTCGTACGGTAAAGGTTCGACTCCGACAGAAAACGTCGTGCGCGCGGCGGACTTTCTCCTCATCCACGGCATCGGCATTTCCGATCCAAATCGGATTTCCGACTTGGTGCGCAAGACGCGCGCTGTGCCGGGCTATCGAGGAGTTCCAATTCTGTTCAACGAAGATGACCACTTCGACTTCGAAAAGCCGTTGAACAATTTCATCGCTGCAGTGCGCGAACACGCCTCGTGGGGTTACTTCGACTTTCGCATGAAGGATGAAGGCTTCGACGAAGGTTATCAGAGCGTGCCGGTGAATTGGGACATCAGTTCGGCGCGAAAGCGCGGGTTCTTCAAGCTGCTTGGCGAGATTACGGGAGAACAAAAGTGAATCGGCGCGCAGTGGCGGGATCCACAGATTCAGAGAAATCAATTAAGAAAGTAGGAAGAGAGGAATACGGACCTCGATTTTGTAAATTCTGCCCATTCTGTCTGAGTTCCCTTTTCCTCGGTTTCCTGCTTTCCTGATTCATTTGATCGCGGTGCTGCCAATTTTGCATCACGGCGATTTGTCATAGATTGATTTCAATGGCTGACAAGCCTTCCAAACTGAAGATCGCCGATCGCGAGTTCACTTCGCGCCTGCTCGTTGGCACGGGGAAATTCGCTTCCAACGAGCTGATGCGCGACGCGCTGGTTGCCAGTGGAACCGAGCTTGTGACCGTGGCGCTGCGTCGCGCGGATCTCTCGGGCAAGGGCGATCCGTTTGCCAACATTCTCGATTTTGTCGATTCGAAACGTTTTCTTCTTTTGCCAAACACCAGCGGTGCGCGCAATGCGGATGAGGCCGTGCGTCTCGCGCGACTGGCCGCAAGTGCAGGCTTGCCGACATGGATCAAACTCGAGATTCATCCAGACCCGCGCTATTTGCTTCCCGATGCGGTCGAGACGCTGGCCGCTGCGGAAATTCTGGTGAAAGAAGGATTCACGGTCCTTCCCTACATCAATGCCGATCCCGTGCTGGCGAAACGATTGCAGGACATCGGCACTGCGACCGTGATGCCGCTCGGATCACCCATCGGCAGTAACCGCGGAATCGAAACGCGTCCACAAATCGAAATCATCATCGAGCAGGCCACTGTTCCAGTGGTTGTGGATGCCGGGCTAGGCGCGCCAAGTCAGGCGGCGGAAGCAATGGAGATGGGTGCCGACGCAGTCCTCGTCAATACTGCGATCGCGATCGCTTCCGACCCCGTTCGTATGGCGAAGGCATTTAAAAAAGCAATTGAAGCAGGACGCGAAGCGCGCGAAATCGGGTTGGCGGAAAAATTGGCAAGCGCTGCGGCAACCAGTCCGTTGACCGGGTTTCTGACTCAATAAACATCGGGGCACAGGCTTCCCAGTCTGTAGGCGGGCAGGATCCCTGCGTGCGAGTGTAAGCCGGTTGGCCAGCGAGTCGGTCCCATAGCGAACCAGACGGGCGGTGCCCAGGCGGGCACCTTTCACTAGAGTACCTTTTTTTCTAGTCTTCGAAGACATGGCAAGTTATCACTCGTGGCTTTGTTAAGTGAGCCGAGGAATTGTTCATGCCAACGCCAAATGCCACCGGATCCACTAGTCCCACTGTTGCCGAAACTCTGACGAAGTTGGGAGTCGATCCCAAGATCGGTTTAAATCCTGCCGAGCTGCAGGAACGTCTGAATAAGTACGGGCCGAACGCGCTGGCCGAAGAAAAGAAAAGTGCGCTTTCCACCTTCGTTGCGTATTTCTGGGGGCCTATACCATGGATGATCGAGGCCGCGGCGCTAATGGCCTTGATCGTAGGGGACTGGGGCGATTTTACAATCATCACCTCGCTTCTGCTGTTCAACGCCTTGTTGGGATTCTGGGAAGAACACGAGGCCTCCAACGCGCTCGATGCCTTGAAGAGTTCCCTCGCGCTAAAAGCCCGAGCACTGCGTAGTGAAAAATGGGAGGAAGTCGATGCGCGGACGCTCGTGCCTGGAGATATCATTCGGCTTTACCTTGGCGATGTAGTGCCGGCCGACTGTAAGCTCATCCAGGGCGACTACATCAGCATCGACCAATCGGCGCTGACCGGTGAATCCCTGCCGGTAACCAAGAAATCGGGTGAGGACGCATACTCGGGTTCCATCGTGAAACAGGGAGAAATGGTCGCGGTAATTGCCGCGACTGGTGGGAATACATTTTTCGGACGCACGGCGAAATTAGTGGCTGGCGCCGGAAACATCTCGCACTTCCAAAGAGCCGTGATGAAGATCGGCAACTTTTTGATTATTCTGGCACTGGTCTTGGTGGTGATTCTGGTCGCCAGTCGTCTTTTCGACATGCGCGGCCACTACGACCGGGCAGTCTTGCTAAGGCTCGCCGAGATCGTTCTTATCCTTCTGGTGGCATCAGTGCCAGTAGCAATGCCGGCAGTCCTTTCGGTGACCATGGCTCTAGGGGCTCGAAGGCTTGCCAAAAGCAAGGCAATTGTCTCGCGACTGGAGGCGATCGAGGAATTGGCGGGCGTCGACGTCCTCTGTTCGGATAAGACCGGCACATTGACCCAGAACAAGCTGACCCTCGGCGAAGCGCAACCCTGGGCTGGAACTGACGCGCAAACGTTGATTCTAATGGCGTCCTTGGCTTCGCGCGCAGCGGATAACGATCCGATCGATCTCGCGATAATGGCCGGCCTCAAGGACTCCTCGGTGCTGAAGAGCTATCAACAGGAAAATTACGTCCCCTTCGATCCGGTGGACAAGCGCACGGCGGCCACCATCAAGGATGCCTCCGGCAAAGTCTTTAAGGTGACCAAAGGCGCGCCGCAGGTGATTCTCGGGCTGGCGAAGCTCTCTGGCGCGGACTTGGAGAAGGCACAGCATGCGGTTAACGGATTCGCCAGTCGCGGTTACCGCACCATCGGTGTGGCTGATGCCCAAGG
>WNFA01003482.1_pt1 | contig 13064 bp, 10 predicted proteins | sample 5400481 | NCBI WGS metagenome assembly WNFA01 (sample SAMN13153340, study PRJNA577476) | soil metagenome | isolation source: 120 cm saprolite under Douglas fir tree site 2 hole 1 replicate 2 | place: USA:California | collected 2015-04-18 | reverse complement strand
TACAGTGACCATCCCGATCAAACGTGCGCCTGTGCCAAAATCAGAGATCGTGATTGTGTTTTCCCATGGAATGGCGAACACCAAGAGCCAAAGGGAAGCGAACGCAAGCTTGCCCAGGCCGGAAAACTCTTCTGCTCTGACGAAAGAGCGGACGGCCCCACTGTTATCAGGTCTTGGCGAAGCCCAGCGCCGACGCAGCACCGGCACTAAAATCCCCGGGTGCCCCTGTTCAGTCACTGATCATCTCCTTCCCGTTTCTTTTATCTGCGTGGTCAAGCAGGGCAGCCTTCCCGAGTTCGTTCCGGTGAAACGGATTTGTCCTGCCAGCAACAGCGTCATGCTCTTTCAAGCCCTTCGGCACACACATGGGTGTACATTCGCATGCCTATGACCAGGACAATGACACTCCCGGCAAGCTGCACGATCGCGGCGATCAGCATCGCGAAGATTGCGCCCAGGAGCCCCTGCCGTGCAACCAACCAATAGCAAGCTGCGAAAAGGCTCAGGTTCGCCAGAATATTCAGTACGACCTGTGAGTTGTAATAACCGGCCGCAGTCATCCCAAATCCCAAAAACTGTGCCATATACACGACGCCTCCGGCCACCATGATCCAGGGAAGAAGGTCTGCTCGCTCAGCATATTCGGGCCGGAACAGGATAGTGAGGATCTCGCATCCCGCTAATTTGGAAATAATCATTCCGCATACTCCTAGTGTTGCCCCAAAGGCGAGGAGCTTGCCGAGGAGCGAGCCGAACGCTACAAGGTTGCCTGCGGCATACGATCTGGCAAGCCGCGTGAACGCAGACTGTCCGAGTGATACCACTGCCATGTTTCCCACCGATACGGCAAATCCGATCGCAGCGAATATCCCCAGGTCGCGTTCACCGAGTGCATGTTTGATGAAATAATTAGGGACGTTGGAATTCAAGGAGCCTAAGAGCACTACGATTCCGAGAGGGAGACTGAGCCAAAGCAATTTGCGCTGCACCCTCAGATCGAAGCGCGGCGTCAGGGCCTCATTTCGGGAGAACAGTTTGGACTGCCCCGCCAGACCGTGGGCACGCTCGCAAATGTCGTAGCCGAAGAGCACGCTCGCCCGCGCCAGCACAACACCGGCGAGTCCCCAGAGAAGACTCCTGCTGATATAGGTTGCGATTGCCAATCCAAGCACGGACAGCAGCGCCCTTACAATCAATGACTTGGAGAACTCGGCCATTCTGTCGTGCAGTTGCAGCCGCGCATAATACATATCGCTGATGCTTTCGATGGCGTACGCGACACCCACCATCAGAACCACCGCCGTCAGTTCCCAGCGATACCCTAGGATTTGGGTGATGGCGAAGATAATCATGAGTGCCAGCGACGTGGTCAGCAGGCGGAGGCTGAGGTACTGGCCGAAATGGGTCTGCTGACGAGTGCCCGAAGTCATAATGGCCCGCAGTTGCAGGTTCGCAAGATTGATCACGGGGTATACTATGGCGAGTCCCAAAGCGTATTGCCCCACAAGTTCCGGCGAGAGCAGTTTGGCCAACAGGATCAGCATCGCAAACTGGCCGCCCGCGTAAACGGCATTCCCCACGAACATCCAACTGAAATCCGCGCGCAAGGAAGGACGTGCGTTTTGCCGGACAGCGAGCACATTTGAAGCCTCAGTGCTCATGGCCCTCTCTCGTTGCGTTTATTGTGAGCGTCACAATTTTCTCTTTGGTGCGCGCATTCGCGGCTTTTGATCGGCGGCCAGCCAGTACGCGGGCCAAACTATTTGGACAGAGCAGAATGTGTCATCAGTGGAATACACCGGTATCGGAAAGCGAAAAGAATGGAACTGGTGTACATCTCGAGGCGAGCTCTACTATCGTGCTGCCAGCGTGTCGCGACTCACGATCCTCTCGGGAAGATCTTTTGCTAGTGCCGATGTAAAAAGCACGGCGCCGTCGGGATTGAGATGCATTCCGTCCCGCTGGTAAAATTTTGCCGGAAGCGCCGCTGGATCAATTGGCACCGATATTTCCACTCCAGCCGTGTGCGCAGCGTAGGCCATCTGGTTGACCGCACTCTCCGAAGATAGAGTCGGCGGAACTAGAAGAATCAGCTTAGCTCCGTGTGCTTCACATAGCTCCCGCAGCTTTCGCAAACGGGGCATCGCAATCTCTTCAAACTGCCGACCTTCCGGAATGCTCGGCCTCGGATTTACGAGCAAGAAGAGATCTTCAAGATGAGGAATCACGCGGTTCAGAATCTGCGTTCGAATGACGCTGCGCGTATCCCAAAAGGTGCTCGAATGCTCAAGCAAGAGATTGCTCGTTGCCGTGCGATCCAACTGTAAATCCGAAGCCACATCGAGCGTGTCACGCGCATCGAAGAACAGCATGGGAACATAATCCTGACGTACAACGTTCTCGAGAAAATAATTCACGCCGACACCTATGACCACGATCTGCGGTTTTGCCCCCTGACGGAACAGCCGCTGCAGCCCGTAAAGCCAGTCATAGTAACCGGTAGCCTCAAGAAAAATGGGATAGATGCGCATACGAGCGGAGGTCAACGCCCGCAATCGATCCATTTCGACTCCATGCAGGAGCAAGGAATTGCCTACCATCAGCACAAGTGGGGGGTCGCCAGGCCCAGTGGGGCGCATCTTTACGGCTTCCGCATATTGCCGAGAAATGCGCGCGTAGGTGACCGAATTATGCTTGAGCAGATAAGCCGAGGAAATCTCGAGAGCAATGATGAGTAACGCGCTGATCCCGACCAAGGCCTTCGCGCAAGTGAGTGCTGTAGATTTAGAATCGGAAATAGACGAATGCATTCAGATTGTTCCCCGAAAAAAGTGCCAACACAAAGAGAGCGGCAGTCGCGAGTCCGGTCCGAAATTCATAGGAAGCATCCGCAAACGGGTATTCTTTGTTGCTGGCTTCCAGCAATAAGTCCACAACGAACAAAGGTATGGAGAAGAGGCTCAGCATGAGGAACGCAGAGGCGTACTCGCTCCGCCAGGCGAAATTAGACAGTCCGGCCAAAAACTGGATCGCCGAACTGAGTGACGTCGCTCGGAAGAAGGCCAAGCTCAAGCAAAAAATGTTAAAGGTTAAGATGCGTTGTGCCCAGAGCGATAGCTGCCCGGCAAAGCGTGGGGGCCGACCTGCATCTCCAAGTTCTGTCGTGGATGGGAAAAGGTAACGCTCGACAGCCAATACGACGCCATGAATCGCACCAAAAATTACGAATGTCCAGTTTGCGCCATGCCAAAGCCCCGCCAGGATCATGGTGGTGAGAAGATTCAAGGAGGTTTTCCATTTCCCACCCGTACTGCCGCCCAACGGAATGTACAGGTAATCGCGAAGCCAGGTGCTCAAGCTGATGTGCCAGCGCCGCCAGAAATCCTGGAGCCGGCGCGCCAGAAATGGCTGCCGGAAATTAACCATGAAATGGAAGCCCATCAATTGAGCGCTGCCTCGAGCGATATCGCTATAGCCGCTGAAATCTCCGTACACTTGCCATGCGAACGCATACGTCCCGATTAGAACAACCCACAGGTTTGGTTTTCCGAATTGACCCCCGAAGGCTGAATTCGCCAGCAGAGCGCAATTGTCCGCGACCACACACTTGCGCAAGAGGCCGGAAAAAATCAGCATCAGACCATCAAAAAATCGGTTCGCATCGAAGGTACGATCTCGCTGGACTTGAGGAAGCAGGTGCCCCGGCCTTTGAATTGGGCCCGCGATCAGATGCGGGAACAAGCTGACGAATAAGCCATATTCGAAAAACGACTTCGCGGGTTCGAGCCTCCCCTTATAGACGTCCACGATGTACGCAACTTCCTGGAAGGTATAAAAAGAAATGCCTGGCGGAAGAATAATACGGATGAGGGGTAGAGAAATATCGTGGATGCCTACTGTATTTAGTGTGGCCGAAAAGGAGTCCACGAAGAAATTAAAGTATTTGAATGTCCCCAGTATGGAAAAATTCAGCACCAGCGAGAAGATAAACCACTTCTTGCGATTCGCGTCCGAGCGGCTGGGGGCGATTTTCTGCGCAATCAGGAAATCCATCGTTGTGCTGCCGATCATGAGGGCGAGGAAGCGCCAATCCCACCAGCCGTAAAAGAAGTAGCTCGCGAGCAGTAGAAAAATGTTTTGCTCGCGGCGATTCAAGCGCCAATAGGCCAGCACAACAGGGAGCAGGAAAACAAAGTAAGCAGGCGAGTCAAAGAGCATATTAAGAAATAAGGTTTCTTACTTGCTGGACACGACGTCGAGCAAAGCCAAAAATTTTATCTTTGTGAGAAACGGACCAAACGCTGCCAAAGGACGTACTGACTTTTTCCCGCGCGAGCCATTATTCAAGGACTTTCGCTCTTTTCGGAGGCTGCTGGTCGAGGGGGCAGCGGAGTTCATTTGTTTGGCCTACTGTCCGACATAAGCCCGATAATCGCTGTAACTTCCGTAGCCGTTACGTCGCGTGGTCTTCGGATCCCAGCTGTTTAAAACAGTGCCGAGAACACGCGTTCCGTCTTCGGCGAAACGCTGACGGGCAAATAGCGCACTTTCGGTTGTAGTTTGCCCGGCACGGATCACCAAAATAACCCCATCGGCGAGCCGCCCCAGAACCCGCGCATCCGCGAGATGGATCATGGGGGGCGCGTCAATCATGACCATGTCAAACTCCTTCCGTAGGCGCGTCAATAGCCTTAACATCCGGGGAGAATAAAAAAGATTCGATGGAATTGTGTTGCCGCGACTCCCCCCAGGCAGCAGGGAAAGACCGGAGACTTCGGTCTCACGAACGAGGTCCAGGATGGGAACCGTTTCAAGAGGGGTACCTGCCCACAGCACGTCACTCAAGCCCCAATTGTTGCCCACACTAAAAACCTTATGCAGCCTGGGGCGCCGCAGATCGCCGTCGATCAACAGCACCTTGCGACCGATTTCCGCCACCGCGATGCTGAGATTGCAAGCCACTGTTGTTTTGCCATCACCTGGGCATGGACTTGTGAGGACAATGACGCGGGGACCCTCTCCATTCTGGCCAGGCAATAGAATGGAAGTCAGAGTGGTGCGGGAGCATTCAGCGACCAAAGACGGCTTGCGCTTCCAGGTGGCCAGTTCGGGGCAATCGCTTAGATGAGACCTCAAGACTCTCTCTGGGGTAAGGGCTGGCGTAGAACGATGCTGCGGACCATCAGAGATTTGCCGGGACACAGCAGCCTCATCCAAAGGTATAACGCCCAACTCTGGCAGGTCCAAATAGACCTGTGCGTCGCCCGGAGCGCTTATCCTGCGGTCAATACGCTCTCGGAGCAGCACGAATCCAAAACCCAGGAGCACGCCGCTGAACAGGCCAATCGCTGTATTCATTGGTAGACTTGGACGGTAGGGGAGCAGCGGCGGTCTGGCGCGGTCCACGACCAGGACATTGCTGTCGCGCATGGCGCTGGCCAAGCTTGCTTCCTTAACCCTCTGAAGCATGGCTTCGTAGAGCCGCCGGTTCGAATCTACGTCGCGCTTCAGCGTGTCGTAGTGGATCGCCTTCTCGGACTGATCCGCCACGACCTTCTCCTGCTGGGCGTGGGCCTGAGACAGTAGTGTTTCGCGGCGGAGCGCGGCTGCGTATTCGTTGCCGACGCGTCGCAGCACGTTGGCGCGTTCCGTCTTCATCTCGGACTTTAGTTCGTTGATTTGCGCTTGCACGCGCTGCACTTTGTAGTGTTCCGGGGTCAGCGTTGCACTGAGTTCGGCATACTGCCGCTGCAAATCAGTCAGCCTTTGGCGGTACTCACGCATTGTCGGATCTTCCAAAATTTCCGGCAAGGAATCCGCCGGCTTGCTTTTCGCCCCCTCAAATTTCGCCTGGTTGGCAATGCGGTCGGCCTGGGCCTTGGATAGCTCGCCTTGTAATTCCTTGAGCCGGTTCTCAGCCAAGTTTTCCTTCTCCGAGGTAAACGTCAATCCCGAAGTGCGCGCGTAATCCTGGAGCTGCGCTTCTGACTGTTCCAGCTGGGTTTTCATTATGTTTAGGTGGTTCGTCAACCATTCGGCAGTGCCCTCAGCGGACTTCCACCTTTCCTCTTGGGTTAGTTCAATGAATTCGCTAACCAAGGTATTCGCGAAGTCCGCAGCTCCTTTGGGATCCGGCGACTCGTACAGCACCTCCAACAAGCGCGAGTTACCGGATGTCCGCACAGTCAGGTTGCGCTCTATCTTACGGAGCAATTCGTCCTTTTTCGGCTGCCCGCGCGACATTAATGCCCGCCATCCAGTTGCCGGCTGCTCTTGGAGCTTCAGTTTGTCGATCACATGCTCAAACAGGGATTCGCTCTGCAAAAGCTTGACCTGGGTCTCCATATACGACTCTGGTGTGGCATAGCTCGCGGAGGAGTCCGTCGAGCCCTTTGTTTCCAGGTAGCTGGTACCCTGGATTTCGAGGGAGGTCCTGACACGGTAAATTCGTGTTTGCACCAGGCTAATTACGATAGCTCCAAGCAGCCCGGCGAGAGCAAAGCTTAGCAATGTTTTTCTGTGACGGAACAGAATGTGCCAGTAATCCAGGAGACTATCGTAGCCCCGCGTGGCAGTGACCTCCGCCGAAGGTGACTCCACATACCTGTACACCGCGGGACGTTGGTCCGCCTGCGAGTTGAATTCGGTCAAACGTCCGTTAGATTTATCGAGAGGAAATTCGGAAGCTTTCATTTCTGTGCCTCACTGAAGGCTTCAAGGCGTGCGCCAGATGGCCATGCCTGTTCCCGTTTGAATAGCTGCTTCGAGGGCACGAAGGGCCGCCTTCTTGCCCGTGCTGCCGGGAATGAACAAAATGTCATCGCCCTGAAGTGCGACGTCTGGTTTCCTCCCGGTGAGAACATCCTTAACATCCACGGCCATCTCTTCACGTTGATCGGCATCGCGTTTCAGCCGCAGGATTCTGGCATGCCGTGTGTCTGCAGTCCCGTTGAGCCCCTCTGCGAGCGAGAGCGCCTGCAGGACGGAGATGGACTGGTGTTCGCCAAGAACGAATCCGCCCGAGCGCCTCACCTCGCCAATTACATACACCATTTCCGCCTTCGGGACGGAGATGACGTCGTGCGGAAAAATCTGAATGTTCTCTTCGGGATTTTTGGCTTCCATGATCTTCTTCAAGTTGACCTCGGCCACGCTGAATCGCCCCGAGGTATCCAGCGCCGAGCCCGGTAATGGGATGCAACCCCAATCCAGTTGCCGGGTGATGCGGATACTGTACCCGGCGTCCGGCCGGATCCCCCCAGCCAGGGATAGCATCTCTAGCAACGTCTTATGCCCCTGCACCTGGTGAACACCCGGCGTGTTTACGGCACCCAGGATAGAGACCGGCTGGCTTCGCAGCTCCGTAATGCTGACGACAACTTGCGGGTGACGAATGTACGTGCCCAGGACCTTGTTGAGCTCTTGCTCGGTCTGCTGTACGGTTAGCCCGGCCACATGGACACGTCCTGTTAGCGGCACCTGTATGTCGCCATCGCCGTCGATGCGGGCTGGTTTGTTGGCCACCTCACTCAATTCAGGCCCGGAAATATCGAGCAGGTCATCAGGTCCCAACAGGTAGGTGGAGCGTACCTGGTCGCGGCACTTCGCCTTCAGTTCATTCGACTCTGACGAGGAGTGAACTTGTGCAGAAGCACCCGCGATTAGAAAGAAAACTGCCAAGCTAACAGAAAGGATTCTGATAATGTTCATCAATCTAACCGCGCAAGAAATCACATGGAAGTTGGCCAGACGAGAAAAGACGAGTCTTACACCGCGAGTTCGGCGATATGCTTGTACCGCGTCGCGTGCTGGTGCCAGCGATCCACACTTGTCGTAACCAACTTTAATTTTGAGCATTAGCCAGAACTTGGGACTGTGATGGATTGGCGTGCCCTTGAAGCTATCACCGCACCGGCTGTTTCGAATGCAGGCACTCGACTCCGTTCTTTTTGCGTCTTAGCAAGCCAGGAACTCTGCATTTTCTCCACAGTGGCTGCAACTGCGCTGGAAAATCCGGTCGTCGTAAAGAGATCGAGCTCCATCCAAAGGGGTGACGTCGTGTCCTTTCGATAGAGAGTGAAACCGCCCAACCGCTTCCCGTTGCGTTTCATCAGGCTGATAGTCAAACTCCAATTTGTTTCTGATGATGTCAGCAACCGACCCCAAAAGAATTGAAGTTTGGACCCGCTGACACGTCTGCATGGACAAAGCTCAATCTCGACTGGTAACCCTGACGATAAATACAGACCGAAGCCATCGAATCCAATAGGTTCAAGACACTGCCGCAATATCTGGCAGAAGTGTGAGAGGTTAGTGCACGACTCCAGAGCCTCTGCGGCCCGGCGAATGCTTATGTCATTGGCGATCACGTGACGTTGATTCAGGGTACGGTTGGCCATGTGGCCCAATTCCAGGAACTCGTGATAGCGTAATTGTCGGACGCCAATCAAGACACCAATCCCAACCGCCACAAGGACCACTGCAGCTGCAGCACCGCCTGGATTGAGTAGAAGGAGACTGAACAGGCCAAAGCAAGCACTGACGCCATAGAGCACCAATACGGTTTGTCTATGGGAAATACCCCGGCCGAGTAACTTGTGGTGAATGTGCTCGCGATCAGGGGCAAATATTCGTCTGCAGCTCAAGAACCGCCGGATCACTGCTACCGTGACGTCCAATATCGGGAGCCCCAGGGAGACGACGGGAATCGCAACGGCTACCATAGTCGGAGATTTCTCTGATCCGGCGATGGCAATCGCGCTGATTAGGAACCCGATCAGCAGACTGCCGCAGTCGCCAAGGAAAATTGACGCTGGATTGAAGTTGTATCGCAGAAATCCGGTTATTGCGCCCGCTAGTGCAAGAGTTAGAAAAAGAACTACTTCATTGTGGCCCAGCAGCGCCGCAACACAAGTCACCAGCGTTGAGAACAGTGCGGATCCTGCTGCCAGTCCGTCAAGCCCATCGATCAAATTGAAAGCATTGGTAATCCACAGAACCCAAAGAATTGTCAATGGAAGTCCGATCAGCCATCCCAAATGGGGATGCCCCGCAAGGATCGAAAGCCGGGAGACTCCGAGACCATTGCAAAACAAGAACACCGCTGCCCCTGCCTGCACCGCAAACTTGATGTACGCGCTGAGTCCGTAAAAATCGTCGATCAGACCAAGCACGAAGATGATGGTTGCCGGCCCCAGAATCTTCAAAGTGAGATGGGACAACGGGAATTCGCCCGTGCCGAAATAGCCTGGCAGCCAATGGGCCAGCAGCGCCGTACAACAGAGGGTGAGAAAAATCGCAACTCCGCCCAGTCGCGGTACTGGACGAGTATGAACATGGCGATCCGAACCCGGGACAGAAACCCATCCGCGGGCGATGGAATAATCGCGGACCAAGCGCGTAAATGTTGCCGATACTAGAAGCGCGACGACAAAGATCAGAAAGTGCATGGCTTTTTCGTGTTGCTAGATAGTTCTGGGAACTGAACGCTTATCAGCCGCGGCCAGATAGATAGTTCGTGGTTATCCGGTGGGTGCGATTAAAAAAGACATCATCTAAAAGACTCATAGAGCTGGCTGGAGAGAACTGGAAACACAGTCTATAGGAAATACATGATCAACGAAGTGATGAACTAAGTGAATTAGGAGCTATCTGATTTGCATTTGGTCTGACCGGGTATGCCGCGTCGATCCAGCTGCGATCAATTTCGACTGCTACCGAGCGCTGCAGCAGGCTGATGGATAAGACCAGCCTCATGCCAGACTTGATTTTGATCACGATTCCCGTCAAACCCTTCAGAGGTCCTTCCTTGATACTTGCAATGTGTCCGACTTGAAGGTATGGCCAAGGCATCATCGAAATGGCGCTTTTTCCAACGCGCTGTAACGCCTCAACTTCCTGCTCTTCAACTGGAATTGGTGTTTTGCCGACCCCGACGATCTGGATTACACCAGGCGTCATCAATACAGGAAGCCGATTGTGTGGATTCATTCGGCAGAAGAGATACCCCGGAAATAGCGGCACTTCGACATCTTTCACACGGTCAGACCACTGACGGGTAAATTTGACGACGGGCAAGTAACACTCATAACCTGCGTTCTCCAGAAGTAAGGATGCATTTTTCTCTCTTCCCGTCCTGGCTACAATCGCGAACCACGGCCACTGTTGATTGCGTACGCTCATAGTGTCTCCGGTAGAGAAGCTACCGCCGTAGGAGTCCCAGTTTTGCTGGAACCCTTGTGCAACTAAGGCCTGGACGCCCCGGAATGCATCTGTCAGCCCGCATAACTTTGCTGACGGATGGGGAATTTGGCCCGAGCAGGAGAGTAGCTGACGCGGAACTCCGTCACAATCCGGTCTAAACCTTATATAGCGCAGCGGACAATTCCCCACTGAACGGAGTGAGTTTCTTCATCCAGCCTCTCGACCAAGACGCGGTTAGCGGCGTTAGAAGTGAAATGAACACCTAAGGTTTCGGCCCAGTTCCAAGGGTTCGACACATCTAAATCCAGTTCCCTTTCTGGCTGATGCGGTTATTTGTATTGGTAGGGTATGCCGGAGGGCCACTCTTGCCGTTGTGCTCAGGTATTGCCTTAGCTTCAATGCCATGATTTCACTGATTGTCGCTCTCACGAATTTCTGAATATGTTAGGTCGGACCGGCCGCAGGCCAAAACATCGAGCACTGGTTTGGCTCAAAGGCATGTTCGACTCACCTGCCTATTTCTTGTTCCTCATTCCAGTCGTGCTGCTGTATTGGCCTCTGAATCACCGCACTCAAACGTTTTCCTCTTTCTTGCGAGAAATAGCGTGGCATTCTTTCGGGAGGAAGTACGCAACATGGCTAAAGGGCAGCGGTGAAGACGTCAAGACCACCCAAGAACTGATGCGTCACGCAAACAGCGGATTAACGCTAGACGTGCACCCACAGGCTCTAACGTCCGCAAAGCCTGCAGCGCACTTAAAGTTGAAGATGGTTGAGATGATTCGGCGAGCGATGGAAACGACTTCTATTCCTTTGTTCCCACGCTAAGAGAGGAGAGCCTGTAAGTGCTTGATTTAATGGAGCGGCCTATCGGAATCGAACCGACACCTGAACCTTGACAAGTCTACAGGGAACGGCGTGTCAACAAATTACGAGGCACATTCGGGGTAAGCGTCGATTGCAGACCGTCTTGACGTATTGTAGTTGACTATGCAGCGCGGCTTGATTTTACGGCGAGTTCCGCTGCGAGGTTCCATGGCAGCAGTTCCTCGATGCGGTTAATGGGATGATCGGCGATGCGTGAGAGCACTTCGCGCAAGTACGCTTCAGGGTTGAGGCTGTTGAGTTTTGCAGATCCGATCAGGCCGTAGATCGCCGCTGCGCGTTCGCCGCCAGTATCCGATCCACAAAATAAATAATTTTTCCGACCTAAAACGACAGTGCGCAACGAACGTTCCGCGGCATTATTGTCGATCTCCAGATGGCCATCGTCGCAGAACCGCAGCAACGCGTCCCAGCACCCCTGCGCATAGCGAATGGCCTTCGTGGTATCGGATTTCATCGATAGCTTGCCCAAGGTCTCTTCGAACCACTGTTTCAGCGATTCCAGCAGCGGCCGGCTGCGGGCCTTCCGAATCTCCCGCCGTTCTTCTGCGGAACGGCCGCGGATCTCTTCCTCGATGACATATAAGGCCGCGATCCGCTCAAGCGTTTCTTTCGCTACCGCAGACTTGTGAGCCTCGTACAGTTCGTAGAACGGCCTGCGAACATGCGCCATGCACGCCGCTTCTTTCACCCGTCCACCTTTATAAATCGCTTCGAACCCCGCGTATCCATCCGCCTGCAACGTGCCCGTGAACTCTCTCAAGTGGACTATCGGATGTTCGCCCTTGCGATCCGGCGTGTAGGCGAACCACACCGCTGGCGGTGTCTGGTCTCCCCAGGGCCGGTCATCCCGTACGTAGGTCCACAATCGCCCCGTTTTTGTTTTGCCATTGCCTGGTGCCAGCACCGGCACCGGAGTATCGTCGGCGTGCAACTTCTCGGCGCTCATCACGTGACGCCGCAAGGCCTCTACCAAGGGCTCCAGTAACCGGCTGCATCCTCCGACCCACTCCGCCATGGTCGAGCGATCCAACTCCACTCCTTCGCGTGCATAGATCTCCGACTGCCGATACAACGGCAAGTGGTCACAGTATTTCGAAACCAACACGTGGGCCAGAAGTCCGGGCCCCGCCATCCCCCGCGCGATCGGACGACTTGCTGCTTCCGCTTGCACGATTTTGTCACAGCACGCACAAGCCAGCTTCGGCCGAACCTGCCGAATCACTTTGAAATGTTCCGGCACATACTCCAGCGTTTCCGAGACATCTTCACCGAGTTGTTTCAGCTTTCCGCCGCAGTCCGGACATGCTTCCTGCTTTGGCAGAACCTTGCGCGTCTCACGTGGCAGATGCGCCGGCAGTGGCTGCCGCGCACGTTTCGCCGTTTGATTCACAACCGGCGCAGCCGTCGGGGTAGCGGGAGTAGAAGCTATCTTCTCTGCTCGGCTCGCTTCCAGTTCATCCAGCTGCAACTCCAACTGCTCGATCTGCCGGTCCAACTTCTCCGATTTGCGCCCGAACTGCATCCGCCGCAGCTTGGCGATCAACATCTTGAGCCGTTCGATCTCTTCGTCTCGCGAGGCCAGTTGTTCGTCCTTGGAAAGAATTTGCGCGTGCTGTGCGATGATCAAGGCCTTCAATGCTTCGTGGTTTAGCGTATTGAGATCAGGAAGGGCGGCGCGCTCACTCATCTTGCGCGCAGTATGCCAAGCAACTAAATTCATGGCAAATCAATTGTTGATAATTTCTGCCTACACCGCGAGCTGCGGCGTTTGCGTGCGTACCGGTCGCCGCCAATCGATCCCTTCCAGCAACATCGATAGCTGTGCTGGTGTAAGCGACACTGTTCCGCTTGTCGCTTGCGGCCAGATGAAGCGCCCACGTTCAAGCCGCTTCGCGAAAAGACACAGCCCATCGCCGTCCCACCACAACAACTTGATCAAATCACCCCGCCGACCGCGGAAAACAAACACGTGA
>WNFA01003480.1_pt1 | contig 13066 bp, 12 predicted proteins | sample 5400481 | NCBI WGS metagenome assembly WNFA01 (sample SAMN13153340, study PRJNA577476) | soil metagenome | isolation source: 120 cm saprolite under Douglas fir tree site 2 hole 1 replicate 2 | place: USA:California | collected 2015-04-18 | reverse complement strand
CGGGCAGCCCGCGTCCGGCCTTGCGGCCGGGCCTCCCTCCTACTCGGTCTTGCTCCGGGTGGGGTTTACCGAGCGTCCGCCCTCACGAGCGGACCTGGTGAGCTCTTACCTCACCGTTTCACCGTTGCTCCGCGCCCGAAGGCGCGGGGCTGTCTCTTCTCTGTGGCACTTTCCCCCGATCGCTCGGGGCCGCCGTTAACGGCCACCCTGCCCTGCGGAGTCCGGACTTTCCTCCCGTCGCGCGAGGCGGCGAGCGACTGCTCGACCTCCTCCGGCGAACGTCCAAATCTTCTCGGGGCCCGCCGGCCCCTCTGGCCTACCATCCTAGCCACTGGCCTCCTCGCCCTCGGCGCGCCAGAACAGCATGCGCTGGCAGCTGGGGCAGAGGATCACCTGCTCGTTGCGCTGGATCTGGTTGAAGAGCTGCGGCGGGACGCGTATGCGGCAGCCCTGGCAGATGCCGCTGCGCACTTCGACCACGGCGAGGCCGCCGCGGCGCGAGAAGATCATCTCGTACTTGCGCCGGAGGTCGCCGTCGATCGTCTGCACCAGCTCCGCGCGCGTGCCGCGCTCGCGCTCGATCTCGGCCGACAGGCGCGCGAGCGTCTCGCGCAGCTCGCTCGCCTCGCGGTCGCGCGCCGCCGACAGGCGCGCCAGCTCGGACTCGAGACCCTGGAGCTTGGCCGTCGCGGTCTCCGCCTGTTCCATGACGGTCATCAGCTCGGTCTCGAGCGTACCCGTCTCCTCCTTGAGCAGATCGACCTCGCGCTTGGCCAGCCCGAGCTCCTTGTCGTTGCGGATACGGGTGATGCGCATCCGGCGGTCCTTCATCTTGGCCTCGGCCGCGGTCAAGCGTCCCTCGAGGTCGCGCTGGCGCGTGCCGAGCGTCGCCAGCTCCCCGCGCAGCGCGCCGGTGGCGGTCGTCTGGGCACGCACGGCCTCTTCCAGCGCGGCGACTCGGCCCTCGCCCTCGGCGACGGTGCGGGTCTTGCCGTGCAGGCTCTGATCCAGGAGCTGCAGCGTCGCGAGGACCTCGATCTGCGTCGGCAATCTCCCTCCGTCCGTCGTGTCCGATCCGCGCCCGCCCCCGGCCGGCGGTGGTGGGCCCAGTGTGACTCGAACACACGACCGACCGGTTATGAGCCGGCAGCTCTAACCGCCTGAGCTATGGGCCCGCTCGGCGCGAGTCAAGCACCGAACTGCGCCCGCTGCAAGGGTTGCTCAGGATTCGTTGAAGCCGCGCAGACGGCGCGCGCGGCTCGGATGCCGCAGCTTGCGTAGCGCCTTCGCCTCGATCTGACGGATGCGCTCGCGCGTCACGGCGAAGCGCGTGCCGACCTCCTCGAGGGTATGGTCCGAGCGCTCGCCGATGCCGAAGCGCAGCCGCAGCACCTGCTCCTCGCGCGGGGTGAGCGTCGCCAGCACCTTCCGCGTCTGGTCGTGGAGGTGGATGCTCATCACCGCCTCGGCGGGCGCGATCGTCGTTCGGTCCTCGATGAAGTCGCCCACGCTCGAGTCGTCCTCCTCGCCGATCGGCGTCTCGAGCGAGATCGGCTCCTTGGCGATCTTCATCACCCGCCGCACCTTGTCGGCGGTGAGATCCATGCGCGCACCGATCTCCTCGGGCGTGGGCTCGCGGCCGATCTCCTGCACCAGGGAGCGCGCGACGCGCACCAGCTTGTTGATCGTCTCCACCATGTGCACCGGGATGCGGATGGTGCGCGCCTGATCGGCGATGGCGCGCGTGATCCCCTGCCGGATCCACCACGTGGCGTAGGTGGAGAACTTGTAACCGCGCCGGTACTCGAACTTGTCCACCGCGCGCATGAGCCCGATGTTCCCCTCCTGGATCAGGTCGAGGAACTGGAGGCCCCGGTTCATGTACCGCTTGGCGATCGACACCACCAGGCGGAGGTTGGCTTGTATGAGCTCCTGCTTGGCGCTGCGTGCCCGGCGCTCGGCGGTCCGCACGTCGCGTACCGCGCGCTCGAGCGCGCCGAACGGCATACCGAGCTCGCGCTCGAGCTCGGCCAGCTCACGGCGCGTGTCGCGGATCTCCGCTCCCAGCGCGATGACCGCCACGCGCGGCAAGTCCAGCTCGCGGCACGCGCGCTGGAGGACGGCCTGCGGGCCGCACGGGAGCTCGTCGCCCTCGCCGTCGCTGGGCAGTCCGCGCGTCAGGCGGAGCAGGTCGGAGAGCGGGTGCCCGGTGCGCTGCTCGACGGCCCGCAGCCGCGTGCGACGCGACGCCGCACGCTCGAGCCCGGCGTAGAGCCCGCTCGTCACCCGCTCGATCTGCCGGCGCGAGAGCCCGAGCGCGCAGAGCGCGGCGAGGAGCCGCACCTCGAGGCGCCCGCGCCGCTGGGCCAGCTGCGCCCGCCCCCGGCGCCGATGGAAGACCAGGCGCGCGACCGCATCGCGCTCCGCGGCCAGCCGCCGCACGCGCGCGAGGTGCCCCAGCAGCCGCCGCCGCAGGCGAACGTCCTCGGCGCCCGGATCGGCGTCCGCGTCCTCCTCGCCCTCGTCGCGCACCAGGTCGCGCGCGCGGACCTCGCCCGCGCGCAGCCGCTCGTGGAGCGCCAGCAGGTAGCGCAGCGCGTGCGGCGTCCCGAGCACCGAACGCACCAGCAGGCGCTCGTTCTCCTCGATGCGCTTGGCGATCTCGACCTCGCCCTCGCGCGTGAGGAGCTGGATCGACCCCGCCTCGCGGAGGTAGATGCGCACCGGGTCGCCGGTGCGCGCGGCCGCGTCGTCCCCGTCGGCCGGCTCGGGCGCCGCGACGACGGCCCCGGCGCCGTCGTCCGCGGCATCGAGCTCGGTGTCCTCGTCGTCCTCGACGTCGGCGGGCAGCGCCGCCCGGTCGGGCCCGAGGGCGGGCGGCGGGACGGCAAGCGCCGGACTCTTCGCTTCCCTGGTGGCTGGGTTCGTGCTCACGGTGGACTCCTATGTTCGAGCTTTCTCCGTGTGGGTCTCGTCCATGAGTTGCTTCAGGCGGCGCAGCGCGGCGTCCGCCGCCGCCGCGTCGCCGCGCGCCTCGGCGACGCGCAGCTCCTCGCGCAGGCGGCGGACCTCGCCGCGGGGACCCCGCCGGCGAATGCTGGCGATGCAGTCGGCGAAGGCGCGCTCGCGCTCCGCGGCCGCGCGCCGCGGCTCGTCGAGCAGCCAGCGCACCACGCGGTCGCGGACCGCGCGCGGCAGCGACTGCACGAGGGCCCGGCGCTCGCTCTCGTCGTGGTGCGCGAGCGCCTCGGCGGCGCGGCGCCATTCGGGGTGCTGGAACTCGGCGATGACGCCGCACGCCGCCAGGCGCTCGGCCAGCGTCGCGTCCTCCGCCACCAGCTCGACCAGCGTCGCCTCGGCGCCGGGCGCATGCGACTCGTCCGGCGCGGCGCTCGGCGTGACCCCGGGCGCTCCTTCGCTGCGCAGGGTCTCCTCGCGCACGCCGAGCCGCTGCGCGGCGAGGCGCACGAGGACGTCGAATTCGTGGGGCTCGCGCACCCGTTTCAGGAGGCGCGCGATCTCGCGCGCCGCCTCGGCGCAGCGTCCGACGGCGTCCTGCCGGGGACCGGCGAGCTCGACCACGAAGGCCTCGACCAGCGGCTCGGCCGCGGCGAGAACGTGCTCGAGCGCCTCGCGGCCCTGCGCGCGCAGGAAGGTGTCGGGATCCTCGCCGGCGGGGAGGAAGGCGCCGCGGCCCCACAGGCCCGCCTCGAGGAAGACGGGGAAGCTGCGCGCGGCCGCGCGGCGTCCGGCCGGGTCCCCATCGAAGCAGGCGACGACGGTCTCCGTGAAGCGGCGGAGCAGACGGAGCTGGTCGGCGGTGAGCGCCGTGCCGAGCGGCGCCACCACCTCGCCGATCCCCGCCTGCGCGAGCGCGATCACGTCCAGGTAGCCCTCGACCACGATGGCGCGGTCGGCCTTGCGGATCGCGTCGCGCGCCAGCGCCAGACCGTAGAGCGTGTGGCCCTTGCGGAAGATCGGCGACTCGGCGGAGTTGAGATACTTGGGCGGCGGGTCGCCGCCCGCCGGACGCCCGGGCAGGATGCGGCCGCCGAAGGCGATCACCTTGCCGCTCGTGTCGGTGATCGGGAACATCACCCGCTCCCGGAAGCGGTCGAACACGCCGACGCGACCGTCGGGCCGATCGCGCCGCAGGACGAGCCCGGCGGTGAGCGCATCGTCGAGCGGCAGACCCTGAGCGCGCAGATGGCGCGCCAGCGCCTCGCCCGCGCCCGGCGCCCAGCCGAGCGCGAAGCGCTCGATCGTCTCCTCGGCGAGCCCGCGCTCGCGGAGGTAGGCTTGCGCCCGTGCGCCGCCGGATCCGCGCAGCTCGCCGCGGTAGAAGGCGGCGGCGGCCGCATTCACGGCGGCCAGCGGCTCCCGGCGCTGCGCGGGCTCCCCGGCTTCCTCGGGCAGCGGCACGCCGAAGCGCTCGGCGACGCGGCGCACCGCCTCGGGGAAGGTGAGCGCCTGCGTCTTCATCACGAAGGCGAACACGTCGCCGTGCTCGCCGCAGCCGAAGCAGTGGAAGAAGCCGCGCTCCTCGCTCACGTTGAACGACGGCGTCTTCTCGCCGTGGAACGGGCAGAGGCCGACCGCGTTGCGGCTGCGACGGCGGAGCGCGACCACATCGGAGACCACCTCGATCAGGCTGGCGCGCTCGCGCACGGCGCGGATCGCCTCGTCGCGCATGCGCCCGCTCACGCGTGCTGCCCCGCGGGCGCGATGCCGAGCTCGCGTCCTCTCTCCGCCACCCGTCCGGCCACCTGCTCGAGTGGTCGCCCGAGCCGCGACGCCGCGATCACCCGGCTCATCCCCGACGCCGGGGCCGTCTGCTCGATCAGGTGGAGCGTGAAGCCGAGGAGGGCCGCGCCCTTCGCCGCGCCGAAGAGCGTGCCCGCGAGCCGGTTGAGGCCGCCCAGCATGAGCGCGCGTACGAGCCGATCGGCGATCCGCCCGAGTATCGCCCCGAGCAGCCACACGCCGACGAAGACCGCGGCCCAGCCGACCGGCTGCGCCGCGCCCGGCGGCACGAGGCGCTGGTCGAGCAGGACCTTCGCCATCTGCGCGCCGAGCGCGCCGGCGGCGAGGACGCCGGCGATCATCCCCGCGAGGCCGAAGCTCTCGCGGCAGAGCCCGCGGGAGAAGCCCCGGAAGGCGAACGGCACGAGGAGGACGAGCAGCAGCACGTCGAGCTGGTTCATGCGCCGCTCCCCTCGCGCGCCCGGAAAGGGCTACATGGGGGTGCGGGAGGCGCGACGGAGGGCGCGCTTGCGCGCGGCCATCGCCTTCTTCTTCCGTCGCACGCTCGGCTTCTCGTAGTGCTCGCGCTTGCGCAGCTCGGCCAAGATGCCGGCCTTCTCGCACTGCTTCTTGAAGCGGCGGATCGCGCTCTCGATGGGCTCGTTGTCCTTGACCCGAACCCCAGCCATGCCGTGAATTCACCCCCTCCCGTCGTGGCGAGCGCGGCGCGCATTCGTGCGCTCCGGCCCGCTCTCTCGAAACGTCGCACCATGAGACAAAACCGTTGGCAGGTCAAGGTGAAGTTGGGGGAAAACCCTGGGCAGGGCGTGAAACACGCCGCTTGCTTGCCCCTCACTGGCCAGTCGTAGGTTGCAAGAATCGCTCCGGGAAGTCGGTGAACACGCCTTCCACACCCGCGGCAACCAGCCGGTCCATTTCCCCCCGCTCATTCACGGTCCAGGCGCGGACGGGAAGGCCGGCGGCGGCCGCAGCACGCACCGCGTCGGCGGTGGCGCGGTCCTTGCGGAGGTGCAAGGCTCTGGCACCCACGCGCTCCGCGCGGGCCATGGCGTCCGCGACCGGGCCCGCGTCCCACAGCACGGCGAGCGTGGCGGCCGCCGAGCGCGCGCGCAGCCGCTCGAGCGCACCCGCTTCGAACGAGGAGAAAACGACGCGCCCGAGCGCGCCCGCGGACTCGGTGACGGCGAGCGCGCGGGCCTCGAGCCCATCGTCGCCCACCGGCTTCAGCTCGACGTTGACCGGCAGCGCGACCGCCGCCAGCACCTCGGCGAGGGTGGGCACGCGCGTCCCACGAAAGGCGGAGCCGAACCACGCGCCCGCGTCGAGCCGCCGGATCTCCACGAGGCTCCGCTCCCGCACCGCGCCCGCCCCGTCGGTCGTGCGCTCGAGCGTCCAGTCGTGCATGACGATGACCTGGCCGTCACGGGTGAGCTGCACGTCGAGCTCGATCATGTGCGCGCCGAGGGCCGCGGCGCGTGCGAAGGCGACGAGCGTGTTCTCCGGGCACGTCCCGCTGGCGCCGCGGTGCGCGATCACGAGCGGCGGAACGGGACCCGGCACCCGACCGCATTAGGCCGGCGGAAGTTGCCGGTCAAGGCGAGTTGACAGCGGAGGGGCAAACCCCGAAACCGAGGCCGTGCCGGCACCATGGATCACGCTCCGGGTCGAGGTCGCGGCCGAGATCGCCGACGCGGTCGCGAACTTCCTGATCGAGGCGGGCGCGTCCGGCGTGCTCACCGAGGCGGACGGCACGGACGCGACGCGTACGCGCCTCGAGGCGCCCGTCCCCGCCGCGGCCGGGCCGCAGGCCGTGACCGCGCTGGAGCGCTACCTCGCGAGCCTCGGCGAGCTGGTCCCCGCCGCGCGCGGCGCGACGCTCGCCACGCAGCCCGTGCCGGAGGTCGACTGGGACGCGCTCTGGCGCCGGCATCACCGGCCGGTGGCGGTCGGCCGCCGCCTGCTCGTGGCCCCACCGTGGGACGTGCCCCGCGCGCCGGGCCGCGAGGTACTGGTGATCGAGCCCGGCATGGCTTTCGGCACCGGGCAGCACGCGACCACGCGCGGGTGCCTGGAGGCCATCGAGAGCGCGGTCGAGGCCGGCGGCGTCCGCTCCGCGCTCGACGTCGGCACCGGCTCGGGGGTGCTCGCGATCGCGCTCGCGCGCCTCGGGGTGGAGCGCGTGGTCGCGCTCGACGTCGACCGCGCGGTGGTGCCGCTGGCACGCGCGAACCTCGCGCTGAACGGCGCCGCGCGCGTGGCGCTCCTCGCCGGGCCGCTCGCCGCGCTCCGCGGGCGCTTCGACCTGGTGGTGGCGAACCTGCTCGCCGAGGCGATCGTGGCCGAGGCGGGCGCGCTCGCGGGGGCGGTCGCGCCGCGCGGGCGGCTCGTCCTCTCGGGCCTGCTCGCGGAGCAGCTCCCCGCCGTGCACGCGGCCCATCCCGGGTGGCGCGTCGTCGAGACGCGGGCCGAGGCCGGATGGCGCACCCTCACCCTCCGGCGAGGGTCCTGAGTGCTCCGCCTCTTCGTGCCGCACGCGGGGGCCGAAGGGCCGCGCCTCCACCTCGCCGGCCCCGAGCTGCGCCACCTGCGCGCGCAGCGCGTGGCGCCGGGGAGCCGCTTCCTGGTCTTCGACGACACGGGCGCCGAGCACGAGGTACGCCTCGAGCGCCTGGGCGGTCGCGCCGCCGAGGCGACCATCCTCGCCACGCACCGCCCCGCGCGCGAGTCGCCGCTCGACCTCGTGCTCGCGCCCGCGCTGCTCAAGGGCGCCAAGATGGACCTGGTGATCGAGAAGGCGACCGAACTCGGCGTCCGCCGGATCGCGCCGCTCCTCGCGCGCCACGCCGTCGGTCAGGGCGTGCGGCTCGAGCGCTGGCGCCGGATCGCCGTCGCGGCCGCCGAGCAGTGCGGGCGGACCAGCGTGCCGGCGCTCGACGCGCCGCTCCCGCTGGCCGCGCTGGTGGGCGCCGCGTGGCCCGGGCTCCGGCTGATCGCGTGGGAGGGCGAGCGGGAGCGCACGCTCGTCGCGCTTCCCGCCCGCGCCGGGGCCGTCGTGATCCTGGTCGGGCCCGAGGGCGGCTTCGCCGAGGAGGAGGTCGCCGCGGCGCGCCGGAGCGGCTTCACGAGCCTGACCCTCGCCCCCCGCGTACTGCGCGCCGAGACCGCCGCCATCGCGGCCGCGGCACTCTGCCAGCACCGCTGGGGCGACCTGTCAACGGCAGGCCCGGTGCGCTAGCATCCGCTTCGCATGGCGCTCCGCCTGCTCTACGTGATGGACCCGCTCGCCCGCGTCCTGGTCGACCAGGACACTACCTTCGCCTTCATGCTCGAGGGCGAGCGGCGGGGGCACGAGCAGCACCAGTGCGGCATCAAAGATCTGTTCGTGGAGCGCTCGACACCGCACGCACGCACCTGGCCGGTGCGCGTCCGCCGCGCGGCGGCGCATTACACGCTCGGCGAGGAGCGGACCGCCCCGCTCGCGGACTTCGACGTCGTCTTCATGCGCAAGGATCCCCCCTTCGACCTGGCATACTACTTCGCGACCCACGTGCTCGGGCTGGTGGATCCCGCGGCGACGCTGGTGGTGAACGATCCGCGCGGGCTGCGCGAGGCGAACGAGAAGCTCTACGCGCTCCACTTCCCGGAGCTGATCCCAGAGAGCCTGGTCGCCGCCGATTCGGCACGCCTGAAGGCGTTCATGGACACGCTCGGCGGCGAGATGATCGTCAAGCCGCTCGACGGTTGCGGCGGCGCGGGCGTCTTCCACGTCCACCGCGGCGACCGGAACCTGAACGCCATCCTCGAGCTCTCGACCCTGAGCGGCACGCGCATGGTGATGGCGCAGCGCTACCTGCCCGCCATCCGCAGCGAGGGCGACAAGCGGCTCATCGTGCTCGCCGGCGAGCCGCTGGGCGCCATCCGGCGCGTGCCGCAGGAGGACGAGACGCGGGGCAACATCCACGTCGGCGGCCGCGTCGAGCGTGCGGCGGTGGACGCGCGCGACCGCGAGATCTGCCGCCGGATGGCGCCGCGTCTCGAGGCCGACGGTCTCTACTTCGTCGGCCTCGACATCATCGGCGGGCTGATGACCGAGGTGAACGTCACCAGCCCGACCGGCGTGCAGGAGATCGACCGGCTGGATGGCGCCCGCCTCGAGGCGCGCGTGCTCGACTGGGTCGAGACACGCGCCGCGCGTCTCGCGCGCCCTACTGCTGCGACAGCGCGGTCGTAGCCAGGTAGCGCCAGAGGCTCGTCCGCACCTGCCAGCGGCCGTCCACGCGCTTGCCGACGGCGATCAGGCGGCGGCGTGGCGGCGTGCTCTTCTCGCTCCGAGTGTTCGTCCGTGTCATCGGATGCCCTCCCCGGGAGCGCCGGGGAGCGAGATCCGTGCCGCGGCCGCGCAGGGCGAAGAAGTCCCGTGGTTGCTAGCTTTTCAGCTTGCCCCGGCGGCGCCGGGCGCACACGGGCGAACGGATCCGCTCGCGCGCCGTGCAACGCTGTGCGGTCTGCGAGGGGCCGCTACTCGCCGGGCTTGGCCGGCGTGCGCGGCGGGACGCCCGCCCGATCGGTGTCCTGGCCGCGGCGCGCGCCCGGCGCGGGACGGAGCACCGTCGTCCGGATGAGGCGGCGGACGGTGCCGTCGCCCGCACGGATCTGCCGGCCCACCTGGGCGACGCTCGCGGCGGCGGGCAGCGGCGTGGTGGCCGGCGTCTCCTCGTCGATGCCGGGCGGGAGATCGTCGGCGTACAGCTCGACGCCGGGGGCCAGGCCGGCGAGGAGGTCGATCGGCTCCAAGGGGATCGGCCCCGGCTGCTCGGCGCGGACCCGCGGCTTGCGTCCTTCCCTTCCCATCTCCACCCCTCCCCCGGGGCGTCCGCTATCACGCGCCCCGCGCGCGGTCCAGCACGCAACTCAGAGCGCGAGCCGCCGCAGGCGGAGCGCGTTGCCGATCACCGACACGGAGCTGAGGCTCATGGCGGCGCTGGCAATCATCGGGCTCAAGAGGAGCCCGCAGAGCGGGTAGAGGACGCCCGCCGCGACCGGTACCCCGAGCGCGTTGTAGACGAAGGCGAAGAAGAGGTTCTCGCGGATGTTGCGCATGACCGCGCGGCTGAGGCGCCGGGCGCGCACGATCGCCTGCAGGTCGCCGCGCACGAGGGTGATGCCCGCGGCCTCGAGGGCGACGTCGGCGCCGGTGCCCATCGCGATGCCGACCTGCGCCGCGGCCAGCGCGGGGGCGTCGTTCACGCCGTCGCCCGCCATCGCGACGACGTGGCCGGCGGCCTGGAGGCGCCGCACCGCCTCGCCCTTCTCCTGCGGCAGGACCTCGGCGTGCACCTCGTCGATGCCGAGCCGCCGCGCGACGGCCGCAGCGGTGGTGCGGCCGTCGCCGGTCAGCATGACCACGCGGACGCCGTCGGCGCCGAGCGCGGCGAGCGCGCCCGGGGTGGACGGTTTCACGGGATCCGCCACCCCGAGGAGGCCCGCCGCCCGCCCGTCGACCGCGATCAGCATGACCGTCTGCCCCTCGGCGCGCAGCGCCTCGGCACGCGCGGCGAGCGCGCCGGCGTCGATGCCCAGCTCGCGGAGGAAGGCGGCCGTGCCGAGCGCCACCGCGTGCCCGCCGGCGCTACCTGCCACGCCTTTTCCGGGCTCGGCGTGGAAGCCCGTGGCCCCCGGTGGGATCACGCCGCGCTCGCGCGCGCCCGCGACGATCGCCGCGGCGAGCGGGTGCTCGCTCGCCTGCTCGAGGCCGGCGGCGAGGGCGAGCACCTCGGGCTCGTCCCGGCCGGGGACGACCTCCAGCGCCACCAGGCGCGGCTTGCCCTCGGTCAGCGTGCCGGTCTTGTCGACCAGCAGCGTGTCGACCCGCTCCAGCGCCTCGAGCGCCTCGGCCTTCCGCACCAGCACGCCCGCGCTCGCTCCCCGGCCGACGCCGACCATGATCGACATCGGGGTCGCGAGCCCGAGCGCGCACGGGCAGGCGACGATGAGCACGGCGACCGCGTTGGCGAGCGCATGGGCCAGGCGCGGCGCCGGACCGACGGCGATCCAGGCGACGAAGGTGACGGCCGAGATCAGGAGGACGGCGGGAACGAAGTACGCGGAGACCACGTCCGCCACGCGCTGGATGGGCGCGCGGCTGCGCTGCGCCTCGCCCACCATGCGCACGATCCGCGCCAGGAGCGTCTCGCTGCCCACCCGCTCGGCGCGCATGACGAAGCTCCCGGTGCCGTTGAGCGTGCCGCCCGTGACCCGCTCGCCCGCGCTCTTCTCGACCGGGATCGGCTCGCCGGTGAGCATCGACTCGTCGACCGCGCTATGGCCCTCGACGACCACGCCGTCGACCGGCACCTTCTCGCCCGGCCGCACGCGCAGGCGGTCGCCGACGTGCACGTGCGCGAGCGGTACGTCCTCCTCGCGCCCGTCGGGTGCGACCCGGCGGGCGGTCCCCGGGGCGAGTCGCAGGAGCGCGCGGATGGCGTCGCCCGTGCGCAGCCGGGCGCGCAGCTCGAGGACCTGGCCGAGGAGGACGAGCGTCGTGATCACGGCCGCCGACTCGAAGTAGAGCGCAACGTCGCCACCGTGGGCGCGGGAGGACGCCGGAAACACGCGCGGCACGAGGACCGCCGCCACGCTGTAGGCGTAGGCGGTGCCGATGCCCATCGCGATCAGCGTGAACATGTTGGGACGCGCCGCAACGACCGAGGCCACGCCGCGCCGGAGGAGTGGCCACCCGCCCCAGATGACGACCGGTGTGGCGAGCGCTAGCTCGACCCAGCCGAGCGCTTGTCCTCCGAGCAGGTGGCGCAGCGGCTCGCCGGGGATCATGTCGGCCATGGCGGCCGCGAAGAGCGGCAGCGTCAGCGCCAGGCTCGCCCGGAAGCGCCGGCTCATGTCGGCCAGCTCGGGGTCGGCCTCCGGGACGGCCGCGGCGACGCGCGGCTCGAGCGCCATGCCGCAGAGCGGGCAGGAGCCCGGCTCGGCGCGCACCACCTCGGGGTGCATGGGGCAGGTGTATCCGGTCAGGTCGGCCTCGACCCGGGGCGCTCCTCCCCGCTGGGAAATTCCGCCGTCAAACCCATGGCGCTCGGCCGGCACGTCCGTCCCCTCCCGCGCAAGCTACACGGCGGCCAAAGCCACGTCACTCGGCAGCCATCACCGTGCCTTCAACGCCGGCGGGAGTGCGCAGGTGTTCTACGGCAGCCAGGGTCTCGGGCTCGCGAACCAGACGGGCGGGGGCAGCGCGCTACCCGCGCCGCTCGGGGTCACGTCGCTCGTCGACTGCGCGCAGCTTCCACCGGGTGTGCCCCCCTCTCCGTGAGCGCCGCGTGCCGCCGCAGATATCCCTCGTAAACCCAGGCGAGGAAGCGCTCGACGCCCCCGATGACGAGGGCGCAGCGCACCGAGGGGAATATCTCGAAGGCGTGCTGCGCGCCGGGGATCTCCGCGTAGACGAGCGGGGCACGGGCCGCGTAGCGGAAGGCAGCGCAGAAGCGGCGCGCCTCCTCGACGGGGACGAGGGTGTCGTGCGTGCCGTGGAGCACGAAGAAGGGCGGTGCGTCCGGATGCACGCGGGAGAGGGGTGACGCCTTTTCGAAGGCGTCACGCGCGCTCGCCAGGCGCACCTTCAGCACCCGCCGCTCGAGCAGGCGGCGGAGGCCCTCGTCCGGCCAGATGCCGTGGCGGTCGGTGAAGTCGTAGACGCCGTAGAATGCCACGCAGCCATCGACCGCCGTGTCCACCGTCTCGAAGCCCGGCTGGTACTCCGCTTCGTTCGGCGTGAGGGCGGCGAGCGCGGCCAGGTGCCCGCCCGCCGACCCACCGGTCACCACCAGGAAGTCGGGATCGGCGCCGTAGGCGGCGCCGTTGGCGCGGATCCAGGCGATGGCGCGCTTCACGTCGATCAGGTGATCCGGGAAGGTCGCGCGCGGGCTCAACCGGTAGTCGGCGGAGACGCACACCCAGCCGCGCGCCGCGAGGTGGTGCATGAGCGGCAGGCCCTGCTCGTTCTTGCTGCCCAGGATCCACGCGCCGCCGTGGATCTGGAGCAGCGTCGGGCAGCCGCTCGGGCGGTCGCGGTGGCGATAGACGTCGAGCTTCAGATCGCGACCTGCGGCGCGCGTGAAGACGATGTCCCGCACGCGCTCGACCTCGCGATGCCGGATGGGGAACGGGAGCAGCACGCGGCGCCAGTCGATCGCCGGGGCGAGGGGCCCGTCGGCCAGGGTCGGGATCTCCTCCGCCCAGTTCGGGCCGAGGCCCGCCTCGAGCGCGCGCTCGACGACCCCCTCGGCACGGC